>Ga0209153_1000603_pt1 | contig 15466 bp, 12 predicted proteins | sample GraSoiAngelo_120_FD_185877 | JGI IMG/M metagenome (GOLD analysis project Ga0209153, IMG submission 185877) | Grasslands soil microbial communities from the Angelo Coastal Reserve, California, USA - 14_0919_09_20cm (SPAdes) (version 2) | ecosystem: Environmental > Terrestrial > Soil > Grasslands ...
ATCTGGAAGGTGAGAGAGTCGTAAAGACGGGCAATGGCATACCGATCGATCTCGATCGTGAGCCGGTAATCATATTCAGGGGCCGCGACCGGCTGGCGCTTCCAATGCTCAAATACTACCTACAACTTTGCAAAGAAGACGGCGCGACTCAGTACCAGCTAGACTCTGTCAACAACAGAATACGGCTGTTCGAGGAGTTCTCGCATACAAGCCCTACGATGAAACAGCCCGGAATCACACTGGGAAAATAAATTATGGGAGTCATACTCCAGGCCGCATATCGACGCTCTGCCAGTCCTACCGTATCTGTTCCAGGACCTTCCGACGGTCGTGGTGACAAATGGTGGTACGATCACGTAGCTGAACAGCTCTACAATCTAGCGGCATCGGGCTTCACGCACATACAGCTACCGCCCGTGCATATGACCATCGGAGGCCCCAGCGCCACCAGCGACGGCTACGGCGTCTGGTGGGAGTACCACCTCGGCAACGATGCTCTGCCTACGCGCTTCGGGACCGAGGAAAAATTGCGCCGACTCTGTGCGATGGCTTACGCCAATGGGATTACGCCTCTAGCCGATTGGGTTCCGCATCAGAGATATGGCGGCAACAAATGGACATATCTCTATCCTAGTGCGGGCGGCAAAACATCAGGTCGCTTCCCAAAACATCCAGGATGCTTCAGGGGTGATGCGGCATTCGGTCTTGTCCCAGATGATCCCGTTCCGGATCCGTTTTGGGACATCTCGTTCGGAGACGAGCTGTGCCCCATCAATGCGATTCCCAAAGACTATGTGATGAGAGGTTTGGAGGAGGCCGGTGATTGGCTGTTTCGGGCTCTTGATCTCGGAGGGTGTCGTAGCGACGATACCAAGGGTCAAGCATTCGAAGCCGTCAATAGATGGGTGCGCTACGGGGCCATGAACGGAAAGATCATTATCGGTGAGTATGCCGAAGGCAACCATGACACTCTTAAATGGTGGCTCGATCAAGTCCCGCAAAATTGCTACACTTATGACTTTGAAGTGAAATATCGAATGCGTGATATGTGTAACAACGGAAGCCGTTGGGACATGTCACAGCTAACACATGCAGGTCTTGCGAGTCTAGGGCAGTATTACGCGGCCCGCGCGGTTACGTTCATCGAAAATGCTGACTCGGACACTAACGGCTTCGGCGCGACCATCTATAACAAGCTGCTTGGCTATGCCTACATCCTCACTGCTGAGGGATGGCCCTCGATCTATTACCGTGACTACGCCCAGGAGCGATACTGTTACGGTCTCAAACCCGCAATCGACAACCTGATATGGATACACGAACATCTTGCGAACGGGTCTACTTGGTACAGACACGCTGAGTATCAATTCATAGTCTACGAGCGTCAAGGGCCTCCTGGTCTACTGGTCGGTTTGAATAACGATATCTGGGGCGGCTGGAAAAACGCAACGGTACAAACCTCGTTCGGTCCTAATGTCAAACTGCACGACTACGCAGGACACGCAGGCGACGTATGGACGGACAAGAACGGAAATGTCACGATAGGAATTCCACCGAATGACAATGGAGCTGGATTTGTCTGCTATAGCCGTGATGGAATTCATACGCCCAATGCCACATACAGTCACGCGACAACTCAGATGTTTGAAGGAGCTTACGATCTGGTAAATGGCCCCGCGGTTCCAGCCGGGACACATGTAGGAACAATTTGGTGTGCAAGGGGCAAGCCGATAAACATTGAAATAGAAACTCCTGGAGTACAAATCGAGGTTGTAGAAGCTTCCAGCGGCAGCGTCATTGTTCCGCAAGACAAAGTCTGGGGTCTTATCCCGCGTAGCGGAGCCTACAAGCTCACAGCCTACGCGCCCCAATCTGAGCCATACATAATCAAAGTCAACTACACTGCTCCGAGACGTCTGCTATAGAGAATCGCCGTGCTCTTCGAACGCTGTCTTAGCTGCCGCGCTCACCTAGGACCAAAGATTCGCAGTCAGTACTGTCAACGCTGTCGCATATACAGCAGGCAGCGTAAACAGAGACTGTATTACAAGACGGTAGTGAAACCGCGAATTGAACGCGCCCGCTATGAGCTGCCTGAGTACTGTGATGAGCAGCTTATTCTTGACGATGCTACCGCCAGCGCAATTAGTTTTTGTCGTAAGAACTATGGTCCAGTCTGTGAATTCAATAGCACATTGAATCCTGAATTCTGGATCAAAATGGCTTTGTAGTTCGTTGACATGCACATGGAGTGTAGTTGGTAAAATTCAATTTTGAAAGGAGGCAGAGCTGCAATCGGGAATTTGAAATCAAGTGCCGGAGTACCTCGATAGCCTGGAAAAGATTGCACGACTCTGAAAGAAAAGCAGCAAGACTTTACATGCAGATGGTAATGTCCGTGGGAACTTCTCCGGCTATCTCTAAAAACGATGCCAATCGAACGTAAGCCGCTAATGGGCGTCCAACGGAGCTGGTTTTTACGCCATTAGCGACCCCTGGGAGTGCTCGTTAGAAGCTGGGCGGCACTAAGTTGCCACCCAATGACCGGCGAGCATCCTGGGGTCTTAAAATGCCAATTTGCACCTTCATAGTTTCAGCTTACGAGCGCCCGCGCCAACTGGCTTGCGTTCTGTATTCATTACTTGTCCAAACCGAAAGAGATTTCAACATCATTGTGACAGACAATGCCGACCAGTGTCTTGATACCGTTCGTTCTATCGATGACCCGCGGATACACTACATGCGAACGATCGCGCGCGATTGCTATGAGTCGGCTAATCTGGCAGTGCTGCGCGCCGACGGTGAGTATTTGTGTTTCCCGTCTGACGATGGCTACTACGCCCCGCGTTTTTTAGAATTGATGTTGAAGTACGGACAAGGAGCCGACCTGATCTATTGTGATTGCATCTGGGACGGCACGGCCGCAGAATATAAGTACCTGGATGTGAGGCCGGCTCTGTACTACATCGACAAGGGAGGTTTTCTTCTGCGGCGCAGTCTGTTCACAGAATTCAAAGGTCCGTTCGGAGAAAGACGCGCCGAAGACGGTAGATTCATCGAGAGAATAATTCAAAGAGGCATTAAGCACCGCAAAGCTCCTTTCTGTGGGTGGTTTCACAATTGACTACGATATACATCGAATCGACAAAACCTTTGAACGTAGGGCAGATAGTCGAGGTAACAGAGTACGAACTCAAACCTCACGGTTCAATCTGTAAGGGAGTCGTAATGAGCCCCGCGACAGAGGAACAATTTCTACTGCAATGCGCCATAGACGATCCTCTATTTCATACAACCGAAGCCTATAAGGTCCGGCGGCCACAGAATTTCTTTTACGAGGTAGCTGTCGAGTGAGTGACGGTCTTACCGTAATAACTCCTACAGGTGGGCGCACACAGGCGTTTTCTCTGTGCCAGAAATATGTGCTGGGCCAGGATTTCGATTCTTATATTCAATGGATCGTAGTTGACGATTGTATACCAGAGACCAAGACCGCGGCACGGACGGTTTTGCATCCGCGCGCGAAATGGTCAACGGGCTTAAACACGCAGGCGCGCAATCTTCTTGAGGCATTCCCATACATCCAATGCGACAAGATACTCATCATGGAAGATGATGATTGGTACTCACGGTCGTACATCAGTACAATGGCGCGCGTTTTGGATGATCATCTCCTGGCGGGCTGCGAGACGACGAATTACTACCATGTTCCGCGGCATCTTTACCGTATCAACGAACACAAGAACCATTCTAGTCTATGCAGCACGGGCTTCCACCGCGAAATGCTGCCTCTTCTAAGACACGTATGCAGCGAGTCGCCATTTCACTCGATTGATTCCCGATTCTGGTACAGAGCTCTCTATCAGCATCGCATCCAACCGGGATACTTGCCGCGACCTATGTGCTGCGGGATGAAGGGCCTGCCTGGACGACCTGGAATCGGCATGGGCCATCGCCCCGAAAACGGTAATGGATGGATGGAAGATAACAACTTGCAAATTCTCAAATCCTGGGTAGGAGATTCTTGGATTGACTATAAGGAGTTCATCGATGCCTGACGAATTCGAAACATTCATTTGGAACCAGCAGACACGCTACAAATGCAACCGCTCCTGGGAGGACGGCACTCCCTGCGAGTATGACACTTACGATTTAGCCACTATGCAAGCCCATGCCCGCGAGCCACACAATGTAACGGGCACCGCGACTAAAATACGCCCGGCTAATCAGAGCTTCGAGAAACCTGAGCCTGCTCCTGAAGAATATTCGGACACGCAGTTCAAGAAATAGAAATGCCCCATCGCACTTCAGCCGCTGCTCTACACGCCGCGCGGACCGTTCTTCGAAATTACACTCTGACTGTCAAGTCTCCAGATGCTTTCACAACGGGCCGCGTGCCGAACATGCGCTCTGACGAATCGTGTGTGGCGGTAGTAATAGATTATGCGACCAATGTATTTCACATCGCGGCCTTGCGTCCAGAACTGCGGCACTGGCAAGAACATCTAAGAGCCGGAACTGCGAAAGCGTCTCAAATCGCGGCTTTCATGGACAAGATGTATGATGCTTTCATGACCATACCTCGCGAGAACCCCAAAGAAACACAGACAACCACTTTGGAGACTCCACGTGAGTTCGGAGGGCCGCCTATGGTTCTGAAGCTTTCCAAGCCGTCTATGGAAGCTTCGCGCTTCATCTTCTATTATTTCATCGTGGTTCCGCGCAAAGGACAATGTGATGAAACGCTCGATCGCGTTAAAGTAGCGCAACTTGTCGAAGTGAGTCTAGGTCTAACGCGCGCTATTGACGGAGCGCTGGCCTGCTTGACAGAAGAAAAAGCGCGATTGAAGCGCGGCGATGCCACTGCCGGCGAAATATCGAAATGTCTCCGTCAGATTGGAATCGCTTTGGAGTACATGCCCAACTACGAGAATCGTGAAGAGGAATTGAAACTACTCTAGAATTGAAAAGGGAGGCCTAAGTAAATGGCGATCACCACAGCCAAGGGGACAATTATAAAGATCAGCAACGCGGCCAGTCCAATAGCCTACGCTAACATCGGGCAGGTAAGGTCGATTACCGGTCCCACGGTCAAGCCGCACATCGTTGACATTACGACACACGATACGCCCGGCAACTGGCGGCGCAAGCTGTCTGTTCTGATTGACGCCGGTGACGTAAGCTTCGAAGTCAACTTCGACAAGGCAGACGCCACTCACTCGTTCACGACGGGCATGTGGAATCAGATGACGGGTCTTGTCAAATCGGGATTCCAGATGGTCTTTCCAAATGCCGCCGGAACGTTGACGTTTCTGGGATACATCGCTCAACACGAGTTCATGGCTCCTGTGGATAACGTCCTGGCCGCTAAGATCATGATCGGCATCACAGATGCAATCACCGGCACGTAAAGAGGAGCCATGAATCCAATCGCAGAGACTCGCATTCCCATCATGCTCGATGTCGGGCGTATGATGGTGTTCAATGCCAATACGATGTGCGCTTATGAGGAGGCTACCGGCAAGTTCTTTCTCGATACGGTAGCCTCCTTGTACGAAGCCATGAAACCGGCTCTAGACAAGAAATCGCAGGATTCTTCCAAGGGCGGCGACGCCGTGCTCAACGTCAATCCCATGGACATTCTGCGGCGTGTCCCAATGAAGGATATCAGAGCTCTTGTCTGGGCATCGGTCCACGAGTACGACAGGGACGATACTCCCTATTGGCCTCTAACTCTCACCCAAGTGGGCCGCATCCTTCGCATCGAGGACATACCGCGCATCTTCACGGGCTTCCTCAAGGGACATGCCAGCAACAGTCCTACGCGCGATGAGATGGGGGAATCCCAGGTGCGTCCCATGAAAGTAAACGGTACCGGGACGCACCCGAAAAACGATACCGCCGATGGTGGGGAGCGTTCTATCGAATTGCCAGAGGACGTTTTCACCTAAGCGAACGTGCTACAGGACGTTTGACACTACGCCAGTTTTACCTCTTCCTTTCCGAGTACTACGAACAGGAGCGGGCCATAGACCGTCGCTGCTACAAGCTTATTTGTACGCAGCTAGAGCGGCCTCCCGCTCCTGGGAAATTATTCCCTCTATTAGAAAATATGGAATCAGAAGTCGATACTGACTCTGAACCAGATGATTTGATTACCTTCCAGCAAGTAACAGCTTCACTTGTGCCTCACGAGTAGTCTCTTATGCCAGATACCCTTGCAGACCTTGTAGTAGCTTTCCACGCCGACTTCTCTGATGCCAAAATGGAGCCGATGCAGACGGCTCTGAAAGAATTTGGAGATACCGCCAAGGAAGTCGCATCTACATTGGAGACGAGCCTCGAGGCTCAAGTGCAGGCTCTCGTCGATTCGGGAGCTACTCTTGCAGAGGCTCTGGCTAAAGTAGCTGAGCAGGCTGCCGCTACCGCCAGTCCACTTACAGAGACAGGTGCCGCTGCCGGTCTTGCCGCTGAGCAGATGGGGCTATTCGGCGAGGAGATGCAAATCCCTTATGCCGATGTAACCGGTCAGATGAATTTATTCTCAGGAGCACTGGAACCCATACCAGGAGCTGCCGAAGAAGCCGGTAAAGCATTACATGATTTGGGTGAGGAAGAGCAAGAAGTAGAACATCATAGTCACGAAGCTCATACAGCTCTTGGAGAAATGTCCGAGCAGTTGATGCTTCTTGGCGAGGCTTTCGCGGTTACTGAGGTAATGAAAGAGTTTGGAGAGGAAGCTCTGCACGTATATGGCGAAATTGAGCGCACTTCCATAGCGCTCACGGCGCTGTCGGGCAGTGCGTCACTCACGGGTATCACTATCGAGCATCTTGAAGAGTTGGCGAACAAGGATGCTCTTTCTATGCCTTCTTTATTACAAGCTCAACAGAGAATGCAGGCATTTCACGTCGCCGGTTCGCAGATACCTGCTCTTTTAGAAGCAGCTGCCAATTCGGCTAAAGCTTCTGGAATGGAATTCCAGACTGTAGCTCAACGTTTGGCTTTGATGGCCCAGACTGGTATGGCCATGCCGCGCGTTTTAGGGATGCTAGGACTTAGTATCGGACAGCTCGGTGAGGCAATGGGCGTTACCGCCGACCAAGCATCTAAAACTTTCAAGGCTCTAGACGAAACTGCTCGTGTCGAAGCTCTTACAAAAGCATTCGAATCATTAGAGGGAACCGCCGAAAAGGTAGCTGCCGGTATTGAAGGCCAGTTCCAGATCCTTAAAAACCAGATGGAAGCCATAATGGTAGAAGTCGGGAGAACCATTGCTCCAATTATTGTCGGAATAATGCACTTGATAGAAGCTGTTCTGCCGGTTATAAAAGAATGGATCAAGGATTTTCAGGGGCTGCCCGAACCCATAAAGAATACGGTCATAGCATTTGGATTGATGCTGGCAATGATACCGCCTTTGATTATCGCAGTGGGTGGTTTCGGATTGGCGATAGAAGCTCTTATTCTAGGACTCGAAGGTTTCGGAATCGCGTTCGCAGGTGGGACGGTAGCAATTACAGGAATGGCCGGAGCTATGATAGCGGCAGCTCCTGTGGTAGCGGGAGTCGCAGCCGCTATAGCAGCATTAGGAGTTACTCTGGGAATTTTGTATGTAACTTCAAAAGATACGACAGTCGGGGTTACCGGGCATTTGAAAGATTTGAATGCCGAAGCACAGCGTACCGCTGCAATAGCAGCGGCTAAATTGGATGAGAGCGGATTTTTTGGGAGCATCGTCGCACTTGGGAATCTATTTAGCAAAACAACAATCAGCGCCAAAGGCATGAATGAAGAAATGATGCATACGGCAGCGGTAACGGCTGGCGGATTTGATGTCAAGAGAGGTCCACAGATAGAGCCGCCTGATACCGACAAGCTGGGCGCGCACTACAAGGAGCAAGCAGCTCTTATTGACAATGCTCTTCATCATAGACTGGCTGCGATTGAACTTGAAAAGATAGCCGTCGAGGAAGCCAAGAAAGAGGGAACTCTTTCAGAGCAAGACTATACTGACAAGATGATTGCTTTAGCGTACAAGAAACGCGATGCTGAGATCTCAGCAATCAATCAAAAGCAGGCGCTGGACAAGAAAGCCGGTAGTGACGCGGCTCTAACCGAGGCTCAGCTTGAAGGCAAGAAGCAGGCGGCGCGCGATAAGGCCGTATCCGAAGTGGCGCGATTGAACGCTACTCTGCGAGAGAACAAAAAGAAAGAAGATGACAAAGAGGTCGATGAGTATTCTAAAAAACTTGACAAAGAGCACGCCTATGAACTCAAGGTCTATGCTGAACGCGAGAAGCTCGATGAGGAACTGGCTGCTGACAAGATCAAAACCGAAAACATGGTCGATGTCGCCGAGTTGACTCACATCACCAAGTCGATCGAGCGTGAAAGAGCCAAGGCTGCAAGTGATTACTCGATGGGTCTCATCAGCGCTGAGCAGAGACTGGCCATCGATAAATCATTAGACGACAAAGAGGAAACCGCGCAACGGGCGTCTATCGCCAAGGAGATCGCAAATCTCGACGAAACTGATACTAAGTATCTCTCCAAGAAACAGGCCCTCAACGACAAGCTGACAGCTCTTGACGACAGTCGCGCTTCACGTCAACAGAAAGACCTCGAACAGACAATGACCGTACAGGCGCGGTTAGACGCTGCCGCCGTAAGCGGCATCGGTCAGGTGGAAGTCGCCTGGACCAAGCTTCAGAGCAAGATTAAAGAGCTGGAAAAGACAGATCTGCCGGGCGCTGAAAAGGCTTACGCAAATTTCATTGCTCAAATGGAACGGGCCGGTAAAATCGATAAAGAGTTGCAGACGGCAATGACGGAGGATATAAGACTTCGGGAAGAAATGGGAAAGAGCACGGCCCATCAAGTTGTTCAACTGGAAAAAGTGACGATGCAATTGGAGAATCAAAAGACACTGGCGGCCGGTCTTGGCACTATCTATGTCGGCTTGATGAAAGATTTCAGTAAAGCTTTCGATCACCTGAGTACAGGAATCGTCGCCGGAATTACTCAGGCCAAGACTTGGAAACAGGCGTGGCACGAAACGCTCAAAGCAATTGAGACAGACATTCTTAACGTGATTGTAGGAGGGCTTCTTAAGCTCGCAGCCGCATGGCTGGAAAATGCAATTTTTGGAAAAGCCACAGGAGCGGCGTTAGATGAATCTCTGGTTATCGGTAGTGCAGCCGCAGGAGGCGCTGCCGCTGCCGCTGCCGCGGCCCCCGAGTTTTGGTGGGACCCTGAGGCCGCAATTGCAATCGGAGAAGCTATGTCTGCTGCGATTGTAGGAGGATTTGGAGTAACCGCCGCTGCCGCGGGAGGCTTTGAAGTAGGCAGCGAAAAGATGATGACTCTGCTCCACCCTCACGAAATGGTCTTGCCTAGTGACATATCAACGGGCTTGCGCGGACTGATTGACAGCGGGACTTTGGGAGGAGTAGCAACTGCTGGAGCGGGCGGTTCGCCTTCGATTACTGTAGACTTCAGCAATGCTCAGTTCTCTGGAGTAACGCCTAATCTCGTAAATGACATCGGGAATCAAATTGTCTACAAAGTTCGTCAGCTTTTGGGCAACAATCGCAAGTTCTAAAAGTAGCCATGAAGACACAACTATTTTCCATGCTATGGGCTCGCAGGCTGCATTGCCGTAGGCCAAAAGGTAGGTAGGTAGCCTAAACCGTCAACGCACGCTCCCTTGCGTCTCTAAACGCCAAATACAATGGGTTACACTCCTACACAGCGTTCTGATACCCTGACGATTTATCTGGGATACGTCTATGGTTGTACGATCGATGCCGGGTCACATACGCTGCACGCGGGCACCGCGATATTCAACGCATCGGATGTAGGACGAACTGTTACAATTATCGGAGCCGGTTACCCGACGCCGCGAAGCGTAACAGTGGGCGGGCGGTACACGGTCAGTTCGGGATCATGGGCCGCAGGAATTGCCACTCTAGATATCGGAGCGCATACTCTTCCTGTCAGCCAATTGATCTCAGTTGTCTTTTCGAATCCGGGCGGCTACGACGTCGCTGCAACTCCGATCACGGCAGTGACCGGGACTACAATCAGCTACGCAGTAGCGTCAAACCCTGGAGCTTGGGTCAGCGGCAGCTACGTCTATCTCAGTTCGGCTTCGATGTTCAAGAGCACCATAACCGCGTTGAGCGCCGGGAGCCCACCGACATATCCTTGTGGAGTAGCTACCCTCGCAGACGCCGCCATTACGTCACAGACGGGCCTCAACAGTCAGTTAACCGTCTACAGGCCCATAACAGGAAATGTAGTTTACGTTCCTCAGAACCCCCCGATACACTATGACAATTCTCTGACTCAAAAAGCTACACTGTCGTTTGGAATTTGGAGTTCAGACGGCACAGGCGTTCCTAAGCGCGGACAGCCGGTATGGATGTATGATTCGGCAGATGACGGGACAGGCAATCCGGTCGGAGATGTGTTCGGTGGATATATCGACAAGGTTACAGTTAGCAACGTGCCCGGAAATCCCGTAGCTCTACAGATCACTTGTGATTGCGTAGACTGGGCCGGAATACTCACGCGCCGTCTTGTCGGTTCATACAACAGCGCCTATACCAATCTCACTACTGACCGTCTGGCTCTAGCGATCATTTACGACCATGTTGACGGCGAGGGATTCTTTGTAAGTTCAACTAATGGCCCGATCATACCGTTCGTACAGTACGACTATACGAGTGATGCCGGAGCGGCCTTGGACGACGTCTGTACGAAATCGTTCTCGCCGGGCACTTCCAAGAATGTCACGGGAGCATCGTGGGCAGCGGGCATCGCGACTCTAACAATTGGAGCCCATGTTCTGTTCGTAGGCGAAACGATTGTTGTTACTGGAGCCGCTCCAGCAGGATACAATACCGCATCGGCAGCCATTACGGCGGTCACGGGAACTACGATCAGCTATGCGGTAGCCTCAAATCCGGGAGCATGGACAAGCGGCGGTAGCGTGGCTTATACCACGCATTCGTATTTCTGGTATTGTGATCCTTGGAAAGTCATTCACATCGTAACACAGACATCGCAGCCGGCGCCCTGGACCATAGATGATACCTTATCGAGCGCTTATCCAGTAACGGGAGCGACATGGGCGGCAGGCATCGCTACTCTTACTATCGGAGCTCATATCATCGCGGTCGGCCAGACTATTGAAGTAACTAGTGTGACGCCTGGAGGCTACGACACCGCGCCCACACCTGTTACGGCGGTAGGCCCTACAACCGTGAGTTATGCGGTGGCCGTGAACCCAGGAGCCTGGACCAGCGGCGGTGATGTGTTCTACAGTTCTGACGGGAATGTCTTAGTACAGATCCAGGTCATTACCACCGGCGAAAAGAAAGCCAATCGCTGTTATGTCGCGGCTTCACAAGAACTGCAAGACGCCGTGACTGAAACTTTTTCTGGAGACAGTTCAGCCAAAGAATGGAATACGAATTCGCCGATTGGGTCGCCCCCGACCATCGTACTGAACGGATCGATCAATGCTTCAGTAGGAGTTGATGGTCTTGATTCGGGTAAGAATTTCTATTGGACTCTAGGCAGCAGCACGATCAAGCAAGATCCGGGCGGCGGGCCTCCGACTATTTTGTATCCTCTACAGAAGGGCGCGCAGATGGCCGTGACTTATCAGGGATACACGGTCTCTCAGGGATGGTCGCAGTATAATGCCGGAGTAGATGCTGCCGCGTTTGTCGAAGGAGGAACTGGATTCTATGATCTGTACTTGACTCTTGATACACCTTCGTCCAAAGGAGACGCCCAAGCTATTGCTGTCGCGGAGGCCATAAGCAGCAGCGACAATCCAATTCGCATATCAGTTTCTACTTACCGGGGCGGTCTACATGCAGGTCAGCACACTACCGTCAGACTGGCTCAGTTCGGTGTAAACGCCGAGTTCCTGATTGAGAGCGTGACCATGGACACCCAGGAAAACTTGAAACTATGGAACGCCAGTCTAGTATCTGGTCCTCTTATCGGTGATTGGAGAGACGCGATTATCAATCTTACCGCCGAAGCCAAATTCGGGGGAGCCGGTCCTCAGGACGCTCCTCCAGGAGGAGGGCCGCCGTGGGACGGTTTGGAATATCTAGTTCATGTAAATAATTACGGGCGCATCGCGTTTGACGGCATTTCGTTTCGTATACACGGAACAAGTCTCACCGGCATAAATTTCAATGTTGTTTACATCGATGAGCTCACAGAAGATTGTTATGTAACAACTACAAGCTCTGTCCCGGGCCCCGTCGGGTCGCCGCCTACTTTGGTTACCGATCCGATTACGATGGTTGTCACGCCAAATCCTGCGCAGACAAGTAGTCTAACTTTCGAAGTGGGTGATTGGTTGATCTGGGATGACCCGGGGAAATACGAAATAGGTCAACTCATAGCTAAATCTGGCAGCCCCCCGACTACATGGACTATTAGAAGGTATTATCCTGGAGAGCTGAAAGGAGATTCTACTTTCGAAGCTCCTTGTACGGCCCATCCTTCTGGAATTAGATTATACAAAGGGCAGGTAAAACAATTTCTGTTTTCAGCAAAGACCGAGGGGTTCACACTAGGAGGCGTAAACAGTTTTGACAAGGCATTGCCTTGTGTATGTGTTGTAGCTGTTACGGCGGCTTCATACAACGACGTGGTCTACGGAACTTGGACGACTGTAAATTGTGCGACTGCGACAGTCCCGGGATTGCGTACAGGAATCGGAGGCGAGTTCTCTTTGCAGTGCGAGACGGTCGCGGCCGCTCCTGGAAGTAACGTAATGATCAATGACCACAGTGTTGATCTTACTCAGACTCAGCGGGTTAATTTTTGCTATACGGCAGATCCTGTGGCGGGAACCAATCTTGTAGTACATGTTAGGATATCAAGTGATGGCGGCTCTACGTGGTCAACATTGGAATCACTTACGGTTGCGGTCGGTCAGACAAACTCCTGGCCATCGGTGTCCCTGCCCAAAAATCAGAAGACTCCCTACTCTGGGACATGGCCATTTCGGGTGTTGTTTGCTGGAGATCTATTAAACTTCACTGTCGAATCCGGGTCGGCGACCGGCATCATGGTCAAATTAGATACTTGACATGTCAATCGCGTATTCTAAACATCCCATCGCCAAGGGTCTGATACGCGCTGACACTTCAGCCCATCTCAGAGCAGATTTGGATGCTCTGTTAGACACTGCCGGTTGGACTACCAAAGTAACGGTTACCAACGGATTTCGTTACACTCTTACGTCCCCAAATGGCTACCAGTGCAAAGTTCTGATTCAAGACTACGCGAGCGTTCCTGGAGCGGCTGCATTCGCTTCTGTTGTAGTACAGTTTTCTACGGTTGCCGGAGATACTGGATTCATCCATCAATTATCCGTAGACCCGTCCAATCCGAGTTTGCAGGTAATCGCCGGAATCTGCCAATTGTTCATCAGCCGCCCTGGTATTTCTGGCGGATATCCGGCAGGCGCTTATGGTTCGGTAGCCGGAGGTATTCCCGCGCGGCCGTTAGACACCGGTCCATGCGTAGCGGGATTTCATGTAAGCCCGATTACGAATATCTGGTGGTCTTGCGGCGGGTCTCCGAATCCTACGGATTTTCGCAGAGGCAACTACTGTCAGACGGCGTATTCCTATTGTATAAACAGCGGTGTACGTGTAGTAGGAGTTTCGGGGTTCTCTACCAGTCTGGCCAACGGCGATCTTTGTCTGTTTCCGCTGACGCCTACGAATACGCTGGTTCCGTTCACGCCGTTCTATCCAGTAGTCACATATGGAAGCCATACGCCGCTGGCCATCGATGCGCTGATCGGATGGGAGTGGGCCATTCGAGGACAGTTGTGGGATGCATATATGCTGACGGCGACGGTTTCTGCGACGCCCTTGGATTCCGTCAATATCGTGGGGGATGTAACCTCGTCTGGAAGCACCATCGCGCGTCAGGCGACCGCATGGCACACTGACGATTATTCTACACTTTTGCTATTACATAAAAGCGGATGCTGATCGATCCTCTAGCTATTCATTATTCTGGTAAGACCACCAGTATCAATGTATCTGCCGAGCAGACCGAAGTAATCAACGGACTGCGCGACGCGTTGCTTTCAGTTGGGTGGACTCTTACAGATCAGCTTTACGCTAAAGTTTCCATTCATTATCCTTTCGGTATACCGATTACAGACGGAATAACCGTAACCCCCAAAAAGCAACTGCACTGTGCGGACAAGCCAGGGGCGTTTATCACAGTTAATGGCTGGCCAATTAAATTCTATGATCCATACAAAGAAGATGATGTTACGACTCCAGATGAATTATGTCTTTTAGTTCCAGCGGGAACATCTGTTTTGTCGTCTTATCATAATCTGGTAGCGAAAATTTCGTTAGTTTCCTTTTTTGTTGAAGACGGCCCGATGTTATTAACGGGAGTCGGCCCTGAAGTTGTTATGAATCTTGTATCGGGATTTCCTGGTCCGGGTGTCGATGTGCTGCATCGCTGGAACAACCAGACCTTCGATCCAGGAGCCGGATTGGAAGTGTGGTCCAAAGGCGGCGGGTGGCAGATGCAGTCATCGCCTCCCTCCTCAATCTATACCGTCACGGCTACCGCAAGGAATTTTGAGCCCAACAGCATCCTTCCTCGTTTGATATTCGATTTCAATCTGAATGGGCGGCATTTCGAATATTCCCTGCTTGACGACTATCAGGGCGCAACAGGATTTTTAGGGGCTTTGGGAACAGGCAACGTCGCGGGATACACCATCATAGCCAATCCCCATGGATTCGCAATCATCACGCGGTCCAGGGATATCGGGAGGAAAGCCAACGGCGACCTCGGGAGACCCATCTCTCTGTTCGCGATGGCTCCTTTCATACCTACCAGCGCCGACGTGCCGCCGAGCGAAACCTTTTCAAATCCTTATGCGGTGTTTGTAGTCGGGCCGAGCGGTATCGGCGGCGATGTGGCTTGGGATGGAACTTATGGGATTCCCGCTATGGCTTTAGCGGGCGGTTCATTCACGCCGTCGTCTGTGTACCAGCCCTACGCGCGTTTGTTGACGTATCGCAATCCAGGAGTTCCTTTATACACTCCCGCGGGGGCTCCGATCATCATCGGTCCTTATGTGATGTTCGGCAGCGAGGGCGTTGACGGCAAGCCTGCTTTTGTAGTGGGCAAACTATGGGACTGCGCGTTGGTCAGCGACGTCGTTAACGGCACTGCGATGATCGACGGAAAACACTTTACGGCCTTGGGCGGGCCGGAGGGCTCCAGTTCACGGACTCCTTGCACTTTGATGATGGAGGTAGGAGAACCTATGTCGCCTGGTGTCGCAAATCCAGATACGCCCACTCCTCCGCCCATAGTTACGCCTCCTCCGCCAGACCCGCCGCCACCGCCGCCTCCTCCCCCGCCGCCCAAATCCGGTTCAGTA
>Ga0209153_1000606_pt1 | contig 15437 bp, 9 predicted proteins | sample GraSoiAngelo_120_FD_185877 | JGI IMG/M metagenome (GOLD analysis project Ga0209153, IMG submission 185877) | Grasslands soil microbial communities from the Angelo Coastal Reserve, California, USA - 14_0919_09_20cm (SPAdes) (version 2) | ecosystem: Environmental > Terrestrial > Soil > Grasslands ...
GAACAATTTAAGGCGGTGCAAAAATTGATTAAGTAATTTCAAGAAGGTTGTTGTATGGACGAAATGCTAACCGTGACGGAAATCGCTGCACGTTTCGCCGCAGAATGGGTGCTTGTCGAAGACCCACAAACTAACGATGCGTTGGAAGTGCAAGGCGGCAAGGTACGACACCACAGTAAAGACCGCGACGAGGTTTATCGTTTAGCGGCTGCGCTACGCCCCGGCCGCTTCGCCATCCTCTACACCGGCGTCATGCCCGACGACACGGCCATCGTGCTATGAGCTATCCCTTCAACGCGCAACGCGGACTAATTGTGCTCCAAGCTGAATTGTTTGGCCCCTCTGGCAGCGCCGTCTTGCGCCTCGCGCTCGACACGGGAGCAACGGCCACTTTAGTTAACGTCGGCCTGCTTGTGGCGCTCGGTTACGATCCTGCGCTTGCACCTGTCCGCGTCCAAGTCACGACTGGCAGCGGCGTTGAATTCGCGCCTCGTGTAACGATCAATAAGATCGCAACCTTGGGACAGGAGCACGACAACTTTCCGGTGCTAGGCCATACACTGCCGCCGAGTGCTGGTGTTAATGGTTTATTAGATTTAGATTTTCTGCGCGGCCGAGAACTCGTCATAGATTTTCGTCAAGGTCGCGTGCGCCTCGTTTAACCTGATTATTGCTTAGTTCTACACATGGATTTTCTCGCAGGACTCAACGAACAACAGCGCGCGGCCGTCGTGGCGACCGAAGGGCCGTTGCTGATTTTGGCGGGCGCAGGCTCAGGCAAGACGCGCGTCATCGTGCATCGTATTGCGTACTTGATCGCGGAGCGCAAGGTCGAGCCGTTTCATATCCTCGCGGTCACGTTCACGAACAAGGCGGCGCAGGAGATGCGTGAGCGCGTCATCCGCCTGCTCGGCCACTATCCAATGCAGGGCGCGCCGCTCATCTCGACCTTCCACAGCCTGTGCGTCCGCATCCTGCGCCGCGACATCGCCGCGCTCGACGAAGGCTACACGCGCTCGTTCACCATCTACGATCAGGACGACTCCGTGCGCGTCGTCAAAGCGTGCATCAAGGATTTGGGCTACGACACGGAGCGGCTTGGCCCACGCCAGACGCAAGGCGCGATCAGCCATGCGAAGAATAGCGGCCTTGATGCCGAAAGTTATGCCGCGCGCATCGAGTATGCCGACGAAAAACGCGCCGCCATCGCGCGCGTCTTCAAGCTCTACGAGGAACGCTTGCGCGCGAACAACGCGCTCGACTTCGATGATCTGCTGATCAAAGCTGTTCGCTTGCTCCGCAAAGATGCGGAGGTGCGCGCGCACTACAACGACAAGTTCTGCTACATCCTCGTGGACGAGTATCAGGACACGAACGCTTTGCAGTTCGCGTTGATCCGTTTTCTGACCGAGCAGCAGCAGAACGTCTGCGTGGTGGGTGACGAGAGCCAATCAATCTATCGTTGGCGCGGCGCAGACATCACGAACATACTCAACTTCGAGGAGCAGTATCCGAACGCGCAGACGATCAAGCTTGAACAGAACTATCGCTCGACGCAAACGATCCTCGACGCCGCCGGCCACGTCATCCGCCATAACACCGAACGCAAAGATAAGACGCTCTGGACGGCGAACCCTACGGGCGAGCGGATACGCTACTATCAGGCGCTCGACGCCGAGCACGAGGCGCGCTTCGTCGCCGCGAAGATCGAAGAACACAGACGGCGTGAGCCAGACATACGCGCCGCCGTGCTCTATCGCACGAACGCGCAGTCGCGTCTGTTTGAAGAAGCGATGCGGCGCGCGGGGCTGGCCTACAACATCGTCGGCGGCTTTTCATTCTACGAGCGCGCAGAGGTGCGCGACATCATCGCGTATCTGAAACTCGCCTTGAACCCGCACGACTCAATTGCGCTCATGCGCGTCATCAACACGCCGCCGCGGGGCTTGGGCAAGCAGACGCTCGACGAACTCGAACGCCGCGCCAAAGACTACGGCGTCTCACTCTGGGAAACCATCGCCATCGTCACCAACCCGGAGACGAAAGCGCCCGGCTTCAACCCGCGCGCCACGAATGCACTCAAAAATTTTCAGCAGATCATCACGCACCTCGTCGCCGTCGCGCAGAAAGAGTCGGCTTCGGAAGTGGTCAAGACGGCGATCCTCGATTCGGGCTACGCGCAGGCTTTGAAGACCGAAGACACGGAAGAGGCCGAAGGGCGGCTGGAGAACTTGCAGGAACTTGTCAACGCCGCCGTTGATTACGACAAGGAAGAGGGCGGGGGCTTGCGCGATTTCATTGACTCGGCCGCGCTCGTCTCCGATGCTGATCAATACAGACGCGATGCGCCCGTCACGTTGATGACGATGCACGCGGCTAAAGGTTTAGAGTTTCCGCTCGTCTTCATCGTCGGGCTGGAAGATGGCTTGTTCCCGCACGCGCGCTCGGCCACCGATAAGGCGGAATTGGAAGAAGAGCGGCGCTTGTGCTACGTCGCCATCACGCGCGCCGAAAGGTTTTTGTACGTGACGCACGCGATGAAGCGGCGCGTCTATGGCGAAGAGCTTGCGTCCGAACCGTCGCAGTTCTTAAACGAAATGCCGCTTGAGTTGATGGAAGACTTGACGCGCGGCCCTTCTTGGTTATCGTTTGCGCGCAGTTCATCGCGTTTGGATAATCTGCAAGCGGCGCGCGCCCTGCGTGGTGAACATGGCGGCGAATCGGGTGAACAGCGACGCTACACGGGTAAGACATACGACAGCGTTGACTCCATCGCCGAATTTTTCCGTCAACGCGGCCGCCAACTCAACCCGAGCAATACTGCGCCCGCGCAACAACCGACCATCAGACGGCGTACAGAGGAACGAGACGCAGCTTCGTCGGCTGCAACGAGCAGCGGCTTCGTGCCGGGCACGCACGTGCGCCATCCGAAGTACGGGCGCGGATTGGTACTCAGGCGCGAAGGCACGGGCGATGCCGCGAAACTCACGGTCAGTTTTCCCGGCTTCGGGCAGAAGAAGCTGATCGAGAAGTATGCCGGACTGGAGAAGGCTTGAAACTCGCGCCGCGAACAAAGGCTTAGCTTTGCTCCGTAAATCTGTCATAATTTTCCGCAAGACGGACGCGCCCGATGCGTTCCTGTCCGCAGCAATGATGCGACGAGGAAGCCCCTTATGAAATCACACGCCAGCCTGTGGCGCGCACACGCGCTCCTGCTCATCTGCGCGCTGACCGCGCCGTGCTTCGCGCAAGCGCCGCGCCCCGCCAACGCCACGACCAAACCTCCGGTCGCACCCGTCGCACAGCCGACCGAACGACCAAGCGTCACCATTGACACGCTACTTGCCGCCGACACTTATTCGATCTACGGTGAGGTGCGCGGGCTTGGGCAATACGTCAACTCGAAAGAGGTGCAGGAGTTGATCGGGCCCTTGCGTCTGCCGGGCGGCGCACCGTCGGAGATGCTCGACCTGTTCAACTTTTTGAGCGCGCATGCGGAGGCGCTCCAGACTGCGCGCGTGATGTTTGCCGCCGTGCCCGTGCGCCCGAAGTTGCCCGACGGCTTCGTCGCCGTAGAGTTTTCCTCAGTCGAACAGGCGCAGAAGTTCGAGGCGCAACTGCGCGCGTTTCTGACGGCGCACGTCAAGCCCAAGAACGATGAGCAAGCCACCAACACGACGGCGCTCAGAACCACCACGACCAAAACCAACCCCGACGGTACGACGACGACCACGACGAGCGTTGCGCCGTTGCCTGAGCCGAGCGCGGCGGCTCAACCAACGACGGGTCGCGCCGCTGTGCGACGCGGCAACGCAGCGCAAGCCAACAAGCCTGAAGCGAGCGCGCCGCCGTTCTTCGTCGAGCGCGCCGGTGCGCTGATCGTGTCGAGCGATACGCAGTTCTCGCTGGCGGCTTTGCATCCGGCAGGCGCACCGCTCTTGACGGACGAGCCGGGCTTCCAAGCGGCGCGCGCGCACTTCGCACACGAGATGCTGTTCGTCTATTTCAACATGAAGCGCATCGAGCGCAACGCCGAACAGCAACGCAAGAAGTACGAACGCGAGGCCGCGCGCCAACGCGCAGAGATGCAGCGCAAGCAGGGCGGCACACAGATGCAGCCTGATAACAATGATGAAGCCGTGCTCGGCACTGGCGCGAATCCAACGCTGACGGCGCAAGCGACGACGCCTGAGCCGACAAACAATGACGAGAACGCGAGCAATACCCGAACTGAGATTGTTGCCGTTCCGATGACCACAACGATACCTGCTCCGACCGTGCCGACGACCATCGTAGCCGAGCCGACGCCGGACGAACCGCCCGCGCCGGTGGAGGAGAAGAAGTTGACGCCGGAGGAGCAGGCGCAGGTCGAGCGGCAGCGCGCAAATGAACAGTTCTTGTCGCTTCTGCCGTCGGTCATCTTCGGCGGACTTAATGGCGGCAACAGTTGGCCTGAGTCAATCGCGCTCGCGGGTGAACTTGATGGTGATTCGCTCGTCGTGCGCGCGCTCTTTGTCAAAGAGGGAGACGACAAGCCTGCGCGCCCGATCCCCTTCGTGCCCATCTTGTTGTCGGGGCCGGCGCTCACGCCCGAAGCGGCCAGCGTCGTGCCCGCAGACACGGATGTGCTCGTCAGCGCCTCGCTCGATCTGCCACAGATGTACGACTACGTCGCCTCAATGCTCAAGCTCTTGGACGTTGCCGCGACAACCGGCGCGCAAGGGCGCGGAGGCGCGAATGAATCGTTCGAGACACAACTGAGCGCCTTTGAGAAGTCGAACGGCTTTCGTATCAGAGACGATCTGCTCGCCGCGCTCGGCAACGAGATCGCTGTCGCCGCACCGTCGCGTTGGGTTGGTGTGGGCAACAATGCGAGCAGGCGACAGAATGACAACTCGCAGGGTGCGGGCGGCCCGCTGATCGTCATCGCCTTAAACGACAAGCGCGCGTTGCAGGCGCTCTTGCCGCGCGCGCTCGAAGCCTTTGGCTTGCGCGGCGTCGGTGAGCAGCAGTTGATCGAGAAGCGCGGCGACGTAGAATTGCTCACCTTCTCGCAAGGCACAATCGCTTTCATTGATCGCTTTCTCGTCGTCGCGCCCGATGCGGCGACGATGCGCCACGTCGTTGATGCTTACAACAAGCGCGAGACGCTCGCATCGAGTGATGCCTATCGCAACGCCGCGCGCTGGCAACCGCGCCAAGTGCTCGGGCAGGTTTACGTGTCGAGCGCGCTCATCAAAGATGCGTTCGACAATCCCAAAGAAGAACTTGATTTGATTGACGACGCGGCGGTGCGCGACGTGCTCCTGCGCCTCAACCCCGAACCCGGCGCGATCACGCACGCCTTGACGAAAGACGATCAAGGCTTGCTCCACGAACTGCACATCCCGAAAGAAGTGCTCGCGCTGATGACGGCAGATGAACTCGTCAGTAAGCAACTCGCGCCGCTTCGCGCGCATGAAGCGCAGGCGCGTTACGCTTTGGAAGCGATTGCCGCCATGCAAGGGGTTTATAAAGCCCAGCACGGCAGTTACGGCTCACTGGCAGATATAGTTGAGGTGCAGAATAAAGAGTACGCCGAGCGTGAAGGCCCGAACGGCGAGCGATTTAGCGTGTCGTTGGGCAATACAGAGGCCGAAGGCTATGAGATTAAGCTCAACGTGGCGAACGATAAGTTTGAAGTCACAGCTACGCCGACCACCTATCGCAAAACGGGGCGACTCTCTTTCTACATCGATCAGACTCATGTGCTCCGCGCCGCAGACCTCAACGGCCGCACGGCGGACGCGAGCACGCCGACAGCTTATTAGAACAGACGTTGAGTTGCTCGTGCGCGGAGTTGAAACACAGAGCGCACAGAGACAGCACAGAGGCCACAGAGAGAATCAACTTCTCTGTGGCCTCTGCGTTTCCTCTGTGTGCTCTGTGTTGAACTAAGCGTCCATTTAATTCAACGTCAACGTTCGCGCGCACGCTTCCCGGCAAGCACCATCTCGCGCCCGACCATGTAGAGCAGGATCGTCAGCAAGAGGAACGGGATCAGTGCGAGCAAGTCTGAGCGCGCGCCCTCGAAGAATGGATTGTTCGCCGTTGACCACGTCTCAATGTGCGTCAGTCTAGTTGCAACCGATTCCTTCAAATTGAGGAACGCATAGACGACGCCCGCGAGCGCGCCGCCCGCGATGTAGCCTGAAGCGAGCAGCACGCCCGAACTCTTGTCGCCTTCTGCGACCAGTTGTTCTTCGCTCAAATTCTTGCCCGCGAATTTTCGCCGCAGGTACTTGTCCACGCCCAAGCGCACCATGCCACCGACGAAGATCGGCGCGGAGGTTGAGATCGGCAGATAGACGCCGACGGCGAAGGCAAGCGATGGAATGCCTGCGAGTTCAAGCACGATGGCGATGAAGACGCCCAAGAGCACCAAGCCCCAAGGCAGTTGCCGGCTCAAGATGCCCTTGATGATGTAGGACATCAAGGTCGCCTTCGGCGCGTTGTATTTGGTCACAGTGCCGCCGCCCGGTCGCTCCGTGATGACGCCGTTGATGCCGGGGTCGGAGAGATAGACGGGCGCGCCTTGCGCGTTGACGAGATAGCGACCGACGTTGCCGACGGCCGGATCGGTCTGATGACAGACGAAGTACGGGTTCGTATCGCTGCTCGCCTGCGAGCCGATCAAGTGTTCTTGTTTGGGCTGCCCGCCGCTCTGCTCGCAGTTGGCGAGGTTGAAGTGGAAGTTCGCCGGCATGCTGATCTCTTTGCTGCCGGCGACGGGCACATAGACGGTTGAAGATTGATTCAGCCACAGCAAGATGTAGCCGAGCACGAGCGCCGAGGCGAGCGCGCCGACGAGGATGGCGATCTGTTGATTCTTCGGCGTCGAGCCGACGAGAAAACCTGTCTTCAAATCCTGCGAGGTCGTGCCGCCGTTCGACGCGGCGATGCAGACGATGCCGCCGATTGAGAGCGCCGTGACGAAATAAGGCGGCGCAGTCCACTTGAGGAGTAGAAAGGCCAGACAGGTCAGCAAGAGCGTGGCGACGGTCATGCCGGAGATCGGGTTCGATGACGAACCGATCTCACCCGTCAAACGAGATGACACAGTGACGAACAGAAAACCGAAGGCCACGATCAATAGCGCGCCGAAGATGTTCCAACGCAGACCCAATTGGGGCACGATCATGATGACGATGAGCATGACGATGATGCCGCCGATGACAAACTTCATCGAAAGGTCGCGGTCTGTGCGTGGCGCGTTCTCGTTCGCAGCCCGACTGCCGCGCAAGTCCGCGAGTCCGCCTTTCATGCCGTGCCAGATGGTCGGCAAGCTGCGGAACAAGCTGATGATGCCGCCCGCCGCCACCGCGCCCGCACCGATGTAGAGGATGTAAGCCTTCTGTATCTGCGTCACCGTCATGTCTTTGATCAAGTGCGCAGTCTCAGGCGCAAGCGGCGCGGCGAGGCCAGCGCCGAAATACTTGATCGCTGGAATGAGCACGAGGTACGAGAGCACGCCGCCGCCCATTATGATCGCAGAGATGCGCGGCCCGATGATGTAGCCGACGCCGAGGAGCGCCGGATTGTTCTCAATCGAGATCGAACCGGCGTCGAACGGCTTGCCGAAGACTTTGGTTGGCACCTCTTTCCACGTCTTGAACACCTGTTGCAGCGCATAATAGACGAAGCCGATGCCGAAGCCCGCCATGATCGTCTTGCCGCCGACGGTTGCTTCATCCGCCACGGCCGCCGATGCTTCGTCCGTGTGCGCGGCAGCGCGCGACTCTTCTGACGCGCCCGCCTTCAAGACCTCCGCACAGGCCGTGCCCTCCGGGTATTTCAGATAACCATGCTGCGCGACGATGAGCGCACGCCGGAGCGGGATCATCATCAAGATACCGAGCAGGCCGCCGAGGACGGCGACGAGCATGACGCGCGTCACTTCCAAGTCGAAGCCGAGGATCATGATCGCGGGCATCGTCACGCCGAGACCGAAGGCGATTGACTCGCCGGCCGAGCCTGCGGTCTGCACGATGTTGTTCTCAAGGATCGTCGCATCGCGCAGGCCCAACTTCGAGAGCACGCGAAAGAGCGTGATCGAGATGACGGCGACGGGAATTGACGCGCTCACAGTCAAGCCGACTTTGAGCACGAGATAAAGGGACGACGCGCCGAAGACGATGCCGAGCAGTGTGCCGATGATGAGCGGCAGGATGGTCAACTCGCGCAGGCGCACGCCGGCCGGCAAGTATGGGCGAAACGCCGCGAGATATGGGTTTTCAGGCTTCGCGCCGACGATGTCTGGATACTCGTTTGTGCGCGCGACATCAGTCTCAGTTGCCATCGGTCTCGACCTCCAACAAGGGTCATGGAAATGTTGGGGAGTAGCGGGGATTGCGGCGCTACTTTACCGCGCAAGTACGCAATCAAGCAAGATGAAAGCGACGCTCACGGCGTCTGCTGTTGTGCTAAACTGCGCGCGGCAAACCGCGACCTTCCTATCTATCCGCTTGGAGTATTGATGCCCATGCGCACACGTTTCGCTGCCCTTGCGCTCTGCCTTTCGCTGCTCTCGCTCTCCATCGTCCCGGCACAGACGAGCTACACGCCCGCACGTCGCCACAGCCCTGCAACTTCTTCGCAGGTTCATAAGCGACTGCCACAGTTGGATGATGATGGCGGGTTCAAAGCCGATCCGAGTTTATTTTCTCCGTCCGTGCCCGCGCCCGCGGACATGCTTGGCTTCACGCCCGGCGATGATCGCAAGTTGGCGAGTTGGGCGAGCGTGGTTGATTACTTTCAGAAGTTGGCGGCGGCAAGTGACCGTGTGAAGTTTGAAGAGTTGGGGAAGACGACGCTGGGGCGGCCGTTTGTGTCGGCGACGATCAGCGCGCCGGAGAATCTGGCCCGACTTGATGAGTTCAAAGAGATTCAGCGTCAACTGGCCGACCCGCGCACGCTCGGCGCGAATGCGGATCGGAAGGCCGCGCAACTCATTGCGCGCGGCAAGACCATTGTGCTGATCACTTGCGGGATTCATTCGACGGAAGTCGGCAGCACGTTGACGAGCATGTTGATCGCGCACCGGCTCGCGTCGTCTGATGATCCGGTCGTTCGTTCGGTCTTGCAGAACTGCATCGTGCTGCTCGTGCCGTCACTTAATCCCGACGGCGTGGACATCGTGAAGCAGTGGTACGACAAGACGCTTGGCACGCCCTTTGAGGGCACAGACCCGCCGGAGCTTTATCACAAGTACACCGGGCACGATAATAACCGCGACTGGTACGCCTTCACGCAGGTCGAGACGCAACTCACGGTTGATAAGATTCACAACGTCTGGCATCCGCAGATCGTCCACGACATACACCAGCAAGGCGCGTTTGGCTCGCGTCTGTTTCTGCCGCCTTACATGAAACCCGTCGAGCCGAACGTGCCACAGCAGATCGTCGCGGGCTACACAGAGCTTGGCAACTACATGGCCGCCGAACTGCGCGCCGCCGGCTTCAAAGGCATCACGACCGATTCAACCTACGACGCATGGACGCCGGGTCGCGCCTACTCGCACTATCACGGCGGCGTCCGCATCCTATCTGAGACGGCCTCGTGCCGTCTCGCCACGCCGATCACAGTCAAGTTCTCCGAACTACGCTCGCGCGAAGGCTACGACCCGCAGCATGAGTCCGCCAACTTCCGTCCGGTCTGGCCCGGCGGCGAATGGCACTTGCGCGACATCACCAACTACATGACCACCGCCGCCTTCGCCCTGCTCCGCCACGCCGCCGACCATCGCACCGAATGGCTCCAACGCTTCTACGCCATCGGCAAAGACGCCGTGCGGCCAAGAAAGAAAGGTGAATTAGTGGGGTTTGAGTTTTTCATGCCAACCCAACCTCCAATGGCGTATGAAAAAAGTAAACGATTAGTAGAAATCTTAAAGACTGCCGGCGTTGAGGTAGAGCAGCAATTGACATCTGGCTTTAGCATTACACACAGGGTATTTGTGAAGATGGCACAGCCCTATGGCGGTTTCGCTAAAGCCTTATTGGAAGCGCAGCATTACCCAGACCTGCGCGACTCTTCAGGTCAGCCCATACCGCCATACGATGTAACAGCGCATAGCTTAGCGTTATTGATGGGTGTTGAGGTCAGGCAGGTGGGTGGACTACCACAGAAGGATGCACGTGATGAACGTGTGAAATCGTTGACGGATGTCCCTATTGAATTTAGTGGCCCTGGGCCTATTAAAGATTTTGCCAGTGATATGTCTGATCCTTATGGGATACGCGGCGTCAGATTCGCTCTTTATAAATCACACGTTCCTGCGCTAGACGAAGGTTGGACGCGATGGATACTTGAACGCCAATTCTCGCAGCCAATGCGCTATTCATCTATTGAAGACGCAGAAGCACGCGCGGGCAATTTGCGCGCGAAGTACGATACGATCATCATTCCCGATCAATCGCCGCGCACGATCTCGAATGGTTATCGCGCGGGCACGATGCCGCCGGAGTTGACGGGCGGGTTGGGCGAGGCGGGCGTGCGGGCGCTGCGTGAGTTTGTCGAGCAGGGCGGGACGCTCATTGCGCTCAATGATGCGTCGGACTTCGCCATCGAAGCGTTCAAGCTGCCGGTGCGCGACATCACAGAGGGCCTCAAGCAGACCGAATACTACGCGCCCGGCTCGATCCTCCGTATCGAACTCGACACCGCGCACCCCGTCGCCGCAGGGATGCCGCGCGAGTCAATCGCTTGGGTCGAGCAATCGCCCGTGTTCGAGTTCGACGCCAGAGACGCCGCGCGCGTCCACGTCATCGCGCGCTATCCGATTGACCACGACCCGCTGCTCTCCGGCTGGCTGCTCGGCGGCCGACGTCTCTGGGGCAAGTCCGCGCTCCTCGAAGTCACAATGGGCAAAGGGCGCATCTACCTCTTCGGCTTCCGCCCGCAGTATCGCGGCCAATCGCTGGCGACCTATCCGCTTCTCTTCAATGCGATCAAGGCGGGACAAAAATAAGCCAGTTGTCAGAACCGCCTGCGGTAGCGGGCGGGTCTTAGTTGCAGCACCAAGCACCCGCCCGCTACCGCAGGCGGTTCTGACCTTATTTTTTCTGACCTTATTTTTCGAGATACATCTTCGCGGCCATCTTCGCCAACTTCCACATCTTGCGCCAGTCAATGCGCCCGTCCTCGTCGCGCCCCGTTAGTTTGTTGATGACGAGTTTGCGGAATTGTCTGCCCTCGCGCCGGAGCATGAACTCTTTGGCGTAGGGCTTGGCCGTGTCGAAGAAGCTGAAGCCGGGGTCGGTGATGATGCCGATGCCTTCGAGCGTCATCAGCGCGCGCATGATGTAGGTGAAGCGCGCGGGCAGACGAAACGGATACTCGTACATTACTTCGGCCAGTTCATACGTCAACTCTTTGAAGTTCACTTCGCCGAGTTTCAGATTCAGATAGTGCTTGAACAGACCTTCGACCACCGGGCGCACCAGATCGGGATTGACGCCGGGCTTTAAGAAATCGAGATCGATCAAATCCTGCGCCAGCCCCGACACGTCGCGCTCGATGACATGGAAGAAGGCCGTGATCATCTGCGCTTGCAGGCGCGGCGTGATCTGGCCGGTCATGCCGAAGTCGAAGAAGGCTAGATGGCCTGTGTCCATCACGAGCAGGTTGCCGGGATGCGGGTCGGCGTGAAAGAAGCCGTCTTCAAGCAACTGCTTGAGGTATGTCCGCACGAGCAGCCGGTTGACTTTGACGGGCGAGATGCGGCGCGCTTTCAGGCCCTCAAGGTCTGTGACCTTCGTGCCGCGTATGAATTCGAGCGTGAGCACGTGGCGCGTCGTGTGCGACCAGTAGATGTGCGGGACGCGGATGGGCCGCCAGTCTTTGAAGTTCCGGCGGAAGCGGTCGGCGTTGCGTCCTTCGTGGACGTAGTTCATCTCCTCGCGGATCGTCTCGGAGAATTCGCGCAGCATGCCTTCCCAATCGGCGTTCTCGGTGAAACTGGGAAAGCGCGAGAGCGCGCGGACGAGCCGGCGCAGGATGGCGATGTCGAAACTGATCTGCGCTTCGAGATTCGGGCGCTGAACTTTAACCGCGACCTCCGCGCCGTCGTGCAGACGCGCGCGATAGACCTGACCGAGCGACGCGGCCGCAATCGGCTCAGCGTCAATCTCTGCGAAGGCTGCTTGCAGTGTGCGCCCAAGCTCCGCTTCGATGCGCGCGTAAGCTTCGCTCGTCGGATAGGGCGGCACTTGATCTTGCAGCGTCGCCAACTCTTTCACGTAAGCGAGCGGCAACAGGTCGCCGCGCGTGCCGAGGGCTTGACCGATCTTGATGAAGGTCGGCCCCAACTTGATCAGACTGCGCTTGAACCAAGCGCCCTGCCTTGCAAGCCGCGCCTCTTTGCGCTGCGATTCGTCTGCGCCGCGAAAGACGACGAAGCGTACGGTGCGGATCAGACGATCCAACAAGCGCACCAACACATCACGTCGCCACGCGCGGAAGCGTGCGTTGCGGTCAAGCGTCCGCGCAGCTTCGCGCCCGCGCTCGCTCATGCGCCGGTTGTACTTGCTGCGCGCCTCGTAGTTTTCCAAGAACAGATAGAACGAGAGCAGCCACATCACACGCACGACCTGCAACGTGCGCCACCAGCCGCGCCAACCGATCCGCTCAAGCTCATGTGCGCTCTGTGCTGACGGCGCATCGTCCGCCGAGAGCAGATGCCCGTTGTCATTCGCTTGCACGTGCGGCTTGCGCGCGACCACAGCCAGAGCGGTCTGTTTGTGCCCGTTCCCGTTGTGCCGCGCGCCATTCGTCGGCACTAAAGAAGTCTGCTTTTGTTCGCTAATCGCCATCGTCAATCACAAGCTTAAATCAAACGCATCCCAAACCTATAACAGCAACGAAATTTTTAGGTTGCGAGTTGCAAGCCAACAACACAAAGTTAGATGCGTCAACCCTGCCCGTAGTACGAAGTCTGCGCTGGCAAAGAGAATTTAATCTTTGATGGGTTTCAAATCACCGCCAGCGAGCGGTGTACGCCGCGCCGCGTGAAGTAGCGGCGCGCGCGCGCTACGTCGTAATCAATCTGGCGCTGTAACTCCACGACTGAACCGAATTTCCGTTCGGCGCGCAGGCGATGGAGGAAGCGGACGCGCACCACGTCGCCGTAGAGGTCGCCCGTCCAGTCGAGCACGTAAGTCTCAATCGTCGGTTCGGCGTTGTGTTCAAACGTCGGGCGCGCGCCGATGTTGGTGATGCTGCGCCGCCACGCGCCTTCAATGAGCGTCGCCGTGACATAGACGCCGCCGGCAGGGATGACGCGATTTTGCGGGTGCAGGTTCGCGGTCGGAAACCCGATTGTGCGCCCGCGTTCGTGCCCGCGCACGACGCGCCCCTCGACGCCGTAAGGTCGGCCCAACATGCGCCGCGCGAGATTGATGCGCCCTTGCAACAGCAATTCGCGTATCCGGCTCGAACTGATCCGCTGTCCGTGCAACTGCACTTCCGGCACTTCATCAGCGTGAAACCCAAGCTGCGCGCTCATGCGCCGCAACAACTCTATGTTGCCTTCGCGCTGATAACCGAACGCGAAGCCGCGCCCCAAGTAAACCTCGCGCGCTTGCAGACGCTCATGCACCATGTCGCGCAGAAACTCTTCGGCGCGTATGTGCGCAAACGCCTTTGTGAAGCGCACGACGATGGTCTGCTCAATGCCGAGCACGCCGAAGGCTTCGATCTTCTGATCGAACGTCTGCAACAAAGGCGGCGCAGACTCCGGATGCAGCACTGCGCGCGGATGCGGATCGAACGTAATCACGGTCGGCACAGCGCCGCACACACGCGCCCGCTCAACCACCGTCCGCATGATCAACTGATGCCCAAGATGCAAGCCATCGAACACGCCCAACGTCAACACCGTCGGGCGCGCGATCTCCGCGTTGTCTGTGCCGTGAAAGAGCCGCATAAAAGCAGAGGTCAGAGGTTAGTATCTGTGCTTTTACTGATCTCTAACCTCTATGCTGTTATCTCCAGTCCATCGTAGCCCCACTCGACGCCGTCGGGGAGCAGCCGCGAGTCGCGTGCGTGTTTGATGTCGTGCGCGATGTGCGTCAGGTAGGCGCGGCGCGGTTTGAGTTCGGCGATGTACGCGAGCGCGCGCTCTAGCCAGAGATGCGTCGGATGCGGCTTGATGCGCAGACAGTCGAGGACGAGCACGTCTAGGTCGCGCAAAGATTTCATTGCGGCGGGCGGAATCTCGCTCAGGTCGGTCGCGTAGGCGAAGTCGTTGAAGCGGTAAGCGATGACGGGCAGACGGCCGTGGATGACTTCGAGCGGGGTGACGAGCAAGTTGCGACTGAGCGAAAAGGGCGCGCCCGCGACGACCGTGTGTGCGATGACCTGCGGCAGGCCGCCACCGAAGTAGGTCGGCTCGAAGACGTATTTGAAGATGCGCCGGATGTCCACCCACGCGCGTTCATTGGCATAGACGCCGAGCGCGCCGTGCCGGAAGTTCAAGGGGCGTATGTCGTCGAGACCGAAGATATGATCGGCGTGACAGTGTGTGACGAGCACCGCGTCGAGCCACTTCAACCTGTGGCGCAGCGCCTGTTGCCGAAAATCCGACGAAGTATCCACGAGCACCGTCTGCCCGTCGTGCTCGACGAGCACGGAGACGCGCAGACGCTTATCGCGCGGATCATCCGACTGACACGTCTCGCACTCGCAGCCGATGGATGGCACGCCCGTCGAAGTGCCTGTGCCAAGCAAAGTAAGTTTCATAAAGGAAGCTCAAAGTTTAAGGTTCAAGGTTCAAAGTTCAAGCCCAGCAAACTTTGAACCTTGAACCTTAAACTTTGAACCTTGAACTCACCTCCCGCCGGTGATGTCGCCGCCGGTGAAGCCGCGCGGGCGCGTCTGCGGGCGCGTGCCGACGAGCGAGACGTACTGCATGCGCAGTTCGGCGAGCAGCCCTTCGATAATCTGTTGCTCTTGCGCGCTCAGGTTGCCGCGCGTCTTCTGTTCGATGGTGGCGAGCAGGTCTATGCAATGCTTGGCGAGCGGCAGATCGACCTCGCCTGCGGGCAGACCCGGATGCTCGGTCATGCCGAGCGCGGCGGCCGCAGGCGACGCGATGAACATGACGAGATTGGCGAACGGCGTCGGATCACCGCCGGCCGTTTCAGCTTCACGTGCAGACGCAGACGGCGCACGCTCTGTCGTCGCTTCGTGGTCGGCGCGCGGGCGCTCGCGTTGTGTGTCGGCGTCGCTGGCTGCGCTTGCGGCTGCTGGCGCTGTTGCGTTCGCACCTGCTTGCGCTTCGGTCTCGGCCGCTGGCGGCGTCTCCTCTTCGCGCTCGATCTGGCGCGGCGTGCCGTCTGCGTTGAACAAGCGGCGGTCTGTGACTTTGAAAGTTGGCTTCTCTTCGCTCATCGGTTTTC
>Ga0209153_1000609_pt1 | contig 15386 bp, 15 predicted proteins | sample GraSoiAngelo_120_FD_185877 | JGI IMG/M metagenome (GOLD analysis project Ga0209153, IMG submission 185877) | Grasslands soil microbial communities from the Angelo Coastal Reserve, California, USA - 14_0919_09_20cm (SPAdes) (version 2) | ecosystem: Environmental > Terrestrial > Soil > Grasslands ...
ACTCGTAGAACAGTTGACCTTGGTCACTCTTCAAACGGCCCATCATGGGTCGACCTCGCCGCGATTCGCGTCAACAAAACGGAATCACGCTTCGCGGCCTCTCTCAACCGACTTTTGCAACAAAATCGGCAGGCAGACGACATCTGCTGTGGGGTCAAAAGCGCCGATTTGGCATCGGACCGGTGTCTTGCCAACTTGTTCGGACGGAACGACCTGTTGGCAACCCATTCAAAGCCCGTGAGTTGACACCGCATGATTCGAGGCGCCGGTTGGGCGCTTGAATCACGTCCACACCGATTCCTTCGACCGGCAAGACCGGACAACCGGCATTTCCGAGATCAACCCTGTGGGACCGCTACGCTTGGTCCTTCCGGAAAAGAAAAGAGGTCAATTATGACTGCATACTTTATTGTTCGGGCCACCATCAAGGACGAAGCTCAATATCAGAAGTACCGCGAGGCGGTCGTTCCGTTCATCGCGGGATTTGGCGGAAAAATAGCCGCAAGAGGCGCAAAGGTGGAAGTGCTCGAAGGCGAGCATGATACGCGCTCGGTGGTCATGTTTGAGTTTCCCACTATGGAGGCCATCCGCGCCTTCTGGAACTCTCCGGACTATGTGCCGATCAAGAAGCTCCGCGAGGGTATCGCTACAATAAATGTTTGGGCATTTCCCGGCATCTGAGCGTCAGCCGACGAGCGGACCGGCGCCGCGGCAGGCGGTCCGAACCAAGTGGTCAGCGCGTCAGCGAGCCCCAGCTGGGTTCGGTCACCAACCCAAGCCACATATCCGTCGGGCCGAATTAATACGGCGTTGGGAGCAGGGACCGCGCCAAGCACCGGAAGCTCCCAGCCGCCGTTATATTTGGCGTCGATCAACTGGACCCGATGCGCCCACGGAGTGATGTCGAGGCCGCCCGGCTCACCGAGGTTGAGCAGGATTGGCACGGCATCGTGGAGAAGGGTGAAGAGCCGTAGCGGGCCGTTCGCGGTGATCAGGTCGAGATCGGGCATACGGCGCCCAAGCAGCGGGTGTCCGTCACCGAGGTCGTATCTGATGTCGAGACCCGACATCATCGCGGCGAACCGCTTGCGAGGTTCATCCATGCCGAGGAGCTCGGAAATGGTGTCGCGCAGTGCCTTCGTGCGGTCGTCTTCGCGGCGAAGAACGGTCGACGCCATCGTGTTGCGCAACACGCGGGCAGCGACCGGGTGGCGCTCGGTGTGGTAGGTATCCAGGAGGCTTTCCGGCGACGCCCCCTTGACCACCTGGGCCAGCTTCCATCCCAGATTCACCGCATCCTGCACACCGGTCTGGAGACCCTGTCCACCGTCCGGCGGATGCACGTGTGCGGCGTCGCCGGCGATCAGCACCCGTCCCCTGCGGTAGGCCACAGCCTGCCGCGCTGCATCGGTGAACCGGGAGATCCAGATGGGGCTGTGGACCCCATAGTCCGTCCCGCATGCGGCTATGAGAGCCGCGCTGAGATCGCCCAAGGTGGGTTCGGTCGCGGGGCCGACGTGCTGTTCGGTTACCAGGACCCCCACCGGTCCTCGATCCGCGTAGACTATCTTGCCGTCGACGATCTGGTATTCCTTCCTGCCGAAGGAATGGACACCAAAGGCACTGCGGTGGATGCCCCATTCGGGTGTCTCGGCCATCTCGACCTCAGCGATCAGGCTGCTGGTCGTCGGATCCGATCCCGGGAACGCGATGCCCGCGGCCTTGCGGATGAGACTGCGTCCGCCATCGCACCCAACGAGATATTCCGCCCGCAGTGACGAGCCGTCGGATAGCTCGACGTCGACGCCGCTGTCGTCCTGCGCGCAGCCTGTCACCTCACGTCCGCGATAGATCAGCACCGCCAATTCGCCGATCCAGCCGGCGAGTATCCGCTCGATGTGGTTCTGCCACAGCCCGAGCCCATAATTGTGCCGGGTGGGAAAATCGCTGATGTCCAACCGGACCCCGGCGAACCCCGCGACCTGAGCCACCTGTCCCTCCGAGAGGAACCGATCGGCGATTCCGCGCTGATCGAGGATTTCGATCGTCCGTGCGTGCAGACCGCCTGCACGCGAGCCGGCGAGCTCCTGGCTGGCGCGCCGCTCGACAATGGCAACGTCGACGGCTGCCAACGCCAACTCGCCAGCCAACATCAGCCCCGTCGGGCCTGCCCCGACGATCACCACTGCATGGCCGGTCATCGCCACACTCCGCTCCTTCCCGCGGCGACCAACTCGGCCGCGCGCGAACCGCACGTCGACAACAGAACGCACATCTCCCGCGCCTCCTTAAGGTTGTGGCTTCGGTCGGCGTTTCTACCGGATGAGCCGGGTCTTGAAGCAAGCCCGTTGCGCGCCACATATTTAAGGTGGCGAGATGGCTGGACTGCTTTCCGGTTATTTCGGCGCCACAGCGGAGAGTTGCATTCGGGCAACATCCTTTGGGAAAAGTTGACCACGCGCAGTTTTGGTCATTGCGCGTTGACATCGTGATCTGAAGAATCAGCGCCGTCGAGCCTCGGAGGCGACGGCATCATGAACCCACGGCGATTTGCGACTGTGGTGGCGACGTTTTGCGGAACGGTTGTTCTTGCGGGTTGGGTCGTCGCCTGGCTTGCCGGCTTCAGTTCGACCGGCATTGAGCACAGGGATCGCCGCGCGGCATCTCTCACCGCCGACGCGGAGTTCGCGGACGTACCGCAGGCAACCGCATCGGGCAACGCCGTCTATGACGCCGGTATAGCGACGATCCCCAAATCCGTGGCGGCGGCCGACGAGACGGCGACCGACAAGAGAGTGGCCTCAGACGAGCCTGAACCGATCGGCAAGACCGCGTCGGCCGATTCGTCGCAGATGCTGCCGCGCGAAGAGCCGCAGGCGCAGGTGATGATGGCGAGCGCGCCCGATCCGATGCCGGGCGGCGCGAAGCAGGCTGTAAATCCCATCGAAATTGTCGACGAGTGCCTGGTCGCGGACATCTGTATCGATCGATACCTGTGGGAGTTCTACCGGCGGACCCTCAAGGAGGACACCATCAAGGTGCTTGAGCGGAGGAAAGTGACGGTCAAGAAGAAGGGCAAAACGGTCGCTGTCACCAAAACCTTCACCAAACTCGTCGATGAGGATTTCGCGTGGAAGGATCCGAAGGCGGCGGAAAAAGCCGGCATGCCGATGATGGACTACGTGATCGGAGGCATGGATCGGAGCTTCAAGCTGAAGCTCTTTCACGCGCTTTACGCGGCGGAGGAGGCCGGGCTGTCACCGGGCATCACCAGCGCGTTCCGCGATGACTACCGTCAATCGATCGCAAGCGGTCTGAAGGCGGCGACCGACAGGTCGTACCATGGCGGGAGTTTTCGTGGCGGCTATGGCCACGGACTCGCGGCCGATGTCGTGAGCATCAAAGGCGGGACGCGGGCGCAGCGGTTGGTTTCCACTGAAAGCCTCTGGAAATGGATCGACGAGCACGAAAGGGAGTTTGGAATCGGGCGACCGTATCTCGATAAAGATCCGCCGCATCTGGCACCGATCGACGGCAAGGAATATGCCGCGCACCGCGGGACGACAGCTCTTCACGCGGGATCCGACGTGAAGAAGCGCAAGCGGCTGGCTGTGCGGGACGATCATAGCGTGGCGAAAAGAACCGCAAGATCGTCGAAGGTCAGAACCATCTAATTCAGTTGAAGCGCGCATTTGGCGGTTCGAAGAACGCCGCTGCCCATGCCACCGATCCACCGCCCCTGGTCGTGTGGGAGCGCTGGCCGCTACATAAACCGAGGAACTGATTTTCCAACCGTCCAAATATGGCTGCACTCAAGCAGAGCCGTTTTGCAAAGCTGGCTGCTGAGGCCACACGTTCGAATCGATCGCGTGGAGCGAAGACGTTGCGCAATCAGCGCGTGTATGCCTAACTGAGCTCGTGGGGCGAGGAAACAGCGAGGCAATTGCCAGCCGTTCGTTGTTTGCCATCGATTTGTAACTGGGCGCTTTCCAATATCGAGACGGGGCATAATGAGGTCGAAAATCGGGGCGCTGCCCCTTTTGCTTGTCGGATTTTTGCTGGCGAGTTGCGCGAGCCCACGTGGCCTCGATGAACCGCCCTTGCAGATCCCGGCATTGAAGCAGGGTTGCGGCCGTGTCTACTTCACCCGGCCGGGCGATCTTGGGGGGTCGGCTATTCAGCCCGAGATTCGGATGAACAATGAAGTCGTCGGCAGATCTGTGCCCGGCGGGTTCTCTTATGTCGACCGCCCCCCGGGGAAATACGCCGTAACAACGGCAACCGAGGTCGAAAATGCGGTTACGTTCCAATTGGCAGCGGGCGAGACGAAGTACATCAAGACATCAGTGACACCCGGCATACTCGTCGGCCATGTCACGCCGACGCTCGAATTCCCTGAGCAGGGGCAATCCGATATAAGCCGCCTCAGGTACGTCGGCCCCCAATTCTGATCCCTTGCGCGGGACATAATGTAAAGCGTCGCAGAATGTTTGCTGTTGATCCTGTCGTAGTTCTTATGCGCGCCGATCCACTTGATCCACACGATGCTTTTTTCGAAGTCGACGGCCACGAATGGCGGGTTTATCCGCTACCGCTTCGGAGTCGCGGTTCGGCCTTCCGCAACGCATCCCAGAAGGCGCCGCGGGCGGCGAAACTGAACGTGCGCCGGTTCGAATCGACGTTATGGTACTTGCCATCAATAAGCGTCACGCGCAGGTCAACGACGGGGTGCCCGGCAATGACGCCAACCTTTGCCGCCTCCTGAATTCCTTCCCGCACGCCTTCGACAAATCTGGTCGGAAGAAGGTTTTCGGTCACTTCATTGATGAACTGCACACCGGAGCCGCCCGGCAGCGGTTCTAAGCGGAGGCTGACGATCGCGAACTCACCTCCACTACCGATGACCTTCTTGTGAACAAAGGTCGCGTCAGCGGTGCGTGTGATGACTTCGTACTGCCCGGCGGTAATCATGACCTGGGGCTCCTGACGCTCTCCCTCTGCACTTCAGATGAGCGAATTAAGGATCGCAACAATGCAAACTATCCCAAAGCGCGATGCGCGGCAAACCGCACCATTCGGAGTCACGTCAGGAACCAGCATGTTTGAGACATCCCACCCCGCTCTGAAGATGTCTTTTTTATCGGTAGCAAAAGCAGACATCGGCCGACCAATCCAAATATATGGGCTCACGCCTTAGTCAACGCAGCGTGGCGGTTTGATTCACTCGACCGAAAAATCGCGCATGCGTGCCATGCGTAATTTGCCCGTCGTGCCATTGTGCCGCAGGCCGGCGGCATTGCTCAACACCCCAAATCAGCAGCATCCTTCCGCTCGTCCCGTGCCCACATGAGGGACGTATCGCGATCGTCACGGACGTTGGGTACGGGATGCGATGGACGCGAGCGGTGCTGCTGACGAGAGCGCGGCCTTGCGTACGGCAAAGCTGTGTGGTCCTGACGCCCCGACGCTGGCGTCAAGCTTGCGGGTGAACAATCCGCAGGCGACGGTGGCAAAAGAGCCGGTCACCGGGAAGAGCGCAGAATAAGCCGTAGAACCATCGCGCAGGGAAGGCCGGACTGTTTCGGTGAACCCGTGGTGACTACGCTCGTGCGCTTTTTTTGTTTGCGTGCGAGGCTACGGGTGCATCGGGCACCCGGCTTTCCCTGCGCCCTCTTACTTCTCGAGGGACGTCTGTTGCACCAGCTCGGGCAGATCGCGCCGCGGGAATGCAGAGCCGCATCCGCTTGGCTGTTTGACATTCGAATCGTCAGCTCACAACGGTATCTTCCGATACTCCCGATTGGCCAGGCTTGCTTCCTCCAGATCGAGATCGCGCTCGATCCGCCGCCTGATCTCGTCGGTGATCTTGCCGTCGCGCAGCAGGGCGTGGATGAATTTTCGTTCCGCTGATATCAATTCCCGCGTCAGCGCCATTCCGGTCGCGGTGACCTCGTGCGCGTCGGGATCGAGCGAATCCGGCAACTGGTTAACGCGGATCTCGTGGCGCGCCCGCAACAGCTTGACCACCTCGTCGGATAGCTCGCGGTCTTCGGTGAGGGCATCGAGCGATTTCAGCGCCGCGTCGAGCGCCTCGCGCCGCGCCGCGATTTCCGATTGATGTTCGGCGATATGCTCGCCGCGGCCGGCCTCCGCGACGCCGAGCCATCGCGCGACCGGCGGCAATCCCAGCCCCAGTCCGACCAGGGTGATAATGATGACGCCGAAGGAAACGAACAGGATCAGGTCGCGGTAGGGAAAGGCCTCGCCGTTCGCCAGCGCAAATGGCAGCGCCAGCGCCGCGGCGAGCGAGACGGCGCCGCGGACGCCGGTGAACGACAGGATAAAGACCCATTGCCAAGCCGGCGAGGGGTCACGCGCGCGCAAGGCTCTGCTCATCATCCGCGGCAGGTAAGTCGCCGGGTAAACCCAGGCGAAGCGCGCGATGACGATGATCACCACGACGAGCGCGGTGGCCGAGAGGATGTCGTCAAGCGGAAACGCTTTCGATTTCTCGAACAGCGAGCGCATTTGAAAGCCGGTCAGCAGGAACAGCAGGCCTTCGATCAAATAGATCACGAGGTCCCAGAAGAAGATGCCCTGCAGGCGCGTGGCGGACGAGATCAACAGCGGCCCGTTCCAGCTCATGTAGAGTCCGCAGGCAACGGTTGCGATCACGCCGGAGCCGCCGAAATGCTCGGGGACCCAATAGGCGATATAGGGCGTGATCAGCGACAGGGTGATTTCGACTTGCGGATCGCGGGCGCGATGGCGAGCCTGCAAAGAGAGCCAGCCGACGCCAATACCGAACAGCACTTCGCCGGCGACGATGCCTAAGAAGGTGCCGGATGCTTTCGACAGCGAGAACGTGCCGGTCGAGATCGCAACCACCGCGAAGCGATAGAGGATCAGCGCGGTGGCGTCGTTGGCCAGCCCCTCGCCCTCGAGCACGACGAGAATACGCCGTGGCAGGCTAAGCTTGCGCGCAATCGCGAGCGGAGCCACCACGTCCGGCGGCGCGACGATGGCCCCCAGCAAAAAGCCTGTGCCCCACGGCAGGCCGATCAGACAATGTGTCGCAGTCGCGACGGCGAACGCGGTGAAGATCACGCAGCCGACAGCGAGCAGGATGATGGGGCGCAGGTTGTGCCTGAATTCGCGCCAGCTCATCGCGACGCTGGCCGAATAGATCAAGGGCGGCAGCACCACCAGCAACACCAATTCCGGCGGCAGTTCCAAGGACGGCAGGCCGGGGACGAAGGCGAGCGCGATGCCGGCCAAGAGCAGCAGGATCGCGGGCGCAATGTTGACCCTGCGCGCGAAGAGCGCGGTGCCGGCCAGCACCGCGAGCAGGATCAGGAATATCTGGAACTTGGCTTCCACGGCCTTTGCGAACCCTCCGCGCCTCCATTGGAGCGGAAACCGGGCAAGGTCAATCTGGCGATCCTTATTCGCGCAGATCGTAGCGGTAGGATTTCGAGACGATCTGCCAGCCGTCCTGCAATTTCATCGCCACCAGATAGTCGGTGAAATATCGCGGCGGCAATTGGCAACGCGCCTTGATGAAGGCCGTGTGGTCGTCGGAGCGGTCGATGGTGACGATGAAATCCTCACGCGGCTTGCCTTCCGCCTTGGCCGAAGGCCGCTTCCTGATCCAGGCCAGCCAATCAGGCACGGTGAGAATTTTCAATTCGCCCTTCTCCACCCAGCGCAGGTCGGCCGTGGGGTGAAACACCTCGCCCATCTTGTCGGCATCGCCTTCGTACAAGGCATCGAAATATTGCTGGACCGCGGCTTCGGCGGTCGATCGGTCGTGAGTCACGGTGTTTGCTCCTGCTTGCGGTTGGTATTTGCCCGTCATTCCGGGGCGCGAGCGAAGCGAACGAGCCCGGAATCCATAACCACCATCGGGAATATGGATTCCGGGCCTGCGCCAAGCGGCGCATCCCGGAATGACGAAGAGGTCACATCAAGAACACGCCTTTGCCGTCGACCTGCTTGTCGAACAATTTGTAGGCCTCCTCTGCCTGATCGAGACGCCAACGATGGGTGAAGAGTTTGTCGACATCGATGCCGCGCTCGACGGAGAAGCGTGCGCAATCGGCTTGGATGATGTTGGAGAAGGTCCATGACGCAACCAGCGTCAATTGCCGGCGCAACAGATGCGGGCTGACGTCGATCTGGACGTTGCCGCCTTCGCCCACGAAGCACATCGTGCCCCACACCTTGGTGGAGCGGATCGCGTTCAGCCGCGCATCCGGATTGCTGGAGGTGTCGAGCGTCAAATCCGCGTAGCGGCCGTGGGTGAGATCCTTGATGGCGGTGACCGGATCGTTCGAGCCGGGATCGACCACGGCGTCGGCACCGAACGCCTTGGCGCGATCGAGCCGCTGTGGGCTGATATCGAGGGCGATCACCCTGGCACCCATCGCCTTGGCATATTGCGTGGCGGCGAGCCCGACCGGGCCCTGGCCGAAAATCGCGATGGTGTCGTTGCCCGAAAGGTTCATCCGGCGCAGCGCACTATAGGCGGTGCCGGAACCGCACGCGATCGCCGCACCCGCCGAGAACGACAACTCATCCGGCAGAGCTACCACGGTGTTGGCCGGCACCTTCAGGTAGTTCGCATGGCCACCATGGGCGTTATTGCCGTACACCTTGACCGGAACCTCTTGGCAGAGTTGCTGCCAGCCGGCGCGGCAATGGTTGCACTGCGTGCAACCCTGATAGTGATGCACCATCACGCGCTGGCCGATCCGCGCCTGCTTGGCATCGACGGCCGAGCCGATCGCGATGATGACCCCGCACGGCTCGTGGCCGGCGATGACGGGGCCCTCGTGCATGGGAATGCCGCTCGCCTGGGTCTGGCCTTTCGGGCGACGATATTGATGCAGGTCGCTGCCGCACATGCCGGACGCCTTCATTTCGACGATGACGTCGTGGGCATCGGGGGTGGGGTCTTCGAACTGCATCAGTTCCAGTTCGCGTTCGCCGTTAAAGACAACACCGCGCATCGCTCACCTCCCCTGCGGATTTTCTGTAGTCAGGGCCATCCTGAACCGAAAAAACCTGATAGCAAAGGGCGAACCCCAAGCCGGCCGGCGGATACCAATGTAACAGGTTCCATCGTCTGCCGGTCGATATCCCGGTTCGTGATCCGGGTCACAAGGCCGGCAGCCGGGTTCTGATAGGTAGACTCTCGTACTATGAAACGTCAGGGAAGTGTCATGTTCAATTCGCGCGGATTTGCGAGGTGGTGCGGATTCTTCCTTGCTGCCGCGCTGCTCTTAGCGTGCGAGCCGGCCTGGGCGGGAAAACGGGTGGCACTGATCATCGGCAATTCGGTCTATCAGAACGTGCCGCCGCTCGCGAACCCGATCAATGACGGCGCGATCATGGCGGCCACCTTGAAGGGTGCCGGCTTCGACGTCGTCGATTCCCGTCACGATCTTTCGGCGGTCGAGGCGCGCCGGGCGTTGCGCGACTTCTCCGATGCCGCGCGCGACGCCGACATCGCCGTGGTCTATTACGCCGGCCACGGCATGGAGGTCGATGGCGCGAATTACCTCATTCCCGTCGACGCGAAACTGGAGCGCGACACCGACGTCTACGACGAGGCCCTTTCGCTGGACCGGGTGCTGGTCGCGGTCGAACCCGCCAAGCAGCTTCGGCTGGTGATTCTTGACGCCTGCCGCGACAATCCCTTTGCCAAGCAGATGAAGCGGACGGTTGCCTCGCGCGCGATCGGACGCGGCCTTGCCCAGATCGAACCGACCAGCCCGAACATGCTGATCGCCTATTCCGCAAAGGCAGGTTCGACGGCACTCGACGGCGATACCAAGAACAGCCCTTTCACGATCGCGCTTGCAAAACATCTGGCGACGCCGGGCCTCGACGTACGCCGGGCGTTCGGCTTCGTGCGCGACGACGTGCTCAAGGCTACCTCCAACCGGCAGGAGCCGTTCGTCTATGGCTCGCTCGGCGGCGACGACGTGCCGCTGGTGCCGGCACCGGCCCGCGCGGCGTCGCGGGCGTCCGAGCCCGCGACGAACCCCCAGGCCGATGCGCGCCGTGACTACGAACTGGCGCTGCAGATCGGTAACCGCGCCGCCTTTAGCGCCTTCCTCGCGCAATATCCCGACGGTTTCTACGCAAGCCTCGCCAAACTTCAGCTCGACAAGATCGCGGCCGAGGATGCCCGCATTGCCGCGACCGATAAGGCCAAGCAGGCCGAGCAGGAACGGGCGCGGCTCGCCGCCGAGGGCGCGAAAAAGGAGGCGCAAGTCAAGGCCGAAGCCGACGCGAAAGCCGCCGAGCAGGCGCGTCTTGTCGCCGAAAAGGCCAAGCAGGTCGCTCAGGATCAAGCCGCCGCGGCCGAACGCAACCGCGCCGACAAGGCGGCCGACACTCAAATTGTCGCGAGCAATGCGGCAACGGATGGAGACAGCCGCGCAGCCGCCTCGTCACCCCCCGACAAGGCCACCAACGTCGCGGCGCTGACCGCGGGCCCGACGCCGGCCGATATCACGAAATCGGTGCAGCTCGAGTTGCGCCGGGTCGGCTGCCTCTCCGGTGCCGCCGACGGCGACTGGAACGCGGCGTCCCAACGTTCGCTATCGTCGTTCAACCGCAACGCCGGAATGAAGCTCGACGTCAAGACCGCGAGCACCGACACGCTCGACGCGATCAGGCAAAAACAGTCGCGGGTGTGCCCGCTAGTCTGTGAGCACGGCTACAAGGCCGATGGCGACCACTGCACCAGGATCGTCTGCGCCGACGGCACATTCCTCAATGATGACAATGAATGCGAGAAGCGCCGCGCCAGCAGGCCGGTCGCTAAACGCGATAGGCCGGAGGCAAGGCAATTTCCGCAAGCAAAGCAAGCTATTGTCAGGCGTTCTCAAACGCCGACTGGTCCAGCGCAGTCGTCTACAGGCCGGCCGCTTACGGGTTCAGAACGTGCGCTGGGTTGCAATTCATACCAGGCCATAATGTCGGGGGTGTGCCCATAGAAACAGCCGCGAGCGAAACCCATCCTTGTCTAGGCAAGCGCGATGGGTTCGTGGCGTGTCCGCAGTCAGCTCGAACGAGCGAAGGCGGAAGCGCTCAACCCGTTCTACTGCACGGCCTCAGATCGCGCTCGCCGCGATGTTGACCATCAGCGCCAGCAAAGCGGTGTTGAACACAAACGATATCACGCCATGCACGGTGGCGGTGCGGCGGATAATCTTGTCGGTGATGCCGACGTCGGAGACCTGCGCGGTCATGCCGATCACGAACGAGAAATACACGAAGTCCCAATAGTCGGCATGGTCGTGCTGGTCGCCGCTCGGAAACTGCAACCCGCCCGGCCTGGCTCCGCGGTAGTACTCATGGGCATAGTGCAGCGAAAATGCCGTATGCACGATCGCCCATGACAACGCGATCGTCACCGTCGCCAGTGCAAGTTCCGGCACGCCATGATGGGATGCGCCGAGCTCGAACACGATGGCCGCAAGGCTCGCGAAGGCGCCAAGCGCGGTGACCAACAGGATCAGGAAGCGGCCGTCATCCTGCAACGCTGCATTGCGCTTGATGTGCGCAAGACCGCTGCGCGTCACCATGACGAAGACCAGCACCAGATAGAGGACTGCGAAAATATCCCAGGCGATCACGAGCCGCGTCACTAGCCGCAGTGAACCCGACAGCAGAAAGAATACGGCGATGCCGGTCGCAATCGAAATAAAGGTGCGTGGCCGTGCATAGACCACGCGGACCGGCCGCGACATCTTGCGGAAGCGGACAAGACGAGGATCCTCAGTTTCCCGGTCCGCCATCGGACGCCTTCAGTTCTTGCGATCGGCGACAAACCGCGCGGCGGCGCGCAGCACATCGCCCCTGGCGCCGAACATCGACAGCGCGGAATCGGCGCGGCCCAGGAGATCGCGGACGCGCTGTTTGGCGCCGTCGATCCCCAGTTGGGTGACGAAGGTGGTCTTGCCGAGCGCTGCATCCTGCCCGGTCTGCTTGCCGAGCGCCGCCGCGTCGCCCTCGACGTCGAGAAGATCGTCGGCGATCTGGAAGGCTTCGCCGAGCGCCCGGCCGTAATCGTCCAGCGCCTGATATTCCTGCCGTGAGGACTGGCCAAGGATTGCGCCGGCGACGCAGCCAAAGCGTAACAACGCGCCGGTCTTCATCTGCTGCAGCCGCGCCACGTCGACCGGCTCGCGGTCGCCGAAGCGGCCTTCACCGGCGAGGTCGAGCATCTGGCCGCCAACCATGCCGCCAATTCCCGACGCCCGCGCCAGCGCCCGCGTCAGCAAAAGCCGTACCGTCTGATCCTGGTGGATCTCGTCGCGGGTGATGATGTCGAAAGCGAGCGTCAATAGCCCGTCGCCGGCCAGGATCGCGGTGGCGTCGTCGGTTTTCTTGTGCAGCGTCGGCCGGCCGCGGCGCAGGTCGCTGTTGTCCATCGCCGGCAGGTCGTCATGGATCAGCGAATAGCAGTGGATGCATTCAAGGGCAGCGCCGGCAAGCAGCGCTGCCTCGCGCGCCACGCCGAACACGGCGGAGCTCTCGACCACCAAGAACGGCCGCAACCGCTTGCCCCCGCCGAGGCTCGAATAGCGCATGGCGTCCATCAGCCGCTTCGGCCGCACGATCTCGTCGGGCAATGCTGCATCTGCAAGAAGCCTTGCCAGCAGCGCTTCGGTGTCTTCCGCAGTCTGGTCCAGTCGCTTCGCAAAATCGGGTACGGCAGTCGCGGTCATCAAATAAGGCTCCAGATCAATTTGGCCGGACAATCCTTTATGGCACAGGCTTCGTCAATCGCGCGTGTAGAATAGAAGGCGCCTTAAAACTGCTTGAAAAAGTCAGAAAATATCATGGAGATGTCACTTGATCCCGGTCCATTGCGAGGGCTGCGGCTTTAGGATTTTGAACGCGAAACATCGAATTTGCGCCTTGCCCGAAATTTGCTGCTGATTTTGCTGGCTGCGCTGTTGCTGCCCTATCTCGTGGCGCCGCTTTATCGTACCGGCCACCCGGTCTCGACGCTGATGTTGTGGCGCTGGATGACACGCAAGCCGGTCGCGCGGCAATGGATCGATTTCAATGCGATTTCGGCCTCGCTGCCAAGTTCGGTGGTTGCCGCGGAAGATGCTCATTTCTGCAAGCATCACGGCGTTGACTTGGGGGCCTTGCGCGAGGCGATCGAGGATGCCCAGGATGGTGGGCAAGTTCGCGGCGCTTCCACCATCACCCAACAGGTCGCGAAAAATCTGTTTCTGTGGCCGATCCCTGGACCGATCCGCAAACTACTGGAGTTTCCGCTGGCGCTGTGGATCGATTTCGTGCTGCCGAAGCGGCGCATCCTGGAAATTTATCTCAACATCGCCGAGCTTGGTCCGTTCGGCCAGTTCGGCGCCGAGGCCGGCAGCGCTTACGCTTTTGGTCATCCGGCCTCGAACCTGTCGCCGCGCGAGGCGGCCCTGCTGGCGGCGATCTTGCCCAATCCACTCAAGCGCAGCGCCCGCACTCCCGGTCCCGGCGTGCGCCGCCTTGCGGGCACCTATATGGCCCGGGCACAGTCGGTCGGCTTGGCCAGTTGCTGGAGCGAAAATCGCGGCTTTTGAGCCGATTTTCGCGCGCTTTTGCGACGCCGGACCCTAGCTTTGCGCAACCTCATCCTCTATAAGCGCGGCCTTGATCGGCATCCCGGTTCGCGCTTTCCGGCGCTGAGCCGTCCGCGCGCGGACGATGCCCCCGAACCACTCTCCTAGAGGACACCGATATGGCCGTTCCCAGAAGAAAAACATCGCCCTCGCGGCGTGGCATGCGTCGCTCCGCGGATGCGCTGAAGAAGCCGACCTATGCCGAGGACAAGGATTCCGGCGAACTGCGCCGCCCGCATCATCTCGATCTCAAGACCGGCATGTACAAGGGCCGTCAGGTCCTCAAAGCGAAGAAAGAATCCTGACCGGGCTGGACCTTCCGGATTGTGGATGCGTTGTTGGGATCGACGATCCCCGCCCCAATCTGGCCAACGCGTGAGGTAAGACGGTCCCAGGCGGTGAAGCGGATAGCGCGCCGCCGGTGAAGCCCTGGTTGAGAGAAAGCCGCGCCGATGATCGGTTTCCCGCTGCTTCTGATTCCGCTCGCGATCTACAACATCATCGTCTTGCTGATGCCCAGCGTCTCCTTCGCCGATCCGCTGGTCAGGCTGACGCTGGTCTCCGGTAGCGAATGGTCGGTGACGCTGAGCGACCTGTTGCTGGCGCTTGGCATTCTGATGCTGTTGCTCGAGGTCTTCAAGGGCGCGCGTCCCGGCGCGAAATATCTTACCGATCATCTGCTGTCGCTGATCCTGTTCGGAGCTGCAGCGGCCGAATTCGTGCTGTGGCCGACGTTCGGCACCTCGACCTATTTCCTGCTCGTGCTGCTCGCCATGGCCGATTTCCTCTCCGGCATCACGTTGCGCGCGCGGCGCCCCGTGCAGGTGGCGCAAGGTGCCGGCGTTTCCCGGCAGCGCGCACCGGCGAAGACCATGGCGCGTGCAGCCGAACCTCAATTCGACCGGCCACCCGAGTCAGCACCGACAACGCCGCCAGCAACCTCCGTCGCCGAATCGATACTGCGTGACCGTCCTGAGCCGAGTCTTCCCGAGCCGAATCTTGCCGAGCCGAATCTTCCCGAGTCGAGCGTTCCCGAGCCAAGCGCTCCCGAGCCAAGCCATCCCGAGCAAAGCCATCCCGAGCGAAGCCATCCCGAGCGAAGCCATCGCGAGCAAAGCCCTCCGCAGCCCGCGGGCGCTTCAAATGCAGCCTCGCCGGAAGTCCCATCGCCAGAGCTGCAACCAGGCAACGGTACCCACCCCCCGCCCGAGGCGCCGTCGCGTTAATCCAGTGGCTGGACGACCTTGTTGCTAGATGACTTGCCGGGTCTGGAACCCGGTGCCCGGGCGCTGATGCCGGGTCGGGGCGTAGGCCAATTGTGCGTCCGCCGATGTGGCCCGGCGACAGCTGCCCGGCTGCGGCACCCGCTCGGCGCTTGCGATGAGATGGGCAATGAAGGTCGGGTCCGGCCGCGGCAGCGGCAGTTTGGACAACCACTGCACAGGCGCCGCAACAGGTACCAGAGCGACACAGACGGGCTTCACGTCCTCGAAGACGCCATCCTCTATTCGCTGGTCGTTGACGCCGGACATTGCAAACCGTCACATTTTGGGACGCTTGGCCCCGTTACGGTTTGAACCTCGCAAGTCCTATACCGTTTCCCGCCGGTTAGTTCCTGGTGCCTGTAAAAACGTGGTTTCCAGATTATTTATGAACTTCACTTAGGGTCAGCCGTGCAACGGGCCCTATTCTGAAGCTTAAGGAATCACCCGGCCATGTCTCGAAACGAGGCGACCG
>Ga0209153_1000610_pt1 | contig 15383 bp, 15 predicted proteins | sample GraSoiAngelo_120_FD_185877 | JGI IMG/M metagenome (GOLD analysis project Ga0209153, IMG submission 185877) | Grasslands soil microbial communities from the Angelo Coastal Reserve, California, USA - 14_0919_09_20cm (SPAdes) (version 2) | ecosystem: Environmental > Terrestrial > Soil > Grasslands ...
GAGATCAGCGAGGCGATCGTGCTCCTGCTCGAGCGCTCGAAGCTCGTCGTCGAGGGTGCCGGGGCGGTCGGGGTCGCGGCGCTCCTCTCCGGGCACGTCGGCGGATCGGGGCCGGCGGTTGCAGTGCTCTCGGGCGGAAACATCGATCCCACGATGCTGATCTCGGTGGTCCGTCACGGTCTCACCGCCGGGGGGCGCTACCTCGTCGTCCGCACTCAGCTCGCCGACCGTCCCGGTGAATTGATCAAGCTGCTGTCGCTCGTCGCCGAGGAGCGCGGCAACGTGATCGCGGTCGAGCACCACCGAGAAGGGATGGACATTCCGGTCAGCGCGACCGAGGTGGAGCTGACGCTCGTGACGCGCGACGAGGACCACTGCCTGCAGCTGCTTGCCGCGATGGCCGAGCGCGGCTACACGCTCCAACGGCTTGGCTGAAGCCGCCGCGAGAGCTCGCGGGAATCCTCAGAGAAGAAGGTGGCTCAGGGCGGAACATCGTTTCCCCCGTGCTAAGAGCCGCAGCGGCGGAAGCCGACGGTGGAGCCGCCGCGTGCTTCCCACGCCCGCATGCCGCCGTGCAGGACGGGCCGCGCATCGACGCCGGAGGCCGCGAGCACGCTGGCGGCGACCGCCGCACGCGCGCCGCTCTCGCAGATCGTCACGACCGGCCGCCCCTCTTTCAGCTCGTCGCCGTACTCGCGGACGAGACGGTACGGGATATTGCGGCTGCCGGGGATGAAGCCGTCGTCGCGCTCGTGCAGTTCTCGGACGTCGATCACCTCGATCGCGTCTTCGGCCAGCAGGCGCTCGAGCTCGTCAACCTCGACGGCACGTAGGGTCTCGGTCTCCGGCCCGCGGAGCACGTAGCCCCGCAGCTCGCCGAACCCGACTGCGCGCAACCGTCGGCCTGCGTCCTCGGCCTGCTCGCGGGAAACCGCCAGGATCAGCGGCCGCTCGTCCTGGACGAGCACGAACGCCGCCCTGGTCGCGAAGCCCCTGCGTTCCAGCGGAACGTTGATCGCGCCGGCCGCGTGCCCTGCTCCGAAGAGCTCCGCAGGGCGGATGTCGAGGATCGGCGGCTCGAGCGTCTCGACTTCCTCGAGTGGCCCGGGCGCGCCGAGGAAGGGGCCGCGGTTGAGCTCGATGATCCGCTCGAGGTTCGGAGGCCGCGGCGCGCGAGTCAGCGCCGACTCGCTCACGAACTCGTCCTCGCCGCCGACGGTCAGCATCGGGTTGAACCGGCGCTCGAAGCCAATCGTCGTCGAGGCCTTCGAGCTCATCGAGGCACCGCAGAGGGATCCCGCGACGTGGCCCGGGAAGACCTCGACCCCATCAGGTAGGTCGAGCAGCCGTTGCAGGCTCTCGTAGAGCTCCCGCGCCCCGTCGACCGCCTCGACCGCCAGGTCCGGCCGGGCGGCGTCGCCGACGAAGAGCGAATCGCCGGTGAGGACGACCCAAGGCTCCTTTGCCCGCGTTCGGTCGATCACCGTGAAGCAGCAGTGCTCGGGCCGGTGGCCTGGGGTGTGAACCACGCGCAGGGCCACGTTCCCGAGCACGATCTCCTGTCCGTCCTCGAGCGGGTCGTGCTCGTAGGCGGCTTCCGCGGCCGGATGGATGGAGACCGGAACTTCATGCTCCAGCGCCAGCCGCCCGTGCCCCGAGACGTGGTCGGCGTGGGTGTGCGTCTCGAGCGTGCGCACGATTCGCACGGCCTCCTGTTCGGCCGCCACGAGGTACTCCTCGATGGCGTAGGCGGGGTCGACGACGACAGCCTCGTGCGTCTCCGAATCGCCGACGAGATACGACGAACAGCCGAGGTCGTCGTCGACGAACTGCCTGAAGATCACGACTTCGACGGTAACACCGGGTGCGGCTTGTTTTCTTGAAGTGAGGCGGAGCCTCTAGGGCTGCAAGAGCCATCGCCGCAGAGCGAAGAAGACCGTCCCGGCGATGACCGCGGCGCCGCCGAGTGCGGCCAGGATGATCACGAAGCCGGAGGTGCCGCCGCCGGAACCGGACGAGGCGGGCAGGACATAGCCATTTGCGGCCGCAACCTGCCTGACCGCGTCGGCGGTGTCCTTGCCTAGCTGCTCGAGGTTGTTCGTGCTCGGCTTCGGCAGTCGCGCGAGGGCGGGCTTACCCCTGGCGGCGTCCGGCCCGTTGATGCCGAACCCGTTCGGCATCGAGACGACCAGTGTGCCGTTGTATCTCCCGAAGTTGAACAGTTCCTTGCCGAGGAACTCAGCGTAGGTCTGCGGCTTCTTCCAGAGGCTCTGGATCAGGCCGAGGTCGCTCGGCTGCGAGATAACGGCCACGCGGATCGGGCGTTTCTTCTTCGCCGCCGCCTGGGTCGCGGCGAGGAGCTCACGCCCCGCTGCTGAGGTCCGCGGATCCACGATCGAGAGGAAGACGGTGGAGAACGGCAACACGTCGCTGGCGGGATCGCCGTTCGCCTCTGCGCCAGAAGCCAGAATCGCCGCCGCGATCACGGCCAGCACGAGGCCGATGCCAAATCTCACTCCGGCATCATGCGCGAGCGCGCTCGCTAGCCGATCGTGTCGCGGACAAGGAATGCGACGATCACGATCGCCGCGGCACCGGCGCCAAGCGCGGCGAGCGCGAGGAAGAGGCGGACCAAGACGTCGCGCTGATTCACCCGTTCGCCTTGTCGACGAGCAGCACCGTGAACGGCTTCTGCCCCGGGGGCGCGATCTGGAACGACAGGCCCCAGTGTCCGACCATCACGAGCGCCGGCGCGGCGTGGCCGTACGTGCCGGGCGCCGTTTCCGAGAGGTGATAAGCCTGCTGCCCCATCTCCATGTCGAGCATCGCGAAGTCGACCGTCACGTCGGCGTTGCGAACCGGCGTGCCGCCGCGCGAGATCGCGACCTGGAATGAGTTCGGGACCGCCGCGCGGTTCGGCGAGACGCGGATCGCGAGCCGGTAGTCGTTCTCGCTGACGACCTTGTTGACCGTGCCGGGCCCGACGTGTGCCTTTGCGCCCCCGACCGAGGCGAGAGCCTTGGAAGGCGGCGGCAGACTCGAGAGCACCGCGGCCGCGAGCACGGCGCCGGCTACGAGCAGCGACTCACCGGCGACCAGACGGCGCAGCAGGCTCGCGGCCGGAGCTCCGAGCTCGGGGTGTGTGCCGGAAGCCGAAGCCTTGAAGCGCGGCACGGTCCGCAGCAGATTGACGGACGCAAGCAGGAGCGCCGCGGCGAGCAGCGCGATCTTGACCAGCAGCGCCTGCCCATACGAGGTCTGCCAGAACGAGGCGAGCGTCGGCATGTGCTGTACCGCCGAGCCGGTGCCGGCGCCGATCAGGACGAGCACGGACACGAACGCTAGGTTCGAGAAGCGCGGCACGCAGACGACGAGAGCCGCGACCCGGCGCGCGGCCGGCAGGCTCGCCGCGAGCACGACCAGTCCGATCAGGCCGCCGACCCAGAGAGAGCCCGCGACGAGGTGGAACCAGTCGAAGGCCAGGGAGAGACCGCGGGGCGAGGTCTGCGCGGCATGCCCGGCCAGACCCGGCACGAGCAGACACGCCGCCGCTGCGCCGATCGCGCCGCCGAGCGCGATCACGGCCGCGACCGAGCGCTGACGCCGCTCGGGCTTGTCGAGCCAGATCGCAACGGCGGCGGCCCCGGCGAAGAGCGCGAACACGAGCTCGAGGTCGAGCCAACTGCGGCCGAAGGCCGAAACCCGGACGAGCAGGAAAAGGGCGCCGAAGCTCCAGAAGGAACGGAGCGCGAACACCGCCGTCGAGAGGAGAACGTAGACGGGGATCGCCAGCAGCGCCACCAACGACGCGGCGCCGAACGCGATCGTCAGAGACCGCAGGCGCGTACCCGGCACCCGGGCCACTGCCGGCCTGGCGACGACGATCCGCAGAACGAAGAGCCCGATCGCCGCCATCAACGAAAGGAACGCGAGCCAGCGTACGGTCACCAGCCGCGGTGTCGCCGCAGTCTCCGAGATCGACGGGATCGCGAACTGCGGCGCGGGTCCCGCGTTCGGTCCGACCGCGAACGTGAAGGCGCCACGCACCGGGTGCCCGTCGACGGAGATCACCCGCCAGTAGACGAGATACCAGCCCTCGGATAGCTTCTTCAGCGGTATGACCAGCGTGTCGGCGTTCGCCGGCGAGCGGCTGGGCGCCCCTGTCGTTTCTTTGTCGCCCGCGGCGTTCGTGACCGAGACGATCGCGAACCGAGGCTCGACCGGCTCGCTGTAACGCAGGAGTACCTGCTTCGGCGGCGTGTTCACGATCCGGCTTGCGACCGGCGTCGTCTGCAGGAGTGCCGCATGTGCCCACGCCGCGGCCGGCAGCACGAGCGAGGCTGCGGCCGCGACGAGGACGAGTAGGACGACGCGCTTCATGCAACCGGCCGGCTCCCTCCGCGGGTCGCGAGCGAGGCCCCGGCGAGCAGGACGCCGATCCCGGCGACGACGAGCGCGATGATCGCCAAGGTCGAGCTGCCGCCGCCCCCGAGCGACGACTTCGCGTCGATCCTCGGCGCCGGCGCGTCCGACGATTCGGGGCCTGCCCAGTCGACGATCGAGCCGTCCGAGTACGTCTGACGCACCTTGAACACGTACGTCTTGCTCGAGTCCGGGCTGGCGAGGAACTGGAAGACCGAGTCCTCTCCGGTCGGGACGCTGCCGCCGCTCCAGGTGACCTTTTGGATCACCGCGTTCTCCCCCGAGCCGGTCTGCTGGAGCTGCCGCTTCCACCCGGTCGCGGGACTGAAGGAGTCGATCCCGAAGCCGCTCGGTGGGGTCAATTCGATCTTCGTCGTCGTCGCCCCTTCCTTCTCTGTCGGCACGGCAAGCGTGAAGAGCTGCAGGGTCTTCGACTTGGTCACCGGAGGGCTGATCTCGGCGTGCGCCCAGGCGCTCGAGGCAACCGTGAGGCCGACGGCAGCAGCCGCCGCTCCTGCGAGCGCGCGTGCGCGCACGCCAGTCGGGTTCATGCTCGTACTCTCCTTTCGGTCGTGGGAGCCGCGTCGCCTTGCCGCGGCGACGTCAGGAGAGGCGGGGTGGACCGCGTGCCCCGAGCGATGCCGCAAAGGCGGCCGCAGGAAGCAGCTCGACCGATAGCGGCCCGACGAGCGGGACGATCCCGGCGATCCTCGGCGGCCCAGAGAGCGACGCGAGCGTGCGCCGCATCCAGGCAAGGACGTGCTCGAGCGCCGCCGCCAGCGCCGCGGCGACGAGCGACAGGGCCCCGAGGACGGGAATTGCGTTTCGGTGGACCGGCCCCGTCAGGCAGTGCAGCCCGTGCCAGCCGAGGCCTTGGCGCCAGTGGAGGTACGACTCCATGTACGCGAAGGCGGGCATCGTCCCCAACCAGAGCCCCAGCGCTCGCGTCACGAGCAGCCCGAGTCGCAGCCGCGGCTCCGCGATGACGGCCCTCGTCTCGACCAGCCGACGCTCGCGAACCCCGAGTGCGGCAAGCCAGATGACGACGGCGGAGAAGCCGACCGCGAGCAAGACCGCGACGACCGCGACCGCCGGCAGCGCCGGTCCGCCCGCCTGCTGCGAGAGCTCGAGCGCAAGCGGCGAGGGCGAGATCGCGTAGACGATCGTGCGGGTGCCGAGCACGACCACGACGACAACGCCGAGCCACGCGAGCACGCGCTTCATCGGGCCTTCAGAACGTAGGGAACGGTCACCAGTTTGCCCTCCGGCTTCGACTGCAGGAACAGCTTCCACGTCCCGGCGGTCGGCAGCAGGATTCCGATCGTAAGCTTTCCGGGCGCCGCGCTGCGCCCGACGACGCTTGCCCCCCCGATCAGGGAAGTGCAGCCGCTCGCCCCCGGCGCGCACACGTGCGTGTGGAAGTAGTCGAGCGTCCCGCCGTGGAAGAAGATCGCATGCGCGAGCGCGCCGTACCACGGCACGAAGCGCGCCGGCTTCCCTGCGGCGTCTGTTACGTGGACCTTCATCAGCGTCGCCTGGATCGCCCGAATGTCCGGCCGCCGCGGCGCCGTGAACGTGAAGCCGTCGAGGTGCTGAACGGCGTGGTAGCTGCCGAGCGGTTGCGGCCTGGGCACGCCGCGCACCTGGACGTCCTTGAAGAGCTGGAAGTTCGGGAGCGGTTGCCGCTGCCTCGGATACGCGTCGACGATCACGCGATAACGGCCCGGCGTCGGGAAAACGACTTGTTGCCTGAAACGCCCGCCCGCCTGCATCGGTGGATGGCGGTGGATGATCGTCGAGAGGTCGTCGCTGACGATGATCAGGTGGACGCCGGTGTGCGGGCCAGGGCCGGCGTGGTATGCCGTCAGCGGCGAGCCGGAGGGCTGGTCGATCGTGAAGGCGACCGTCGTCGGTTTTCCGGGCGCGATCGAGCCGGCAGGCTGGAAGCCCGTGAGCCGGTAGACCTTTGCAGGCTGGATCGCGATCTTGCTTCCGCTCGACGACGAGCAGCCGGCGGCGAGCGGCAACAGCAGGAGGAGCGCAGCGAACCGCCGCATTGGCGTCAGTGTAGGGAGAGCGCCGGCTTCGGGGCGCTTTCGGGGACAGGCACCTGCCGGTGCCTGTCCCTACGCGAGACCGAGGTGCCTGGCGATGACCATCCGCTGGACTTCGTTCGTCCCTTCGCCGATCTCGAGGATCTTCTGATCGCGATAGAGCCGTGAGATCGCGAACTCGTCCATGTAGCCGTAGCCGCCGTGGACCTGCAGCGCCCAGTTGACGATGCGGTTCGACATCTCGCCCGAGTAGAGCTTCGCGATCGCCGCCTCCTTGCCGAACGGCCGCCCCTGGTCCTTGACCCACGCGGCCTTGTAGACGAGGTTCCGCGCCGCCTCGATCTCGGTCGCCATGTCGGCAAGCCGGAACTGCACGGCCTGGAACCTGGCGATCGGGCGGCCGAACTGCTCGCGCTCCTGCGCGTAGGCGGCGGCGAGGTCGTAGGCGCCCTGCGCGAGGCCGACCGCCATCGCGGCGACCGAGATCCGGCCGCCGTCGAGGATCTCGAGAAACTGGTTGAAGCCCTGCCCGCGCGGGCCGAGCAGGTTGCCCTCTGGCACGGCGCAATCGCGGAAGGAGAGCTCGCGCGTGTCTGAGGCGTGCCAGCCCATCTTCTCCATCGGGGCCGAGATCTCGTAGCCCGGCGCGCCATTCGGGACGATCAGGTTCGAGATTTCGTTCTCACCGGTCCGCGCCGTGATCGTCACGCAGGCCGTGATCTCGGTGCCGGCGTTCGTGATGAAGATCTTCGAGCCGTTGACGACCCATTGTCCGCCCCGAAGCTCGGCAGTGGTGCGCGTCGCGCCCGCATCGGAGCCGGCGCCGGGCTCGGTCAAGCCGAACGCCGCCAGCCTTTGACCCGAAGCGAGCTGCGGCAGCCACTCCCGCTTCTGCTCCTCGCTCCCGAAGTAGAAGATCGGCAGCGTCCCGAGAGAGTGGTGCGCGGCGACCGTGATCGCCACCGACGAATCGATCCGCGTCAGCTCCTCGACGGCGAGCGCGTACGAGAGCGTGTCGGCGCCGGCGCCGCCGTACTCCTGTGGGACGGTCATGCCCATCAACCCGAGCTCGGCGAGCTCGGCCACGAGCTCGTAGGGGAAGCGGTGCTCGCGGTCGAGCTCGGCGGCGACCGGCGCGATCCGCGAGACCGCGAACTCGCGCACGGTGTCTCGGACGAGCTGCTGCTCGTGCGTCAGGTCGAAGTTCAAGCCGCTGCGGCCAGTCGGTCGGCGAGCTCGCAGATCAGCCGGACGCCGTAGCCGGTGCCGCCGCGCTGCCACAGATAGTCGTGCCGGGGCCAGGTGAAGAAACCGGTCCCGGCCATGTCGACGTGCGCCCAGGGCCCCTCGCCCGCGAACTCGTGCAGAAACTCGGCGGCGAGCACCGGCACGCCCTGCGAGCGGATGTTCGAGTTCTTCAGGTCGGCATAGTCGGAGTCGACGTAACGGCGATAGCGTGGGTGGAGCGGCCAGGGCCAGGCGTGGTCGCCGCTGGCCTCGCCGGACTCGACGACGAGCGTTCTCCACTCGGAGTCGTTCGCGAACACGCCGGCGTAGAAGTCGCCGAGCGCTCGCTCCATCGCCCCGGTCAGCGTGGCGAAGTCGACGAGGTGCGTGGCCCCGAGCTGCCGGGCGTAGGGGAGGACATCGGCGAGCACAAGCCGGCCTTCTGCGTCGGTGTTGATGATCTCGATCGTCTTACCGTTCATCGCCGTGAGGATGTCGCCCGGCCGGAAGGCGCCGCCGCCGACCGCGTTCTCGGTCGCGCCGACGACGCCGACGACTTGCAGCGGGCACTCCAGCTCCGCGAGCGCGCCCACGGCGGCGATCACGGCTCCACCCCCTGCCATGTCGCCCTTCATGTCCTCCATGTAGGCCGGCTTCTTGATCGAGATGCCGCCCGTGTCGAAGGTGACCGCCTTGCCGGCGAGGCCGAGGACGACGTCGCCTCGAGCCTGCGGAGGCTCGTAACGCAGAACAATCAGCCGCGCGGGGTTGTGGCTGCCTTGGGCGACGGCCGCGAAGGCGCCCATGCCGAGCTCTCGGATCTCGGTGAGGCCCGGCGCCTCGACCGAAAGGTGGGGCGACCCTCCGGCGGCGACCTCGGCCGCGCGGTCGGCGAGGCCTTCCGGGGTCAGCTCGTTCGGAGGTGCGTTCGCGAGGTCGCGGGCGCGGTTTGCCCACTCGGCGACGACACCGGCGCGGCGCGCGGCCTCTCCGACCGCCTCGTCGTCGGAGACGATCGCCAACGACTCGAGCCGCTCCGGCGCGGGTTCGGTCTTCCAGCGGCCCGGGTCGTACGAGCCGAGGAACGTCCCGTCGACGATCGCCCGTGCCTGCTCGGCCGGCGAGAGCGGGAGCGAGTCATCGAGCAGCCAGGCGATTGACCGCGCGTACCCGCGCGCTTCGCGAGCGAGGGTGCCGGCTGCGGTGCGAAGCGCATCCGCGTCCACTGCCTCGCGCGCTCCGATGCCCGCGAGCGCGAGCCGGTTGGCCTTCAGTTCGCCGTCCAGGTGAAACAGCGGGGCGGTCTTCAGCCTGCCTGTGAGCTCGCCCTGCTCCGCGAGCCGCTCGAGCAACCCGCCGAGGCGGCCGTTCAGCGCCGCAACCGGACCGGTCAACTCCTTCGCGGCGAGCAGAGGTGCGGCGAGGACGTCGGATTCGACGGACTCGGGCGATCCGGCTTGGACCTCGACCCGCATCGGGCCGCGATGCTATCCGACCTACTGCGTAGCCTCACCCGTATGCGGGGCCGGCCTCAACTTCGGCGCCGTCGCGCCGATACAGGAGCCATGGCAGTACCAGCTTTGCGGCGGTTGGTCTCTTCACGCGTCCTCTCCGGGCGCCGGCTCGACCCGGAAACCCTGACGCAGCTCCACACGACCCTCGTCGACGAGCGCCAGCAGCTTCGCGGGCAGGGGGCCCCCGCCGAGGAGCTCGAGCGCAACCGGCTGGCGATCGTGCGGTGCCAGTGGGAGCTCTCGCAAGCCTTGATCGAGCGCTATCTGCCGCCCGCCGCAGCTCCCAGCGCGGCGTAGCTCGCACGCCTCGCTAGCCTGCCTTCGGTGCGGGCCGAGCTTGACAAGCGCGCGATGGCTGCGCTCTCGAGCGGCCATCTGGCGACCGACTTCGCGAACGGCGCGCTGCCTGCGCTGCTGCCGTTCTTCGTCGACAAGTTCACGCTCTCGTACACGCTCGCGGCGGCGGTCGTGCTCGCCTCGGCGGTCTCGTCGTCGATCGTGCAGCCGCTCTTCGGGCTCTGGTCGGATCGCCGCGGCGCGATCTGGCTGCTTCCCGGCGGGGTCGCGCTCGCCGGAATCGGGATCGCGCTCGCCTCCGTGGCGCCCGCGTACTGGCTCGTGCTCGTCTGCGTGATCGTCTCCGGCCTGGGCGTCGCGGCCTTCCATCCCGAGGGCTCGAAGTTCGCGGCCTTTGCCGGCGGCCGGCGGCGGGCCAGCGCGATGTCGCTCTTTTCGATCGGCGGCAACCTCGGCTTCGCACTCGGCCCGACGGTGGCGACGCCGCTTGTGCTCGCCTTCGGCCTCACGGGCGGCCTGCTGCTGTCCGTGCCCTGCCTCGCCGTCGCGCTCGCTTTGCTGCTGTTGGCGCCTTTCCTTGGCTCGTTCGCGCCGGAGCGCGGGCAGCAGTTCACGAGCGACGAGCCCGACCGCGTTGGCGCCCTGGTGCTCCTGCTCGGCGTGATCGCCTGTCGCAGCGTGGCGTGGTTCGGGTTGATCACTTTTGTCCCGCTCTGGGAGGTCTCCCTCGGCCACTCGAAGGCGCACGGAAGCCACCTGCTGTCGCTGATGCTGCTCGCGGGCGGCGCCGGCACGCTCGCCGCCGGGCCGCTGGCCGACCGCTTCGGCCGTAGGCCGGTGCTGCTCGTCTGCTCCGCAGCGACGGCGCCGCTGATCCTCGTCTTCGTGATCGTCGGCGGCGTGCCGGGGGCGATCGCGTTGGCGGGCGTCGGCGTCTCGGTGATCGCGACCTTCGGTGTGACGATGGTGATGAGCCAGGAGTACCTGCCCCGCCACATCGGCATGGCCTCCGGGCTGTCGATCGGGCTCTCGATCGGCCTCGGCGGCGTGGGGGCGGTCGCGCTCGGCGCCGTCGCCGACTCGATCGATCTCCGCACGGCTCTGTACGTTGCGGCGGGTGCTGCGGCGCTTGCGCTCGTGCTGGCCGGGCTCCTGCCGTCTTCGCGGCCCTCACGCCGGCTCGCGGTCGAGCCGGTCGCGCCATGAGCTAGGCTCGCCGCCGTGGCCGAGAACGCGCGCCAATTCTTCGAAACGCTCGAGACGCGGGCCGCCGGCTCTTCGAAGGTCGCCGGCCTGAATGCCACGTACTTGTTCGACATCGACGGCGCCGGCAAGTGGATCGTTCGCGTCGAGAACGGCAACGCCAGTGTCCATGAGGGCGAGGGCGACGCCGAGACAACGATTTCAGCCTCGGAGGAAACGTTCATGAGGATCGTCAACGGCGAGCAGAATGCGACCAGCGCTTTCATGATGGGGAAGCTGAAGGTCAGCGGCGACCTCGGCAACGCCATGAAGCTGCAGCAGCTGTTCTGAGACGGACAGGGGGAGCCGAAGCTCCCCCCAGGACGAGCTGCTGAACCTGGCTAGGTAACGACGAAGTTGCTCCAGCCGCGGACGTAGTCCGGCCGAGCGGCGGCATTGTTTAGGAAGACGCGAAGCTTGACACCGCGCCTGACCCTCATCCTGAACGCCACCGTGCTGGCGCCCGTGCTCTTGACGTAGTGGTTCAGATAGAGACGCTCGATGTTCGTCCACGTGTGCCGGCGGGCGTTCCAGCGCGTGAGCCAGACGTACCTGCCCACGAACGGCCGTCCGGCCACGACGACCGCTGCGAAGCGGGTCTTGCCGTACCTGCGCAAGGAGACTCGAGGTCGCACGAAGATCGTCAGCTCGTCGCTCGTTGCCGTGCTGTACTTGGCGTCGACGCGAGTGTTGTAGCGCGGAGCGACGTCGAGGGAGAATGTGCCGTCGCTCGCGGTCGTCACCTGCGTCGAGTGAGCAGCACGGTTCATCGGTATCTGCGTGATCGTCACCTGCTGATCCGCAGCCGCCGGCGAGACCTGACCGGTCAGGCTGACATTGCCTCCGAAGGTGATCGTGTCTCGGTCCGCCTGCAGCGTCACGCTCGGCGCCGCCGCCGTGGCCGCTGTGCTGCCCGCAAGAGCGCCTGCCACCGCAAGCGCGACGATCAACTTCCTCATGCCTGCGTCACCCCCAAATGTCCTCGTTTACATCGTGGTACGAGCGAGTTTCTGCCCGCCTAGGACGCATCGAAACAGGCCGTTTACCAAGTTTTTACGAGCTGTAAATCTGGTTCAGTCGGCAAGCTCGACGAGCACGGCGCCGCCGGCAACTCGGTCTCCCTCGGCGACGTGAATCGCCCGGACGACCGCCCCATAGGGGGCGACGACGGGGGTCTCCATCTTCATCGCCTCGAGCACGAGGAGCGGCTGGCGAGCCTCGACGCGATCGCCCTCGGCGACGACGACGCGGATCACCGTGCCGGGCATCGGTGCCGTCAGCGAGCTCTCCTCCCCGGTGTGCCGGTGGTCATGTGAGGAGACGTCCGGATCCGGCGCCGCGCTTGGCGCCGGGGCGGGGAGGTTGAGACGCCAGGGCTGGGCCCATGGGCCCTCCGGCAACCGGGCGGGAACAGCCGAGAGCGGTGAATACTCGGTCAAGAAGGCGGTCGTCGTGCGGCCGGCGCGAACCATCGGGTGCGAGACGAGCCAGCGCAGGAAGGGCAGGTTCGTGGGCACTCCCTCGACCTCGGTCTGTGCGAGCGCGACGCCGAGCCGGCCGAGTGCGTCGGCACGTGTCTCGCCAGAGGCGATCAGCTTGGCGATCATCGGGTCGTAGGCCACGCCGACCTCGTCGCCCTCGGCCACGCCCGCGTCGACCCGGATCGAGTCCGGTAAGCGCAGGCCCTCGACCGTTCCGGCCTGCGGCAGGAAGTCGACGGGGTCTTCGGCGTAGAGCCGGACCTCGACCGCGTGGCGGCCGAGTCTCAGCTGGGGATCGGCGATCTCCTCGCCCCGAGCGACCGCGAGCTGGAGCGCGACCAGATCGAGCCCCGTTGCCTCCTCGGTGACGGGATGCTCGACCTGGATCCGCCCGTTCAGCTCCAGGAAATAGAAGTCTGTGCCGTCGAGCAGGAACTCGACCGTGCCTAGGCTCCGGTAGCCGATCTCGCGGGCGAACGCGATCGCCGCGGCGCTCATCAGCTCGCGAAGGTCGTCATCGACCGCGGGCGACGGCGCCTCTTCCAGCACCTTCTGATGACGCCGCTGGATCGAACACTCGCGCTCGCCGAGCGAGTAGACGTGGCCGTGCTCGTCCGCGAGCAGCTGGATCTCGACATGGCGTGGACGCTCGAGGTAGCGCTCGAAGAAGACGGTCTCGTCGCCGAACGCGGCCTTGGCCTCGCGGCGCGCCGCGGCGAGGGCGTCTGAGAGCTCGTTCGGCTCGCGCACGACCCGCATCCCGCGCCCGCCGCCGCCGGCCGCCGCCTTGATCATCAGCGGAAAGCCGAGCTCGTCGGGCTCGCCCGCCGCCAGTACCGGAATGCCGGCTGCTGCGGCGGAGCGCTTCGCCTCGAGCTTGTCGCCGCCGCGGCGGAGCGCCTCGGGACCGGGGCCGACGAAGAGGATTCCTGCCGCCTCGACGGCCTCGGCGAAGTCGCCGTTCTCGGCCAGGAAGCCGTAGCCGGGGTGAATCGCGTCTGCTCCCGCCTGCTTGGCGGCCCGGATGTGCTCCTCGGAATAGAGGTAGCTGCCGATCTCGACGACCTCGCCGGCCTCGCGCACGTGCAGCGAGCCCTTGTCGTCGGGCGCCACGACTGCGATGGTCGCGATTCCCTCGGCGGCGCAGGCGTGGAAGATCCGAACGGCGATCTCGCCGCGGTTTGCTACGAGGAGCTTTCGGATCTCCATGCGGCGGGGCGCTTGTCGAGGAAGGCGCGCAGGCCTTCCTGGCCCTCGGGGCTGGTGCGCAGGTTGGCCGCGAGTCGCGCAGTCTCCTCGCCGTCCGGCCGTTCGCGGATCAGCCGCTTCGCCGCCCGCGCGGCTTCCGGCCCCGCGCTGAGCAGCTCGCCGACGATGCGGTCAACAGCCCTGTCGAGTTCTGCGCCGACTTCGTGGACGAGCCCGATCCGAAGGGCGGTCTCGGCATCGAAGCGTTCGCCCGTCAGGAAAAAGCGGCGCGCCGCCGCGGTGCCGATTCTCGGGAACACGAAGGGCGAGATCACGGCCGGGACGATCCCGAGCTTGACCTCGGAGAAGCCGAAGACCGCGTCGGGCGCAGCAACCGCGACGTCGGTGCAGCAGACGATCCCCGAGCCGCCGCCCAGCGCGTAACCCTGCACGCGCCCGACCACCGGAGCCGGGCACGCGTCGATTGTCTCCAGCATCCGGAAGAGGCGGAGCGCGTCCTCGACGTTCTCCTCGTATGAGAGGTCGATTGCCGAGCGCTGCCAGTCGACGTCGGCGCCGGCGCAGAAACTCGCGCCGTCTCCAGCGAGGAGGACAGCGCGGGCGTCGCCGACATCGGCGAACGCCTCCGTCAGCTCGCGAATCAGCCCCGCGTCGAAGGCATTCCGCCGCTCGGGCCGAGCGAGCGTGACCCGCAGCAGCGGTCCTTCCCGCTCGATTCGCAGCGCGGCCATCACGCCGCAGCTTAAGACGAGAGTTGAGCAGTGGCGCGGAGGCATCCTCTTCACAACCCGGTTTAAACGGGCGACGGCAAAGCTCGCCACGCCTTCAAGACGGCATCGCAAGCGACGCCTTAGAGTCGCGTTCGTGCTACGAGGCGCTCTCGCAGCCGTGGTAACGCCGCTGACCGGCGGCGGCGAGTTGCTGGACGAAGACGCCATCGATCCGCTCGTCGGCTTCCTCGAGTCCGGCGGTCTCGACGGCCTGCTCGCGCTCGGCACGACCGGCGAGGGGATCCTGCTGAGCGCGGAAGAGCGCCAACGCGCGGCGGAGCTCTTCCTGGCGGCCCGCCCGGACGATTTCGCGATCGCCGTCCATTGCGGTGCCCAGACGACGCGCGAGACGGTCGAGCTCGCCGCCCACGCCGCCGACCTCGGCGCCGACGCGGTCGCGGTGATCGGCCCGCCGTACTTCGCGCTCGACGACCGTGCGCTGCTCGCGCACTTCGCCGCCGCGGCGGAGGCTTGCGAGCCGGTGCCGTTCTACGTGTACGAGTTCGCCGCGCGAAGCGGCTACGCGGTCCCGGTCGTTGTCCTGCAGCGATTGCGCGACCGTGCCTCGAACTTCGCCGGCCTGAAGGTCTCCGACCGCCCGTGGGAGCGGTTCGCTCCCTACCTGGTCGAGGGACTCGACGTCTTCGTCGGGCCCGAGTCCCTGATCCAGCGCGGCCTGGCGGGAGGAGCGGTTGGAGTCGTTTCCGGGCTGGCGACTGCCTTTCCCGGCGAGGTGGCCGCCGCCGTGCGCGGCGTTCCCGGCCCCGACCTCCAGGCGCTCCGTGAAGGCCTGGACCAGTTCCCGTTCCATGCGGCGGCAAAGCACGTGCTTCGCCGGCGCGGAGTGCCGATCACGGAGGAAGTTCGCACGCCGCTGCGCGAGTTGACCGACGACGAGCGGGAGGCGCTCGACCGGTGGCTCGGATCGTCGTAGCCGGAGCGGGCGCGGCCGGCGCGAGCGTCGCCTACCACCTGGCGGAGCTCGGTGCCGACGAAATCGTGCTCTGCGATCGCGGCTCGGTCGCCGGCGGCGCGACGGCGAAGGCGATGGGCGGCGTCCGGCAGCAGTTCTCGACCGCGGCCGAGGTGCGTCTCGCGCGCGAGAGCATTCGGTTCTTCGAGGAGCTCGGGCCGCAGTTCTTCCAGCAGGTCGGCTACCTCTTTCTC
>Ga0209153_1000611_pt1 | contig 15346 bp, 10 predicted proteins | sample GraSoiAngelo_120_FD_185877 | JGI IMG/M metagenome (GOLD analysis project Ga0209153, IMG submission 185877) | Grasslands soil microbial communities from the Angelo Coastal Reserve, California, USA - 14_0919_09_20cm (SPAdes) (version 2) | ecosystem: Environmental > Terrestrial > Soil > Grasslands ...
GGCGCGCGATCCGCGCTGTGAGAATTGCATGACCCATTGCGGCTACGAACCAACGGCAAGCCTCGGTCTCCACGCCAAACGGGGTGACACTTGGAAAACATTGAAGTTTAATTTCGGGCCGCGACCGAAAAGTGCGGGTCGAGGCAACGAAATCGCAGCTTATAACGGCGTAAGCTCAGGCAACGGTCATCTGACCGGCAAGCGTCCCGCTGCGCTCGAAGCAAAAGTTTCCTGATCTCTTATGGCGACGAATTCGCCCAACCTGATTTCTTTACCAAGCGCGCGTCCCGAGACCGGCATATCCTACACTGCTAACGATTCTCAGATTGCTTCGGCCATTTGCCAGGCGCAGGAAAATTTGTTGCGCCAGCAAAGGCCGGACGGCCACTGGTGCGGCGAGTTATTTGTCGATAGCACACTGTGCTCTGATTACGTGCTATATCTGCATTGGCTGGGCGAGGTCGATCGCGATCTTCAGGAGCGTTGCACCCAACATATCCTGCAGCGGCAATTGCCCGATGGCGGCTGGAACATTTATTTTGGCGGGCCCAGTGAAATTAACGCTTCCGTCAAAGCTTACTTCGCTCTGAAACTTGCCGGCTATTCAGCCGATCTGCCATTCATGCGCGAAGCGCGCGCCAACATTTTGCGACTCGGCGGCGTCCCCCGCGTAAACACCTTCAGCAAGCTTTATCTAGCGCTCATGGGCCAGTTCCCATGGAAATATCTGCCGACGATACCGGTGGAAATGATTCTGCTGCCAACCTGGGCGCCGTTTCACATTTACAAAATGTCATCGTGGAGCCGCGCCATGCTGGTGCCGCTCGCCATCATCAATCATTTCAAGCCGACGCGCGAGTTGCCCGGCGAAAAACAACTGCACGAGTTGTATCCGCTTGGGACCGAGCATAAGGATTTCCGGCTGCCGCGCGACGAACGGACCTTTACCTGGCGCAATTTATTTCTCCGCGGAGACGACGCGCTCAAGATGTTGCATCGAATTCCCTGGAAACCATTTCGCCGGCTCGCGCTCGAGGAAGCCGAGCGCTGGATGATGGAGCGCATCGGCGATGGCAGCGATGGCTTGGCTACCGTTTATCCGGCAATGCTCAATGCGCTCATTGCTTTGCACGCCCTCGGTTATCCGAACAGCCATCCCGCCCTGGCAAAAGCGAAAAAAGATTTCGAAGGATTGTTCGTCAACGATCCGGAAGATTTTCGGATTCAGCCCTGTCTTTCGCCGGTTTGGGACACCGCCATTAATATCATCGCCTTGGCGGAAAGCGGCCTACCTGCCGAGCACCCTTCTTTGCAGAAAGCGGCTGCATGGTTGTCGAACAAAGAAGTTCGAATCCGGGGGGATTGGGCGAAGAACAATCCTCATCCCGAAGCCAGCGGTTGGGCGTTTGAATATAACAATGTTTATTACCCCGACACCGACGACACCGCGATGGTGCTGATGGCGCTGCGCCTGGTTCATCCGAAAGATAAAAAGGGTTACGAAAATTTGTTCCAGCGCGCCTTGGCCTGGCAACTGAACTTTCAATGTCGCGATGGCGGCTGGGCCGCTTTCGATAAGGATGTGATTGACGGCTGGCTTGAAAATATGCCCTTCGCCGATCACAACGCGATTCTGGATCCGACTTGCAGCGATCTGACGGCGCGGACACTTGAGCTTTTCGGTTACATCAACTTCAACCGGCACGATGCGAGCGTAGAGAGCGCGATTCGGTATTTGATCGCCACCCAGGAAGACGATGGCTCATGGTATGGACGCTGGGGCGTGAATTATATTTATGGCACCTGGCAGGTCCTGCGCGGGCTGCGCGCCATCGGGCAGGACATGACACAGGACTGGATTCTGCGCGGACGCGATTGGCTCGAAAGTTGTCAGAATGACGACGGTGGCTGGGGCGAAACCTGTGCCACCTATGACGATCCTTCGGCCAAAGGAAAAGGCGAAAGTACCGCTTCACAGACGTCCTGGGCAATCATGGGCATTTGCGCGTGTGGCGATCTCAATCGGTCGACCGTGCAGCGCGGCTTGCGTTATCTTCTTTCGACCCAGCAGGCAGACGGGTCGTGGAACGAACCGCAAATCACCGGTACCGGTTTCCCCGGCGTGTTTTACTTAAAATACGACATGTACCGGCAAAATTTCCCGCTCCTCGCGCTCGCCACCTACGTGAATTACCGCCGCGGCCTGGGTCATCCGCCGAGCTTTTTCCGCTGCAACTGACAGACATAATTGACGCGCCGCCCTTCGCGCCGAAGAGTCTTTATTATGGCTTACGAATTACCAAAACTTCCCTACGCATACGACGCGCTCGAGCCGCACATCGACGCGCGCACGATGGAAATTCATCACACCAAGCATCATCAGGCTTACATCACCAACGTTAACAACGCGCTGAAGGATCAACCTGAACTGGCGAAGAAATCCGTCGAAGATTTGATTCGCGATTTGAATGCCGTGCCCGAAACCATTCGCACCGCCGTCCGTAACAACGGTGGCGGCCACGCCAATCATTCTTTCTTCTGGAAGATCATGGGTCCCGGAAAAGGGGGCGAGCCAAAAGGGAAGCTCGCCGATGACATTAAATCAACCTTCGGCAGCTTCGATCAGTTCAAGGAGAAATTTGCTGCCGCGGGCGTCGGCCGTTTTGGCAGCGGTTGGGCGTGGCTAATCAAAAATAAAGGGGCCAAACTCGAAGTGATTTCGACGCCGAACCAGGATTCACCGTTAATGGATGGTAACACGCCGGTTCTGGGCGTCGACGTTTGGGAACATGCCTACTACTTGAACTATCAAAACCGTCGTCCCGATTACATCAAAGCCTGGTGGAACGTAGTGAATTGGGACGAAGTGGCGAAGAATTACTGAGCCTGTTTTCTGTAGCGGCGGTCTATGACCGCCGTTTTTAAATTAGATCCGGCGGTCACAGACCGCCGCTACAGATATGGCATATCTAAACGAGAATTATCTCAAACTTCAGGCTGGTTATTTATTTCCGGAGATCGCGCGACGCGTCCGCCGATTCTCAGAAGAAAACCCCGACGCAGCCCGGCGATTAATTCGTTGTGGCATCGGTGACGTGACTGAGCCGTTGCCGCGGGCCGCGATCGAGGCAATGAAAGCTGCGGCCGAAGAGCTCGGAAATCGTGAAAGCTTCCGTGGTTACGGGCCCGAACAAGGCTACGAATTCCTGCGGAGCAAAATCGCGCAATTTGATTATCGCAATCGCGGAATCGAAATCGCGGATGACGAAATTTTCCTGTCTGATGGCTCGAAATGCGACTGCGGTCACATTCTCGATATTCTGGGCACGCAAAATAAGATCGCGATTACCGATCCGGTCTATCCAGTTTACGTCGACACCAATGTAATGGCCGGGCATACCGGACCAGTCCGGACCGATGGCAGCTACGAAGGCATTCTCTACTTACCCTGCACGATTGAGAATAATTTCGTTCCGGAACCTCCGCAGGAACACGCGGACGTCGTTTATCTTTGTTTTCCCAACAATCCAACCGGCGCGGTGGCATCGCGTGCGCAACTGACGAGTTGGGTCCAGTACGCGCGGGACCATGATTCGCTGTTGTTGTTCGATGCCGCCTACGAAGGATACATCCGCGATCCCGGGATTCCGCACTCAATCTTCGAAATTGATGGCGCGCGCGAATGCGCAATTGAGTTTCGCAGCTTCTCCAAGACTGGTGGCTTCACCGGCGTTCGTTGCGGTTTTACCGTTTTGCCAAAGTCTGTTCTTGCCAGAACTGAAAACGGCAAAAAATTAGCGCTCCATCCGCTCTGGCATCGACGCTGGAGTACGAAATCAAATGGCGTGAGTTATCCGGTGCAACGTGGCGCGGAGGCGCTTTATTCCACGGAAGGTCGGGAACAAGTGCGCGCTCTCGTCGATCATTACATGGGTAACGCGCGAATTCTCAAGGAGGCGGCCCGCGTCGCCGGTTTCGCAGTCCATGGCGGCACCAATGCGCCTTACATTTGGGTGGAAACGCGGCCCGGCCAAACGAGCTGGCAAACCTTTGACTGGATGCTGCGCGAACTAAACGTCGTTATAACACCCGGCTGCGGTTTTGGTTCGAGAGGAGAAGGCTTCTTCCGAGTTTCAGCATTTAACAGTCGTGCTAGCGCCGAGGAGGTCGCGCGGCGGCTGCGCAACGCGAGCGCTTCAGACTCGAGAGCCTGAGGGGCAATTTGCCCGCGGCCGCTTTCGTCGCGAGTTAACATTCCACTGTCGCATATGCAACATCTAAATATTAACTCGCTATTTGCCGAGATGGGGTCTCAACAACCTCCGCAGATCCGTCCCTTATCGGAGCTGCTTGCACTGGGTAAATTCTCTGCTTCCCGTTGTTAAGTGGCTGCGCAAAATTTACCGCAACTGTATCGCTTTTGTTTCCTGATGACGGGCGAGGCGTCGAAAGCGCAGGACGTTTTTCAGGACACTTTACGAGAAGCTGCATTTCTTGCCGCCAATGGCGAGCCGCCGGCGGATCGCTGCTGGTTTTTTCGCGAAGCGCGCTGGCGTTGCCTCGATGTAGGTGCCCAGGGCGTGCAGCCAGAGCACGGGGCGAGCGCGTCGACCGAAGTTTCGCCGCAGGCGCCTGAACAAATTGAGCAACTCGAACCTGAACAACTGGCGATTTGGATTTCGGCCGCACCGGAACCACAACGCAGCGCCCTCGCCCTCTATTATCTGGATGAATTTAACTATCGTGAAATGATGTCGATGCTTGGTCTGAAATTAAATGAGCTCTCCCGCGCGATCGCCTCCGGGCGTCGCGAATTTCAAGCGTGGCTCAATGCAACGGTACCGGCGTCGTCCCCAGAATGAAGCGCTTGTCACGCGGCCTACGCACGCTGGCGGATTGTGCGCCTATCGCAAATGCGAAGGCGCCCGATCGCCGCATGCGCACAGCCGTAACGCGCGCGAAACGAACGGAAGATTTTGCGGCGCAGCAATCGTTTGATCGCGCAGTCGCCAAATTGGTGCAAGCAACCCCAGTATCGCACGAAATCCAGGAATGGTTTGTTAATGAAAAAATGGCTGAAGGGGCGAAGCGCAATTGGAGAAAAACCGCGCTTCATCCCGCGATTCTCGCCATCGGAATCGCATTGGCGGTGATCGCGGTGGTCGCGTGGATCAAGTTCGACGAACAAATGCACGCTTTCCCCGGCACGGCGACGGCGAAGAAACTGCTGAACGTGGCGGCGATGACGCGGCCTTCGGAATTCGAGCCGGTGCAAACGGAGGCTGGAACACTGAGCGATTTGTTTTTTATGAAATACCGGCTGGAGCATTACGATGTGGCGCCGGGATTTTCTCACCAGCGCACGATTGGTGTCCGCGTTTTTGATGACGATGAAGCCGGTCAGGTTGCACAAATCGGTCTGGTGGAAAAACGAATGCAGTTGTTTCTGTTTCCAGCGCGGCGCGATTCGAAGACTGGAAAGCCGGAGGAATTCGAGGGCTGGCGTTACATCGAGCAGGAAGGATGGACCGGTGCGGTGCAGGCGCGCAAAGGCGTTCTTTTCATGGCTGCAGTTCGCGGCACGAAAAAGGACCTCGCTCCTTATTTAGCGAAACCGTAATTGGATGCGAATTCTCGGGCGTTCTTTTGCACTGCCAGGGGGGAGAGTTGAACTCCCGACCAAGGGCTTATGAGTCCCCTGCTCTACCACTGAGCTACCCTGGCGAGGAATTTCTTTTAGCCGAATTGCCAGCCGTTCTCAACCAATCGCTCAAGGCAGATTCAGACGCTAACGGCGCCGGTCGGATTTGCCTGTCGAATTAGAGGGATCGATCCCGCATTGAGCGTTTAACGTTCTTCGGTTAACAAAGCTATCTGGATTCCATGCCCGAACCGAAATCCGATCTTCGACTGGAGATTGCCCATGTCTTGTTTATAGACATCGTCGGTTATTCGAAACGACGGATCGATGAGCAACATGAGTTGCTCGGAGACCTTAATCGGCTTGTTCGGAAAACCGAGGCTTTCCGGAGCGCTGAAACCTCAGGCAAATTGATTCGAGTTCCAACCGGCGACGGCGTAGCTCTCGTTTTTTCGACGACGCCAGAAGCACCCGTAAAATGCGCGTTGGAAATCAGTAAGGCATTGCGGAGCCATTCAGAACTGAGGGTGAGGATGGGCATTCATAGCGGACCCGTCAGCGGGATCATGGACGTAAACGATCGCTCGAACATCGCCGGTGCCGGTATCAACGTCGCACAGCGCGTGATGGATTGTGGCGATGCCGGCCACATCCTTCTCTCCAAGCGTGTCGCCGAAGATCTGGAACAATATCGGCAATGGCGCCCGCAACTGCACGAACTCGGCGAATGCGAAGTAAAGCATGGCGCGAGGGTCAGCTTAGTTAATCTTTATAGTGACGAGGTGGGCAACCCGGCGATTCCTGAGAAGCTCGAAAAGGAGAGAGAGACCAAGGCAGCTGCGCCTTCTGTTAAGCCCGCAAAACTGCGAAAGCCGGCGCTCTTAATGGGTGCGATCTTAGTGGCAATCGCTTTGGTGATTGGTTTTTGCGCATTTTCTCACCGCCAATCGCAAAAAATGGCAAATGCTTTGAGGTCTCCTGAAAAGCGAATCGCTGTGCTTCCTTTCAAACCTTTGGTGCCCGAAAACCGAGATCAGGTGCTCGAAATGGGCATGGCGGACAGTCTCATTGCCAAGCTGAGCAACATCCGGGAAATCGTGGTTCGCTCGCTCAACTCGGTCCGCAAATATAGCGGTCTCGACCAAGATCCTGTGGCCGCTGGACGCGAATTGGAAGTTAATTCGGTCCTGGAAGGTAACGTCCAGAAATCGAGCGATCGCATCAGAGTTAGTGCTCGTTTGATCAACGTAGCGGACGGATCTTCGCTTTGGGCGAACACGTTCGACGAAAAATTCACGGATGTTTTTGCTGTTCAGGATGCAATTTCTCAAAAAGTAGCGAACGCACTGGCCCTACGGCTAAGCGGGGAAGAGAACAAGCGTGTAACCCGGCGCTACACCGAGAATGTCGAAGCGTATCAACTTTACCTTACCGGGCGCTATCACTGGAACAAGCTCACTCCGCCGGAGATTACGAAGAGCATTGAATTTTTTAAAAAGGCGATTGAGCTCGATCCGACTTACGCCCTGGCCTACTTCGGATTGGCCGATGCTTATCGAAGCCTCGCGCCAACAAGTGAAGTGCCGTCGAAGGACACCCTTCCGCAGGCTCAGGCTGCAGCAACCAAAGCATTGGAGCTCGATGAAACGCTGGCGGAACCTCACGCTACCCTGGCCTTCATTCATACTTGGTATGACTGGAACTGGTCCGGCGCGGAAAGAGAAGCAAAACGTGCCATCGAACTCAATCCGAATTGGAGTTTTGGCCACATCGCTTACGCGCAAATGCTCAGCGTCACCGGGCGTTCCCAGGAGGCAATCGCAGAAGGTGCCCGGGCCGTCGAGCTCGATCCGCTCTCCCTAATCATCAACGCACTCAATGGTTACCATCTTCACCTTGCAAGACGAGACGACGAGGCTATCGCGAGGTTAAAAAAGACGGTCGAACTGGATTCGAGTTTCTGGATTGCGCATCAATTTTTGGGAATGGCTTATATCGAGAAGAAAATGTACCCCGAAGCCATTGCCGAATTCAGTCAGGCCGTAAAATTGTCCGGCGGAAATTCGGAACCGCTTGCACTGAATGGTTATGTCTCGGTATTGTCCGGCGACGCGGCGAAGGGACGGGCGGTACTAAAGGAATTAAAATCTCTCGAACGCCAACGCTATGTTCCGCCATCCAATCTCGCTCTCCTCTCTTATGTCCTGGGCGAGCAGGATGAGGCCTTCAGCTGGTTAGAAAAGGCGTATCGAGACCGCGATATTCGACTTTGTCGCCTGAAAGTCGACTCAAAATGGGATTCGATGCGCTCGGAACCCCATTTCGTCGAAATCCTCAAGCGCCTTGGTCTCCAATAACTACTGGCATCGTAAGCCGCCTACGATCCACATTTTACCGCATTCGATGTTCGATGTTGGACTTTGGATGTTAACTGATTGGGGCGGGACCCATGATGTATGACGGCTCAAAATATCCTCGAAAAGCTTTTCCATGGCGGCAATTCTTATTGGCTCACTCGGTTCGTCATCATACGCCTGCTTGGTTTCGTTTATGCAGTCGCATTTCTTGTTGCGGCACAGCAACTCGTTCCCCTCGTCGGCGAACACGGCCTAACTCCGGCTAATCATTTTTTTGAAAGAGTGGAGGCGCATTTCGGCTCGCGCTCTGCCGCAGCCTTGCAATTACCATCGCTCTTTTGGTTCGGTATTTCCGATCAAGGTCTATCGATCTTTGCCTGGGTCGGTTTCGGCCTCTCGCTCATTGTCCTTGGCGGTTTCGCCAACGCGATTCTGCTCGGCATTCTCTGGGCGATGTACATGTCCATCATTCACGCCGGGCAAATTTGGTACGGCTACGGTTGGGAGACGCAACTGCTCGAGACCGGGTTCCTCTCGATCTTTCTTTGTCCGTTGCTCGATGGTCGCCCATTCCCGAGATGCCGTCCGCCGCTGCTCGTGATCTGGCTTTTTCGCTGGCTCGGTTTTCGCATCATGATTGGCGCCGGCCTGATCAAACTACGCGGCGATCCATGCTGGCGCGATCTGACTTGCCTGTATTATCACTACGAAACGCAGCCCATCCCGAGTCCGATTAGTCGGTATCTGCATTTCGCGCCGCATTGGTTCCACAAGTTCGGCACGGCCTGGAATCATTTTATTGAACTGATTGTCCCTTGGTTTTCCTTCGGTCCGCGGCGCGCACGCCATGTTGCCGGCATCTTGCTGGTGACTTTTCAAATCATTCTCATCATCAGCGGCAACCTCTCCTTTTTGAATTATGTGACGATTATTCCGTTTCTCGCTTGTTTTGATGACACCTTCCTTCGGCGAATTCTTCCACGGCCGATCGTTAAGCGCGCAGAACGTGCGGCGCAGGAATCGGAGCCGTCGCGTATCAACAACACCATCGCCATCGGATTGTCGCTCCTGGTCGTGTATTTGAGCATCGCGCCCATCACCAATCTCATTTCGGAACGGCAAATGATGAACACGTCATTCGATCGGCTTAGCCTCGTTAACACCTACGGCGCATTCGGCGCCGTCGGCAAGGAACGCGATGAGATCATTTTCGAAGGCACCGACGACGCGATTATTACCGGCGATACCACATGGAAGGAATACGAATTCAAAGCCAAACCGGGTAATCCGGATCTGCGACCTCCGTTCATCGCCCCATATCAACCGCGCATCGATTGGCAAATTTGGTTCGCCGCCATGGCATCACCAGCGGAGTATCCATGGACGCTGCATTTCGTCTGGAAACTACTTCACAACGATCCTGGCACGCTTTCCCTTCTCGCCGGTAATCCATTTCCCGTTAGACCGCCGCACTACATTCGTGCGCGGCTCTATCGCTATCGCTTCGCGCCGCCGGGCGACCCAGTCTGGTGGAGACGCGAGCCAATTGGCGAATGGCTACCCGCTCTTTCCATCGACGACCAACAATTCCGCCGCATCCTCAGCGCAATGGACTGGCTGGATTAAGCGCGTTCTGAAATTGTAGGGCAGGCGTTCCCGCCTGCCGCAGCCTCTCTTTTCAGAGAATCAGATGTTTCGACTTCGCTCGGCGAGCTCCTGGCATCGTCTGATGTCTAGTTTACCGGAAGCAAGGACGGGAATATTTTCTACCACGACGGAACGCTTCGGGATCCAGAGGTTCGGGACCCGGGCTTCATTGAGAGCAGTGCGCAATTTATCCATTTCGATCGGATCGGCGGTAAGGAGGAGCAACGCTTCGCCTTTCGCTTCGTCGGGCACGCCGCAAATAGCGATGCGTCGCTCGCTTCCTTCCAAACCGAGCGCGCCGATAATCTTCTGCTCGACTACTTCGTGTGGCACCATTTCACCGCCAATCTTGGAGAAGCGCGAAAGCCGGCCTTCGATGTAGAGAAACCCGTCCTCGTCCAGCCGGCCAATGTCGCCTGTCTTTAGCCAACCATCGTGCAAAACTTCGGCCGTTCGCTTTGGATCTTTCAGATAGCCTTCAAAAATATTCGGGCCGCGCAGCCACAGCATCCCGCTATCGTAAAGAGATAATTTCTCGTTAGTCTCCGGATTTCGGATCTCCGCGGCAATACCTGAAGCCATTTTTCCGACCGAGCCGAGGCGGTAGAGCGGTTGCACCGTGACATCGGGCCGCTCCGGAATTGGATCGGGCAGGTTCACGGAGACAACTGGCGCTGTTTCGGTCAAACCATAGCCTTCCATTACGCGTTTGCCGAATCGTTCGAAAAATTTCTCTGATAGATCGAGCGGCATCTTTTCTGCGCCAACGATGACCAGCCGCGCCGAACGTAACTGTTGCGGCTCGGACTTGCGCAAATACGCGCGCAAGAAAGTCGGCGTCGCCAGCAAGACCGTGATTTTGTACTTCTCGACCAGAGCAGCGTTCTTCGCCGCTTCGAGCGGACTTGGATAAGTAATTATCGGGGTGCCTTCGATGAGCGGATACCAGAGCGTGACGGTGCAGCCGAAACTGTGGAAAAAGGGGAGCGAGGCAAGAAGACTGTCGTCCGGCCCGGCATCGAGCATGACGGTAAACTGGGCGACATTGCCGATGACATTATGATGAGAAAGAACGACGCCTTTGGGTTCGCCGGAGCTGCCACTGGTAAAAAGCAAGACTGCTTCTTCGTGGCCGCCGTGGCGCGGAAGGCCGAGCCAGCGAGCTAACAAGAAGTTGGGCGTAATGATTCCCGCGATCCACCAAAACAGAATCTGTCGCTTCAATTTCGGCAGCAGCTCGTCGAGAAACACGATATTGCGCGACCAGGGAAGATCAGGAAATCGTCCGTGGAACTGTTTTGCGCTAATCGCAGTTTCGATTTCCGCGCGGCCAATCGCACTTGCGATTGCCTCCGACGATGCAGTGAAATTTAATCCAACTGGAACTTTGTCGGCCAGCGCCACCGCAAGATTGGCAACGACTGCGCCTTTACTGGCCGGTAACACAATCGCGATTCGTTTCTCCGGAAATGTTTTCCGAAGGTAACGACTGAGCGCGATCGAGACCCCAAGCAATTTCCCTCGGCTCAACTTGCTGCCATCCATTCCATCGGTGACCAGGATGGCGAACGGCGAGCGTTTAAGTCCGCGCAGAGCACGCCGCGCGATGTGCTGATGCAGTTCGGGTCGTTGTTCGAAGCAGTCTGCACCAAGCTTCAGCAAATCTTCGTGGACCCGCGCGATGGTCGCTTCGTCGGCCGAAAGAGGCGGGCCGAAGGCGACGGTGGCGCGATAAGGAAAATGTTTTGGCCATTTCCGGAAAAATTTTCCGCCGCGAAACGAAAAGATCGAACCCCAGAGTTGATCGAGAAAAACCGGCACCACCGGCGCTTGGGCGTGACGCGCGATCATTTCGAACCCGCGCTGTAGACGCGCCAGCGTGCCGGTGCGCGAGAGTTGGCCCTCCGGGAAAATGCAAACGATTTGGCCAGCTTCAATTCGCTCGGTCGCTCGGCGAATTGCTTCGCGCGGCTTACGCCGGTCGATCGGGATGGCGCCTGCCATTCGCAGCACCGGCTGGAGTGCCGGCTTGCGATAAAATTCCTGGTCGATGATAAAGCGAACCGCCCGCGGACAGGCTAGTTGGAGGATGATCGCATCAACCCAGGTGATGTGATTGGGAACGACCAGGCAGCCGCCGGTCGGCAGATTTTCGATGCCTATCGCGTTTACGCGATAAACCAGACGAGCGATGCCGCAGGCAATAAAATAAAAAGCGCGCTCGGCGGCAGAATCTCCCGGCATTTGTTTTACGTTTACAATCGCTGCATCTCACTCTGCAATCGCGTTATGACGAACGAGCGAAAATCCGCCGCCACCCGCGCGTTGACGCTTCTTCTCGCCATCAACCTTTTCAATTACATCGACCGTTACGTTCTGGCGTCGGTCTTGCCGACGCTCAAGCACCAATTTTTGGCCGGGGATCCAAACCAAAATGGCAAAGCCGGCCTTTGGACAACGGCGTTTTTGGTCAGTTACATGTGCACGGCGCCGATCTTCGGCTGGCTCGCCGATCGTTTTTCGCGTTGGATATTGATTGGAATCAGTGTCGCGATCTGGAGCCTGGCCAGCGGCTGGTCGGGATTGGCGACGTCCTTTGCGGTTTTGCTCTGCACAAGATTATTCGTCGGGATCGGCGAAGCGGGTTATGGACCGGCTGCGCCGACGATCATTGCCGATCTTTATCCGGTCAAGACAAGAGGACGGGTGCTAGCCTGGTTTTATGTAGCGATTCCGGTGGGAAGTGCGCTGGGTTACGCGTTCGGCGGAAAGATTGCAGATCTTCTCGGGTGGCGTTGGGCTTTTTATCTTGTCGTGCCGCCGGGTTTGTTACTGGCGGCGTGTTGCTTTTTTATGCGCGAACCGCGAGCGACTTCGGTGGCCGCAACCCCGCCGCCGCTGAGAGATTATGGTGCTCTTTTTCGCATTCGATCCTACGTCCTTAATACTGCCGCCATGACGGTAATGACATTTGCCATTGGCGGTTTTTCAGCATGGATGCCCGATTACATTTTTCTAGATAGGCGTTCCGAATTTCCCGCGAGCCCAAACCTGTTAGGAAATATTGATTTAACTTTCGGCGCGATCACCGCAGCGGCCGGGTTGCTCGCGACGCTGTTCGGCGGCTGGGCTGGCGACAAACTACGGGAGCGCTTTGCCAGTTCTTACTTTCTCGTTTCCGGAATGGGAATGTTGCTTTGCGTTCCCGCGACCATCGCCGTGATTTACGTTCGTTTCCCGATGGCCTGGTTAATGATCTTCATCGCGGTCTTTTTCCTTTTCTTTAATACCGGTCCCTCCAACACCGCTTTGGCCAACGTGACCCCGCCAACGGTGCGCGCGAGCGCATTTGCACTAAACATTTTTATCATTCATCTCCTGGGCGACGCGACTTCTCCGCCCTTAATCGGGGTGGTGCGGGATCGTTGGAACATGAATGTTGCCCTATGGGGAGTTGCGCTATTGATGATCGTAGCGGGTTCGCTTTGGTTTTGGGGCGCAAAATATTTGCCGGCGGATACGAATGCGATCGAAGGAGCCGGTGGTAGCAGGTCGACTAAGAGTCCCTCTTGTTCTTAATCGTAATCCTATTCTTACTCCTTGGATTGCAGGGATGGATTAGGAGTAAGAATAGGAGTAGGAGAAAATCTAAGCGCCCCCAGTGCGGTCAAAGAAAACGCGGGAACATGTCCCTTCCCGCGTTTCCCAGGTTTGGTTAAGAGACGTTACGGAGTAGCACTTGGTTCGGCCGGAGAAGAGCCTTCGGATGTCTCGGTCTTGCTCTTTTTGCTCTTCTTCGACCTGCCAGTTTCGCTGGTACCTTCCTCGCTCGTGGTTTCGCGCTGCTTGGCCGTGGCGTGTTCGGTCGTAGTTTCGTCCGAGCTACTCGGGGAGGCCGTGGCGCTGCTTTCACCATGGCGATGAGTCCTGCGCTCGCCGGTCGATTCCGCCTCCGACGACGGGGTTGCGCTCGCTCGACGCGACGCCGGAGATGTGGCCGTAGCTTTCGCTGTTGCCGTTGGCGAAGCGGTCGCTCTCGGCGAGGCCGCCGGTGAAGTTGCCAGAGTCGCAGTTGGCGAGGCCATTGCCGTCGCTGCAGGTGAAGCAGTCATGCCCGGCGAAGCGGTTGCGCCAACCTGGCCAGCCACACCGGTTTGAGTGCCGACTGTGCCAGTCGTGGTGGTTCCGCTTGCGCCAACTCCTACACCTACTCCGGGGGCTACGCCGTAATAAGAATAAACATTGTTGATATAACCACTGGTCGAATACTCATCGATGCGCGCGTAATCGAACGCCGGAGCATTGTAGACTCGATCGCGCTCGACTCGCACGGTCATCACACTCGGATCCGATGTGGTTGTGTAAACCGTCCATGGCACCGCCACGGTTTTCGCACCGCCAGTAACACGTGTGCCGGTGCCGCCGGTAGACAAGACCGTGTAAGCCATGCAGCCGGTGTTGCGATCCAAGACGACGTCTTTCACCACGCCGACTTCCTGGCCGCTTGAGTCCTTAACTTTCATGCCGACGATTTTGCTCGTCTGCACATAGCTCGTTGTGGTCGAGCTCTGGGTTTGCCCTTGCGTGGTGGCAATCGCGAAACCCAGCAACGTTGCCACCAGTAATGTAGATGTTTTCATAATATTTAATCCAAAGACGATGGGCGACTGCGATCATTCGGCGCCCTCCAAAATATCGCCTGTCCCTCGTGTGGCGGTCGTAATGAGCTAGAAATTGGGACGGCCGATGCTCGCGCAGCGGCTAATTGCTCTTATTCCTATTCGTATTCCTTCCGGGTAAGCGTAGATGGATTAAGAATAAGAATACGAATAGGATTAAGAAAAAACTTCAACCCGAAGGCTGTTCTTATCAGTGCCCAGTTAAGTGGACGTCAAAGGTTTGTGCTTGCAGCAACGCTCTATTGGCTTCGTCGGTTTGTCCGAGACGCGCTAGGTAATCGCTAAGCAATTGCCAGGATTCGGCCCGATACCATTCCGTCTTAAGCACGGCTTGCAATTCTGCGACCGCTTTTTCCGTCTGGCCGGTAACGGCCAGGGCGGCGAGGTAGCGTCGCATGATAGGCCACGACGGTGGGTTTGTTCGCGAAGCCATGCGCAAACGCGACAGGTTGACCTGGCCCTTTTCTTTTTGTTCCACCATCGCCAGCATCTCTTCCGCCTGCGCCAGATTTACCGGATTTTTCTGCGCGCGTTCGAGAAAACCCCTCGCGGTCGACAGATCATTTCGTTTCAAGGCGACGGCGCCGAGATTGAGCAGCGCGAAGGGTTGCTCTGGATTTTTCGACAGGGCGCGCTGGAAGAGCATGTCTGCTTGTTCGAGGTGACCGTCCGATAATTCGAGCGCGCCGAGGTTAATCAACATGCGAGCCGAATCGCCTCCGGCGCCGATGGTGCGCCCGAAAAATGTTCGCGGGTCTTGCCAATCTTGCGCGCGGTAAAACGTTCGCAACCCAAGAAAGGCGATCCAGAGGGTCGCGAGCGCGATGACCGACAAAAAAGCGGCCCGAGGGCGGACAATTAGCGCGACTTGCAGTGCAACGGCGAGAAGAATAAAGGCTAACGGGACGTAGATCCAGTGTTCGGCAATGTTTGCGTTCAAGGAGAAAAGACCACATACCGGCAAATACGAAACCCCGGCGCAGAGAAGAAGCGCGAAGATTGCCGGCTCATTTTTGTGTGCG
>Ga0209153_1000614_pt1 | contig 15298 bp, 13 predicted proteins | sample GraSoiAngelo_120_FD_185877 | JGI IMG/M metagenome (GOLD analysis project Ga0209153, IMG submission 185877) | Grasslands soil microbial communities from the Angelo Coastal Reserve, California, USA - 14_0919_09_20cm (SPAdes) (version 2) | ecosystem: Environmental > Terrestrial > Soil > Grasslands ...
GATACCAGCGCGTCTTTTCGGCAACGCCCAAGCGGAAATCACGCGCGCCCCAAGTGATCGCATATTGGTTTACGTCCGCGTCAATCGCCTCCATCGCGGCGCGTTTGATCTCTGCGGGCGCGGCGAAATCCGGGAAGCCTTGCGACAAGTTGACCGCGCCATGCTTCAAAGCCTCGCGCGTCATCTCGCGGATGACCGACTCGGTGAACTGGCTCGCCTTGCGCGAGACGTAACGTGCGGTTGAAGTGCTCGGTGCTGTCATGTAAATTATCGCTTGCGAGCCGGACTAGAATTTCTCGATTTGCCTTGCGCCTCGGATGCTCGCACAATTCACAGGCTGCAAGCAACCGTCGAACCGCTATGAGTAACGGCAACAAATGCCCGATGGGCAAACACCCTTGGCTGGCGACCTTCCTCGTCATCGCCTTCCTCCTAATCTTCGCCGCCAAGAAACTGGGCCTATTCTAATGCAATGTACCCTAGCGCGCCGCACCCACCGTTATTTTGGTGGGACATTAAAGCGGTCTAACACGCATAGGAGAAGTATTATGCTGCTCGGAGCGGTCTAATTAGCGTTAGGCGCACCTGCGGTAAGAGGTGATACACATGGACAAGCAGAAAATAACTGAATCAGATGCGTCTAAGGTCTACGGCATTAATACGGATCACGAGAAGATGCCAAACGGAGAACTTAGGTTTCGATTGATAAGTTCCGACGGAAATAACTACATCCGCACTGTTGCTAGTGATAAAGGAGCATGGCAAGTAGCTCATTCCCATTCCTCGCTGCGAGAAACATACATTATTGAGAAGGGCTGGATGGCTCTAGCTGAACGACAGGGAGACACTTTAGAAATAAGCGTATATTGGCCTAGCGATATTGTTACTACTAGACCAACCATCGCCCATAATGTTTATCTACCTGCAAATGCTGTGATTCATACAGTGAAACACGGATCGAACGGGCAGCATGACTGGAATGGAGAGTCCGAATTAAACGCAGAAACCGAGCCTCTTACTGAGAGAGAGGTTCTTCTTAGGGGCGTGCGTAATACTGATGCTCTCGCTATCGATCAGCGTTTTGACGCATACGTCGAGCTTTATAACAACTTGGATAATTTGATCTGGCAAATTCCGGGATTTCTAGCAGCAGGTGCCGCAATTTTGATCGGATTTGCTGGTTCTGCTCTGTCAAAAAGCAGCGAAGCAACCATTCCTCCCGCCTTAGTAGCAGGTCTGTTCTTCTTCGTCGGACTACTCTTCTTTCTCGGTGCCTTCAGCATGGCTCGAATCCGTGAGCATCACAACATGGCGGGAGACTGGTTGGCTAAGATGGAACCCAATGGTTATTTTCACAAGCGTCGTGAGACTGTGGGAAGAAATTGGCCGCCCTCAGCGACCTTCGTGTTCCGGTATGTCTATTATTTTCTTTGTGGACTGTTCTGGGTACTTGCCGTTATGGCCATTTTCCGCTTCCAGTGGCTCACCAAGATACTTAAGTGGACAAGCTGAGATATTAGAATGAAGTAGTCTGAGGGATGTTGCACATCTAACAAATAATTCAACCAGACCGCTCGATAGTATTTCTTTCACATGTTTCCTTCGATGCGGCTTATGTGCTGCTCGCTCGTAGCGGGTTAATTTTAGGTGCTACACCGTATTCGCTCAAAAAGGAGTCTGGTTAAATGAGTGTGCAGGCGAGATTAATTGCGCGGTTGGGCTTGGCTTGTGTGGTGGCGGCCATGCTCTCAGGCATCTTGCAAGGTGTGGGCGAGATGACGCATCCGAATTAATAGAGACGCATGGCCGAAGAACCGATTGCGCGGGCCGCGTTTGATCAATTAGCCGCAGACTTCGCGGCGCGCGCGGAGACGAAAGCGCACAATGCTTATTACGACCGGCCGGCGGTGTACGCACTGTTGCCGGAGGTGGCGGGCAAGCGCGTGCTTGATGCGGGCTGCGGGCCGGGCATCTATGCCGCGTGGCTCGTGGCGCACGGCGCAGATGTCGTCGGTTTGGATGCTAGCCCTAAAATGATCGAATTCGCCAACCGGCGGCTGCAAGGCAAGGCGCGCATCATCGAAGCCGATCTGAGTCAGCCGCTCGATTTTCTGGCGGCTGAATCTTTTGATCTCGTCGTCAGCGCGCTCGCGCTCGATTATGTGCGCGATTGGCAGGCGGTGTTCAGAGAGTTCTTTCGCGTGCTGCGTGCGCCGGGTTACTTGGTCTTTTCAGTCGGGCATCCGTCCGATGAGTTCTACGATCATCATCCGACGGGCAATTACTTTGAGATCGAGTTGGTGCAAGTGGATTGGAAAGCGTTTGGTCAACGTGTGCCGATGCCTTATTACCGCCGGCCGCTGAGCGCGATGATTGATCCGTTGCTCGCGGCCGGTTTCATCTTGGATCGTTTAGTCGAACCGCGCCCCGTGCCTGAATTTGCAAATGAAGACCCGAAGGATTACGCGAAGCTGATGCGGCAACCCGGCTTCATCTGTTTTCGCGCGCGCAAAGAGAACGCAGCCCGATAACCGACATCATGCTGGCCAGCGTAGCAGCACAAACGCCAACGTCTGAGGCAGTCGCGCGCCTGCTCGATCACATCTTCGGCGCGCAGCGCGTGGTTAATGTGCAATTGCTGGCAGAGGGCCTGTGCAACTTCAATTACAGAGTTGAACTAGACGACGGCGCTGAGCCGTGCGTGGTGCGCATCTATGGACGCGCGCCGGACGCATGTCAGAAAGAGGCTGCGCTGCTCCAACTGCTGCGCGACGTAATCCCTGTGCCGGAAGTCTTGCACGCAGACGCGCGCGGTCTCTGCGGCACGGGCCCATTTATCGTCATGCGCCATGTCGCCGGGATCACTTTCCGGCAATTGCGCAGAACACAAGGTCAAACGGCGATTGCTGAGGCCGCCTACTCAATCGGCGAAACGCTCGCCGCGTTTGGTCGTTACCGATTCGCGCGACGCGGCCCGCTCGGCGCAAACCTCGAAGTCAGCGCAGACCTAGAACACAACGGCCCGAATGCGCTGCCGGAACTTATTGATGCTTGTCTCGCGTCGCCGACGTTGCGCAGTCGGCTCGATGAACGTGTGGGCCAGCGTGTGCATGCGCTCGCATGGTCGCGTGCGCGTGAGCTTGCGCGCTTGCAAGAGGAGACGTGTCTCGTGCATGGCGATTTCAACAACCGGAACATCCTCGTGCAGTGCGAACGTGGACGTTGGCGCGTCGCTGCTGTCCTCGATTGGGAGTTCGCCCGCGCAGGCTCGCCGCTCTCTGACATCGCCAGTTTTCTACAATACGAGCGACAGCGCAGGCCCTCGCGCGAACCGCACTTCTCGCTTGGCTACAGAGACGGCGGCGGCAAGCTGCCTGAAGATTGGTGGCCACTAGCGCGCATCGTCGGACTGACCAGACAATGCGAGACTCTGACGCAAGCCGATCTACCTGCGGACATCGTGACTGAAGTGGCCGAGCTTGTGCGTGCGACGACTGAAGAGGTCTCGATGTGATGGCAGCGGCAACGTAAAGTTGAGCCGTCGCGGAAGTGCAACTTGCCATCGTCGCTTGTTCAATCCATGCAGGTTCCAGATAGCTTGAAAGAGCGCATCGAGCGCGTTCACGGCGCGACGGGGGGCGCGTGGCTCGCGCATTTGCCCGCCTTGCTCGCTGAGTGTCGCCAGCGTTGGGCATTAGAACTTGACGAGCCGTTTGCGAATCTCTCCTACAATTTAGTCATTCCCGGCCGCATCTCTGGTGGCGCAGAGGTTGTGCTCAAAGTCGGCGTGCCATGTCGTGAACTGCTGACCGAAGCGGCGGCGCTCGAACTATTTGCCGGGCAAGGCGCGGTGCGTCTGTTGGCGCACGACGTACCGCGCGGCATCCTGTTGTTAGAGCGTGTGACACCCGGTCGTCCGCTTCACGAAGTACAGACAGATGCCGAAGCGACGCGCAGCGCCGCCACATTGATGCAACGTCTGTGGCGTGACGCGCCCCTCGGCCACACGTTCCCGACGCTCGCCGTCTGGTTTCGTGCGTTCCAGAAACTCCGGCAGAGATTCGACGGCGGCACCGGCCCCTTTCCATCTGACATCATCGCACGTGCCGAGCGCGTGTTCGCCGAACTAAATGCTTCGACTGAGCGGCGTGTGGTCTTGCACGGCGACTTGCATCACACGAACATACTCTCATCAGCGCGGAGCGGTTGGCTGGCGATTGATCCCAAAGGCATCTGCGACGATGCGGGTTACGAAGTCGGCTCTTTCATGCTCAATCAATTGCCGGCCGAAGCCGACGCGACTACGCAGGTGCTCGCGCAAAGACTCTCGATCTTTTCAACTGAATTGCAGATCAACCGTACACGACTCGCGGGCTGGGCGTTCTGTCATGCAGTGTTGTCGGCCGTCTGGAATTTTGAGGAAGCCGCCGACTGGCGCGACACAATTCGCTTGGCGCGCATGATTGAACAGTTATAGTAGTTGAGCTTAACGCGCGAATAACTCGCGCGCTTGGCGGATTCGCTTGGCTACATAATAGGTTCATCTTCCTCCGCTTCCCACGCAGCGAATTTCTCTAACGCATGAAGTTGACAGCTTTTCAAGAGTTCTAACAGGCGCTCGACCAGCCACAATAAGCCTGCCACTAGGGTATCTATATTCTCCTCATACACCTCCAATTCTTGCTCCGCTCTAGGGTATTGCCAGCACTGTCTGAGATACACCATCTCTTTGACGAGTATCCAACTCTGATCATGGATCGGCAGGATGTAATCGGAATAATGGACACGGGCAAAGGCGTTGAAGGCGAATCTAATGCTGTCGAGCATTTGCGTCTTGCTGAACGTGGTGACGGCTTCCTGATCTTCGTCGAAATCATAATAGCTCTCCAATTTCATCAACTCATCCAGCGAGAAAGTGACATCGCGCCGGTCACGAGCGGCATAAGCATGAAACATCATGCGATAAGTCGCCCCGTCAATCAGGGCGAAGACTGCGCGGGCATACATCCTGCGCCAAAATTGCTTGCCGGCTGCATCGTCTTCCGGCGTTTCATCAAGCGCCGTCATGCACCTTTCCACATCACCGTTGAGGGCTTTGACAAGGCTCCAAAACTCTTCCAGTGAGACAGCGTTATCATTCATCTCGTAGCCCTCACCTTGCGGCGCACGCCCGACGCACGACAGCAACGACGCGCTATCAAGCCGCTTGCAGCAAAGATTTCTCGACAGCCTGCGGCAACTCGATAGGAACAAACCACTCTGCCGGATACAGATAATCCTCGCCGCTTTCATCTATTACTCGAATGTCACCCTCCAACGCAGCATCTTCGTCAGGTAACACGCGATAGATTTTATGCAACTCTAATGAGGCGGCATAGTCTGTGTTATTGACGCAAACCGCAAACTTGAGTGCTGCTTTCTTCTGCTGTTTCATAAGCTTAATCCAAGTATCGCTTACGCTTCATGTCTTTGCGCCCAATGCCATGAGCTTCGTACCAATGCAACTCGGCAAGACGAATTCGCCGCTCCTCAAGCGCACTGTAGCAACACCTTTCAACTTTCGCCAGCGACCCTTACCATACATTCTCCGCAGCCTAGCAAGATCGCGGATGCGGCTACCAACAGCAATAGTTTCAATACCTGTAATCTCGCTGATGATCTCAAAATTCATCAACGACATCTTTATCAGGTCTGTATGTCGAACTCAAGCAAGACGCCTAACAACGGCATGCACCCGACCGCCCTCAGCGTGCCTCTCATCAACCTTGCGTCCTACGATGTAGGTTGTGTGTTATCGTCGGGCGGCGGGTGATGCCGAGCGTTAGGCACGGGAATAGGTGAACACTAGGTCTGTTTTATATTAAGCGTGGATAACTGAAAGCGGCTTCCTTAGATTTAGCATTCAGTTATGGCTGACCGCAATCGTATACATACCTGTACACATACTGGTATTCATACTGTTTTGTAGCTCCGTTGTATTCATCGCGCCACACCCATTTCCATGCCCATTTACATTCGGTAAGATTATTTTGCGGACTACTACTTCGCTTAGTATTGTTTGTTACTCTTGTTATCAGAAATTTCATTTTAGCATTTGTATTTTTACTTGTGTCTTCGCCCTCAATGAGATCATCTTTGAGTGTGGCTTTGACGCTAAATTCGGCGAATTCCATCTGGATTACATTTCCGCTTATCGAATATGTTCCAATTTCAGTTTCAGGAGTTGGTATAGACGATTTCACCTCAGTAAATGCGACCTTTCCCCTTGTACGAAATTCAAAATAAATTGCTTGCACCCCCACAAAAGGCAAGGCTTCCATTTGCCATACTGTTCCTTCTAATTTCGGAGTAGCAGATTTAGTTTGTGCGTTAGAAATAAATGGATTATTAAGGTTAAAAAAATTGGCTGCTAGAATCAATAAGGAAAGTTTGAAGATTCTCGTCGGCTTTATATTTTTCATCACTCAAATCCCCCTAATTTGGCGCGAAATATATCACCCTATTTTCTAAATGGAAAGCATTTCTTAATATCAGGCAAGCGCCTAACACCGCTTTATATTGCGGGGCGCAGTGTATCACGTTAAATTGACGTGATATGCCGCGCTTGGCAGTATATCTACACTTTCACATAACGCCGAGCGCAAGGAGATTTAGCGAGCTTGCAGGCGCGTCGGATGAATGAGTCTGGCGCGAGGCGGGGCGGGATTGTGTGCAGGCAAGACTTCGGGCGTGGCGTGCTATTGCGGCGGTGGGAGCGGGATGTCTTGCCCGTTAGCTTGTTGGCGTAGTTGGTCTATGATCGAGCGGATGGCGGGCGCGAGTTTGCCGTCGGGCGCGAGGCTCAAGTATTTCTCGTAAGCCGCAACGGCTTCTTTGTATTTCTCCAAACGTTCGTAAGTCCGACCAAGCAACTCGTACAAGATAGGTTCTGTGTCGGCTAATTGCGCGACGGCTTTGTTGTAAGCCGCCGCCGCCTCTTCATACTTGCCTTTGTCCTCAAGCGCGAGGCCCATCCCCGTGTAAGCTTCAGGTTGAAAGCCGCGCCCTTCGCGGATCGCGCGTTGGAACGCCAGCAGGGCCGCTTGCGTGTCGCCCTGCTCGCGCAAGATACGACCTTCAACCGCCGACGCTTCCGCGTAGCTGGGCCGGTCTCTACGCGCCGCTTCGATCTCCGCGAGCGCGCCGTCCATATCGTTCAGATCAAGCAGCACGCGCGCAAGGCCCAAGTGCGCCGCAGGAAAACGCGGGCGCAAGCTTAGCGCGCGGCGATAAAGTTCGGCCGCCTGCTTGCGCGCATCATCATCCGCAGCCTTCTCGCGTGCCTCTTCCGCTTGTTGAAAGATCAACTCGGCTTCATCCTTCGTCGGCAATAGGTGCAGCGCGATACGGCCGCGTTCGGTCGGCAACAAAGGCACGACGCGCTCACCGAAACCTTTCGCGCGCACGCGCAAAGTGTGTCGCCCCGCAGAGACTTGCTTGATCTCCAATTGACCCGTCGCATCCGTCGTCCCGCGCCGCACTTCGTCGAGCCAGACGGCGGCGTTCGGTTCAGTCCGCACGACGATCTTTTGCGCTGTGGCGTTCGAGTTGGCAGACGCGGCCGGAGTTGTCGCGGGCTTGCTCGTTGTGTGTCTTGTCTGCGGTCTGCGTCGTTGTGCGCTGGCGGGCGCTGCAAGCCAGAGGGCGCAGATGAAGAGAAACAACGGGACGAAATTAAACCTGCTCCGTACTTCGCGCATCCTTTACTGCTCCTGCTCTTGCTGCTCGTCAGGGATCACACGGCGCGGACGCACGCTCTCGTTCGCGGGCGTTGCGTTCGCGTTGTTGGTCTTTGCGTTCGCGTCTGCGCGCACGGCGCGTGTGCCGACCTCCGCACGAAAATGTCCGTCTTCGTCGTAGAGTCGGCGATACTGCATGGTGTTGCGCACGACCCCTTGCACATAACCGCGCGTCTCTTTGAACGGCACGGCCTCGGCCCATTCGTCCAACTCCTGCGGCAACTCCGCGATCCAACGCTCGGCGCGACCGGGGCCCGCGTTGTAAGCGGCGGCGACGTATTCGATGCGGCCGAAGCGGTCGAGTTGATCGCGCAGGTAGGCTGTGCCGAGTTTGATGTTGAGCGTCGGCTCGTAGAGTTCATTAACGGATGTGGGCGGCGTCATGCCGTACTTGCGTGCGGTGCGCTGCGCCGTGTCGAGCAAGAGTTGCATCAAGCCGTAAGCGTTCGCGGGCGACTTGGCGTGGGGATCGAAGACAGACTCTTGGCGGATGAGACCCGCGACCGTGTACGGATCAAGCTTGTGCGCGCGCGCTTCCTGCTTGATCGTGTCCCAGTTCGAGAGCGGATAGAATGCGTCCCACTCTTCGCGCGTCAACTCTTCCGGTTTCATCTGCGAGTAGTCCGGGTAACTCTTCTGCAAAGTGATCAGAGCTTGCAGATTATCGTCGTGCGCGTTGCGCGAACGATAGACGCGCGCCTTCGCCAGGTTCAGACGCGGGCTGCGCGGCGCATTTTGTAAGCTTCGGTTCAACTCGTCGAGCGCGTAATCATCAAGCCCGACGACGTTGAGTTCGTCAGCCTCGCGCAAAGGCGCATCTGCTTCCGCGCCGGCCGTCTCTGCCGCAACCGAGACGGTGTTGAGATTAGCCTTTGCGCGACTGATGGGATCATCCGGCGCGAAGTTTTTATTATCGTTCGCGCCGCGCGGCATCGCATCGAGCCGACGCTTGGCGAGCGCGCCATACCAGTTCGCATCGTAGCGTTGCAGCATCGCTTGATAGATGGCGCGTGCTTCCGTGGTGCGTCCCGCGCGTTCGAGATCGCGCCCCGCCCAGTAGCCCGCACGCCCGCGATTGTCCGTGTTGCGATCCGCATAGACCGCGAGATGCTCAAGCAACAACTTCGACGACTCCTGATAGTTCTTCGCTTCGTGCGCAGCCCAAGCCAACTCAAACTGCGCCTGCGCCACCTCAACCGCGCCCGGCGCAGCCGCCAACGCCGCACGGAAAAAGTTGGCCGCTTCCATTGTCAACTTCGCATCGCGCGCCGCTAGCCCAGCGGCGACGAGCGCACGCACACCGCGCGTGTCCTGCGGAAACGCGCGCCGCAACTCGTCGGCCGCCGCACGCGCCTGCGTCCACTGTTTGGCGCGCGCCTGCGTCTGCGCGAGATAGAAGAGCGCTTCGGCGCGCGTGTCGCCCGCAGATGTTGGCACGGCTGCGAGGGCCGTGACGGCTTCCGTTGTGCGGCCCGTATTGGAGGCGGCGATGCCGTAATGCAACTGCAACTGCGGCGTCGCGGCGTTGGGGAACGACGCGAAGAGTTGCTTGTATGTGTCGGCCGCGTCGCTGTAACGCTTCGCTTGCGCTAATTTCTCGGCGCGGATCGTCAACTCTTCGGCCGTCGGGTTTGGATTAGCGAGAATGTCTGCGGGCAGATTGATCTGGATCGGTTGTTGCAGCGCGGGCGCGCCGCCCATCAACTCTGGTGAGATGGGCGCGTAGAATGCAATACGACGATATGCGGCGCGTGCGTGCGTCGTGTCGCCTTGTCGCTCGTAAGCTTGAGCCGCGAGAAATAACGCATCGGCGTCGTCAGCGTCAATCAGTTTTTTCAACAGCGCGGGCACGGCAGCAGCTTGCCCGTCTTGCAGCGCGAGATCGGCATCGCGCAACATCGCCTCGCGTGCACGAATGGACGCGGGATAGTCGCGTGCGAGTTGTTCATAGACGGCGCGGGCTTCGACGCGCCGCCCGGCTTGCGCGAGCGCCTGCGCGCGCACGAGCAGCGCATAGTCGCCGATGCTGGTGGCGCGTGTGAGCAGTTTGTCGTTGAGCAGCGTGGCCGCGCTATTCGTGTCGCCGGCGGCGAGTTTGAGGCGCGCATGCGCGAAGCGTGCGAGCGCGCCCGTGCGCGTGTTGGCGTAATCGTTTTCGAGTTGCGCGATTGCCTGCTCAGACGGCGGCGCGCTTGCGTGTATCAACGCGCGCAGACGCTCGATTGCATCCTGTTCGCCGGGCTTCGTCTGCACTTGCGTCGAACAACTCGCGGTGCAGAATGGCAGCGCCAACGCGCCGAGCGCGGCGACGAGCAGGAGCGTTAAAAAGAGAACGCGCGGCTTGCTTGGACGACTGTTCAAACTTTACCTCCGCCTGATCTTTCCGGGTTTGCTCCGTGTGCTGCCGGTAAACTAACTTGCCGGCACACATAGATCAAGTTTCATCGGGCCAGACCGGGCACAAGCGATAACGGCGGTTGGATGTGCGGCGGCGCGCGCGTCGTTTGCCAATAAATGCAACGCGCGAAAATGAAAGGCAGGGCCGCGGCCCTGCCTTTCGTTGTCGGTGGATCGATTGCAACTGCTAAGCCGCCACTTGCGCGCCGGGATATTCGCGACCGAGTTTGTCGGGGTTGCCTTCGGCGAGCGTGTTGACGAGCTCGTGATGGAAGTAGTCGTAGCGCGCGGTAACGCGCGGGTCGGCGCGCTTGTCGTACATCTGGCGCGAGCGATCAATCTCTTCGCGCAGACGCTCGTAGATGTCGCCGTGCTCGCGTCCGTCGCGCACCTTCTGCTCGTTGTAGAGTTTGATCTCGGAGACGAGCAGGCGGGCAAAGCGGCGCGCGTCGTTGTGGAAGCGGCGCTCGTCGTCGCCGACTTCGATGGGCAGTTCGACCTCTTGCCCGTAGCGCCGCGTAGTGCCGAGCGGTGTGGCGGTCGCCTCGCCTGTGGGCGCGGGTGTGGGCGCACTCGTAGGTGGCGCGAACGGCGCGATGCCGCGCTCCTCTTGCGGTGCGGCGGTCGGATGTGCGGGCGAAGCGAACGCTTGTTCTGCGGTCGGCGGCGTGGTCGTCTCAACCGGACTGACGAGCGCAGGCGCTTCCGCTTCAACCGGCGCAGGCGCTTCATACACCGGCGGCGCGGCTTCTTCGTATGTCGTTGGCGCAACTTCTTCGTGCGCTGTCGGTGCGCTCTCAACATGCGCGACTGCGGGCTGTTCCGGTCGGGCCGCCGGCTGCGGCTCAACGGTCGGCTCTGCTGCAACGGGCGCGGGTTCAGAGACGACGGGCGCAGCTTGCTCAACCGGCTGCGGTGCAGGTTGCGCGGCTGCTTGCGCGGCCGTGTGCTCGGCAGGGTGCGCAGCCGTCGTCCGACGGCTCGCGAGCAGTTCGACCGCCATGCCTGTGACGCGCACGAGCGTCTCGAGGGCTTCGAGGTTGACCGCGTCGGGTTCGAGTGCGGCGCTGTCTGCGTAGAGCACTGCGACGGCGCGCTCGCGTGCGACAAGCGGGATGGCGACCATACGTTGCGGCGGCTCGCCGCCGAGTTTTTGCAGCAGTTCGTGATCGCCTTTGTTCGTGCCGGGCGTGCCGCTCCAAGGCGTGCGCGCGTGCGCGACCTCGCTCAAGATGGTCTGCTCGGAGAGCGGCAGAGAGATTTCGCGCACGCCGTCGTCGCCGACCGTGCCTTCAAGACCGCGCGCGCGCCAACCCGTCGCGCGTTCGTTCTTGATGACGAAGAAAGCGATGCGCGGCGCGAAACTCGCGGCGCGATTGACGAGCGCGTTGAGCACGTCCGACTGCGTGCGTTGTTCTTCGATCTCGTCAACGGCCGCTTTCAAGAGCGCCATGTCGCTCGTCGCACGCGCAGGCGCAGACTGTTGGCTGGCGACCGCTGTGCCTTCCGCGTGTGCGCGGCGCAAGTAGTCGGTGATGGCGACGCTGATGGGCGCGTCCGCGCTCGTCTCGCCGGTCAACTGCTCTGCAAGGCGCGTGAGCGCTTGATTGATCTCGCTCTGCACGCGCAGGATTTCGGCCTGCTGGTTGCTCAAACGCTCGCTGATGTAGCGCTCGATCTCAGCGCGCAGGCTCTGTTCCAACTCTTCGCTGACTGCCACCGTTTCACTCTCCTCCGTTTCGGGCTGATGAAAATGCGCGGGATTCGCTTGAGGCTTGGCCGGTTATGTGACTTGTTGCTGCCAGCCGCACGCCTACTCAGCAGCTACTTCGGATTATGGCGGGCGCACACAGCTAGTGTCAAGAAACTCGTTCAGAGAGTCGTTTGGTTGGTCGTGCGTGCGGCCGGCGTGTTGTTCACATAGCTCCCGCCAGATGCGCAAAAAATTTCTTGCCGTCTGCTCATGCGGCCTTCTATTATCGAAAAGGTGGCGCGGCGTTCAGGTTGAGATTGCCGCGCTACCTGTCCGGCAAAAAAGATTCAAAAGAGAGCTTCCAATGTCGAGCATGGTCAGTCTGCACTTTCGCTACACCGAAGAAGAGTTCATCGCGGCGACGCGCCTGTACTTGCTGCGCACACCACGCACGCTCGCGCGGCTCGGCCTCTTCTCCGGGATGTTCACGCTTGGCTTTTATTGGTTATTCAGTCTCACTGCTGGCATGCCGGCGGCCTTCTTGCTCATACTGCCGATCATCATGTTCGCGCTCTGCTATTCCACCTTCTACGCCATGCCGCGCAAAGCGTACGCCCGCGACCCGCGCAACAAAGAAGAATTTTTCTGGCAGTTCTCAGAAGCGGGCATCACGCAGAAGACGTCTTTGAGTGAAGCCAGCATTCGCTGGGAGTTGTTCACGAAGGTACTGGCGAACAGACAGTTCTACGTGCTCGGCTACGGCAAGAACATGTTCACCATGATCCCGCGCCGCGCCTTTGCCACGCCCGCGCAGGAAGCCGCGTTCGTCGCCTTGCTCCGCCGCAAGATCACGCCTGACTTCAACACCAACTTTCTGCCCGCCGCCGCCGCAGGCGCGCTCGACAACTACAAGCCGCCAACGACTCCGCCCGATTGGCGTTAGCTGAAGCGCGACAGCGCATGCCCGATCAACGACGCAGCGCCGCTTCGCCGCCCATCGGACGGCGATAGACTTCGCGTCCGTCGCTCGTCAGTTCGACGGCGAGTTTGTTCTCTGTGTGCGCGAGATCGAGGTGTGCAACCGCTTCGGAGACGGCGAGGAAGCGATGCACGTCGGTCGCGTCGGGAAAGAGCGCGCGCGCGATCTCCCAAGCGCTCGCGCCCGTCTGCGGCAAGAGCTTGACGACTTCCGCCTGTCGTTCACGGATCGCGCGCAGGTAGCGGTTAAAAAGTTCTTCGTAGTCGTTGATGGCTTCACCGTGCCCGCCGTGCACGAGCGTCGGGGCGAATGAGCGCAGGCGTGCGAGGCTCACGAGGTATTCGGCGAGCGAAGGGAAGCGGCGTGCCGGATCAATGGGGTCGGGTGACAAGACCGGATTCGGTGTGACGCGCTTCAAGACGCAATCGCCCGCAATGATTGTGCGATCAGCTTCGCGCACGAACGAACAAGAGCCGGGCGTGTGCCCCGGCGTATGCACCACGCGCAGAGAGCCGGTGGCAAACTCCAACTCCATCTCGTCGGTCAACTCTCGATGCTCATCATCTTCGAGCGCGTCCGCGAGTTCGCGCACGCCTTCATACATGCGTCGCATCGCCTCGATCTCCTCACGCGGCACGCCCGCGCGCACAAGCAGCGCCCGATGCTCCTCATATTCGAGCCGGCCCTTGCGATGCCCCGTCTCCCAACTGTGCACCAACACTTCTGCATCCTGCGCCTCATCGCGCAAGCTCTTCGCCAACCCGCAATGATCCTCATGCGCGTGCGTCAACACGATCCGCCGCAAGTCTGCGACGCGAAAGCGCGCGCGCCTCAAGCCTTCGCGCAAAGCTTCGAGCGCAGCCTTCGTCTTCGGGCCTGTGTCAATCAAAGTGATCGGCTCATCCGCGATCAGATAGACGTTGACCGGCCCGATGTAGAACGGCGTGGGCAGCGAGATGGGAATGATGCGCATGAGAGAAGCTTACAGCAATCAGCGGTCAGCTTTCAGCTAACGCCTCCGCAGCATACGAAAGCTGATAGCTGACGGCTGATCGCGTTTCAGTATGCGTAACGGTTCGCCTTGATCAACACGTCGGCGATACGTTGGCGCGCGGCGACGGTGTTGATTGGTGTGCGTTTGGTGAAGCGGCGCAGGGCGGCGAGGAGCGTGCGCAGTTCGTCGCCTTCGCTCATGGCGGCGAGCGTCTGTTTGGCGTGCGTCTCGATCCGATCAATCGCGTCGTGGCAGAAGACGCTGACCATGTCGAGGTAACGCGCCGACTGTTCTTCACCTTGCACAGCGACGAGTTTTTGCGCGCGCAGGACGGATGATTCCATCGCGTAAGCGTCCATGATGATGTCTGCGATGCCCATCAAGACCTCTTGTTGTCCGGCGAGCGCGGTCATGTACTTCTGCACGGCCGTGCCCAAGGTCATCAACGCGACCTTCTTCGCCGCCGCCGCGAGTTTCGCTTCGACCGCGAGCACGCCCGCGTCTTCGTCGAGCGCGCCGAGCGTGGGCGATAACACCTCGTCCATCAACTTCTGCGCGGCCGGCAGCAGCGCCAGCTTGCCGCTCAGCGCGCTCTTCATGATGCGACCGGGAATCAACATGCGATTGATCTCGTTCGTGCCCTCGAAGATGCGATTGATGCGCGAGTCGCGATACGCGCCCTCAGCCGGATAGTCGGCCGAATAGCCATAGCCGCCGTAAATCTGCACCATCTCATCGGCGACGAAATCACAGGATTCAGACAAAGCGACTTTGATGATCGAACACTCGGCGGCGTACTCCTCGATGCCGCGCAGCTTCGCCTCAGAGTCTTGCGCGCCGCTGATTGCGTTCTCGATGAGACCCAACGTGCGATAGACCAACGTCTCGCCGACCCAAGCTCTGATCGCCATCTCCGCGAGCTTCGCCTTGATCGCGCCGAAAGAAGAGATCGGCCGGCCGAACTGATGCCGCTCGTTGGCGTAGCGCACAGCCTCTCGAATCATCAACTTCATGCCGCCCGAACACATCGAGCCGAGTTTGAAGCGCCCGAAGTTCAGGATGTTGAAAGCGATCTTCGCGCCCTTGCCGACCTCGCCCAAGAGATTCTCGACGGGCGTCGTCACATCCGAGAGCACGAGCGCCGTCGTGCTCGAACCCTTAATACCCATCTTGTGCTCTTCCGCGCCGCTCGTCAGACCCGGCTGCCGCTCGACGATGAAGCCGCTGAACTTGTCGCCGTCAACTTTGGCGAAGACGACGAACACGTCGGCAAAGCCGCCGTTCGTGATCCACATCTTCTCGCCGTTCAAGACGTAGTGCGTGCCGTCGGTGCTCAAACGCGCGGTCGCTTTCGCGGCCATTGCATCCGAACCCGATCCGGCTTCGGTCAAAGCGTAAGCGGTGATCAGTTCGCCAGCCGCGATCTTCGGCAAGTATTTTTGCTTCGCCGCTTCCGT
>Ga0209153_1000615_pt1 | contig 15295 bp, 12 predicted proteins | sample GraSoiAngelo_120_FD_185877 | JGI IMG/M metagenome (GOLD analysis project Ga0209153, IMG submission 185877) | Grasslands soil microbial communities from the Angelo Coastal Reserve, California, USA - 14_0919_09_20cm (SPAdes) (version 2) | ecosystem: Environmental > Terrestrial > Soil > Grasslands ...
TCAACTCGCGCGGCACGGAGTCTGTGACGCAGAGCGTGCCGAGCGCGTGCCCATCCGAGTTGATGAGCGGCGCACCGGCGTAGAACCTGATGCGCGGGTGCGATGTGACGAGCGGATTATCTTTGAACCGTTCGTCGGCGAGCGCGTCGGGCACGATGAAGAGATCGGTTTGCAGGATCGCGTGCGCGCAGAAGGCTACGTCGCGCGGCGTCTCGCGCGTCTCAAGTCCCGTGCGTGCTTTGAACCATTGGCGGTCTTCGTCCACGAGACTGATGAGCGCGACGGGCGCTTGGCAGATGTGCGCGGCGAGGCGTGTGATGCCGTCGTAAGCGACCTCTGGCGCGGTGTCAAGCACGGCTAACTGATGCAAGGCGGCGAGGCGTGCGGCTTCGTTCTGGGGGAGTGGCGCTTTCATAAAATTCAAACGGGGACGGCTCAAAGGTCAGCGCGATTATAACGCAGGCGCGCGGCCGGCTCACAGCGACGACGAACGGAGGTTGGCAGAGAGAACATTAAAGCGAAAGCCTCTGACCGCGCCGCGCGGTCAGAGGCTCACGCAGCGAGCGTCGCTGTTAGTTTTGTCGTGCGCTTGTGCGCCGGAGCAGCGCCCAGCCGGTGGGCAGAACGGCGGCGGCGAGCGCGAGTTTGATGATGTCACCGACGATAAAGGGCGCGACACCTAGCACGAACGCGAGCGCAGGCGAGAAGAAGCGCATCATGCCGAGCCAGCCGCACGCGAGGATGATGATTGAGCCGAGCGCCATCGCAGCGGCGGCGGTTAAGAATTTTCGATCCCAGCCACGTTCCGCAAGCCAGCCGGTGACGAAAGCCGCGAGCGGATACGAGAGCAAGTAGCCGCTCGTCGGCGCGGCCAGCAGATGCCAGATGCCGCCGTGTCCCATAGCGAAGAAGGGTAACCCGCACGCGCCTTCGATAAGATAGGCGAGCATCGCCAGCGCGCCGAGTCGGCGGCCCAAGAGCGCGCCGGTCAACAGCACCGCGAACGTCTGCATCGTGATCGGCACAGGCGTAAATAGCAGCGGCACTGCGACCTGCGCGGCGAGCGCGGTCAACAGACTAAACGCGACGACCAGCGCGAGCGCACGCGCCCAATCCAACGGCGCAAGCAGCGCGCCCGTCAACGTCTCAGTTCTAGCATAAGCAGTCATAAGCAGTCTCACCCTCACGGCTCTGGTTTAAGGTTTCATGCACAGCACCGGGCACGGCGCGTTGCGGATGATGTAGTCGGCCATGTCGTCCGCGCTTGGGTCGCCGCCGGAGCCGAGCGTCGTGGTGAACGCGATCAGATCGAACTGTTGTTCGGCCACATGACTGATGACCGACTCAGCGATGCCGCCTTGCATGACCTGCGGCGCGCTCAGTAGATCAGATGCCTCCGCCTCGGCAAAATGTTTGGTGAGCGCGCCGTCCATGTCGAGCGGCATAACGTCGCCTTCGCCGAAGACGAGCAGCGTGTCGAGCCGCGCGCCCGTCGCACGCGCAATCGCGGCAGCGACCGGCAGAATGGCGCGCGAGCGTTTGCTCAAGTCGGTTGCGTAGAGCAGGCGCGCGAGGCGATCAATCGGGCGCGTCGTGCGCCGCGCACCGTAGAGGCGCACGACGATGGCCGGAATCTGCGACTCGCGTGCGATGCGTTCGGCCACACTGCGACCGAGAAAGAACTGCGCCACATCTGAACGCCCATGCGACGCCATCACGATCAGATCACAGTCGCGTTCGCGCGCCGTGCGCATCAACACTTCCGCCGGGTCTTCGTTCGGCCCCTTCGGAATCATCGCGCGCTCGACGCGCACGCCTGCGGCCTGTTCAGGCAATGGCGGAAACTCGTAGCGCGTCGTCTCCGTCACGTGCGGGTCGCCGCCATGCATGATGTGGACTTCCAAGAGCGGCACGTTCAATTTTTGCGCGAGCACAGCCGCCAGCGGCAGCGCACTATTCGCGACCGCCGAGAAGTCCGTCGGAAACATGATCGCGCGAAGCATAAAAGACCGTGACAGGGGACGGGTGACAAGTGACGAGCAAGAACAAGTTTAAGCTTGTCACTCGTCACTGCTTTTCATTTCTGCGCCCCGATCCGCATGCCGTAGAAGGAGCGCCAGACAAAGAAGATGGAGACGGCGAAGAAGACAGCGGCGAGGATGTGCGCATACGTCGTATCGCCGTGACTGTTCCGCGTCAGACTCACAGACAACTCAACCGCGAGCAGGCCGAAGAGCGTGGTGAACTTGATGACCGGATTCAGAGCGACCGATGAAGTGTCCTTGAACGGATCGCCCACCGTGTCGCCGACCACCGTCGCATCATGCAAGGCCGTGCCCTTCTGTTTCAATTCAACTTCGACGATCTTCTTTGCGTTGTCCCATGCGCCGCCCGCGTTCGCCATGAAGATCGCTTGATAGAGACCGAAGATGGCGATGGAGAACAGATAACCGATGAAGAAGAACGGCTCGACGAAGGCGAAGGCGAGCGCCGAGAAGAAGACCGTGAGGAAGATATTGAACATACCTTTCTGCGCGTACTGCGTGCAGATGTGCACGACCTTCTTGCTGTCCTCGACTGAAGCCTTCTCGACGCCTTCGAGTTTGATGTTCGCTTTGATGAATTCAACCGCGCGATGTGCGCCGGTGGTGACGGCTTGCATCGAAGCGCCGGTGAACCAATAGATGATCGCGCCGCCTGTGATCAGGCCCAAGACGAACGGCGCATGCAGGAGCGACAGATTCTGCGTATTCACGGTTAGCCCCTGCGTGAGCGCCATGATGATCGAGAAGATCATCGTGGTCGCGCCGACAACGGCCGTGCCGATCAAGACCGGTTTGGCGGTTGCCTTGAAGGTGTTGCCTGCGCCGTCGTTCTCTTCCAGCAAGTGTTTCGCGCGCGCGAAGTTTACGTCCTTGCCGAAGTCGCGTTTGATCTCGGCTTCGATGTTGGGAATCTGTTCGATGAGCGAGAGTTCATAGACCGACTGCGCGTTGTCTGTGACGGGGCCGTAAGAGTCAACGGCAATCGTCACAGGCCCCATGCCGAGGAAGCCGAAGGCGACGAGACCGAAGGCGAAGACGGGCGCGGCGACCATCAGTATGTCGAGACCAAACGTGCTGAAGATGTATGCGATGGCCATCAAGGCGACGATGCTGATGCCGAGCCAGTAGGCGGAGAAATTACCGGCGACGAGGCCCGACAAGATGTTCAAGGATGGGCCGCCCTCCTGCGAAGAGGTGACGACCTCTTTGACGTGGCGCGACCCGGTTGAAGTGAAGACCTTGACGAGTTCGGGGATGACCGCGCCTGCGAGCGTGCCGCAAGAGATGATCGTCGCGAGTTTCCACCAGAGCGTCGGGTCGCCGCCGATGTTCGGGATGATCAGATACGAGACGAGATAGGTGAGCGCCATTGAGATGATCGAGGTGAGCCAGACGAGCGTGGTCAGAGGCTTTTCAAAATTCATCTCGGCGGCGTTCGCATAACGCGCTTTGGCGACGTACTCGTTGACGAAGTAGGCGACCGCGCTGGCGATGATCATCATGATGCGCATGACGAAAATCCAGACGAGCAACTGCACCTGAATCGTCTCACTCGTGACGCCGGGCACGCGACTGCGGACGCCGAGCAAGATGAAAGTGATGAGCGCGACGCCCGTCACGCCGTAGGTTTCAAACCCGTCGGCTGAAGGCCCGACTGAGTCGCCCGCGTTGTCGCCGGTGCAGTCGGCGATCACGCCGGGGTTGCGCGCATCGTCCTCTTTGATCTTGAAGACGATCTTCATCAAATCCGAGCCGATGTCTGCGATCTTGGTGAAGATGCCGCCGGCGATGCGGAGCGCCGCCGCGCCGAGTGATTCGCCGATGGCGAAGCCGATGAAGCAGGGGCCGGCGTAGTCGCGCGGGACGAAGAGCAAGATGCAGAGCATGATCAGCAGTTCGACGCTGATCAGTAGCATGCCGATGGACATGCCCGCTTTGAGCGGGATCGAGTAGATCGGATAGGGCCGGCCTTCGAGACTGGCGAAGGCTGTGCGCGAGTTGGCGAACGTGTTGACGCGGATGCCGAACCAAGCGACGCCGTAGCTGCCGCCAATGCCGACGAGCGAGAAGAAGAGAATGATCGGCAGCGTCACCACCGCCGACTTGCCGGGCACAGGCGACAGAAAGCCAAAGTAGAGCACGATGATCGCAGCGATGAAGGCCCAGAGGATCAGGATGAACTTGCCCTGCGTGATCAGATAGGTCTTGCACGTCTCGTAGATCAACTCCGAGATTTCACGCATGGACGCATGCACCGAGCGGTTCTTCAAGTTCACGAAGATGGCCAGCCCGAAGAGGAAACCGAGAAAGCAGATGATCAAACCGATGAGCAAGAGCGTGTGCCCATCGAAGCCGAGAAACTGTACGCGCGAGAGATCGGGCAAGACGAGGTTGGCTTCGCTGCCCACGTCGTGCGCTTGCGCCTGCGGCGCAGGGCCATTGCCGCGTGCGTCGGGCGGTAAGACGGTCTGCTGCGCGAATGTGTTTACCGAGACTAGAAAGATCGCGGCGCAAGTCACAACGGTTAAAGCTGTGCGGCGCAGTGCCGCCGCGCGGCGGACAAAGCCGAATGTTAATAGGTTCAAGCCAAAGAGCAGCATCTTTTGCAACTTCACGATTGAGCGATTCCTTTCGTTAACCCCTGTGGTCAGCAAACAAAATGGCGACACGCGGGCGGCACACGAGTGGACGCAAGAAAGCGCGCCGGAGGCGCTCGGCGTCTCGTCTCGTTACAGCTCGTCAGCAAGTCGCGCTTAAAGGCGAGTATTATTGCTGATTTTGCCCCGAACTGTCCATTGAAGAGCAAGGCTGCGGCTGAAAGATGAGAACGCGATCACGCTTGCTGCGTGCTCATGCTCTCGTCCTTCAATCCAATGCCTTCAGGTTTGCGCTTCATCGTCCAACGGCGCAGCGAGTCGCAGATGATGATGACGGCCGCGACCATCAGGATCGCGGTGAGCGCGGAGTTGATGTAGCCCTGCACGGCAGTCGTGGGCGCGTGCGTGAGCGGCCAGAAGATGCCTGTGATTGATTCCCAACCGGCGACGAGCGTGGTCGTGCCGACGAAAGCGAGCGGCACAAGCGTCGTCCAACTGTAACGCGCGCGCCCCATGTTGATGATGATCGTCGTGGCCACACAGAGCGCCACGGCCGCGAGCAGTTGATTGGCGATGCCGAACATCGGCCAGATCGTAGAGATCGAGCCGGACCAGATGAAGGCGGCCCAACCCGTGACGACGAGCGCAGTAGTGACGACTGCGCCGGGCATCCACGTCGGCTCTTCAAATTTTTTATAGAACCGGCCGCCAAACTCGCCGACGAGAAAACGTGCGACGCGCGTGCCCGTGTCAATCGTCGTCAAAATAAAGAGCGCCTCGAACATGATGGCGAAGTGATACCAATACTTCATCAAGCCGCGCAGCCCCGGAATCGCGTCGAAGATTTTGGCGATGCCGAGCGCAAGCGTGACCGCGCCGCCCGTGCGCCCGCGCAAGTTCTTCTCGCCCGATTCCTGTTCGAGCCGATCAATCTCTTTCGGCTGCAAGTCAAAATTGCCGCCCGCATGTGCGTCCACCAGACGAACGTATGCGGCCTTCTGCGCGTCCGTGCCTTGCTGCGTGTTGATGGCGAAGTAGTCGCCGGGAAAAAGCGACGTGGCTGCGATCAAAGCGACGACGCCGACGACGCCCTCCATCAACATCGAACCGTAACCGATCATGCGCGCGTCTGTCTCTTTGGCGAGCATCTTGGGCGTCGTGCCCGAAGCGATGAGCGAATGAAAGCCGCTGATCGCGCCGCAGGCAATCGTGATGAAGACGAACGGATAGACCTTGCCCGGAATCACGGGGCCGCCGCCCGCGATGAACGGCGTCAAGGCCGGCATGTTCAGATTCGGATGCACGACAATGACGCCGATGATGAGAAACGCAATCGTGCCGATCTTCAAGTACGACGATAGGTAATCGCGCGGACACAGGAGCATCCACACGGGCAGCACTGAAGCGATGAAACCGTAAGCGGCCATCAACAGCGTGATCGTGCCGCGCGAGAAGGTGAACGAGTGCGCCCAACTCGATTCTGCGACCCAGCCGCCCGCGAGCACGGCGAAGAAAAGTCCGATGACACCGAACAGACTCGCCTCGCCGATCTTGCCCTTGCGGAAGCGATACATATAGAGACCCATCAAGAGCGCGAGCGGGATCGTGAAGCCGACAGTGAACGTGCCCCAAGCCGATTCCGCGAGTGCGTTGACGACGACGAGACCCAAACCCGCAAGCGCGATCACGACGATGAACAATATAGCCAGCCCTGCAACCACGCCCGACAACGGACTGATCTCCGTGCGCGCGATCTCAGCGAGCGATTTGCCTTTGCGGCGCACGCTTGCCACAAGGATCATAAAATCATGCACTGCGCCGCCTAAAGTTACGCCGATGACGAGCCACAACAGTCCGGGCAAGAAGCCGAACTGTGCGGCGAGCACAGGCCCGATCAGTGGCCCTGCGCCGGAGATGGCGGCGAAGTGATGACCGAAGAGCACCCATTTATTCGTCGGATAGTAGTTGTGCCCGTCGTACATCGTCTGCGCAGGCACTGGGCGCGTGTCGTCGAGCGTTAAGACTTTCGCGGCGAGAAACGCAGAGTAGTAGCGATACGCAATCGCGATCACGCAGAGCGCGCCGACGATGATGGGCAGAGCGTTCATTGCATGTCCCTCCGTAGGTGCAGGCTAGTGTTCGCGCGGGAGCGGGCAGATTATAAACGTAGAGTGGCGTGTAGGGAAATTTAACCGCAAAGGACGCGAAGAGGCCACGAAGAACGCAAAGAATCTGTTGATCCCAAATTTCAAATCTGAGATCGTCTTTGCGTCCTTCGCGGTTAAAAACTGCTTTCGTTGATCTTGATGTCGCGCGCGGCCAGCGCAGCCACGAACGGCGCGGGCGGAATGCAACGCTCTTGCGGGAGCGCGCCGCGCGCGGTCGTCTCGTTGCGCGCCATCATCTGCGCGATGATCGAAGCGGGGAAGGCGGTCGTGCGCATCATCGCACTGAGACCCGTGCGCGCGTCGAAGCGATCAATGATGTCGTAGCGCCGCGTCCGTTGTTGCTCGTCGAGCGTGCCGCGAAACTCCAAGCGGATAAGGACGACATCGGGTTCGTCTGCGGGCAGATGGCGCACGAGCATTTCGCCGAGCAGCCGCCGCGGCGCGACGCGCACGCCGTCAAGCTCAACCGCGTCGCTCGCGCAGAGACCGAGATCAATGAGCAGCTTGAACTGCGCGCAGTGGCCGGGATAGCGGATCGTCTTGTAGTCGAGTTCGCGGAGGCGACCGGCGAACGTGTCGGGCAAGGTCGAAGTACCGCCGGAGGTTTGGAACGCTTCCATCGTGCCAAAGGGGGCGGGGAATTCGAGCGCTTCAATCTCGGTCATTGATTCGATCTCGATGATCTGCCCATCGCGTATGACGCGCGCACGCTCGACGTACTCGTTGATCAGACCCTCGACCGAAAAGATGATCTGATAGTTGAGCGGCGGGCGTGGCTCCTGCGGCAGACCGCCGACGCGGATGTGAATCGCTTCGAGTTCTGTGAAGCGCGCTGCGCCGTGCGCGGCCAGCACCGAGACCATGCCGGGCGCGAGGCCGCAGTCGGGGATGATGTTGATGTCGGCGGCGCGCGCTTCTGCGTCGAGCGCGAGTTCGGCGGCGACGATTGAGTTGTTGCCGCCGAGGTCGCAGAAGTTCGTGCGCGCTTCAATGGCGGCGCGCGCGAGTTGCAAGTTGTGAAAATAAGTGACGCAACTGATCGCGGCATCATGCCCGCGCATGAGCGCAACGACCTGTGCAGCGTTAGTCACGTCAACGGGAACGGGCGTGAGCTTCGTGCTGCCGACGGTTGCGGCGACGGCGCGCGCGCGTTCGGCGTCAATGTCTGCGATGGTGATCGCTTCGACATCCGGCGAGTTGTGCGCCAGATCATAAGCCGCACCGAGACCCATGCGCCCCGCGCCGAGGATGAGTATCTTCATCGCGCTGCCCTGTTATCGTGCCGCATGGTTCTCGTCGTTACGGTTCTCGCCGTTTGCGCCGGCCGATGCGCCCGCGTATGAGCCGAGGATGCCGCTGATGATGCCGAGGCCGATCAAGATCAAGCCGACCAGCGCGCGTTTATGATCTTCAGCCGCAGCGTTGACCGCTTCACGCCAGAGTTGGAGCGGGCCGGCGTCGTGCGGAATGGTGAAGAGGCCGATGGCGGTCAGTAGAAAACCGAGCGAGGCGAGTTTGAGCGGGAACGGCGTGCGATAGGGCCGCCCGATTTTCTGCCCGACGGCGCTGCGCGTGTAACCGTAAGCGGTGTAGATTGACAAGCCAAGGACGAGCCAACCGACAAAGCGCCACCAAGAGGCGGGCGGCAGATAGTACATCAGGAAGACGCAGGAGAGCGCGCCGAGCGAAGGGAGCAACCACGGCCCCAACGGCACGCGGAACGGGCGCGTGCGCGTCGGGTCTTTGTAGCGCAAGACGATGATGCCGATGCAGACGAGCACAAACGCGAAGAGCGTCCCGATGTTGGTCAGGTCAACCATCTCGTCAATGGACATCACGGCGGCGAAACCGCCGACGAGCACGCCCGTCAGGATCGTCGTCACGTGCGGCGTCTTGAAACGCGGATGGACGCTGGCAAAGGTCGAAGGCAGAAGACCGTCGCGTGCCATCGAGAAGAAGATGCGCGGCTGACCAAGTTGGAAGACGAGCAAGACGGCCGTGTGCGCGATGACTGAACCGAAGGCGACGATGGTTGACGGCCACGTCACATTCGGCGGCGCGACGTGATTCAAGGCCATCGTCAACGGTTCAGCTTGTTCGTTCGTCAGCTTCTGCACCAACTCGTTGTAGGGGATGATGCCGGTGAAGACCGCGCCGACTATAACGTAGAGGACGGTGCAGATGATGAGCGACGCGATGATGCCGATGGGCAAGTCGCGCGCAGGGTTCTTGCACTCTTCGGCGACGGTCGAGACCGCGTCGAAACCGATGTAAGCGAAGAAGACGAGCGCCGCGCCGGTGAATGTGCCGTGCCAGCCGTTTGGTTGGAATGGATGCCAGTTGGCCGTCATCTTCGCGGGCGAGACGTAGTAGAGCGCCATGCCGATGAAGAAGAGCAGCACGAGGATTTTGATCATCACCATCACGGCGTTGAACTCGGCCGACTCCTTGATGCCCCAGACGAGCACCACTGTGATGACCGCGACGATCAGGAAGGCGAGTAGATTGAAGACAATTGCGTGACCGAAGATATGCGGCGCGCCGCCGAAGTCCTGCGCATACTGCGCAGGGTTATTCTGCGCTAGTAGTCGTGCTGTGCGGTAGTCCGTCGCCAGCCACAGAGGCACGTGCGCCGTGCTGCCGAGCGAGTGGAAGATGTTATCGAGCAGTGTGCGGAAATAGTTGGCCCAACTGATCGCGACGGCGACATTGCCGACGGCGTACTCGATGATCAAATCCCAGCCGATGATCCACGCGACGAGTTCGCCGAGCGTCGAATATGAGTAGGTGTAGGCCGAACCGCTAATCGGCACCATCGAAGCGAACTCGGCGTAACAGAGCGCGGTGAAGCCGCAGACGACCGCCGTGATGACGAACGAGAGCATGAGCGACGCGCCAGCGCCGGGGCGATGCGCGTCGCCTGCGGCGGCCGTGCCGACGGTGGCGAAGATGCCAGCGCCGATGATCGCGCCGATGCCGAGCAGTGTGACGTTGAACGCCCCCAGCGTGCGTTTCAAAGCGAACTGCGGGCCGCCGGCGGTTGCCAGTATGTCGTCCAGATTCTTGGTGCGAAAGATGCCTCTAAGCACGTGCGTGACGCCTCCCGAAGTGGTGCAGAAGTGTTAGAGCCGACGGCCGCGAAATTTGCTTGACGTGGCGCGCAGTTTGGCACACACGCGCGTGCCCGCGCAACAAAAATGGCGGCGCACTTGGCTCGTCTTCTATTGACTATGCTCGCTGTTTCATTCAAAATCCACATTCTTCGTAGTTGCCATCGCGTTCCCTAAGAGGCTGCTTATTTAATGACGTCAGATCAATTTGTGCAGACACGACCGCAAGGCGTTCCTTTCGCTGCCTACAAACGGCAACAGGCGGCGATCTCTCGCCATCGTCTCTATCCGCTGACCGCCTTTTACACAGGCTATTCGGTGCTCACGTTAGTGTTGGCGTTTCGTTCGGCGCATCCCTTTTTAGGCATCGCTTTTTATCTCGCGGGCATTCCGGTCTGGACGTTCGTGGAATATCTCTCGCATCGGTTCGTCTTGCACGGGCGATTTAAGAAATCGCAGAAGTGGTATAAGAAGTGGTACAAGAGTCTGGCCAACAAGTATCTCGATCCGCTGCACTGGGAGCATCACGAACGTCCCTTCGATGGCTTGCACATCAACGGCTCGTTGAAAGACCTACTGCCGCTCTTTGTGGTCGCCGCGCCCGTGAGTTTTCTCTTCCCCGTCTATACCGCGCCGCTGTTGCTGGCGGCCGTGGCCCAAGGCTATATAGCTGAAGAGTGGATTCATCACTCGGTGCATTACTACAACTTCCGCAGCCCCTATTTCAGATACATCAAGAAGCACCATTTCTATCACCACACCTCGCAAGGGATGACGCGCGGCTTCGGCACGACGAGCGGGATGTGGGATATGGTCTTCGGCACGCGCTTTCCTTTGCAAGTGCGCCAACGCATGTACGGCAGCGCCCGGCGCGCAACCGAAACCGCAACACTCAACACCAACACACGGACACGCTAGACATGAACGCGCCGAGCTACGCCCTCGTCACCGGCGCTTCAAAGGGCCTCGGCAAGTTCTTCGCCCGCGCGCTCGCCGCGCGCAAGCAAAGTCTCGTGCTCGTCGCCAGAGGCCAAGCGAAACTCGCAGCACTGGCCGCCGCGTTGCGCGCCGCGCATGCGATTCAAGTCGAGCCTTTGGCCTTCGATCTGACCGCGCCCGCCGCCGGGCAACGCCTCGCCGCAGAGTTGCGCGCGCGCGAACTCCGCATTGATCTGCTCATCAACAACGCGGGCTTCGGTCTGCGCGGCGAGTTCTGGAAACTTTCGCTTGCCGAGCAACTGAACATGATTCAGTTGCACAACGCGGCGGCGGTCGAGCTGACATACGAATTGTTGCCCGCGATGATCGAAGCGCAGACGGGCGGCATCATCAATGTCTCTTCGATGGCCGGCTTTCAACCCGTCCCATATGCGGCGCTCTATTCCGCCACGAAATCTTTTCTCACCACCTTCTCAATGGCCTTGCGCGAAGAGTTGCGCCCCGTCGGCGTTAAAGTTGTGACCGTCTGTCCGGGGCGTTTGCGCGCCGATCCAGATGAGAGTCAAGCAGGGCGGCAGAAAGTTCCCGGCGGCGAACAAGGACATGCGGAGGTCGTCGCGGAGACGCTGCGCAAATTCGACGCAGGCGGCGGCCTCGTCATTCCGGGACGACGCAACAGATGGATGAACTTCGGGCAACGTCTCCTGCCGCCCAATGCCGTGCCCAAGATCGTGGCCAAAAAATCCAAACCATAGATCGTCTCTCAATCGCCCGCCCAATGCCCCGACTGCCGCCGCGCATCGTGTACAATGGCGCGGCCCCGATTTGACGCCAGCGCCCGCGAGGGGCTAAGAGTAACGAGAAAGTCATGTCGTCACGTCGTCATGAACAGCCGCGCGTGGTCTATGAAAACTTGGACACCGCGTTCGTGAATCTGCCCGCGCTCGTGCGCTATCTGCAACAACGCGATTTCACGGGGCGCGTGCACGTCGAGTTGGACGAGTATGACGGCGACATCTATCTGGCGGCGCGTGAGGGCCTAGAGGCGCGCGAGCGCGACCACGCGACGGGGCGCGAGGCCGCGGGCGAGGCCGCTTTGCAGCGTCTGCTCGTGCGCGCGCGCGACGAGGGCGGACTTGTCAGCGTCTATGAACACCCGACCGCAGAATCGCTCGCCGACTTGCGCGCACGCGCGTCGGGCACTGGGCGTGCGGCACAGGACGACTTAGACCGGCGCACAGTCTTACAGTTGAGCGGCGACGTGATCGCGGCCGTTGAGCGCGCGCTGGCGGTCTCGTCGCCGGAAAGTTTCGCCGCGCACTTTCGCGCTGTGCGTGAAGAGTTGGCCGATGATTATCCGTTCCTCGCGTCGCTCGGCGGCTGCGTCGAATATACGCAGGGCGAAGCGCGGCTCAGCCGGCAGACGAACATCAATCAGTTTGTCGAGGGCGTGTGTCTCGCGCTCAATCGTGTGGTCGAGCGCATGGCGGCGCTCGACCGGGAAGGGCGCGGCGTCCGGCGCGAAGTGGCGCGCGAACTCGCCGCGCTCGCCGAACGCCGCCCGAAGGCGCTCGCACGCTTCCGCTTCGCCGCGCAACTCGAACGCATCGCGGGCCTGCGCTGGACGTGAAAAGACAGTGATGAGTGACAAGCAAGAAGAAAGTTTTTAACTCGGCGCTCGTCACTTAGCACTCGTCACTACTTTCTTATGAGTTTATTGGACGCGACACCTTTCTCTCGTTGGCTGCGCGGGCGGCGGGCGCATGGCGGCAGTGGTTTCTCTAATTTTGATGAAGAGCAGATCATAAGGAAGTACGTCGCTGCATTGTTGCCGGATGAGCAAGATCAGACGGCGGTTGATCTGGGCGCGGGCGACGGGATCAGACACTCGAACACGCACGCGCTATTTGCTTCGGGTTGGCGCGGGCTGGCGGTCGAGTACGATAGCCGGCGCGCGTATCGGCTGGCGCGCACTTATCGTGCTCACTCGAACGTATTCGTCTGTCGCTGTCGCGTGACGCCGCAGAACGTCGTCCCGCTGCTCAGCGCTTACGAGCTTGCGCCGGAGTTTGGGCTGCTGAGCCTCGACATAGATAGTTACGATTATTGGGTGCTCGACGCGCTGCTCACCGAGTTTCGCCCGCGCCTCATCGTCACAGAGATCAACGAGAAGATTCCGCCGCCGATCCGTTTCGTCGTCAAGTACGATCCAGTCTTCGAGTTGCGCCACCATTTTTACGGCTACAGCATCGAGAGCCTTGCGGAGTTGTGCGCGCGCCACACTTACGCGCTCATCGAACTTGAATACAACAACGCTTTTCTAGTGCCCAAAGAGATCGCGCCCGTGCCTGCGCTCACGGCTACGACAGCCTACCGGCGCGGCTATCTCGAACGCGCCGACCGCCGCACCAAGTTCCGGCTCAACGAAGACATGGAAGTGCTGCACACGCTCAAGCCCGAAGCCGGCATCGAATTCCTCAACCGCTTTTTCGCGCGGCAAGCGGGCAAGTACGAGATCGGCCTCGCCGCGCCGGCCGAACAGCTTGTTTGTGAATTGAGTGAAGTGTGAAAGAACAGCAGGCAGCAGGCAGTAGGCGGTAGGCAGAAAACAGCCGGTTGAATTCCACTCATGCAGGTGAGTGTCCTTTCAACCGGCTGTTTATTGCTTTGTCCTGAACTGCCTACTGCCTACTGTTTTTCTATCGGCAATCCGGCGTTCTGCCAAGCGGCGTAGCCGCCGAGGAGGGCTGCGACGTTCGTGATGTTTTTGCTCTTGAGTGTTTGCGCCGAACTGGCGCTTGAATGTTCGTTCGGTCAAGAACAGTAGGTGACGATCAGTTTGTCCTTGGGCAACTCGTCCACATGCTTGTCAATCTCTGCGGCCGGGATCATCCGCGCCCCTTTGATATGCCCGGACTTGTAGGCCGCGTCGCCGCGCACGTCAATGACGATGGCTTGCTGCGCGTCGAGCGCCTGCTTGAGTTCAGTCACAGAGATGCGCCGGATGCTGTCCGAGGGCTGCGCCGCAACCGGCGGCGCACTTTTTGCAGATTGATTATTGAACGCTTCAGGATTGCAGGCCAGCGCTAATAAGAGCAACGCGCTGAGCGCGAGCGCTCCGGCCGTCGTGAACAATAGACGCATAAGCTTCTTTTTAAGTCTCCTCTTGAACTTCAACTCGCGCCGGTTCAGTGCGACGCTCATCGTCACGTAGCATCGCATAGAACGCCGCCGGAATGGAAGCGCGGACGCCGCCAAAGTCGGGCCGATACGGTACGATGTCAGAACTTGAGCGGCGACGCGGCCCATTCTTCGCGCGTCAAGCCGTAGTAATGCAGATCGAAATGCGCGCCGCGCGTAAAGCCCATGCGTCGGAGTGTGCCTTCGGGTTGGAAGCCGAGCTGCTCATGCAGCGCGATGGAAGCAGCATTGGGCGCGAAGACGCCGACCGTCACTTTCTGATAACGCAACTCCTCAAAATAATATTTGACAACGAGCAGGATCGCCTCGCTCGCATAGCCGTGCCGTTGGTGCTCGGGCGCGATGTTAATGCCGTAGCTGAACGTGCCCGTGCGCGCATTGCAGTGATGCGATTTAATCGAGCCGACCGCTGCGCCCGCCGCATCTTCAATGATCCAACGAAATTCGTCGCGCTCCAATTTTTGTTGCGCCTCCGCTGTGAGTTGCTCTGTGATCTGTGCGAGCGAGATGGGCGGCCACAGAAAATCCATCTGTCGCCCCATCTCGCTGTCGAGATTCCAGCGAAAGAAAGTCTCTGCATCAGACGGTTCGACGCCGCGCAAGCGCACCTTTTTGCCCTGCCAGAAATTCATTAGCACCTCGCCGCCGAGAGTTTAACGGGCGTGCCCGCACGATGTCACTCGCGCCGAAAGGCCGAGTCGTTGACACTCGCCGCACCGCGCGCCTATGCTTGACCGTAACTGGCGCGTCTCTTTTCTTCCTCGATTGACCCGACCGCGAATGTTTGCGCAAGAGGTGAGCGGTCAGCATGTCGCAGCCAACCTATCTGACTTCGGGCAGCCGCGTCGCAGTCGTCGGCGCAGGGCCGGCCGGTTCGTTCTTCGCCATCGAACTCTTGCGCCGCGCACGCGCTCTGGGCCTCAGTCTCACGGTTGACATCTACGACGGCAAGAGCTTCGCCAAGAAGGGTGCGCCCGGTTGCAACATGTGCGCGGGCGCGCTCGGCCACAGTCTAATCGAAGAGATCGAACACGCCACCACAACCATCCCGCCGCAAGTGATTCATTACGAGATCGAAGGCTACGCCGTGCATTATCAGGATGCGACAGCGCGGCTTGAGGCCGAGCCGGGACGGAAAATTTACGGCGTCTATCGCGGCGCTGGCCCCGTCAGCACGGAGACGCCGGACGGCGCGCGCAGCTTCGATCAGTTCCTACTCGATCAAGCCATCAAAC
>Ga0209153_1000616_pt1 | contig 15269 bp, 12 predicted proteins | sample GraSoiAngelo_120_FD_185877 | JGI IMG/M metagenome (GOLD analysis project Ga0209153, IMG submission 185877) | Grasslands soil microbial communities from the Angelo Coastal Reserve, California, USA - 14_0919_09_20cm (SPAdes) (version 2) | ecosystem: Environmental > Terrestrial > Soil > Grasslands ...
GTCGTCTGCCCAAGCGGCGGAAGCTACAAGCAAGCAGGCCGTAAATAGAGTGAACCAGCGTATGCGGGACATTGCCCCTCCATCGGCCCGGGAGGACACGCCGAGCCTTGCAAACAATTGTGAGGCGGAAATCGGGGACGTGAAACGGGCCGAAAGGCCAGGGATTCCAAAAAAAACACCTGCCCGGAGAGCCGGGTGACTGCGAGCAGATCTGACGGGGCGAAATGCCGCAGATTGGCGCGAGCGAGGGCCGGACGACAGAAGTTTTTCAAGTTTTTGAAAAACGGAGGAATCCCAGCCGAAAGGGATCAATCGTTTTGACATACAAAGGGGTCAGCGACCGGAGTCAGCGAATAGGGTTGCTATCGGGCGCCGGGGCGTGCTATACACTGGCGCAAATTGCCTGCAGTTCCATCCCGAGGAGTCAAAAGATGAAGCGATTTGCGATCCTGCTTTATGGGCTGCTGTGTTACGTCATTTTTCTTGGGACATTTCTCTACGCCATCTGGTTTGTCTATACGATGGATGCTGCTCCCGTGGGTGTTTTGCGTCCCAGGACCGACCGGCTGCTGATTGACGCGGGGCTCTTGGCTCTGTTTGCGTTGCAGCACAGCATCATGGCCCGGCAGTTCTTCAAGAGAGCCTGGACGCGGATTATTCCCCCTCCCGCCGAGCGCAGCACCTTCGTGCTCTTCGCGAGCGTTGCGCTGCTCCTGTTGATCCGATACTGGCAGCCCCTACCTAGAGCCATCTGGACGGTGCAGAATCCGATCGGCATTCAAGTGCTACACCTGCTGTTCGTGGTGGGCTGGCTAACGGTGCTGATCGGCACGTTCCTGATTGACCACGCCGAGCTGTTCGGCCTGAAACAGGTTTGGTGTTTCTTCACCGGCAAGGAATTCACCGGCCTGCGATTCGCAACTCCGGGACCTTACAAATTCGTGCGCCATCCGATTTACGCTGGCTTCCTCATCGCTTTCTGGAGCACCCCGGCGATGACCACGGCGCACCTTTTCTTCGCGATCATGACCACAGCGTACATCCTGGTGGCCATCCAGCTGGAAGAACGCGATCTGGTAAGCATCCACGGAGAGCGATACCTTGATTACCAGAAGAGTGTTTCGATGCTGACTCCGTGGCCAAAGAAGAAGCTTCCTGAGCCGGGAAAAGTACGCGCCAGCTAGCTCTTCTCGAGATATTCGAGGACTTCGGCGGCGTGGCCTTTGGCTTTGACGGCGGGCCAGACGGCCTCGATTTTGCCGTTCTTGCCGATAAGGAAAGAACTGCGCACGATGCCCATGAATTTGTGCCCCATGAACCGCTTTTGCTGCCAAGCACCGTAAGCTTCGATGGTTTTGTGATCAGGGTCGCTCAGCAGGGAAAAATTGAATCTGTACTTGGCCTTGAAGATCGCTTGCGCTTTGACGGAATCGGCGCTCATCGCGAGGATGGCGACTTTGAGCTTGTCGAACTGTTTCTTTGCGTCGCGAAACTCGGACGCCTCGATGATTCAACCGGAAGTGTTGGCTTTTGGGAAGAAAAAAAGGAGGACGCGTTGGCCTTTGAAATCTTTCAGGGCGACGAGTTTATCTTCGTCGGATGGGACGCGGAACCGAGGAGCTTTGTCGCCGGGCTTGAGCATGGGAGCGAATGGAAGAGAGTTTAACAGGTTGTTCGAGCGGCGCAAAAGACGAAAATCGAAACACGAAATTCAAAATGCGATAGCGGGAAACCGTGGTGAATCGGATGCGTTCGAGCGAGGCTAAAGGTCTTTCTTAACCGAGAGGTCGCCGAGGGCACAGAAAACATCAGCGGCAGCAGGGCTGCGGCACTCCAAACGTGCCTCAGGCCTGAAGGCCGGAGCTACAACCATGCAGGTCAGGAGAGGAGCTTGCGGAGGATGTCGTTGACGGATTGAGGATTGGCTTGGCCGCGGGTGGCGCGCATGACTTGGCCGACGAAGAACTTGAAGACGCCTTCGTTGCCGGATTTGAACTTGGCGACGTTGTCCGGATTTTTGGCGATCACATTGCGTGCGGCCTCGACGATGGCGGAATCGCTGACTTGAGCGCCGAGGCCTTCCGCGGCAACAATATCGGCGGAGGTAGCGAAAACTTTTTTGCCGACGGCGGCGGTGATTTGTTCGGATTCCACAAGGGTGACGAGTTCGGCGAGCGATTTCGCGCTGACGGGGCTCGCATCAATTTCTTTGCCGGAGTCATTGAGGCGGCGAAGAAGCTCGGTTTGCATCCAGTTGGCGGCCGCTTTGCCAGGAGCGCCGGACTTCACCACCGATTCGAAATAATCGGCAAGCGCTTTGCTGGCGGTGAGAACTTCGGCATCGTAAGGCGTAATGCCGTAGGAGGCGACAAAGCGAGAGCGCTTGGCTTCGGGGAGTTCGGGAAGGGAACGACGAACTTCTTCACGCCAGGCGGAGCTGACATGAACGGGGAGCAGATCGGGTTCGGGGAAATACCTGTAGTCGTGGGCTTTTTCCTTCGAGCGCATGCCCACGGTGCGGCCTTCGGCTTGATGCCAGAGTCGCGTTTCCTGAGTGAGGCGGCCGCCGGATTCGAGAACCCCGATGTGACGCTCGATTTCGTATTCGAGAGCCTTTTGCAGAAAGCGAAAAGAATTTAGATTTTTGACTTCGACTTTTGTGCCGAACTTGTCGGAGCCGCGCGGACGCACGCTGACGTTGGCGTCGCAGCGGAGCGAGCCTTCCTCCATGTTGACGTCGCTGACGCCGGTGTAAAGCATGATCTGGCGAAGCGCGGTGAGGTAGGCGTACGCCTCTTCGGAAGAGCGGATGTCCGGCTCGGAGACGATTTCGGCCAGTGGCGTGCCGCAGCGGTTGTAATCAATGTAAGCTTTGCTGGCGGATTGCGAAAAGCCTTCGTGCAAGTTTTTCGCGGCGTCTTCTTCAAGATGGAGGCGGGTGATGCCGATGCGCTTTGTGGCGCCGCCGACTTCGATATCAAGCCAGCCGCCGGTGGCGAGAGGCAATTCATACTGCGAGATTTGATAGCCCTTGGGCAAGTCGGGATAGAAATAATTCTTTCGAGCGAAGCGTGAACGCTCGTGCACTTTGCAATTCAAGGCGAGAGAAGCGCGCATGGCCATCTCGACCGCGCGTTTGTTCAGAACGGGAAGCGTGCCGGGAAGGCCGAGGCACACGGGGCAGACGTTAGTGTTCGGCGGATCCCCAAAGCGCGTGGAGCAGCCGCAAAAGATTTTGGTTTTGGTGAGGAGTTGGACGTGGACTTCGAGACCGATGACGGGCTCGTATTTCGCCAGGATTTCCGGCGCGAGGGAGGCGGTCTCTGAGGCGGATCTCGCCATAAAGAAACACACATTATAGCATCGGCGAACGAAGGGAACAGACGATCAGACGTGCCGAGACGGCACGGAGCATGCTGCGCCCCTGCAAAGCACGATGTGTTGGGGCTGGGAGGTTTGCAGCATGGAGCCTCACTGAATTGAGGCCCGCGCGGGTTCGCGGAGAACGGGGACGAAGTGTTCGGCTAGCGCGAAGCCGCCGAAGAACACCGTGACATAGAAGGTGTCGCCGGCAAGGGTGTTCCAGAAGAAAGGAACGCCTCGGGCGTAACAGGCCGTAAGTCCCGGGAGCGAGTGCGGGTAAGAACTCCCCAGAGCCCAGACGCCGAAATTGGTGATCAGGAAAAATTGAATTGAACCGAGAAGCGTGGCGCCGGAGATGCGCGCCAGGGAGCGATGATTCTCGACCCAGCGGCCGATGAGGACGCTAAGAAGAAAACTGGCATACACGACGAGCATGAGGCCAGACTTGTAAAAGCCGAGAAACAGGTCGCCAAAGAAGAGCGTGAGCAGAGGAAACGCGAACGCCAGGCGGCGATCACCGACAAGCGCACCGGAAAAGAGCGCCATCGCGCCGATCGGCGTGAAATTCCACGGATGCGGCGCGATACGCAGCGCGGCCGCGACGACGATGATGGCCAGGGCGAACAGCAGGCGGTAAATGAGATTTTCTTTCTGAGAGATTTCGATTTTCACTTTCTAGCTCCTCGTGTTTCTGGCATTAAATCGCAAAAGACAAAACCGTCGCGATGGACGACCTCCCCGGTTCGAACGGGGACGGGCCACCGGAAAATAGGGCCATCGAAGACAAAGGTGTGGAATTCGCCGTTTTCGCCGCAGGGGTCGGCGCCGGGCGGGAGATCGCGAAAAAAAGAGTCGTCGAGTTCGCGTCCGGCGAAGCTGGGATCGAGAACCTTGGGATCAATGCAAACGGCGGTGGCGCGGCAACGCTGCAGGTGGAAAAAGCGAACGAGTTCGCGCGTGTCACGCTTCCAAATCGGGAAAAGAGCGGTTATCCCCATTCCAGCAAGGTTTTTTTCGCGGTAGGCGCGCAAGTCTTCGAGGAAAATGTCGCCAAAGGCGACTTTGCGAACGCCCCGATCGTAGAAAATGCGCACGGCTTGCTGCATGCGCGCTTCGTAGATGGAGTTGACGCAATGCGGAGGAATGCGAACTTCGTGGAGCGGCAGACCGATGGATTCGACTTGGCACTGGAGAAGCTCGCGGCGAACACCGTGCATGCTGATGCGTTCGTAGCCCTCAGTGACGGTTGTCAGGAGAGCGGTCACGCGAAATTTTTGCTGCTGGAGAAGCGAGTGGAGCGCCATGGCGCTGTCTTTGCCGCCGCTCCAGCAGAAGAGAATGGATTCGCGTGTGGGCATAAGAGTTGTCAGTCGTCAGTTTTCAGCAAAGAGAGTGACCGCGATTTGTCCTTTGTCGCCGGATGCGCTTGAGCAAGAGCCTCCATTCCATGGGCCGGGATTGCGCCAAAATGGGGGCGCCGCAGCGTGCGCCCCTGCTAGAAAAGCGGATGAATTGTGAACGCCCGTGCCGCTCAGGTTTGCACATGGCTCAGTCCCTGCCGGAGAAGCGGTAGTTCATGCCGACGCGGACGTCGCGGCCAAGAGCGGGATAGCCGAGAGCGTCCTGGTAGAACTTGTCGAAAATATTGCCGGCGCGGGCGTACAGCGAGACACCCCGGCCAAGGGTGTAACGCGTGGCGATGTCGAAGCGAGCGTAACCGGGATTGCGCGGCGGAATACTCACAGGAAGGAACGCGCTATCGGTGCGAACGCCGCTGAAATATCCAGCGAGAGAAAGAGTGAACTGACGAAATGCCGCATTCATGGTGAGCGAGCCGGAATGCGGAGGCCGGCGGATCAGCCGGTTTCCAGGAAGCTCCGAAGGATCGAATGCATTTGGCGCGCTCAGGACGACACTGTCGTCGTAGGTGTAGTTTCCCATGACCATAAACCAGGAGAAAGGGCGCGCCTCGGCGGAAATGCTCGTTCCGCGAGCGCGGGCACGATCGGTGTTGACGTAGTAGCCAAAGTCCGAAGTCTGGCCGGGAAGCACGTTGTTACAGAAATTGTTCAGAATTGTGCAGAACTCGAAGCTTACAATGTCGTAGAAGCGGTTGTAGAAATAGTCGGCGGAGACCAGGAGCCGGTCACCCACGAGCTTTTGCTCGAAGCCGGTGCTCCAGTTTTTGCTGGCTTCGGGCTTGAGGGAAGGGTTGCCGAAATCACCAGATGTATCGTTGTAAAGCTGGTCGAAGCGCGGCTCTTTGATGCCCTGACCGAAGAAGACGCGATAGCGGGTGTCGCCCCAAAAGCCTTTTCCGTCATGCAAGGCAACAGAAGCGCCGAGGCGGGGAACAACACGCGTGCCAAAATTGGCGTTGTCTTCGGCGCGCGCGCCAAAATTCAAAGAGAGGCGCGGATGCGGCGCAAAGTGAAAGTCGAGGAATCCTCCCTGATTGTTGCGGCGAACGTGACCGACGTTCAAAAAAGGAATAGAAGCGTTTTCCACTTCGTATTGATAGCCAGCCGTCACGCCGAGCTTCGGAAGGAGATAAGTCGCTTGAGCAGCGACGTTGGCGCGGTTGTATTGATAACGGCTGTCGTAAGTGAAATCGCAAAATTCGGGGGTGGGCAGGGCTGTGGTATTCGTTTGCGGGCAGAAGGCGTTCAGATCCGTTGCGAAGAAACTTTGGAGGGGATTGAAGCTGTGCTGGCGCTCGTACCATTCGCTGCCGCTGACCTGATAATGCCAATGCGAACTGGCAGCCAAGTCCCAGCGAGCGTTGGAGCTGAAATCATGAAGGGCATAGCGCTGATGGAGGCTGGGCGGCTCGAAAACGGTCTGGCCGGGGATGCCGGCTTCGCTGGAGTTGTTGCGGAGGGAAAGGCGAAGCTGATTGGACTCGCTGAAGCGGTAACCAAAATTTCCGGAAAGGGTGCGGTTGAGAAAATCGTCGTTCGGTCCCTGGCCGGAGGTTTCGAAATAAGAGGCCGCACCGGAATAGTCTAAGGCGCCGAGCAAGCCGCTTAGTTGGCCCCCGCCGCGCGCGCTTGAGAAGCTTCCGCCTTCGCCGAAGGCGCGGAACTCGGGCACGCGCGTCGTGCCGCGGTGAGTAAAGAGTTGAATGACGCCGGAAACGGCGTCGGTGCCGTAGATGGCGCTTTCCGCGCCCCGTACGATTTCGACTTTATCGATGTTGTCCAAGGTCAGATTGGAAAAATCCACGGCGCCACCGGGCGGGTTGATGGGAACGCCGTCGACCAGGACCTTGGTGAAATTGGAATTGCCGCCGTCGAGGAATACCGAAGCGATACCACCTTCCGCACCCGTGCGGCCAATGGAAATTCCGGGCGCGAAGAGAAGCAGGTCCGGAAGCCTGACAGATTGGCGCGCATCGATTTCGCCGCGATCGAGAATAGTCAGGGGAGCGGCAGGCTCTTGTGAGAGCGTGGGTTCCGCCTGGGCGGTGACGACGACATTGGAAGAAAGAGGCTCGAGATCGAGTCGAAGATTGAGGGTGTGTGATTCGCCGGGAGCGAGGTCGATGACCAGGTAGCGGGGCGCGAACGAGGGATGAGTGAATCGCACGAGGTAGCGGCCAGGAGGCAGTTCGAGAGAATATTCTCCACCTGGCGACGACTGGGTAGACCAATTCTGGAAATTCGGCGAACCCTCCAAACGTGCTTGCACTTGAACGTTTGCAACAGCGCCGCCGCTGGAATCGGTAAACGTGCCGGAAAGATGAGCCGGTTGGGAATTGCTTTGCGCCTGCAAGGAAATGCATAAAGCCAGAACTGCGAAAGCGAGAAAAGCAGAACGAAGAAGAGCACTGTTCATTTTGTCCTCCACTCCCTCACGCGCGGGAGTTTGAAGGTTGTCCTGCGCTCGAGAACAACGCGCAGGCTGCAGACTTCGCCGGTCTCCTGGCTTGGCGGTGTCACTGGTTCGCAGCCTTCCCGCAAAAAAGCAGTGGCTTTCGAACTCTAATTCAAGGCGACCCTCACTCGGTCGACTTTCAAGCGCCCAAAAGCTTGGGCGGCTTCCGCCTTACAGTCGCGCGGCGGCGACGGATTTTTCGTTGTGGCCCGGCTCAACCGGGCTAACGAACCGTCTTCCCGTGCACGAAGTCTGCGGTAAATGTGGTCTGCGGAAAAGCGCCGCAGGGTTGAGGTGAACGAGAAAATAGCCATGTAACTGCGCTTGCGAAACAACAGGGACGCGCTAAAACGCGCCCCTACGCTAAGAGTCAGACAAAATCGTGACGCGCGGACGTCCGTGGCCGCGCATTTCCACTTTCAGCGGAACCTGGAAAACCTGCTCGAGCAACTCCCGCTGATAAATCGCAGACGGAGGGCCAACGCGCAAGCAACGGCCGCTTTGCATCAAGAGGATCTGGTCGGCATATTCCGCAGCGAGATTCAATTCGTGGGTAACGACAATCACCGTGTAACGGTTGCGGGCGCAGAGGCGGCGAAGCGCATCGAGCAGGCCGACTTGCGCGGCGATGTCGAGATGCAGCGTGGGCTCATCGAGCAACAAGAGCAAAGGCTGCTGCGCAAGGGCGCGAGCGAGAATCACGCGCTGTTTTTCTCCGCCGGAGATTTGGTCCATCCAGCGGTCGGCGAGTTCGGCCGCGCCCACTTGCGTGAGCGCGTTTCGCGCGACGAGCGTGTCCTCTTTGGATTCGAAACGGAACGAACCCCCATGCGCGTGGCGGCCTTGCAAGACAAATTGCCAGACACGCGCGGGGAAGAGCAAGCGGCTTTCCTGCTGAACCATGGCGATGCGCTGCGCGCGAGTGCGCGGGCTGAGGGAATGGATGACAAAGCCGTTGAGAAGAATGCGGCCGGAAAGGGGCTGGAGAACTCCAGCGATCAACTGGAGCAAGGTGGATTTGCCGCTGGCGTTCGGGCCAAGAATGGCGACGATTTCGCCGGGCCGGGCTTGAAAACTTGTGGCTTCGAGCGTAAAGAGCGGAGCTTGCGAAGGATTGGCGGAGTAGGCGTAGCTGACTTGCTCGACCGCCAGACGAATCTCCGCGCCCAGGCGCGTGGATTCGGGCAGAATGCGCGGAGCGGTGGAGCTGCGAGCCGGGCTCATGCGAGCCTCCGACGCAGGAGGTAGATGAACAGCGGAGCGCCGACAACGGCCGTAACCGCGCCGACAGGAAGCTCGTTGGGAGCAACGACGATACGCGCGAGAGTGTCGGCAATAACCACGGCGATGGCGCCGCCGAGCGCGGCCGTGGGGAGAAGCGTGCGATGGTCGGAGCCGAAAATAAAGCGCATCACATGAGGAACAATGAGGCCGACGTAGCCCACCGCGCCGCTGACGGAAACGGCGAGGCCTGTGAGAAGAGAAGCGGCAATGTAGACCACAAAGCGCACGCGGCGAACATCCACGCCAAGATGCATGGCTTCCTTTTCGCCGGAAAGAAGAATATTCAAATCGTTGGCGGTGCCGTAGATCACTCCCGCCGCGATGAAAAAGCCGCCGGCTAAAAACCAGTAGATGCTTTTCTGAAAAGAAGTGGAAAGATTGCCCATCAGCCAGAAAACCATGCCGCGGGTGTTGCTGCTGTTCACCGTGCTCATCAAAAATACAATGATGGCGGAGAGAAAAGAAGCGGTGATGACGCCGCCGAGGAGCAGCGTGTTGCTGTCAATCTGACCCTGGCGGCGGCCGAGAAAATAAACAGCAGTAACGGTCAGGGCGGCGCCGACGAACGCGCACAAAGGGGTAAGCAGCACTTCGAACCCGGGCGGAAGCGCCAAATGAGGTTCTGCGATAAGCGAGACAATGGCGCCGAGGGCCGCGCCACTAGAGACGCCGAGAACGTAAGGATCCGCGAGTGGATTGCGCAGTAGCGCCTGGAAGCTGGTGCCGGCGACGGAGAGGGACGCTCCGACAATGATGCCGAGAATGATGCGCGGCATACGGATGTTCTGGATGATCAGGCCATAGTCGCTCGAGATTTGACTGCTTTGGCCAAGCAGAACGCGAAGCAAATCGCGGCCAAGAGCGTAAAGAGAAACCGGCACAGCACCGAACTTCAAGGCGACAATGACGACGAAAAACAAGATGATCAAAAGGACGAAGCACTGAAAGAAGATTTTGCGGAAGGTCAGCGGCCGCATGCCGAGCCTCCGGTCGAGCCGAGATGGGTTTGCCGCAGCGGTTGACTCAGAGAAACAGGTGCGGAGTTAAGCAGCGCCGGATTCTCCTTCGAGCTTTCTTTCCTTGTGCCGCCGGGCTCGTCCGCGAAGGCTTTCGGGTGCAACTGCCGGGCAAGGTCTTCGATGGCGGAAACGATGCGCGGCGCGGGACGGTTCACTGCGTCACTGATGACCGCGTAACGGCGGTTGCGAACAGCCCGAAGAATTTTCCACCCAGGGAGGGTAGCGAGCTTGGCCATCTCGCGCGCGGCATCTCCGGAATGGGACTCCGCAAATACCAGGAAGTCCGGCTGGAGACGAGCGACTTCTTCGAGGTTCACTTGGGGCCAGTCTTGGGAGGAATTCACGATGGAGACGGCTCCGGCATGGCGAAGGGCGTCGGCGAGGAAGGTGTGCTGGCCGGTCGATATGAGCGGCTGCGTCCAAACCACAAAGAGGACGCGCTTGGGAGGCAGGTCACCGATGCGATGCTGGAGACCGTCGAGCTGACGTTGCATTTCTTCCGCGACCGAGGAGCCGGCTTCGGGGACACCGAGGACGGCAGCCAAGTTTTTTACCGAAGACATAATGTCCGCGACCGTGTGAGGAGCGGTCGCGTAGGAGGGAATGCCCAACTGGTCGAGAGATTGCGTGGTTTCGAGACGGTTGAAAGATTTGGTCACCAGAACGAGGTCGGGGTGCAGGGAAGCAATCACTTCAAGGTTGGGATCAATGCCGCCGCCGACTTTGGTCTTTTTCTTCGCGTCGGGAGGGTAGTCGCAGTAGTTGGTGTCACCCACGAGGCGATCCTGTAAGCCGAGCACGTAGATAGTTTCGGTCAAGCTGGGAGCCAAGGAAACGATGCGGCGAACGGGCTGAGGGATGCGCACGCTGCGGCCGGTTTCATCAGTGACCTCACGGAAAGCCTCAGGCTCGGGAGCAGAAGCTGTGGCGCTCTGCGCGCGGGACGGAGCGGCGGCACAGAAAAAAACGACGACAACAGCGCAAGCTACGAAATGAAGGCGCGACGGCGGCATTTTCTCCAAACGGCTCCCCACGGCTGCGGCGAGAGTTTTGCGCAAATTAAAAAAGCCCCGCGAGGCGCCCGGGGCTTCCGCCCTCGCCCTTTCTCGCGAAGGGCGCGGCTCTCTGCGCCAAGGGAGGGTGGCCTGGCTGACGGCTGTTCGAGCCGATCACAGTGGCGGGACCGCGGCCGATTCACACGGCCTTCCCCGCTTCCCCGGCTGCCAATTGAAAATTCAGTGTAAGCCGCACGCGAGGGTGTGTCAATGCGGGTGTCGCGGTGCGCGTGCGGGCCGGTTACATCAGCCAATAGGAAAGCTTCAGCGATTCTTCCAATTGGGTTTGCGTTTTTCGACGAGCGCACGCAAGCCTTCCTGCGAATCTTCGAGGCGGTACAACTCATTGAGGAAAATATTCATGGAATGCTTCAGACCGTCGCGCAAGGACATTCCAATGCCGCCGAGGATGGCTTTTTTCGCCATGGCAAGCACCGGCCCGGAGTGGCTGTTGATGCGATTCACGAGGTCGGCAACGGTTTTTTCGAGTTGCGCTTCGGGGACGAGGCGATTGACCATGCCGAGATCGAGAGCGCGTTCGGCAGTTACCGGTTCGCCGGTGAGCACCAGCTCGAGAGCGATCTTTGGGCCGACAAGAAATGGAAGAATTGTGGACGCCAGCGGCGGAAAGACGCCGATGCTGATTTCCGGCTGAGCAAAGCGCGCTTTGGGAGTGGCGATAACCAGGTCGCCGAAAGCCGCGAGCTCCGCACCGCCACCAATGGCAGGACCGTTCACGACGGTAATGACCGGTATGCCGAGTTCAAGCATGCCGGCGAAGGTAGCGTGGAAGGCATCGAGCATCTGGAAAACGCGCTGCGAAGTGTATTCGCCGATGTCGATGCCGCCACAAAAGACTTTGCATGCAGAATCGAGAACGATCAACTTGATGTCGTCGCGCTCTCCGGCATAACTGATGCCGTCCGCCATTTCACGAAGCATGGCTTCGTTGAGAAGATTGTGCTCAGGGCGATTGAGGGTCATGCGGGCGACGCCGCCATCGCAACGCAGCTTCAGGAATTTGAATTTTTCGGGTGTGCGCTTGACAGGTTTTGAGAAATCCTCGTTGACGGGCTCGATCATTTCACCACTCCTGTGGATCATTCTCTTGGCGACAGGAAACAGTGGAAGTAAGGACCAAATTTGATGCTAGCACGGCATAATGCAAGGGCCGGAACGAATGAAGAATAGGGTGTGCAAAGAGTTGAGTTCGAAACCGACGATGAAAGATGGAGATTCGCGGCCATGAAGAATGTTGACGAAACTCCGAAACACGAAAAGGCCGTGGTGGTTCAAATGACGGACCCCTGCGATGCCGAAGGGTTCCCGAAGCAGTCTTCGTGGGAACGCGCGCTACCGGTACAGTTCAGCGCGGACTGGCAAGGGAAAAACCCGGACGCCGCGCGCGAGACCAAAGTGTGGTTGCTTTGGACCGCAGAAACGCTCTTTCTGCGCTTTCGAGCGAGATATCGCGCCATTACGGTCTTTCCGGACGCCGAGCCGAACGGACGAAGGGACCAGCTTTGGGACCGCGACGTGGCCGAAGCCTTTTTGCAACCCGATTGGTCGAATCTCCGCCGCTACAAAGAATTCGAAGTGAGCCCCAACGGCTTCTGGATTGATCTCGACATCGCGCCCGGAGAAAAACAGGACCTGAAGAGCGGGTTGAAGCGGCGGGTGGTTCTGGAGCAGGCGAAAAAGGTCTGGATTGCGGAACTGGCGATACCGATGAAGTGCCTGGTAGCAAAATTTGATCCTGCCGCGACGTGGCGAGTGAATTTCTACCGTGTTGAAGGATCGGAGGAGCCACGGTTTTACTCGGCGTGGAGACCGACGGGTACGGCCGCGCCGAATTTTCATGTGCCGGAAGCTTTCGGTGAGTTGGTTTTCGCAAGGGACAAGAGACGAGGAAAGTAGCGAAACGCTCGCTGCCGCTAGAATGGCACGCTGAGACTGGTGCAGCGGGGGATTTTTGCCTATGCTCTTGCGGTGAAAAAGTTTCTCCTTTCCTCTCAAAATTATTTGCGGGGACACCATTTCCATCGAAGCATTTTCTTCGTGCTTACTTGTGTATTGGGCTGGAGTAGGCTGGCGCAGTGTGCGCCACCGCAACAGAATTCTCCCGGTTCGACGGTGCAAGTGACGAAAGTCGAGCCGCCAAACTGGTGGGTAGGATTCACGCCGGAAGTGATGCTATTGCTTTCCGGACACGACCTGGAAGCCACGCACGTCTCGTGCAATTTGCCCACCCTGCGCGTTTCGCGCACACAAGCCACGGCGGGAGGGGACTATCTTTTTGTTTGGTTGAAAATCGGAGCGGAGACGAGGCCGGGAACGGCAGTTTGTAGAATTACAGCTGCGAAGGGCACAACTTCTTTTGAACTTCCATTGGCAGCGCGCGCTCCGACGCTCGGAAGATTTCAAGGGCTGTCGCCGGATGACGTGATTTACCTGATCATGCCCGATCGCTTTGCCAACGGCGATTTGACCAACGACGAGCCGTCCGAAGCGCCAGGCTCGCACGATCGCACAAAGTCCCGTGCGTACCATGGCGGCGATTTGCAAGGAATTCAGAATCATTTGGCATATCTGAAAGAACTCGGCGTGACCACGTTGTGGCTCACCCCGGTGGTGAACAATGGCGCGGCGGCGGACTATCACGGCTACGGAGCCGTGCATTTGTATGCGGTTGACCCACATCTGGGCTCGCTCAAAGATTACCAAGACCTCGTGGCGGCAGCGCACAAACAGAGGATGAAGATTTTTTTCGATGCGGTGCCGAATCACGTTGGAGGGCGCAATCCCTGGGTTGCAAGTCCGCCGCTGCCAGATTGGTTTCACGGCACCAAGCAACATCATTTGGATTCCTTCTCGCCGCTGAAAGCAACGTTTTACGGGAAGCCGGGCGAAAAAGCTGCAACGAATGATCCGTTCGAAACGCTGATCGATCCGCATGCTCCGTCATGGATGAAGCAAAACCTGACGGAAGGCTGGTTCTTCGGAATTTTACCGGACATGAATACGGAGAATCCGATGGTTGAAGAATATCTGCTGCAAAACAGCTTGTGGTGGGCGGAGACTTCGGGCCTGGATGGCTATCGCGTCGATACGTTTCCCTATGTGGACAGGAAATTCTGGTCCTATTGGCATGCGGGGCTTCGGCGGTTCTATCCGAATCTGACGACCATCGGCGAAGTGTTTCACCCGGATCCGGCGGTAACGTCGTTCTTCGTTGGGGGAGTGCGCCGGTACGACGGGATTGACAGCGGGCTCTCGACAGTCTTTGACTTCCCTATGTTCTTCGTGCTGCGGGATGTGTTGCTGCGAAACGCGCCGGTGGGTCGAATCGCCGACGTGTTGCAGCACGATGCGCTGTACCCCCATCCCGATAGGCTAGTGCCGTTTTTTGCAAATCATGACGTGCCGCGGTTTGCGAGCGCGGAAGGCAGCTCACTGGCAAAATTAAAGCTGGCGTTCGGTTTAGCGCTGACTTTGCGTGGCATTCCGGAACTCTATTACGGCGACGAAATTGGAATGCCGGGAGGAGGCGATCCCGACAACCGGCGCGATTTCCCGGGAGGATGGGCCGAGGATAAGAACGACGCGTTCACGCGGGCTGGGCGCACTGAGGAACAACAGGAGATTTTTTCCTATGTTCAAGAACTGTTGCGGATTCGCCGCGAACATGCCGCGCTTGGCGGAGGACAACTCTGGCATCTGGCTTCAGATGAGAGCGCTTATGTTTTTTTGCGAGAGTCTGAGGAAGACCGCGTGGTTGTGGCTTTCAATAATGCGGACAAGACAAGGGAACTAAAGGTCCCATTGCAAGGAACGCCCGCGCAAAATGTGGAATCGATGTCGCTGCTCTTCGGCGGAACAAAAACAGACTTGAAGGAAGGCGAATTGCACGTTTCCATGCCTGCACAGTCGATTTCCATTTTCTTGGTAAATTAGCGCCGGCAACGTCAATACTGAAGATGGGCGCTCCAATTCCTTAAAGTGTCAGGCACGGTGAACGTAACGTCGTGTGCCTGGCTGTCAAAGCGCCAGTCTGAAATGACGCGTTCTCCGACACGAACTTCTTTAGGAGCCGCTGCTGCGCCATAAACTGTCAACGCCGTGCTGTTCCACCAAGGCTTGTAAGCATTCCTTTCCACGCTGCTCGAAATGGTGACGGAAGACGATGAAGCTGCGCAGGAGTAGCGGATGCGTAGGATTTCGCCTTTCTCGTACGCAAAGGTGTGCCCGTCATCTTCGTAGAGCGAGCCGCTGCAATCTTCACCCGGATAAACGCGCAATTGCAGAGGCCCGTCCGGAGTTTCGCCGGTGTACTGAACAACCGGCTGCATGGGGACAATCGCCCCCGCGCGTACGTAGAGTGGCATCTCGTCGAGTCGCGGGCGCAACTGAAGTTTTTCACTGTGCGGATGTTTTGCGCCGGTCCAGAAGTCATACCAATCGCCAGGGGGAAGGCTGATATCTTCGGGATCGACCATTTCCGTGGTCACCGGAGCGACAAACAAATCGCGGCCAAACAGAAAATCGCGGTCGTCGCCATAAAATTCGGTAGCCTGCGGATATTCAAGGAAAAGCGGGCGCATCAAAGGAATGCCGGTTCGCGAAGCCTCTTCGATGGCCGTGTAGAGATACGGCAACAAACGATAGCGCAGCT
>Ga0209153_1000618_pt1 | contig 15255 bp, 14 predicted proteins | sample GraSoiAngelo_120_FD_185877 | JGI IMG/M metagenome (GOLD analysis project Ga0209153, IMG submission 185877) | Grasslands soil microbial communities from the Angelo Coastal Reserve, California, USA - 14_0919_09_20cm (SPAdes) (version 2) | ecosystem: Environmental > Terrestrial > Soil > Grasslands ...
GGCGCCGGGCCGCGTGCTCGTCGAGGCTGCGCAGCGCATTTTCCACGAGTGCGATCTCGTCGATGCGACAATGCGCCGTTTTTGCGAAGGCTGGATCGGCCGCGTGCGTGTCGGCACGACGCTGTCGTCAATGATATACAGGTTGCCGCCAATTCTAAATCGAGTACGCCTCGATCACCCCGGCATCGACCTCGTCGTCACCAATGCGCCGACACAAAACAGCGTCGAGAACGTCGTCCAGAACAGGGTTGACCTCGCGCTGGTGAACCTGCCGGTCGAGGAGAGGCGGCTCAAGATTACCCCGCTATGTCCGGAGCAACTGGTGGCCATATTCCCTATTGGCACGCGAGGCATTCCCGACGAGATCACGCCTGACTATGTCGCGCGGCAGGCTCTGCTGGTGGAGCATCCGAGCAGTGCGGCACATCCGCTGGTCCTGGGATGGTTGTCCGCGGCGCAGGAACCGCCGTTGCGAGAGCCGATGCCTTGGGCACGATCGAGGCGTTGAAGAGCGCCGTTGCCTCCAATCTCGGCATGGCGATTGTGCCCGAAGTGGCGGTCGCGATGCACATGTCCGATTTCATCGTGCGGCCGCTGCGGCCGCCACTTCCGCGCACCCTCGCCCTCATCGAGCATCGCAACAAGCCGAACGACCCTGCGCTCACAATTGTACGCAACGCACTGCTCACGTTGCAAACGGTCGCAACCGTCCAGCCAGCGGCCGCCAAACGCCGGCAAAAAAAGCGGGCCCGAGGCGCCGGCGCGTCCGCCTGAAGGCGAGGTATGCTCGACGATGTAGAATATTCAGATTCAAACTTTTCGGCGGCTGGCGCCTCCATTACGGTGCGCTAAATTACCTCGCCGCATCCGCTCGCGTCAGTCCGATGATCCTGGGCAGCGAACCGGTCGAGACCGGGTCGGGCTTCGCCGTTTCCGCCGGCAGCATCGCCTTGGCGACCGCGTCCGGGAAGCGGGCCTTCATCTCGCGCAGGAAGCCTTCGAGCGTGTCGACGCCCGCCGCCATCTTGGCGATCGCGGCGAATTCGGCGCTGGAGGCGGCGCCCGGCTTGCTCGCGGTATCGAACGCCAGCCGGTCGGTCTCCCCGCTCATCAGCGGCGCGAATTTTTCGCGAAAGCGCACCAGGCCGATTCTGTCCTCGGCCAGCGCATATCCGACGACGGCACGCAGCACGTCGCTCTTCTCCGCCGCATTCAGCGGCTTGAAATCGCGCCAGCGCTCGCCGTAGTAGAGTTCGATCTGCTCGGAGGACTCGCGCCATTGCCGCGACGCCCAGTAGATGTCGGAGCGCAGGCGGATCGCCTCGCGCCCGGAGATGTTGGTGATGATGTCAAGCGCAAGTTCATGGCGGCCGACGTCGCTCAGCGCCCTCGCCTCCAACAACAGGCGCTGCTGGCGCAATTCGCCGGAGAGATCGGCGATCCGGGTCGAGCGAAGTGCCGCGATGGCGCGGTCCGGCTTGCGGTTGGTCAGGTACACCATGGCAAGACGCGCCGCGACCTGCGCGCGCGCCGCCCCCTCCAGGCGGTGATCGATCTGGTATTGCAGGAGCTCGGCGGCCTGATCCAGGAGATCGACGGCAACCAGCCGGTCCGACAAGCGCCTGATCATCTCGTCGCCGCGCCGGCCGATCGGCGTCAATTCCCGGAACTCGTAGAACATGCCGAGCGCCTCGATCGGCGGAAGCTCGTCGCCCTTGGGGCTAAGGAAGATCTGGGTAAACAGCGCGGACGCTTCATCCTGGGCCAGCCGCGAGGCTTCGGAATTGGGCTGCAGCCTGGTTGCGCCCCGCGCCGCGGCAAGCGATTCCGGGTAGCGCGCGGTTTCCGAATAGATCCGCGACATCATTTGCAGCGTTTTGACCTCGATCGCATCGCCGCGCCAGATCGCAGCCAGGGTCTCGAGTTCGCGCAAGGTCTCGGCCTGATTGATCTCGCCGCGCTTTTGCCGCAGCGCGACCTCGAGCAGCTTGGCTTCGGCCGCGGCCGCGCGATCGGAAGAGTTCACCGCGAATTTGTATTCGTCGAGCGCATCCTGGTCGTGCCCGAGCGCCTCGGCAAGCCGGCCGCGCAGCACCGCTACCGCGGGCCTGGTCGCCGCCGGCACGCCGATGACGTCCAGCTCGCTGCGCCGCCTGGCGGCGCCGGCATAGTCCCTGACCTCAAGCGAGGCGCGCATCGCTTCCAGCGTCACGATGGTCTGCAATTCCAGCGGCAACGAGGCGATCGCGAAATCGACGTTCTTGAATTTCTCGCGCGCCTCCGCCCATTTGCCCTGGCCGGCATAGGCGAGCCCCTTCCACAATTGCGAATCGTAATTGTCGCCGATCGCGGGGCTGGCGAGATCCTTCAGGCCCTGCCCGGGCCGCCCGATCACGATGCATGCGATCGCATGCACCATGCGCACGACGGATTCCTCGGCCTTTGTACCGGGATCTGCGAGGATGACTTCGGCCTCGCCCTTGGCCTCCTGATACATGCCCCACGCCATATAGAACCGGGCGAGGTCGAGCCTGGCTTGCGGACGCTGATCCGGCTCGGCCGCGGCAATCGCCAGCATCAGCGCGTCTTCGCGCGCGACGAACCTTTGCGCCTGATTTTTCTTCCACTCCTCGATATCGAAGATCGGCCGCACCGCGGTCGCCGCGCGCTCGACCGCGACGCCTGCCGATGACAGCGTCAAGCCGCCCGGCCGCCCAAGAATGATCTTGTCGGCTGCGATCTCGACGCCGATGTCGTCGGAGTTCGGATGAATGGCGACGCCGTGGACCGATTCGAGCAGCGACAGCTCGACAAAATCCTGTCGCTTGACGAAGCCGCGCATCGGCGGCGGCGCCGTCACCACCAAGAGCGTGTCGCCGGCGTCCGGATCAACCAACCGATGCAAGGCGCCGGGATTAGCCAGCGGCACGGCGACGTTGGCGTGCGCGGGGTCGGCGATGTTGCGGATCACATTGAGCGGCTGCGGCGCCGCTTTCACGCTCGTCGCTGATCAAGGATTGCATTTGCGGGCGGTTGAGGCGAATGCGGATCGCCTGCCCGGTCTCCAGCGGCAGCCGGCTGACATCGCCGATCAGCGCGCCGGCGTTGACGCGGATCTTTTCGACGTCGAGCGACTTCGTCGAATCGAACACCAGCCAGACGCTGTCGCCGCGACGGAACGAGGCCGCCGGTGTCGGCGTGCCAAAGGAGAACATCAGGCGCAGGCCTTCGCTGTCGCGCCTGGTCTCAACCAGAACCGCCCCCTCGCCCGCCTCCTTGCCCGTGTCGGCGCGCGGCGCCGGATCGGACGCCGCCACGGTTGCCTTTGGCGCCGGCATGGCAAGCTCGGCTTTTGGCGTTTCCGGCTTGGATGATTGCGGATTGGGCGTTTCCGGCTTCGGCGCTTCCGGCTTGGGTGCTTCCGGCTTGGGTGCTTCCGGTTTGGGTGCTTCCGGTTTGGGTGCTTCCACCTTGGCCGAAGGCATTGCCTTCAATGGCGCCTCGGACGCTGTTGACGGTTCGGAAGCGGCTGGCTTGGAGACAGGCTCCGCCGCCGGCATCTCGGGCGGCGCGCCTTGCGTCTTGGCCGCCGTATCGGGCCTGATTTCGATTCTAGCCTGCTGTGCCACGCTCTCCGACGTTGGCGGCACGATTTCGGCAGAATGCGGCTCCGCCGGGGCTTCCTTCGCATCCATTCCGGTCGCCGGCATTGCCGGTGCCGATGGTTTCGCGGCGCGCGAAGCATCGGCCATGGGCGAAACCGGTATCTTGTTGTCCGGCTGCCGGAAGGCAACGTCGATGATGTAGTTCCTGTCGTCGCGGAAGGAGTGGATATCAACGTCGCCGATCAGGATGATGTCGACGGCGGTCTGGTCGCCCTCGACCCGTTGGTTGATCGAGGCGACATTCGGCGGCGCTGCGATCCTGGCGTCCGCCAGATCGAAATTGAGCGCGCCGCCGAACGCCAATGTCAGCTTTTGGTCGTTCAACACCGACGAGACGCCGACGCCGTCCGGCATCTCGAACACAAAGCGCACGAAAGTCGGCTGCATCAGGGCGCGCACGCGAATGAGCGGTCGCTTCTTGGCTTCGGACGCGGCACGCTGCATCCGCAACGCGCGTTCAGCCGCGCGCGCCCGTTCGGCCAGTTCGCGGACGACTTCGATCGGAAGGCTCGGCGGCGGGCCGCTCCAGCTATCGGGCAGGAAATCGATGAAGATGCGCTCGCCGGCAGTCATGGTGTTGATGGTCGCCCGGCGCGCCAGCGACAGCCGGATCGCCGAACCGTCAGGGTCGCGGCGGGCGGAAGAAACATAGTCGGGCGCCGATTCCGCCAATTTGTCGACGGCGATATCGACCGGGCGATTGAAGCGGATCACGATGATCGAGCCGGCGGTCGTGACCTCCGAGTTCACATCCTCGGCGAGCTTGAGCACCAGCCGCGCGTAACCGCCGGAGGCTGAGAACGTGGCCTCGCCCTTCACAGGGTCGGCCCGGCAGGCGGTCGAGAAAATTCCGGCGACCAGGATGGCGAGGAAGGCAGCCGCCGTCAGGCAATGCCGGGCCGTTCGCGCGGCTGCGCGGAAATGCGACCAAAATCCTCTGGCTGCCGTTCGCGCCATCCCAACTACGTCTTTCGATTCAACCACGTGGCGAGCGCGCTCGCCCGCTCGCTTTCGAATCTAGAATTGCCGGTTTAAGGACCTGTTAATTATCCGCCGCTCAATTGGGCTTTTGCGACAGCATCTTGCCTTCGATTTTGGGAAGATCGGCCGCTGTGGCGGACTTGTCGCCGCCGGCGCGGCGGGCGAGCTCCACCGTCAGCCGCTCTGCGGCGTCGGACTGCATCAAGCCCAGGATATCGGACATCTTGCGCGGCGCGATCTGCGAGGCGATCTCGATCAACACCGACATCTCCAGCCGGTCGAACACCCGCGCCGCATCCTTCGGCTTCATGGCCTCATACATGGTCACGATGCCCTTGAAGCGCGCCGTGTCGGCTTCGGCTTTCTGCTCCGTTGACGTCGACATCCGGGATTCGACCGCCTTCATTTCCTCGACGCGCGATTCGATCCGCTTCTCCGCCGCCTTCAGTAGGCTCTCGCGGATATCGATCTCGCGCGCGCGCGCTTCGAGCTCCTGGCGCCGCGCCTGCAGCCGCTCGAGGACCGCGCGCTCGGAGGCCGACACCGGCGGATTTTCCTCGGGGCGGATCACGACGCCTTCGGGCTTGGTCGCGGGTGCTGCGACGGCGGGCTCCGCCTCCTTGGGCTTTTCCACCGACCCCGTAACGTCGGATGCGTCGGTCTTGCCGCCCGGGAAGTTCAAGTTCTCCTGCGCCCAGGACGGCCCGGTCGAGGCCGGCTGATAGTCGAATACATATCCCCCATCGATGACGAGGCCGGCGATCTTCAGCACCACGAGGCCGAAGATCGCAACCAGCACCACCGGTATGACGCGAATGTCACGGAAGGATTTCATGCGGCAAGGCCATCGGACCTTCTGCGGTCGGAAAACGCCTGCGCCGCGGCGGCAACCGCCTTGGCGGCCGACACCTTGGGCGCCGCCGGCTCCACCTCCGATGCGGGCCGCGCGGCAATGGCGATCTTGGAGATCCGCCGAACCACATTGTCGGCTTCGGCGAGCTGTCGCTTGAGGTGCTCCGTCATCCGGGTCGCGGAGGCAAGCTGGTTGCCGAGGTTTTCGTTGACGTCGCGCACCGTGTGCTTGAGGCCGCCGATCGCGCGCTCGGCGATCTCAGTCGCGGTGATCAATTCGCCGATGGTGGCCTTGAGCGAATGCTCGTCCGCCTTCAGCCGCTTCAACCGCGCGTTCAGGAGCATGCAGTAGCCGATCGTCAGCATCAGCAACAGCGCCACCAGGCTTTCGATTGCGATACCTAATGAATGATTCATTGGGCCTCCAACATCTTGTTCTGCTCATCGACCTTTTCGAACATCGCCAGCGTCGTTCCGGGCTTGCGAAGCTGCTTGGTGACGCGAATGGCGACGCGATCGCCGACCCGGCCCATCCGCCCCTCGGTCAGCGTCACGCTGCCGCAACGCACCGCCACCAGCGCATCGGCGCGCATTTCGAGCGGCAAGGTGTCGCCGACCTTCAGCTTCATCAATTGCTTGAGCGGAATGTCGGCCTCGTAGAGCACGGCATCGACCGCGATCTCGGCCTGCGCGATTTCAGTGGCGAAATGGCCCTCCCAGATCGGGTCGCGGCCGAACTTTTCGCCCATGAACATCTGCAGCAGCACCGGGCGGATCGGCTCGATGGTCGCATAGGGCAGCAACAGTTCGATATTGCCGCCGCGGTCCTCCATGTCGACGCGCAGCCGCACCAGTATCGCCGCGTTGGCGGGCCGGCTGATCGCGGCGAACCGCGGATTGGTTTCGAGCCGGTCGATCGAGAAGCTCACCGGCGACAAGGGCCGGAACGCCTGTTCGGCGTCGGCCAGCACGACCTCGATCAGGCGCTTGACCAGATTGGTCTCGATCGTGGTGTAGGGCCGGCCCTCGATCCGCATCGCGGTCTGGCCGCGCCGGCCGCCGAGCAGCACGTCGATCATCGAATAGATCAGGCTCGAATCGACCGTCGCGAGGCCGAAATTTTCCCACTCCTCGGCCTTGAATACGCTCAGCACCGCCGGCAAGGGAATAGAATTCATGTAGTCGCCGAACCGCACCGAGGTGATGCGGTCGAGCGAGACTTCGACGTTGTCGGAAGTGAAGTTGCGCAACGAGGTCGTCATCAGCCGCACCAGGCGGTCGAAAACGATTTCGAGCATCGGCAGACGCTCGTAGGAGACCATCGCCGAATCGATGATCGCCCGAATGCCGGAATGGTCGTCGAGATTGACCTCGCTGACGGTGAAACCGAGCAGGTTGTCGATTTCCTCCTGCGACAGGACGCGTTCGCCCGAGTTCTTGCCGCCGAACTCGCGGCCGCCGTCCTCGACCATCGCGGCCCATTGCAGCGCCATCGACTCCGAGAGTTCGTTGGAGCCAGCCGCGTCCGCAGCCGGATCTTCGGAGCCGAGCGAGGCTTCCCATTGGGCTGCGATGGCATCCTGGTCGACCGGATCGTTGCCCGCCATGATGTTAGATCCGTCCCGTCACTGAACCACGATTTCCTTGAACAGCACCGCCAAGACCTGGTTCGGCGCAACCGCGACATTGACCCGGCGGGTCAATTCTTCCTTGAGGCGAAACAGGCCGGCGGAGCCGCTGAGGTCGCTTGGTCTGAGCTCGCGCAAGTAGGTCTGAAAGATATCGGTGACGCGCGGCATCGATGGCTTGATCGCCTCGATCTGCTTCTCTTCCCTCACCTCGAGTACGACCCTCACTTTGAGATATTGGACGCGATCGCCGGGGGAGCCTGCCAGGTTGACCAGCATGTCCGGCACTTCGACGAATACCGGTGGTTTCGGCGGCGGCGCCATTTCGGCATGCGCCTCCGCGTCGTCGTGATGACGGAAGAACAGAAACCAGGTGACTGCGCCGCCGCCGAGAATGGCGAGCACGCCGACCGCCGCGATGATGAGCTTGAGCTTGCTCTTGGGGGCTGCGACCGCTTCCGCGACATCGCCCGCGCCGCCTTCCGTCCCGTCGTCTGCCATTGCCCGCCCCGGTCCACTCTTTCGAATTGAAGGTGATGCCGCCAGGCAGGCTTTCGACGCGGTACCAACAACCCCCAGCGCACACGCGCTTCACTCTCGATGGAGACGCTAAGGTAGCAATGGTTAACGGAAGCTTTCTTTTGTCGCACGACTAGGAAAAACTTGCCGGGCAAACATGGTCAACAACACCTTTCTGCCGGGTCGCAAAGCGCGCCGGCGAACCGCCTAACCCCTTTAAATACAGGCATTTGCCGACTTGGCACGGCTTTCGCTGATACCTGTGGCGAACCGCTCGGCTTGGGAGAGCCTTGGCCGGTTTTACGAGATCCGCTTGACGGCGCCTGGGAGGGCATTGGCTTCCGGCGGATCAACTCGAAGGGGAGAACCACCGATGGAGAACGCGCTTCTCGTCGGACTTTCGCGGCAGGTGACGTTGGAACGGCAGCTCGATGTCGTCGCCAACAACATCGCGAACGTCAACACCGCAGGCTACAAGGCCGACCGGTCGCTGTTCGAAGAATATTTGACCTCGGGCGCGCACGAAGACAACTTCGTTGGCCGCGACCGCCGCGTCTCGTACGTGCAGGACCGCGCGACCTTTCGCGATTTCACCCAAGGCCCGGTCGAGCAGACCAAGAACCCGCTGGATATCGCGATCAACGGCGACGGCTTGCTTGCGGTGCAGACCGCGGGCGGCGAGCGCTACACCCGCGACGGCAATTTGCAGATCAACAATACGGGCCAGCTCGTCACGGTCGCGGGCAATCAGGTGCTCGGCACCTCCGGGCCGATCGTATTCCAGCCGACCGACCATGACATCAACATCTCGCCGGACGGCACCGTCACGGTGCTCGAAGGCGCCAGCCGCACCGATTCGATCCGCGGCAAGCTTCGCCTGGTCTCTTTCGCCGATGCGCAATCGCTGTTGAAGCAGGGCGGCAACCTGTTTGCCGCCGGCGGCAGCGCGCCACAGCAGGACCTCAAGTCCACGGTGCAGCAAGGCTTCGTCGAAAAGTCCAACGTCAATGCGGTCGCCGAGATGAGCCGCATGATGGAGGTGATGCGCACCTACACGCACATCTCGACGCTGATGCAGCAGCAGAACGATCTGCAGAAAACCGCGATCGAGAAGCTCGCCGACGTTCCGGCCTGATTAACGGAGAGATGACATGCAAGCGCTTCACACCGCTGCGACCGGAATGGCGGCACAGGAACTCAACGTTCAGGTGATCTCCAACAACATCGCGAACCTGCGCACCACAGGTTACAAGAAGCAGACCGCGGCGTTCCAGGACCTGATCTACGAGCATATCCGGCGCGTCGGCGCGCAGTCGTCCGACCAGGGCACGATCCTTCCTGTCGGCATCGACATCGGCGGCGGCGTCAAGACCGTCGGCACGCCGCGCTCGATGACGCAAGGCACGCTGTCGCAGACCGGCAACGATCTCGATCTCGCGATCACAGGCGAAGGCTTCTTCAAGATCCAGATGCCGGACGGCACCTTCCAGTACACCCGCGACGGCACCTTCCAGAGCGACAACCAGGGCCGCATCGTCACCGCCCAGGGCAATCCGGTGCAGCCGACGATCACGATCCCGCAAAATGCCTCGGGGCTCACCGTCAACGCGCAAGGGCAGGTCTCGGTGACGCTGCCGGGATCGACCACATCGCAGATCATCGGCCAGCTTGGGCTAACGCGCTTCATCAACAAGGCCGGCCTGCAGCCGGTCGGCAACAACCAGTTCACCGACACGCCGTCGTCGGGCGCGCCGCAGGACGGCATCGCCGGCGCAGAGGGTTTCGGCAACATGACGCAGGGCAGTCTCGAACAGGCCAATGTCGACGTGGTCTCGGAAATGAGTGACCTGATCGCGGCGCAGCGGGCCTACGAGATGAACGCCAAGGTGGTCGGCGCCGCCGACCAGATGATGCAAACCACCTCCGCGCTATTCCGGTGAGGAAACTTTAAGATGACCACTCGCTCTCTCCTCTTCGCCGCCGCCCTGCTCGCGGCCAGTGCCGCGCCGGCGTTGGCGCAAGACCCGGACGACGCCATCGCGGCGCCGGCACTTCGCGCCAATGTCACCGTGACCGGCGAGGTGGTGCGGATCGGCGACGTCATCGACAACGCTGGTACCGCCGCGCAAATCGCGATCTATCGCGCGCCCGATCTGGGCACCACCGGCTCGCTGCCGGTAGCCCAGGTGCTTGCCGCCTTGCGCGCGCGCCAGGTGATCGGGGTTGCGACCGGCGGCATCAAGGAGGTTTCGGTCACGCGGCTGGCACGCACCGTGGAGAGCAAAGAGATCGAGCTTCAGGTCGCCCGCGCCATCGAGCATCGCGCCGGGCTTGGCGATGCAGCAAACCTCAAGCTGACCTTCGATCGCGACATGCAGGACGTCCATCTGGACGCCTCCTATTCCGGCGCCATGCAAATGGTCGCGTCCAGATTCGATCCGCGCAACAACCGGTTCGACGTCTCGTTTGAGATATCGAATGAAAGCGCCGCGGCGCCGACCCGCCTGCGCTTTACCGGCACTGCCATCGAGACCGTCGAGACCGCCGTGCTGATGCGCGACGTCGAACGCGGCGACATCCTGAAATCCTCCGATGTCGTGGTGGAGCGGCGCCCAAAGGCGGAAATCACAGGCGAAGCCGCAGGCCGCGACCGCGCGGTCGGGATGCAGCTGCGCCGCTCGATCCGCAGCGGCCAGGCGCTGAAAGCCGCCGATCTCGCCAAGCCCGACCTGGTGCAGCGCGACCAGACTGTCACCCTCGTTTTCCAGAGCGCCGGCCTCTACCTCACCGTACGCGGCAAGTCGCTCGATAACGGCACCGAAGGCGATGTCGTGAACGTGCTCAATTTGCAATCCAAGCGCACGGTGTCCGGCACCGTGATCGGCCGCGGCCAGGTCGCGATCCAGGTCGCAACCCCGCGCCTTGACGCAATCGACACCACCGCCTCGATCGCGCCGGAAGCAACCCTGGCCCCCGCCCCCGCCCCCGTCTCCGTCGCCACCTCGAGCGTTTCGCAAACTCCAGCCGAGTAATGTTCATGTCCAAGTCGGGCTTAAAGTCGAGTTTAACGTCTGGTACCAAGTCGAGCCGCCACCGTATCATTCTCATCGGTGCACTCCTCGCCTTCGGCAACGTCGCGAGTGGATGTTCAGCGATCGATCGCCTGTCGCAGATCGGCGAGACCCCGAAACTGAACGCCATCGAGAATCCGACGGCGCAGCCGGGCTACAAGCCGGTGTCGATGCCGATGCCGAAGCCGGAAACGGTGTCCTACAATGCCAACTCGCTGTGGCGGAATGGCTCGCGCTCGTTCTTCAAGGACCAGCGCGCGCATCAGATCGGCGACCTCCTCACGGTGACGGTCAACATCACCGACCAGGCCAATTTCGCCAACGAGACCCAGCGCAACCGCACCAGCAAGGAACAGGCCAACCTCAACGACTTCGCGGGCAGCAAATTGTTGAGCGGCAACCTGGCGAAGGTGGTGCCAGGTGCGCTCCTGAACACGGACTCGACGTCGCAATATGACGGCAAGGGCACGATCCAGCGCCAGGAGAGCCTGACAACCAACGTCGCCGCCGTCGTCACGCAAATGCTGCCAAACGGCAATCTTGTGGTCGAAGGCAAGCAGGAGATCCGCGTCAACTATGAAATCCGCGAACTGATCGTCGCCGGCATCGTACGCCCCGAGGACATCCAGAGCGACAACACCATCGATTCCACCAAGATCGCGCAGGCCCGCATCTCCTATGGCGGCCGCGGCCAGATCTTCGACTTCCAGCAACCGCGTTACGGCCAACAGGTGACCGACGTGCTGCTGCCGTTCTAATCGTTAATCACGAAAAGCAAGTCCCGGACTTGATCCGGGATGGGAACCGGTTTTCGGAAAAGATCATGCGCAAATAAAGAGACTTTTCGAGCTCCCACATCGCCATTTGCGGCTCGAGACGCGATGCGATGTAAACGCGGCCTCCGTCAGCTCCCCTGGCGGAGGCCGCGGACGTTTGGACGAAGTCTGTATTCGTCCCCCCTACCGCGAAAGCCGCTTGATCATCTTGATGGCGCGCGCCGGGCCGTGCCATCCCAGAAATTCAAGCTTCTTGTCTTCCAGCGCGTCGGTCGCCTCGAAAAATTTCTCGAGCTCCTCGACGGCTCGCGCGGGAAGGCGCCGCACGTCCTGCAGATCGCCTTCGAACGGTGAGCGGTCCGGCACCGCGAAAACGCGGTCGTTCCTTTCCTTGCCGTTCTTTCTGGTCTGAAGAACTTCGAGAACCCCGATCGGCTTGCAGCACAGAACGAGGCCCGGATAAGTCGCGGCGTCGTGAATCACAAGGACGTCGAGCGGATCCCCATCTTCGGCCTTGGTCGACGGAATGAAGCCCCAATCGTAGGGATAGCTCAGTCCGGCCATCAGCGGCTTTGCGAGCGTGAACGCGCGAAGCTTTGGATCGAAGTCCATCTTGCAGCGGCTGCCGCGCGGGGTTTCGATGACCGCGTGAATATGCGTCTTGTCGGACCAGGTCGGGAGCTTGGCGAGATTTGGCATTCAACTTTCCCGCAAAAACTCGAAGCGCACGGACCCAAGCGCCGGCAGCGCCGCGCACCGCGCCGGCTCACAATTGAATGACGAATACGGCCATCCCGATCGCGGCAACAACGACAATCATGAGGCCGATCAGGAAAGCCTTTCCCATTGTGCTTCCTCTCTCGGCGCCGGCGCTTCGGGTGGCGGCCTCAAAGAAAAAGCCGGACTGGCGGCAATAGTTCCGATCCCACCCCAGCGGCGCTTCCGATCTTTGAGGCAGTAGCGGACAAGTCGCTCAGTTGCACGACGGGCCAGGACGAGAGCAGAGAGCACCCCGACCACACCACCGCTTCATCAATGTGGAAGTCGGCCGCCCACGCTTGCATCACCTACGCTGCTGACCCCAAGAGCGGTCCTAAATGCGATCCAGGAATTTACCGACATCGCTTGAAAGCAAATCTTCCTTCCTAACGCAGTGAGCAATTCGCCAGTTGTCCGACTTGCTCCAACCATTCGCATGATCCGCTAATCGCTCATAGTGGGCTTGAGTTGCTCCTCGACGGTACAGGCGCGGATTGGGGCTTCGCCGTCGCCTCGGAAGCCATGAAGGAGTCTTGCGAGTCTCTCGCCGCCCGTAAGCGCCTTGAAACTTGATGATATCCATCTTATGATATACATCGATATCAGGATATCATGGAGCCACCGATGCAGGTTTCCAAATGGGGTAACAGCCTCGCGGTTCGACTGCCCAAGAAGCTGGTCGAGGAGTTGGGCATCGCCGAGGGCGACGATGTCAATGTCACGTCGGCCGACCCTCAGACCATTGTGATCTCAAAGAAGGACGAAGAAGGCGAGTTCATCCTCAAGCTCCGTGTGTTGCAGAAACCCAAACCCAAGGGGTTTGTCTGGAACCGCGACGATGCCAACACGCGGTGAAGCCTTTTCTGGACACCAATGTTTTGGTCTACGCCGTTCTGTCGGATGATCCACGCCGCCCAACTGCGGAACGGCTCCTGGCCGCGGGAGGCACGATCAGCGTTCAGGTGCTGAATGAGTTTGCCAATGTTGCACGGGGCAAGCTCAACTGGCCTTGGCTCGATATCGAGGCGACGCTTGCTCTTGTGCGCAGTCGATCGAGACGCGTGCGCGACCTCGGGGTATCGACCCACGAGGCCGCTCTCCTGCTCGCTCGCGATCATGGCCTCGCCTTCTATGATGCGCTCATCGTCGCAGCCGCGCTTGAGGCTGGCTGCGATACGCTGTTCACTGAAGACATGCAGCACGGCCGCAAATTCGGCAGCCTCACGATCATCAATCCCTTCATCTAAGCCGCAAAGTTGGCGGATTACGCCGACGCTAACTCGCTACCCACCTGGAAATCGCATGCGCGTAAACGGCTTCTCGGACAGCAAGATTTCCGTCCTGATTTGCCCGACAGGCAGTTTTGCAGATTTCTTGTCCAGCCCTGGCGAAAAAAATATTTCGCTTGTCTCGTCGGGCAAATCAACTCCACTAGTTTCAGCCGTCTCGTGCCCACATGAGGGGCGTATCGCGATCGTCACGGACGTTGGATGCGAGATGCGGTGGACGCGATAGCGTCGCGCGCGCCAATGGCAGTTGCAGGGCGAGCTGAACCTCGTGAGCGATGCGCCGGCGCGCAGACGAGCGGCGCTGAAGCGGACGGCAAAACCGTGTGGTCCTGGCATCCGTTGCTGATGTCAAGTTTGCGGAGGAGCGTCGGCCCAACCGGGTTCAGACAATCCTTAATCCGCAGATGACGGTGACAAGACGAATTCGTCGCCGAGGAGAGCGCGCTATAAGCCGTTAAAACCATTGCGCAGGGAAGGCCGGTGTTTCGGCGAACCTGTGGTGACTACGCTCGTGTGCTTTCTGCTTGTTGCACGCGAGGCTGCGGGTGCTCGCTAAAGCACCCGGCTTTCCCTGCGCCCTCTGTTTTTTTCGGGCGGAAGTTCATGCAACAACTCGGGCGCATCGCGCCGCGGGAGTGCTGGGTTGTGTCTTGACGTCATTGCGAGGAGCGAAGCGACGAAGCAATCCATTCTCACCGTTGCCCGGACTCTGGATTGCTTCGCGGAGCCTGTCACCGGGCGCGCATTCGCGCGACCCGTTGGCTCGCAATGACGCCGAGCTGCGCAATCCTCATGCGAACGCCGCCTCCACCTTCCCCAATCCGTCCAGCTCCATCGTCACATGGTCGCCGGCGTTGAGCCACATCGTCTTGACCAGGCTGCCGGTGAGCACGATCTGCCCCGAGTGCAGGCCTTTGCCCTCAGCGGCGAGATGGTTGGCGAGCCAGGCGAGCGCGTTGTGAGGATGACCGAGCACGTCGGCGCCGGTGCCGTGGCCGGCCTCGCTGCCGTTGATCAATGCGCGGCCGGCGACTTTCAGAAGGTCGGGCGCACGCAACCGCGCCACGGGTTTGCCGAGCACGCAGCCGGCGGCAAAGAAATCGTCGGCGACCAACGTCGGCGCGCCCATCGTCTCCCATTTGACGTAGCGGTCATCGACGATCTCGATCGCGGGATGATAGGCGTCGATCGCCTCCGCCACCCACTCGGCCGTGAACGGCTCCTCGGAAGGCGCAAGATCGCGCGCGAGCCGCACCGCGATCTCGCACTCGACGCCGACGCGGACGTAATCGCCGCACCTGAGCGACACGCCCGAGTCGTGAACGCCTCGCTCGAAAACGCCGCCGCCGCAGGGATGGGGGATGTCGAGATATCGCTGCATCACCGGGCTGGTGCAGCCGATCTTGTAGCCGACCAGGCTGCCTGTATTCGGCAGCAGCAGATCGTGGACGGCGCGCTGGATCAGGTAACCCTCGGCCTCGTCGTTTGGCGCGATTTCGTCGGCAAGCGCTGCGAGCGCATTGCGATTGCGGCGGGCGGTGGCGATGGCCTGGGCTGCGGCGAGAATTTTGTCCATGCGCGGGAGGTTATCACCATCCCAGGCCGGCCATCATATCCGAATCGGCGCTGCGATGCGGGATCGGCTCAGCTTCCACCGCCCGGTTTCGCCCGAACGAATTGTTTTCAAAGGAAAAGCCGGCCGCGCCTAAAGCAAA
>Ga0209153_1000620_pt1 | contig 15223 bp, 12 predicted proteins | sample GraSoiAngelo_120_FD_185877 | JGI IMG/M metagenome (GOLD analysis project Ga0209153, IMG submission 185877) | Grasslands soil microbial communities from the Angelo Coastal Reserve, California, USA - 14_0919_09_20cm (SPAdes) (version 2) | ecosystem: Environmental > Terrestrial > Soil > Grasslands ...
TCCGATTCCATCCCGGAAGTTTACGCGCGACCTGCTGAGGCATCGGTCGCGATGCCTCTCTGGGAGGGCGTGGCGGCTTTGCCGGTGCGGCCGTTAAACCCGGCCCTGGCAGGGGGGGCGGATTGGAGAGCCGCCAGCGTCGGCCGCGATCCAAGCAGGCGGGCGCCAGAAGGCCGTAACAAGCGCAACGATGCCGGCCCAGGCGGTGGCCGCGACGATGACGTGCAGTTGCACGAGGTACCAGGGCAGGTGCAGGCGATACTGCAACTCCCCCAGACCGACCTGCACGAGCAGCACGCCGAGCACCGCGAGGGCGGCGAGAAACAGGCGAGGCGCGCGGGAGCGACGAGCGGCGAGGTAGCCGAGCAGGAACAGGAACGAGCAGCCGAACACCGCGACGACCCCCGCGTGGGCGTAGAGAACCGGCTCGAGACGAGCCAGCCGGTGCACCTGGGTCGTTCCTCCACCCGAATGAGGGCCCGCCGCGGTCGCGAGCGCGCCGCTGATGACGAGCGCCAGCCCCGCGACCGCGACGCCCGCACCGTAGAGCCGGAGCTCCCGCGGCACCAGCGGCTCGGCGCGCCCGCCCACGAGCTCGAAGGCGAAGAAGACGAGCACGACCGCCCCTGCGAGCAGCACCATCGACAGCAACAGATGGGCCGCCACGACCGGCCAGCGCAGGTCAGTCTTGACCGCGAGGTAGCCGAGCGGCGCCTGCGCCAGGGTTCCAGCGAAGAGCGCGACCGCGAGCTGCTTCCCTCGACGCTCGAGCGGCGTCCAGAAGGCCGCCAGCGCGACGAGCAGCGTGATCAGGATCGTCACGCCGCCTACCACCCGGTTCCCGAACTCGATGTAGGCGTGGTAGTTCTTCGCCGGCAGCGGGTGGCCGGCCTCGCAGCCGGGCCAGTGGCGGCAGCCGAGACCTGAGCTCGTCAACCGCACGGCCGCGCCTGTCGCCACGATCACCCAGAGTGCAAACAGCTCGAGCGCGGCGAATCGCAGGAACCAGACCGGCTGAAGCGCGAACGAGCGCGCCCGGCGCGCCGCCGACGTCGACTCGACGTGCACACGAATCAGCCTACCGCCGCCCGAGTGGTCTGGTCGGTGGTGTTGCCCGCTTCCTGGGGTCATGGCCAACGTTGGCGGTCAGGCCACTAGCATCGGCGTTTCGTGTCGCAGTTCTCGGAAGAGCTGATCGGGCGTTCGGGCTACCTGAACGAGGGGTTCGCCGACGTCTACGACCGCTACCGTCCCTCGCCCCCGCGCGGCGTGCTCGACGTGCTCTGCTTCGTCGCGGGGGTCGAGCAGCCGAAGCTGGTGGTCGACCTCGGCTGCGGCACGGGCCTCTCGACCCGTGCCTGGGCCGCCCGCGCCGAGAAGGTGATCGGAGTCGAGCCGAACCCGCGCATGATCGAACGCGCGCGGGCCGCAACCGAGCAGTCGAACGTGCGTTACGTCGAGGCCTACGCCGCCGAGACGGGGCTGCCGGGAGGCCAGGCGGAGCTCGTCACGGCCTGGCAGGCATTTCATTGGATGGAGCCGCAGCCGGTGCTGGCCGAGGCGGCGAGGCTCCTTCGTGACGGCGGTGTCTTCGCGGCGTGCGACTACGACGTCCCGCCGTTCGTGGAGCCGGAGGTGGACACGGCCTTCGCGGCTCTCATGCAGGCTAGACGCGACGCACGGCAGCGCCTGTCGATCCCTGCCGGCGCGACAAACTGGCCGAAAGACAGGCACCTCGAGCAGATCCGTGCGAGCGGGCGCTTCCGCTACTCACGCGAGCTCGTTGCCCACGGCTGGCGGGAGACCGATGCCGAGCGGGTGATCGGGCTGGCCGAGAGCATCGGCGGTCACCAAGCGCTCCTCAACGAGAGGGCGCCTGAGGTGGGCGACGCGTTCGCGCGGCTCCGCGAGACCGCGAACCGGGTGCTCCGCGACCGAGCGTGTCTCGAGCTGCGCTGCTACCGCCTCCGGATCGGGATCAAATGAGCGGCTCGAGCAGCTCCATGGCCGGATAACCGTCGGCACCGTCGACCGGAGTTGGCCGGGAGCCGAGGAAGAGCGGACGGTCAGCGGCGTTCAGCAGCACCGGCAGCAGATCCGGCCCGCGAAGCTGTCCGAGGATGCCTCCGGCACAGTCGAGCTCGCCGAAGCTCATGACGGTGTCGGCTCGGACGCCCGGCCCGGCGACGAGGAGCGGTACCGGGTCGCCGGAGTGGATCACGTCCGGCGAGGCGGGCGTGGCGTGGTCGCCGGTGATGCAGACGATCGCACGGTCGGTGGGCAAAGCCGAGAGCTGAGCGTCGAGCTCCTCGATCGCCCGCTGCTTGACTTGCGGGTCCTTCGTGTGACCGGCCTCGTCCACACGCTTGTCGTGGACGTAGATGAAGGTGTCGCCTGCGGCCAGCCGCTCCGAAACCAGGTCGAGATCGAGCTTCGCCTCCACCGGCTCCAGCCCGAGGCAGCGGCCGAGACCCCGAAGAAAGGCCGACTCCGCCGCAAAGCTTCCGGAGAGCCCGTGACGTTCGAGAAAGCTCGGAACCGCCCGGGGCCGGCCGAACCACTTGAGCGTGATCACGTTGAAGCGCTCGCCTTCCAAGCGCCTCATCGCCTCACGGCTCCACTGCTCGCAGGCACGCGCTGTAGCCTCGGCCTCCGGGACGAGCGACCGGGGCCGCAAGACGGGATGGCGGTCGCGGAAGAACGCGTCGGTGTCCGTCACGCGCTCGTCCGCGCCGCCCGAGATCCGCAGCACGGCTTCCCCGCGCCAGACCGGCTCGAGCAAGAAGGTGAGGCCGTCGATCTCGACCCCGTCGCAGCGCTCGACGAGCTCGGCGGCGTACTCGGCATCGCGCTCCGGATCCGGGCGGCCGGTCAGCCACCACCCGTCTTCCCGCCGGTCGGCCGGACGCAGGGCCGCATAAGCGAACACGTGCTCGGCGCTGACCTCCTGCCCCCGGCCCAGCGCCTCGAAGACGGCCCGGCCGGGAAACTCATCAGGCCGGTAGCCGAGCATCGCCCAGTGCGCGACCTCGCTCGACGGCGCGCGGCCCGGTCCGACGCCGTAGAGAAGTCCGCACGAGCCGCGACCCGCAAGCGCGTCCAGGTTCGGCGTCGCCGCCGCCTCAGCCGCCGTCCGCCCCCCGAGAACGTCGTGGGCGCGGTCGCCAAGCCCATCGAGCAGGACGAGGACGATCGGGAGCACGCGCGCAGGCTAACGAGGCAGGCGCCAGCAGCGGCGTCGCTTGCGATGCCGCCTGGAGGCCGTGCGGGCTTTGCCCGTGCGGCCGTCTAACGCCGGCTCTCGGAAAGCCCCTGAGCCGGACTGACGCAAGCGGGGGATCAGCGGCGTCGCTTGCGATGCCGCCTTGAGGCCGTGCGGGCTTTGCCCGTGCGGCCGTCTAAAAGCGGCGCAGCCGTGCAGGCGCAAGCGGCGGGGCCGAATCCCGCCGCTTGCGCTGACTCCGGCGCCACTGACCCCTAGCGGCGCCGAACTGTGATCGTCGGGCTGTACCCGTCGAGATAACCCGCGCCCGCTTGATTGATCGACATGGCGACCCGAATCCGCGACTTCCCCTTCGGCAGCGTGAGCCGGAAGACCGCGCTCGACCTGCCGCCGAGCCGGACCTTCTTGAGGGTCACCCACTGGCCGAAGCGCGAGAGCCTCTGGGCCAGCACCGAGTGACGCGCGTGCGAGGTCGCCGACTGGACGATCGTCGTGAACTTGCCGTTGCGCTGAGTGAGCCTGATCCGTGGACGGACGTTGACGGCCACGTTTACGCTCGTGCGGCCACTCCACTTCGCCTGGTACTGCGTCAGGATCCTCGGCGACGGCGTGAGGACGAGATTCCACGCACCGTTCGTGGTCGTCAGAACGGTCGTCAGCTCGGCGAAGGACGTCTGCGGATAAGGCTGCTGGTAGATCGTCACCTTCTCGTTGGCGTTGCCACTCGAGACGGTGCCCGAGAGGGTGACCTGCTGCCCGTAGACGATGATCGGCAGCGAGGCGCCGATCGTCACCGCCGGCGGCGGCCCGGTCACCCTGACGGTGCCTTTGACCGCCGGATTCAGGCCGTCGTGGTAGTGGTACGTGCCCGCGGCGGTGAAGCGGTGCGAATAGGTCTTCCCCGGACCGAGAATCGGCGAGACGAACGAGCCGTTGTTGGACACGACCTGGTGGTTCTGCGTGTCCGAATTGACCCATTTGACCGTGTCGCCCGTGTTGATCTTCGCGGTCGTCGGGAGGAAGGCAAGGCGCTTGATCTGAACAGTGGCCGTCGCTGTCGACGCAGGCGCGGCCGGCGTAGCGCCAACCGCCAAGGTGGCGACGGCGACGAGTGGGACGAAGAGCTTTTTCATGACTCACCTGACCCCTTCTCGATTGCGGCAGTTCTTAAAACGGAGCCGCAGCCGAAAAGTTGCTCGCCCGCTTACAGGGTTTTTACGTTTAGAGAGTCATAAAACTCTTCGACAATTCGCGCAACGCCCCGCGGCACCAGCGACTGCCAGTCTCCGCCCTCGCGCATCGCCGTGCGGACTTCGGCTCCGGAAATTTCCTTCTCCGCGCCCTCGTCGAGGATCACGACCTCGTAGCCGGCCTCGCGCAAGCGCTCGAGCTTGGTCCCGCCCCAGGCCGAGAAAAGCCGCAGGTACTGGGTGACCCCTTCGGGGACGTAGGCCGGCCAGAGTTCGGGCTCATTGACGGGAAACGGAATCACGTGGACGGCGCCGGGTTCGAGGCCGACCTCGGCGGCGGCAGCCTTCGCCATCAGCAGCCGTTCGGCGTACGAGAAGGGGTTCGACTCGGGCAGGTGGCGGAGTGGGTCGCTGGCTTCGGCTTTGATGCGCTCCGGGTCGGGGTTCGTGATCCCGATCCAAACTTCGTCGGAGCGCTCGGCGGCGCCGCGCAAATACTCGAGATGGCCGTTATGAAAAGGCTGAAACCGCCCGTGGATCATTCCTCTTCTGTTGCTGATCAATGGTTTCTCCTGATCTCCCTAGCAACGCGGAGGGACAAACTAGCCGAGCCGAAAATGCGCAGCATTTTCGGCCCTAAGACACAGAGACGCCAGAGCCCTCCTCGACGCGTCCGATCCGCCGGATGAAGAGCTTGTGCGCCTCGAACTCGGCCTCGAGCGCGGGGCCCTGCTCGGCCGGTAGCGAAACAAGCAGTCCGCCGGCGGTCTGTGGATCGAACCCGAGCGCCACGATCGCCTCCGGCGCGCCGTCGAGCTCGACGTGCGCAGCCGCGAAGTCACGGTTTCGGGGATCACCGCTGGTGCGCACATCCTTGCGCGCAAGGTCGAGGGCACCGTCGATCGCGGGCAGGCGCTCCCACTCGAGTACGAGCCGCACACCACTCCGGTCCGCGACCTCGTGCGCGTGGCCGAACAGGCCGAAGCCGGTGACGTCCGTGACTGCACCGGGCGCTCTCGAGCGAAGCAGGTCGGCAGCTTCCTTGTTCAGCGTCCGCATCCACTGGACCGCGCGATCGAGCGGCTGAGAGCCCGTCAGACCCTTCTTGTGACCGGTCATGATCAGCCCGGTCCCGAGCGGCTTGGTCAAAAAGAGCGCGTCTCCGGCCCGGGCGCCGTTTTTGTGCCAGATCGCCTCGGGGTGGACGGTGCCGACCACTGCAAGGCCGTACTTCGGCTCGTCGTCGCGGATCGTGTGCCCGCCCGCGAGTAGCGCGCCTGAAGCCCGAACCTGTTCGTCCGCGGCGGCGAAGATGCGCGCCAGGATCTCCGTCGGCAGCTCCTCGGGGAAGGCCGCGATCGAGAGCGCGAGCAGTGGGACGCCGCCCATCGCGAAGACGTCGTTGAGTGCGTTCGCCGCGGCGATCGCCCCGTAGTCGGCGGCGTCGTCGACGACCGGCGGGAAGAAGTCCAGCGTGAAGATGAGCGCGCGCTCGTCGTCGAGGCGGTAGACGGCCGCGTCGTCGGCCGGAGCGAGCCCGACCAGCAGGTTCTCGGCCTCGACGGGAACGAACCCTGCCAGCAGCTGCTCGAGACGCGCGGCCGAATACTTGGCTGCGCAGCCCCCGCACGAAGCGAGATCGGTGAGCTTGACGCTTGCGGCTTCGAGATCCATGGATTGCTCGTTTCGGTTCCGCGGAACTGTAGGGACTTTGTCTCCCTCTCGTCCACAGACGTTTCAGCGCTTCGAGTTATTCCCGGCCTGAATCTGCTTGAACAAAAAAGGCGGCGGCCGAAGCCGCCGCCCTGTCAGGGGAGAGGAGGAGCTTTGCCGCGGAAAGCGCTGTGCGCTCCGCGAGATCGCTCCCCGATTCGGTGGTTTTGGGGCAAACCCTGCTAACCCTTTTCGACCGGCACGTCGCCGAGGTAGCCGCATTCCCGGCTCAAGCTGTGTCACCGCTTCGAGCCCCCGATCACAGTTCGCCGGGTGTCCGAACGATCTTCCAGATCATGTAAAGGCCGAGCACCGCGGCGAGGCAGACGCCGGCGAAGCCGAGCCACTGCAGGTCGTGGACTCTGGCGATCAGGGCCGACGAAAGCAGCAGCCCGACGACGATGATCGCCGCGCCGACTCGGTTGGCGACAGACCGCAAGACGTGCTCGAGCCCCTCGAGCTCGGCCGGCACGACTCCGACCTTCAGCGTCCCCGTCTCGAGCCGATCGGCGATCTGGCCGACGCGGCCCGGCAGGCGCGTCAACGGCCCGAACTGGGTGTAGAGCGTGCTCAGAAGCTGGTCCGGCGCGAGGTTGCGCGCCGCCTCGGCGAGCATCAGGTCGCCGGCCTCGTCCTCGAGCAGAGCGATCGGATCGAGCTCGGGATCGAGGGTCCGCGCGATCGAATCTGCTTGTGCGAGCGTCTTGCCGACCAGGGCGAACGAGGGCGGCAGCCGGATCCCGTAACGAAGGCAGATCCGCTGCAGGTCGGCGAGCGCTTCGCCGGCACGGATGCGGGCAAGCGGCCGCCAGTGGTAGCGCGGCAGCTTGCGGCGTAGCTCGTGGACGAACGCGGCCTCGTCCGAATCGAGCGTGGTCAGCGAGAGAGCGAGGAGCAGACCGGCCGCGTCGTCGGCGCGGTTGCGGGCGATCGCGACCAGGAGCAGCGCCACCGTCGACCGCGTCTCGTCGTCGAGCCGGCCGAGCAGGCCGAAGTCCAGGAGCGCGAGGCGGCCGTCGCCCGTCAGCAGGACGTTGCCTCGGTGCGGATCCGCGTGGTAGACGCCCTCGACGGTGACCTGCCGGATATAGGCGCGGAAGAACTGTCGTGCGAGGCGCTGCGCCTCTTCTCGGGGCAGTCCGTGATCGGCGGTCACCTTCTCGCCGTGGATCCGCTCGAGCACCAGAACCTTCTCGGTCACATACGGCTGGATCAGCTGCGCGACGAACAGCTCGGGGAAGCCGGCAATCACCCGCCCGACCAGCTCGGTGTTGTGCGCCTCCTCGGTCAGGTCGAGTTCTGCACGGAGGTTCACCTCGAGCTCGTCCGTGAGCGCCTCGAGCTGTAGCAGCTGCGCGGTCTCCGAGTGCTTGTGCAGAAAACGCACGGTCGTCCGCAGCACGTCGAGATCGACCATGACCTGCTCCTGCACTCCGGGACGGCGAACCTTGACGACAACCTCGCGCCCGTCTTTCAGCAGAGCCGTGTGCACCTGGGCGATCGAGGCGCTCGCGAGCGGCTCGGAGTCGATGCGGGCGAAGACGTCTGCGCCCAGCTCCTCGTCGATCCTCTGCCGGATCTGCTCGAACGGCACTGGGGGAGCGTCGTCTACGAGCTTCGTGAGCTCGTCGATGTAGACGTCGGGAAGGAGATCCGGCCGCGACGACAGCAGCTGGCCGAGCTTGACGTACGTCGTCCCGAGCTCTTCGAGTCCCTCGCGGAACTCCTGCGCCGCTTCGCGGGTCGCGGGCCGGTCGCCGACGACACCGACCTGGCGGAGGACGCGGACCAGCTTGCTCCGCCGCGCGACGCGCGCGACCTCGACCGCGCGCCGGAGGCGTTGTGCCCGTTCTGCCACGGGCGGTCTCTTTCCACTCGGCTACAAGAGCAACCGCCGGATCGCCGCTTCCAGCTCTGCTGCCGAGATCGAGCCCTCGAACTTCGCCTGGATCAGGCCGTCCCGGCCGACGAGGAACGTCCACGGCTCCGACTGCAGGCCCCACTGATGCATCCAGCGGTTGTAACCAAGCGCAGGCCGGTTGTCCTTGTAGACCTCGACGTGGATGAAACGCACCCCGCTGGCGGCAAATTTGGGACGCACGAAGTCGACGACGTCGACGACAGGCCCGCAGGTTCGGCTCGTGCAGTAGCGCGGGGTCGCGAAGGTGACGACGAACGGTTTGTGCGCGGCCAAGGAGCCGGCGATCGAGTACCGGAGCAGGGCTCGGTCCGGCGGCACCCGGGTCGTCAGCTGCGAGACCGCGCCGTGGGTGCTCGCGAGCGTCGGCGTGGCCGATTCCGGCGCCTTGGCGCCGACCGCCACCGAGTCGGAACGGGCCTTCACCTCCAGCGTTCCCAGCGCCTGGATCTTCGCGCCGAAGGGCTCGGCGACCAGCCAGTAGCGGCCGGGGCGGCGAATCCGAAGGTGAACGACGTAGATCCGCCCGACACCGCCGAACGCCGACTCACCGGCCCCCGGCGCCCCGATCGTCTCCAGCCGCGCGATTGCGCTCTCGAACGGATGGCCGAACTGCGAGTGCGCAAGCCAGACCCGCGCCCGGCTGCGCTCGACAGGCCGCGCGTCGTGCTTGATGACGAGGAACGAATAGCGGACATCGCCCGGAGCGAAGTCCGAGTCCCCTGCGACGACAGTCACGTCCTCCCCCGGCCGCTTCATCAGAGACCCCAGCGTGCCGGAAGCACCAGCTCCGCTTGGAGGCCGGCTATGCGTCCCGCAACCTGCCGCAACGAGCGCGACGAGAGCGGCCACGAAGACGACGCGCACGGACCCGAGTTTAGTCTCGGGCCCGCGCCGGCCTCACGAGTAAGACCGCGCGCGGGCCTTAGCCGCCGTCGAACATGCTGCCGCCGTCGAAGGCGCTGCCGCCGTCGAACATGCTGGTGGTCTGACTGACCGAATGCGCGGCCGGATGCTTCGCCTGAGCGAGCCCGGGAAGCGACCACACAGCAGCGGTGAGGGCACAGAGCAAGAAGATGAGTCGCGTCTTTTTCATGTCACCTCCTTTCGTCGTTAGAACCGGACGTCCTGGAGTGCTTCAGCCGCCCGGCGATAGAGCTTGGCCGCAGTCCCGTCCTCGCCACGCTTGGCGGCGAGATCGCCACGCGCCATCCAGGCAGCCGCCTGGTGGCCGATGGACTCGAGCTGCTCGGCGCTTGCATCGGACGCGGAGAGGAACTCCTCCGCCTCGTCCAAACGCCCCTGTTCCATCAACGCCCGACCCAGCACGAGCTGCGTCGGAGCGACGTGATAGAGGAAATCGTCCCGGTTCTCCATCAAGGAGAGTGCGTGACGTGCTTCCTCCTCGGCTGCGGTCGCCTCGCCCGTCATCAAGTGCACGTGGGCAAGTGAAGCGACGACATTCGCGGCCTCCGCGTCGCTGCCCTTTTCGAGCAGTACGCGGTACGCGTCCTTCAGATACTCGATCGCCTGCTCGGGCTTGCCGAGGTGGAAATTCAGGCCGCCGAGGTTGTTGAGCAGCCTGCCGACGTTTCGCTCGTCGTTGATCTGCTCGTAGTGGGCCTTCGCGCGCTCAGCGTAATTGCGCGCCTGGACCCAGTGCCCCATCCGCTCGCTGACAAGAGAAGCTTGGAAGTATGTGTCCGCAGTCTTGCGCGGATCGTCGAGCGCCTGCGCGAGCTCGAGCGCGCGCTCGACATCCTCGCGCGCTGCTTCGAAGTCCCGCTGGCGCCGATAGCAGCGCGAGCGCCAGGCGAAGATGTCCGCGCGAAGACGGTCGCACGGAAGCTCGGAGCCCTCGGCCAGGGTCAGCGCCTCGTTGAGGAGATTGACCGCCGTCGAGATGCTGGAGAGCTGGTAGCGGCAGACGGCGAGCCGGAAAAAGAGATCCGCGCGGTCGACGTCGGAGAACTCCGGCGCGTCGGCGAGCATCCGCGCCCGGTTGAGCAGCTCGATCGCAGACTTGATCTCGCTGTTCTCCATCCGCGCCCACGCCTCGCCGGCGAGGTGGCGAACCTCGAGCTCGGTGACGCCCGTCGCGAGCACGGGGGTCTTGCAATTCTCGTACTCCGCGATCGCCTCCTCGTACTTGTGCGATTCGGTCAGCGCCTCCGCGCGCGCGAGCAACGTGTCGACGCGCCGGCGCTCGTCGGCCGAGACGCCGCGCTCGAGGAAGCCGGGATCGACGCCGAGCTTGACCGCGAGCCACTCGATCGTCTCGCGCGTGGGCCTGGTCTTGCCGCGCTCGATCTGGCTGACGTACTCCTTCGAGAAGCGCTCGCCGGCGAGGTCGGTCTGGGTCAGGCCGGCGGCGACGCGCAGCTGCCGCACGCGCTCGCCCAGGCGATTGCCCGAGTGAGTGCTGCGGCGGATATTCGTGGCAGCGCGAGGCATAAGCGACTCACGGGAAGTCAACTGCATACTTCACCAATATGCAACCCTGGCCAGTCCGTCCTCCCCCAAAAGGGGCATGTACGGCCGAAAAGTGAGTCAAGCGGTGAACCTGAAAATCACTTGATCGAGTTACTTGACGGCCCTTCGGGACAGGTCTATAGTCAGGCAACTCTGCAGCACCGCCGGACGCCAGGTCGGAGTTGCAGGGGGCGCGCCAAGGAATGGCGACGGATCGCCCGGAAGCGATGGCTGGGCCGCAGAGTCATAGCTTCCGGGCCCGCGCCTCTAGAAGCCGCTCAATTGAATAGAAAGGCCCCGGGTGCCGCAGCCGGGGCCTTTCCTTTATGTCGCCGAAAGTGCTGCGCACTTTCGGCGAGTGAAAATCAGGTCATGCCGCCTCAGCGATTGGTTGCCTCTGCTCGGCGTGGCGGTACTTGCGGACGAGCGCTGCGGCTGCGACCGCAGCGCCGAGGCAGATCGCCGCGCTGACTCGCATCCCAAAGGTCAGCCCGTGGACGAAGGCGTGCGGCGGGTCGGCGCCGGCGCGTACGGCTGCTGCCTCGCGGTTGGTGATGACCGCACCCATGATCGCGATGCCGAGCGCGACCCCGACCTGGCGGAAGGTGTTGAGGACACCCGAGGCGACACCCGCCTTCTCGACCGGTGCGGCCCCCATGACCGCAGCGGACATCGGGGTCATCACGAACGACATCCCGAGCCCCCCGAGGACGAAGCCGGGAAGCATGCGCCAGAAACCGGAGTGAACGCCGACCGTCGAGAGCTCGAGACAGCAGAGCGCGACGGTGGTCATCCCTCCCGCGATCAACCAGCGCGAGCCAACGCGGTCGGAGAGCTTGCCGGCGATCGGCGCGAAGATGACGATCAAGATCGTCCACGGCAGGAGCGCGGCGCCGGACTGGATCGGTGACCAGCCCAGGAAGCTCTGCATGTAGATCGGGAAGAACACGAAGATGCCGAACATCGCGAGGGTGACGAGAATCGCAACGATGTTCGCGCCTGCGAAGGTCCCGTTACGGAACAGGGTGAGGTCGAGCATCGGCAGCCGCTGACGCATCTCGACCACGACGAAGGCCGCCAGCGCGATGGCGGCAATGACGAAGAGGCCGAGAATCCGCGCCGACGTCCAGCCGAAGCTGTGCGCCTCGATCAGCGCGTAGACGAGCGCCAGCAGGCCGATTCCAGAGGTGAGCAGACCCGGCAGGTCGAGCCTCTGCTCGTGCGAGGTATCCCTCGATTCGGGCACGACCACGATGCTGGCGACGACTCCCAGGATCCCGATCGGGACGTTGACGTAGAAGATCCAGTTCCAGGAGATGTGCTCGGTGATGACGCCGCCGAGCAGCGGGCCGATCGCAAGCGCCATCGCCGAGACGCCGGCCCAGATTCCGATCGCCATCCCGCGCTCGCGCGCCGCGAAGGTTGCGGTGATGATCGAGAGCGTCGCCGGCATCATCAGCGCGGAGCCGATGCCCTGGACCGCGCGCGCTGCGATCAGCTCGGTGGCGCTGGACGAAAGCCCGCAGGCGAGCGAGGAGGCGGTGAAGACGATGAGGCCGATCGTGAAGATCAGGCGCCGGCCGTAGAGGTCCCCGAGTTTGCCGCCTGTGAGCAGGAGCACGGCGAAGGTGAGGGCGTAGGCCGTGACGACCCATTCGAGCTCGGAGGTTCCGATCCCGAGATCGCTCTTGATCGCCGGCAGGGCGACGTTCACGATCGTGTTGTCGAGCATGATCATGAACAGGGCGAAGGACAGGGCGCCGAGGGTCCACCACTTGCGGTTCTCGTCGGCGAAGATCTTGGCTCTCATCTCTCCCCTGGGTCGTTACTCGGGATCGGGCCAGGTTAGCGAGCACTACGCTTGTCGCGAGATGGAGATCGTCTGGACGCCGACGCCTGAGGTGCTCGAGCACGCGAACGTCGTCCGCCTGATGCGACGGTTCGGCTTCGACGACTACCGCGAGCTGCAGCGCCGCTCCGCCGAGGATCCCGAGTGGTTCTGGCCGGCCGCGATCGACGACATGGGGCTCGAGTTCTCGCAGCCGTGGGACCGCGTCGTCGACCTCTCTCGCGGGCCGGAATGGGCGACCTGGTTCGTCGGCGGAAAGCTCAACCTCGCCTGGAACTGCGTGCATCGCTGGGCCGAGCGCACGCCCGAAGTCGCGGCCGCGCTCTGGGAGTCGGAGGACGGCGAGCGGCACGGGCTCACCTACCGAGAGCTCTCCGAGCGGGTGACGCGGTTCGCGGAGGCGCTGGTGTCACTCGGGGTCGAGCCGGGCGATCGGGTCGCCTTGTTTCTGCCGATGTCGCCAGAGGTCTCGATCGTCTCGCACGCCTGCGCGCACATCGGCGCCGTGCAGGTGCCTGTCTTCTCCGGTTTCGCCGCACCCGCGGTCGCGCAGCGGCTGCAGGACTCCGAGGCGAAGGTGGTCGTCACGGCCGACGGCTCGCTGCGGCGCGGGCGCGAGGTGCCGATGAAGGAGATCGTCGACGAAGCTCTTCGGGAGTCGCCGTCCATCGAGCACGTTGTCGTCTGGCGGCGGCTCGGTCGCGACGACGTTCCGATGACGGCGGGCCGCGACGTCTTCGAGACTGAGGCGATGGAGGGGCGGCCGGGCACGCTCGAGCCGTTGCAGGTCGACTCGGAGCACCCCTACCTGCTCACCTACACGTCCGGCACGACCGGTCGGCCGAAGGGGGTCGTCCACGTCCAGGGCGGGTTCCTCGCCTCGATCACACGTGAGGTCGCCTACCAGGCCGACGCCAAGCCGGGCGAGGTCGTCCACTTCGTGACCGACATGGGCTGGATCATGGGCCCATGGGAAGTCGTGGGCGGGAATGCCCTCGGCTGCACGGTGCTGTTCGCCGAAGGCGCCCCCGACTGGCCGACCGCCGACCGGCTGTGGTCACTGGTCGAGCGCGAGCGGATCGCCATCCTCGGGCTCTCGCCGACCCTGACGCGGGCGCTGATCCCACACGGCCGCGAGCTCGTCGAGCGCCACGACCTTTCCTCGCTGCGAGTGCTCGTGACGACCGGTGAGCCCTGGAATCCGGAGCCGTACCGCTGGCTGCACGAGGTCGTGGGCGGCGGCCGCTGCCCGATCATCAACTGCTCCGGGGGGACCGAGGTCGGCGCCTGTTTCCTGTCCCCGACCGTGGCGACGCCGATCAAGGCGTGCTCCCTCGGTGGGCCGGCGCTCGGGATGGCGATGGACGTGGTCGACGAGGAAGGCAGGCCGGTGCGCGGCGAGGTCGGCGAGCTCGTCTGCCGGCAGCCGTTTCCCGGCATGACGCGCGGCTTCTGGCGCGACCCCGAGCGCTACCTCGACACGTACTGGCGCCGCCTGCCCGGGATCTGGGTGCACGGCGACTGGGCCTCGGTGGACGAGGACGGCTACTGGTTCCTGCACGGCCGCTCGGACGACACCCTGAACATCGCCGGCAAGCGGATCGGGCCGGCGGAGCTCGAGTCGGCCGTGGTCGCGCATCCGCTCGTGGCGGAGGCGGCGGCCGTTGGGGTGCCGCACGAGGTCAAGGGCGAGTCCGCCTGGATCTTCTGCGCGCTCGTGCCGGGCACCGATCCGCCGGAGGCGCTCGAGTCCGAGCTGCGGGCGCTCGTGTCGGCGGAGCTCGGCAAGGCGTTCGCGCCGGAGCGGATCCTCTTCGTCGGCGCCCTGCCGAAGACGCGCAGCGCGAAGATCGTCAGGCGCGCCGTGCGTGCGAAGGCGCTTGGAACCGACCCCGGCGACCTTTCCTCACTCGAGAATCCAGAGACGCTGGCAGAGATCGAAGCCGCCGTCGCGGTCGAGCGACCGATTTAGACGGCGCTACGCGCGGCAGGTGCGAGCGCCCCGGTCGCGTCGTCCGGCCGACGCTCGACGTGGGCGGCGGCATACGCCTCGTCTTCGTCGAGCGTCTCGTGCTCGAGTAGCGCGGCCGCGAGCGAGTCGAGTTTGTCGCGGTTCTCCTTCAGCAGTGCGACGACCTGCTCGTGGGCCGCTTCGACGATCCTACGGACCTCGTCATCGATCAGCTCTTGCGTGTGCTGGGAGACCTCGGCGGCGCCGGGGAGAAACGGGCCGCGGCCGTCGACGGGCGTCACCGCGACGGGGCCGATCTTGGTGCTCATGCCCCACCGGCCGACCATCTGGCGTGCGATCTCGGTCAGCTGCTGGATGTCGGACTCCGCTCCGGTGGTCGGCTCGTCGAAGACGATCTCCTCCGCGGAGCGGCCGCCGAGTGCGACCTTGATCTTGGCCTCGAGCTCGCGCCGCTCGTAGCTGTAACGGTCGGCTTCGGGGGCCGAGAAGGTGACGCCCAGCGACACCCCGCGCGGGATGATCGAGATCTTGCGCACCGGATCCGCGCCTTCGGTGAGCATGCCGACGATCGCGTGGCCACCCTCGTGGTAGGCCGTGCGGCGTTTGTCCTCGTGGCTCATCATCACCTGCCGCTCGGCGCCGAGCACGATCCGCTCGAGCGCGTCGGTGACGTCGGCCTCCATGACGACGTCGTGGTTCCGTCGCGCCGCGAGCAGCGCCGCCTCGTTGACGAGGTTCGCGAGGTCGGCGCCGACCATCCCCGGCGTGGTCGCCGCGATCCGGCCCAGGTCGACGTCGGGGCCGAGCGGAACGCCTCGCGTGTGCACCTTCAGGATCTGTTCGCGACCGTTGCGGTCTGGCGGTTGCACGGCGATCCGGCGGTCGA
>Ga0209153_1000621_pt1 | contig 15222 bp, 17 predicted proteins | sample GraSoiAngelo_120_FD_185877 | JGI IMG/M metagenome (GOLD analysis project Ga0209153, IMG submission 185877) | Grasslands soil microbial communities from the Angelo Coastal Reserve, California, USA - 14_0919_09_20cm (SPAdes) (version 2) | ecosystem: Environmental > Terrestrial > Soil > Grasslands ...
CCGGGCTCGGTCCAGCGCAGCTCCGGCACGTTAGTGGCCTGACGGGCAACGTCGGCCATGCTCCCTGGCCCGCGCGCACGTGGCGCCAGAGTCCACGCTCCCCCTTGTCAAGGCTGCCAGCCTTGCCTGCGGACGGTCGCGGCCGCGTGGTTGGTGCCCGCGACCCAGGAAGCAGGCAACGTCACCGGCCAGACCACGATTACAGAGGAAGCTCGAGCGAGCTGAGCCCGCTCAGGTCAAGCCATGTGCGGCCGTTGCCGCGCACGATTCGGATCAGCACGTTCTGGCAGTGCCGGCAGCGAACGACGATCCCTGGTGCGTCGAGGTAGACGTCGGTCTCGGCCATCTGCTCATGCGCGCCGCAATTTCCACACGAGCCGGGGACGGTGGTCATCTCGACGCCGAACAGCTCGATCATGACCCCGCCGATCGCGTTGCCATCAAGACGTCGCTCCTCAGCCACCGGTGGCTCCGAAACGTTCGGTCTTGATCGAGAGCGGGTCGTAGCCGAGCGCGACCAGGCCGTCGGCCGCCGCGTCGACGAAGCGGGTCGAGCCGCAGACGAAGACCTGCGGGTCATCGCTCGCAGGCCAGGCGATCTCTCGCAACAGGTCGTTGTCGATGCGGCGCGAGTAGCCCGTCCAGCCTGATGGCTGCTCGCGGGTCAGCGTGTGGAAGACCTCGAGCCCGTGGCCGGCGCGAGCGTCGAGCTCCTCGCGATAGATCACGTCCTCGTGCGTTCGCGACGAGTAGAGGAGGCGGATCGGCGTCGACCCCAAGGACGAGCGGATCATCGCCATCAGCGGCACGACGCCGGAGCCGCCGCCGACGAGGAAGACAGGCCGGCCGTCGTCCTCCCAGACGAAGTAACCGCCGATCGGCCCGCGCACCTCGAAGCCGTCGCCCTCACGCGCCTCGTCGACGAGGTAGGGCGAGACCTCGCCGTCCTCGAGCCGCTCGACCGTGATCGACAGCGGCTCGCCCGGAGCCGAGGCGATCGAATAGCTGCGCTCCGCTTGGTAGCCGTCCTCGGCGGTCAGCCTGACGTCGAGGTGCTGACCGGGCCGGTGCCCGGGCCAGCCCTCCGCGTCGAGCAGCAGCGTGCGAACCCGTGGCGTCTCTTCGAGCGCGCCCGTCACCTCGGTGACGAGCCAAGCTAGTCGCCCCAGTACCGCTGTTCCAGCCACGGGTCGCCGAGGATGTGGTAGCCGTTGGACTCCCAGAAGCCGGGCTCGTCCTCGTCCTGCAGCCGGAAACCGCGAATCCACTTCGCGCTCTTCCAGAAGTAGAGGTGCGGCACGAGCATCCTCGCCGGTCCGCCGTGCTCGGGCTCGAGCGGCTCGCCGTCGTAGTCGTAGGCGATCCAGGCCTTGCCGTCCGTGACGTGCTCGAGCGGCAGGTTGGTGGTGTAGCCGCCGTCGCAGAAAGCGAGCAGATAGTCGGCGTCGTGTTCGACGAGCGCGAGCAGCGTGTCGAGCGACACGCCCCGCCAAGCCGTATCCAGCTTCGACCACTTCGTGACGCAGTGGATGTCGGTGGTGATCTCCTCGCTCGGCAGAGCCTGGAACTCCTCCCACGTCCAGCTCGCCGGCTCCGCGCCGCCCTCGATCGTGAAGGTCCACTCCGCCAGCGGCGTGTGCGGCGTCGGGCCCGCGGACAGCACCGGGAAGTCGTCCACCAGGTGCTGTCCGGGAGGAAGCCGGTCCGACGACGCTTCGCTCCGCCGCCCGTGAAACCCGCGTGAGATCTGGGGCATGCCGCGACTCTCTCAGCTTGCAGCGAGGCCCGCAACCGTTGGCGGCACGCCCTCGAAGGCGCCGATCTCGGCCAGCCGGCCGTCAGCCCCGACGCTCCAGCCGTGCACCTTCTGCGCGTCGGCGTCGAGTGCGTAGAGGAAGCGGCCGTTCGAGCTGATCGCCTCGTCGCGGATTCCCGCCTTGCCCATGCGTGTCGATGCGGCGACCGCCTCTGCGAGCTCGATGGCGCCGTCCTCGCCGATGCTGTAGCTCGAGATCGTGCAGTCGCCGAAGTTCGTGACGTAGACGTAACGATCGTCCTTGCTGACGGCCGCCCAGCAGACCTCGCTGCGCGTATCGCCGACCGAGCCGGTCACGGGTGTCAGCTGCCCCGGCGCGGCGACTGCATACGACGAAGCCGCGGCCTTGCCGATGTCTCCGCCGAAGGCCTCGGTCACGACGAGCGCGCCTTCACCGGTGAAGTCGAAGCCGTAGGGAGTCTGGCCGGCGGATGGGATCGTCGCCGGGCCGTCGGCGTACCCACGTTCGTCGATCGCGTAGGCGCTGATGCTGTTCGTGCCGCGCTCGGTGACGACCAGCGTCCTGCCGTCCGGGCTGAACGCGATTTGCGCGCCGTCGGCGCCGTCGCCGCTCAGCGGGCGGGTCGAGCCGGCAAGCGGCTCGAGCTTTCCGTTTTCCAGCACCAAGCCCGCGATCGTCGCCGAGCCGTTGTTGAGCACGTAGACCAGCCGCTCGTGGACCGCGATGCTCGTCGGCGTCGAGCCGCCGGACGAGACGGTGTGCGCATGGCGAAGGCCGGCGTCTTCGACCGCAAACAGCGAGACGTCGTCACTGCCGGCGTTGGCGACCAGCAGCCACCGCCCGGCGTCGCTGAGGACGATCGAGCTCTGCGAAGGAAGGTGCGGCTTGCCGGTGCCCCGGCCGCCGGTCTCGTACGCGCCGACGTACGAGAGCGAGCCGTCGGCTGCGCGGTCGTAGGCGACGATCTCGTTCTTGGCGGCGTCGTTCGTCTGTAGGTAGACGCCTCCTTGACTGTCGTTCTGCATGTTCCTCTCCTCCATGACCCCTGGGCTTTGAGGCTTCAGTCGCGTTGGAGGTGCAGCCGTTACAGCTCAGCGACCGGCCGCGGCCTGGCGACGCCGCAGCACCGTGTCGAGCGTGACGGCCGCCAGCAAGATCACGCCGGTGGTGATGAACTTGATTGCGTCGGAGTAGCCGACGAGGTCGATGCCGTTCGCGACCATGCCGATGATCAGCCCGCCGAACAACGCGCCGCTGACACGGCCGCGGCCGCCGAAGAGGCTGACACCACCGATCACGGCCGCGGAGATCGAGTCGAGCAAGATGGTGCCGCCGCCGGCGCTCTCGAGACTGATGCCGTTGAGGCGGGAAGCGAGGATAACGCCTCCCATTGCGGCCATCGCGCCGGAGATCATGAAGACCAGGATTCGGATCAGCTTGACGTTGATCCCGGCCCGGCGCGTGGCCTCGGCGTTGCCGCCGACGGCGTAGACGTGGCGGCCGAAGGTCGTCCTGCTGGCCACGTACCCGCCGAGCACGACGAGGAAGACGACGATCAGCCCGACGAGCGGCAGGCCGGGCCGAGGTTTCGCCCGGTTACAGACATACACCGCGGCGAACGCCACACCGCCGAAGAAGGCGACCCTGACGACGACGAGGAAGAGGTTGCCGGTTGGCAGGCCTGCTCGCAAGCGGCTGACGTACGAGCCGAAAGCGGCGGCCGCGAGTGCCACTGTCAGGATGATCGCGACGATCCAGCCTGTGTTCTTGCTCAGGACGTAGTTCGAGATGTCGTTGATCTGAACGTTCTGGATTCCGATCACGCCCTGCGTACCGAGAATTTGCAGGATCAGGCCTTGGGATACGAGCAGGCCAGCGAGGGTGACCACGAACGAGGGAACACCGATGAAGGCGATGATCGATCCCTGAATCAGCCCGATCACGAGCCCGGTCAGGATCGCGAGCCCGAGTGCGACAAGACCCGGGTACTGGTGGCCGGTCCCGGCCTGCTGGAAATAGGCGACGGCCACACCCCCGAGCCCGCTGACAAAGCCGATCGAGAGATCGATCTCTCCGATCAGGAGCACGAAGACGACCCCGATCGCGATCACCGTCACACCGGCCATTTGTCCAATTAGGTTCTGGAAATTGACGGCGCTGAAGAAGAGGCTCGTCTTGGAGTTGAAGAAGAGCGCGATCGCGATGATTCCGATGATCACTGGCAGGCTGCCGACGTCGCCCGACCTGATCGCGACCCAACGGGCGCGAAGGATCGCGACGACGCTGTCCTGGTCCTCGACGGCCGCCTGGACCTCGGCCGGCGCGGCCGAGCTCACGCTACGACTTCCTCGGGAGCGGGCGCGCCGAAGGTGATGGCCTCCACGATCTCCTGCTCATTCGTCTTGCTCCGCTCGTAGACGCCGACGTTCCGCCCGAGCCGGAGGACTGTGATCCGGTTCGCGACCTCGAAGACGTCCACGAGGTTATGGGACACCAGCACGACCGCGAGTCCCTGCTCGGCGAGCCGCTTGACGAGGTCGAGCACTTGTCTCGTCTGGGCGACGCCGAGCGCCGCCGTCGGCTCGTCGAGGAAGACGAGCTTGTTGTTCCAGAGCACTGCGCGGGCGACTGCGACCGACTGACGCTGGCCCCCGGAGAGGGTTGCGACCGGTTGGCGCACCGAGCGGATGGTCGTCACGGAGAGCGATTTCAGGGTCTCGGCCGTACGACGTTCCATGGGCGCCTCCCGCAGCCGGAAAACCGGATCGTGCGCTTCACGGCCGAGGTACATGTTCTGGACGACGTCCAGGTTGTCGCAGAGCGCCAGGTCCTGGTAGACGACTTCGATCCCGAGCTTCGCGGCGTCCTTCGGTCCATGGATCGTGACCGGCTCGCCCTCGAAGAAGATCTGGCCGCCGTCGATCGAATAAATCCCGGCGACGCACTTGATCAACGTCGACTTCCCGGCGCCGTTGTCGCCGACGAGCGCCATCACCTCGCCCTGTCGAACCTCGAAGTCCACATCCTGGAGGGCCTGCACAGAACCGAAGTTCTTGGACACTCCGCGAAGCTCGAGCGTCGGCGTCGGCGTCGCGTTCACGGGCGGGTTTTACCACGGTGGAGGCGCTCGCAGGAGCGCCTCCACCGTGAAGATCATCTACTTGCAGTACTTCTTGTAGATGCCGTTGCAGACCTGGCCCTTCTTCAGGAAGCCTTCCTTGAAGAGGAGCGTGTAGTTCTTCTTCGTGATCCAGACCGGGGTCAGCAGAATTGACTTCGTGCCGCTGACTTTGCCGTTCACGCCCGGTACCGGCTTCTTCTTGATGATCGCGATGGCCGCCTTGGCGGCTGCGTTCGCTTCTCGGCGGACGGACTTGTAGACCGTGCCGCTCTGCCAGCCGGCGAGGATGAACTGGACGCCGGTCGGTGTTGCGTCCTGGCCTGTGAGCGGAATCGACTTCAGGCCGTGAGCCTTCAGCGATGCGACCACAGCACCTGCGATGCCGTCGTTCGCGGCTAGGACGGCGTCGATCTTGTTGCCGTTTTGAGCGAGCATCTGGTCGAATTCGGTGCGAGCAACGGTTGCGCTCCACTGCGTCCACTGATCGCCGGACTTGGCCAGCTTGAACGTCCCGTTCTTGTAGAGCGGCTTCAGGATCGAGTCGTAGCCCTGCTTGAAGAGCTTCGCGTTGTTGTCCTTGATATCCCCGTTCAGCTCGGCAATCACGGGGTGCTGCGAGTACTTGCCCCTGGCCTTGAGCGCGGCGATCAGGCCGTTCGCCTGAAGCTTGCCGACGACCGGGTTCTGGAACGACACGTAGTAGGAGGCCTTGCTGCCCACGACGAGGCGGTCGTAGTCGATGACCTTGGCGCCGCGAGAAACCGCCAAGTTGGTGATCGAAGCGCCCGAAGTGGCATCGAGCTGGTCGAGCAGGATCACCTTCGCCCCCTGGGCCAGGCACTGCTGCGCTTGCGACTTCTGCTTCTGCGGATCGTTATGTGCGTTGACCACGGTGGCGGAAACCCCAGCGGCCTTGAATGCGGCCTTCAGATACGGGGCATCGAACAGCGTGTAGCGCGTCGACGACGTCGTGTCCGGCAGCAGCGCGCACGCCTGAATCGACGCGGCCTGCTTGGTTGGAGAGCTCACCCGCGCCGAAGCGGCGGCGACGAGCAGCCCGGCGGCGACGATCACGGTCAAAGCCGCTGTCGCCCAGCGAACGTTCTTCACCCTTCCTCCTCTGTGATTGACCTGGTCTCACTGCCTTAGTACCACATTCCATCTTCGCTGGCCCAACCACAACTGTAATTTCGAGTGGGAAAGTCCGGCCCGGCCGAAGGCGCCGAGCCGCGCGTTCGAAGACGCCTCGTTCGCCACCTCAGCTTGTCGGAGCGTGTTAGCCTCGCGCCGGTGCGGCTGAAGCCGATCCTGCTACTCGGAGCGACCGCGCTGCTGGCGTTGGTTGCGTCCGGCTGCGGCGGTGGCTCGAAGAAGTCGGCTGCGCCGAAGAGCTCCGGTTGCTCCGTCGACCAGCTCAACCTCGTCCACAAGGGACAGTTGACGGTCGGCACCGACAATCCGGCGTTCCCGCCCTGGTTCGGCGGCACCCCGCCGAAAGGGTCGACGTGGAAGGTCAGCGACCCGAACTCGGGCCAGGGCTTCGAGAGCGCGGTCGCCTACGCGGTCGCCGGGAAGCTCGGCTTCAAGAAAGGCGATGTCCACTGGGTGGTCGTCCCCTTCGAGCAATCGTTCAAGCCGGGCTCGAAGAGCTTCGACTTCGACATCAACCAGATCTCTTACACGCCCGCGCGCGCGAAGAGCGTCGACTTCAGCGATTCCTACTACGACGTCAACCAGGCGCTGATCGGGCTCAAAGGGACGCCGATCACCTCGGCGAAAACCAGTGCCGACGTCAAGAAGTACAAGCTCGGGGTCCAGATCGGGACGACGAGCTACGCCTACGTGACGAAGAACATCAAGCCGAGCCAGCAGCCATCCGTCTACAACACCTCGAGCGACGTCAACTCCGGCCTGAAGGCGCACCAGATCGACGGGATCGTCGTCGACCTCCCCACGGCCTTCTACATCACCGCCGTCCAGATCCCCCAGGCGACGATCGTCGGGCAGTTCCCGACCGTCGGCACGCCAGAGCACTTCGGCATGGTGCTCGCCAAGGGCAACAGCCTGACCTCGTGCGTCGACAAGGCGCTTGCTTCGCTGAAGAGCGCCGGGACGATTGCGAAGATCCAGCAGGAGTGGCTGTCGAACAAGGCGAGCGCTCCCGTCCTGAAGTAGCACGCGTCCCCGCGTGAGCGCCGACGCGGAGACCGGCCGCGGCGACCGGGGGGACCGCCGCTCGCGGATCCTGGGCGACCTGCGCGGCACTCGCAACATCGGGATCGCGGTCACCAGCACGGTCGTGTTCTTCGTCGTTGTCGCCGTCGTGATCGCCAACTCGGCCGGTTGGCCGGAGGTCCGCAAGGCATTCTTCGACCGCAAGCTCTTCGGCGACTCCTTTCCGGAGGTCGGGCATGCCTTCCTGCTGAACATCCGGATCTTCTGCATTGCCGAGGCGCTGATTCTCGTCTTCGCCCTCGCGATCGCTGTCCTACGCGGCTTGCCCGGGCCGGTGCTCTTCCCGTTCCGCTTGCTCGCCGTTCTCTACACCGACCTCTTCCGAGGGATCCCGACGATCCTCGTGATCTACATCCTCGGCTTCGGCGCGCCGGCGCTCCAGCTCTCGGGCGTGCCGAACTCGCCGCTCTTCTGGGGCGTTACGGCTCTCGTGCTCGTCTACTCGGCTTACGTTGCCGAGGTCTATCGCGCCGGGATCGAGTCGGTGCACCCGAGCCAGGAGGCGGCGGCCCGCTCGCTCGGGCTCTCCCGCGCCCAGACGCTGCGCTACGTGATCGTGCCGCAGGCGGTCCGGCGGGTGATCCCGCCGCTGCTCAACGACTTCATCGGGCTGCAGAAGGATTCTGCGCTCGTCGCCTTGATCGGTCCGATCGAGGCTTTCCGGCAGTCGCAAATCGACGTTGCTGCGACCTTCAACTACACGCCGTACATGGCGACCGCGCTCCTCTTCATCCTGCTGACGATTCCGCTCGCCCGCTTGACGGACTGGCTGATTGCACGCGACCGGCGCCGCCAGAGCGCGGGCGGTGCTCGGTGAGGGCGAGAGCCACCGCGCTGAAGCTCGAAGCCGTGCACAAGTCGTTCGGCTCCGTGGAGGTGCTGCGCGGCGTCGATCTCGAGGTCGGCGAGCACGAGGTCGTCTGTTTGATCGGAGCCTCGGGCTCGGGCAAGTCGACGCTGCTCCGTTGCGTCAACCTGCTGGAGCGGATCGACGCCGGCAGGATCTTCCTGCACGGAGAGGAGATCACGCGCCGGGACGTCGATGTCAACGCCGTGCGGCGGCGCGTCGGAATCGTCTTCCAGGCGTTCAACCTCTTTCCGCACATGACCGTCCTCCGGAACGTGACCCTCGCCACGTCTCGCGTGCTTCACAAGCCTAGGGCCGAGGCTGAGGCCGAGGCGACTGCGCTCCTGGAGCGCTTCGGGCTGGCCGACAAGCGCGCCGAGTATCCCGACCGTCTGTCGGGCGGCCAGCAGCAACGCGTGGCGATCGTCCGGGCCCTGGCGATGCAGCCCGAGCTGATGCTGCTCGACGAGGTGACGAGCGCGCTTGACCCGGAGCTCGTCGCGGAGGTGCTGAATGTGATCCGCGAGCTTGCCGACGGCGGGATGACGATGGTCATCGCGACGCACGAGATGAGCTTCGCGCGCGACACCGCCAACCGCGTCTGCTTTCTCGATGCCGGCAGGATCCTCGAGCAGGGACCGGCGGAGGAGATCTTCACGCACCCCCGCGAGCCGCGGACGCAGCAGTTCCTGGAACGCATAATCGCCGCCGGGAGGCTGTGATGGAGCGCTTGCGGGACCTCGGCTTACGAATCGGCGATCTGGAGCCGGGGCCGCGGAACGCGATCACGGACGTCCTCGGTGTTTGCGTCGGGCAGGTGACGGTGAGGCGGGACGAGCCGGATCCGCCGGAGGGCCGCGGAATCGCGCGTACCGGGGTCACCGCCATCGTGCCCGGGCCGCTCGAGTCGCTCGTCAGCACTCCGATCGCCGCCGGCACGGCGGTGCTGAACGGCGCCGGCGAGCTGACGGGCTCGCTGCAGATCGGCGAATGGGGCTGCATCGAGACGCCCGTCTACCTGACCTCGACGATGGCCGTCGGGCGGGTCTACGACGGCGCCGTCGCCGCCGCAGTGGCGGCAGATTCCTCGGTCGGGACCGAGAACTTCGTCATCCCGGTCGTCGGCGAGTGCGACGACGGCTGGCTCAACGACGCTCGCACGGTTCAGGTGGAAGCGGCCGATGTTCAGCGTGCGCTCGACATCGCAGGCGAGGACGTCGCGGAAGGCGCAGTCGGCGCCGGCACCGGCATGATCTGCTTCGGCTGGAAAGGCGGCATCGGCACCGCGAGCCGCCGCCTCGGGTCCGACCACCTCGGCGTCCTTGCGCTGACGAACTTCGGCACCCACGAGCAGTTACGCGTCGACGGGCTTCCCGCCGGCCGCCTGCTCGATCCTCCTCCGCCCGGCCGCGACCATCCCGGCGGCAGCTGCATCGTCGTGATCGCGACCGACGCGGCCCTCGGGACACACCAGCTGACGCGCCTCGCCCGCCGGGCCGGCCTCGGGCTTGCGCGAACGGGCTCGATCGGGCACCACGGCAGCGGCGAGATCTTCGTCGCCGTCTCGACCGGCGAGGGCGCCACGGTGCCCGATTGCGACCTGAACGGGTTCTTCGGCGCAGTAGTCGATGCGACCGAAGAGTCGGTTCTGAACTCGCTCTGGGCGGCACAAGACGTAGAAGGACGCGCAGGGCGGATGATCCGCGCGCTGCCGCATGAGCCCGTCCTCGAGCTGCTGCGCGAGGCAGGGCGAATCTAGAGGCCTAGGCGGTCAGCTCGGCTGCGAGCTCGGCGAAGACGTTCACGTAGCGGTCGACCGCCTCGTCGTCGTGGGCGACACTGAGGGTCCACTCCTCCTCGCGCCCGGGCGTCATGAAGATGCCGCGGTTCATCGAGTAGAGCCAGGCGAGATCGGTGAGCTCCGCGTCCTGGTTTGCCTTGAAGCTCGCGTAGTCGACGATCCTTTCCGACGCAAACGTCACACAGCCCTTGGCCGCGATTCCGATCGCATAGCCCGGCAGGCTGTGCTCCTCGATCACCCGGGTGCAAGCGCCGAGAATCCGGTCGTTGAGACGATCGAGGTGCTCGTAGGCCGCCGGTGTCAGGACCTCCTCCAGGTTCGCGCGAGCCGCCGCCATCGAGAGCGGATTCCCGTTGAAGGTGCCGACCTGGTAGACGCGTCCGTCCTCGACGACGCGCATGACCTCGTCGCTGCCGCCGATCGCCCCGGACGGCAGCCCGCCCCCGAGCGACTTTGCCAGGGTGACGAGATCGGGCTGGACACCGAACCGCTCGGTCGCGCCTCCTGCAGCGATCGTGAACCCGGTCTTGACCTCGTCGAAGAGGAGGACGATCCCGCGGCGCTTGGTCAACTCGCGGACCGCCTCGAGGTAGCCCGGCTCCGGCGGGATGATCCCGAGGTTCATCATCGCCGCCTCCATGATCACGCAGGCCGGGGCGCGCCCCTCTGACTCGAGCCGCTCGATGCGGCGCTCCATCGCGTCGATGTCGTTGAACGGGACCGCGACGGTGAGCTCGACGACTGCTCGCGGCAGGCCGGCGCCGTAGCCGATCGACGGCAGCTCGTCCGGTGGCATTCCTGCGACCTCCGTGCCGCCGGTCGAGACCATCAACGCGTCGTTGTGGCCGTGGTAGGAGCCGAAGATCTTGACGATCGTGTCGCGGCCGGTGAGCCCGCGCGCGATCCGGACCGCGTCCATCGTCGCCTCGGTTCCCGAGTTTGTGTAGCGCCACTTCGGCAGGCCCCAGCGGCGCTGCAGGTGCTCTGCGACAGCGACGGCGTCCTCGGTCGGTGCCGCGAAATGGGTACCGAGCCGAATCCGGCTCTCGACTGCCCGGGTGATCGCTGGGTGCGCGTGGCCCTGAGTCATCGAGCCGAAGCCGTTGTGGAAGTCGAGCAGCTCGTTGCCGTCGACATCCCAGACCCGTGCCCCCTCGCCGCGGTCGAGATAGATCGGCCACGGCTCGCGGAGCTGGTACGAGGAGGCGACGCCGCCGGCGAGCGACGTGCGCGCGCGCTCGTACAGCGCCCGCGACATCGGCGTCCGCTCGTTCAGCGTCCGCTCCTCGCGCTCGGTCAGCTCGCGAATACGCTCGCGGTCGACCTGGCTAGGCGCTTGGACGGCCATAGAGCGACCCTAACAAGGTCAACGGCGTATTCCGCCCGGCCATGGCCGAGTGCCAGGCATGAGGACCGGTCCGAAGCGCCAAAGTCGCTGCAAAGAGGGAGAACCGTGCCAAGTCGGCACGTTCCGCAGTCCGATCTGGTGCCAGGCACAGGGACACGTCTGCAAAGGGCGGTCTTGGTCAGACGCGGATACAGGCAGCGCGATGCGTCGGCGCCCGGGCGGCCGCGGGGCGCTCGAGCCGGGGGTCGATCCGTTTGCAGTCGTCGATGGCGATCGGACAGCGGGGGTGGAAACGGCAACCGGCCGGGATGCGCACCGCGTCCGGAGTCTCTCCGCACAGGATCTGCGGCCGGCGTCGGTCGCGGGGATCCCGGCGCGGCACGACGGACAACAACGCAGCTCCGGGTCGTGCACCGCGTGCAAAGCCGTATCGTCGTGGGCCGCTGCGTCGACGATCCTCGCGCCGGCACCGCGTAGCTCCTCGAGGATCACGTCCGTCCGCGCCGCCGTCTCGACGGCGGGAGTCCGTACGCCGATCCAGATCTCAGCCGCCGGATCGTGGAGGCGGCAGTCGTCGCTCCAGACGACGGGAATCGTCAGCGCCATCGCGCGAACCTAACGTTCGCGTCGCGAAGGCGTCAGCCGAAGGCCGGCTAGACGGTGGTCGTTGGGCCCGCCTCGGCGGGCCCGCAGCGCGGGTCGTGGTAGCAGGCAAGCTGCAAGAGCACCGTATGCAGGGTCTTGCGGGTCTGGGCGTCGAGCGGAGCCAGTAGCTCTTCCTCGATGTTCTTGACGAGCGAGCGCAGGCGAACGAGGACCCGGCGGCCATCAGGAGTGAGGCTGACCATGTGCCGGCGGCGGTCGTTCGGGTCCCGCTGGCGCTCGATCAGGCCGCGCTGCTCGAGCGAGTCGAGGATTCCGACGAGCTGGCTGCGGTCTAGCTGCAGCGCATCCGCGATCGTGGCCTGCGTCTCCCGGGCCTCTTCGCCGAGGAGCGCGAGGACGCTGTAGTCGTAGAGACTGAATCCCGCCGCCTCGACTTCCGCGATCGCCTTGGCCTTGAAGGTGTAGCCAAGACGAGCGAGCAAGAAGGCGGAGTTCGCCAACAGCTCCTTGGCGACGCGAACCGGAGGACGTGGAACCTCAGTTACTTGAGTAGTCACGAAAATTAGTGTAGCACCAAAGAGTTGTCCTCTGCTATCGTGGACTCGTTCAACGATCTGGAGGGCAAATCAATGAGTTCAGAAATTGTGACACAGCCGGTGGACGAACGCGAAGAGACCGACAGCAGGCGCTGGCTCGGGCTCGTCGCCGTCATCGTCGCCGCCCAGTTCATGGTCGTCCTCGACATCGCGATCGTGAACGTCGCCTTGCCGTCGATCAAGACCGATCTTCACTTCACCGAATCAAGCCTGCAGTGGGTGATCACCGCGTATTCGATCTTCTTCGGCGGCGTGCTCCTGCTCGGCGGGCGGCTGGCCGATCTGCTTGGCCGCCGGCGGCTGTTCATGCTGGGGCTTGCCCTGTTCACAGTCAGCTCGCTGCTCGACGGCCTTGCCTGGTCGGAGGGCTCGCTGATCGCGTTCCGCTCGTTGCAGGGGCTGGGCGCAGCCTTGCTGTCGCCGGCCGCTCTGTCGATCCTGACGACGACCTTCCGTGAAGGGCGCGAACGCAACCTAGCGCTCGGGATCTGGGGCGCGGCATCCGGCAGCGGCGGGGCGGCCGGAGTGCTGCTCGGCGGCGCGCTGACCAGCACTTTGAGTTGGTCGTGGATCTTCTTCATCAACATTCCCGTCGGCCTGCTAGTGCTGGGCGTGACCCCCTGGCTGCTCCGTGAGAGCCGCGCCGATCTCCAGCACCGCACCTTCGACTTCGCCGGCGCCACATCGATTACCGCGGGCCTGATGGTGCTCGTCTACGCGATGACGCGCGCGACGGAGCACGGCTGGCTCACCGCGGAAACGATCGGCCTGCTCGCCGCTTCGGCTGCCTTGGTCGCCGCCTTCGTCGCGATCGAGTTTCGCTCGAAGGCGCCGCTCTTGCCGATGCGGATCTTCCGGCTGCGGACGCTCACTGCGTCGAACGTCACCGGCCTGCTGATGGGCGGAGCGGTGTTCTCGCAGTTCTTCCTGCTCACGCTCTACATGCAGCAGGTTCTGCACTACTCGGCGCTCAAGACAGGTGTCGCCTACATCGCGCTGACGCTGGCGATCATCAGCTTTTCGGCCGTTTCGCAGATGCTGGTGACGCGGATCGGCATCCGCCGCGTGCTGTCGGCGGGGCTCCTACTCTCAGCGGTCGCGCTCGTACTCTTCGCGAGGCTGCCTGTGCACGGGAGCTACTTCGCCGATCTCTTTCCGGCATTCTTGATCAGCGGCGTCGGGCTGGCGCTGGCGTTCGTGCCGATCTCGATCGGCGGCCTGACGGGCGTCCGCCAGGCCGACGCGGGAATCGCCTCCGGCCTGATCAACACGACTCAGCAGATCGGCGGCGCGATCGGCGTCGCCGCGGCGACCACGATCGCGACGACTTTCACCACCCGCTACGTCGACGTGCATGCCGGCGCGACTCCGCTCGGCGGGGCAGCACTGACGCACGGCTTCGCGATCGCGTTCTACGCCCTGGCAGCCATCGCAGCCCTGGGCGCCGTCGCGGCAGCGGTGCTTGTCGAGTCCAACCCCGCGATGCCGGAGGTGGAAACCGTCGATCAGCCTGTCGCCGTGGAGCTGGCCGCGTGAGTGCGCGAGAAATCGACGACCTGCTCCTCCACATCAGGGGTCTCGTGCTGGTGCGTGAGATCCTGAGGCAGCGCGGTGCCACCCCCGCTGAGCTCGAGGCCCACACGGCCGAGCTCGAGCGGCTGAAGGACCGGCTGGCCGAGCTCGCCGTTCCGGCAACCGTCGGAGGCTAGGACACAAAAGGGGCGCGGCGGCCTCCCAGCCGCCGCGCCCTTCTAGCTCCCGTTCCGACGAGTGCTACGAGGACTTCATCGGATCGAGATACACGTCGTCGATCGCCGCGTTGCCGCCGACCGCCGTGAAGCGGAACGAGACCGAGGTGGTGAAGAGCGGCAGAGTCCCGCCCAGCATCCCGATCGCCGGCGAGGGCTTCCAGGAGCCGCCCGACGAGATCGTGCCGCCGTCGAAGATGCCGAGGACGCTCGAAAGCAGGCCCCGATAGATGACCTGAACCTTCACGCTCGAGCCGGAGTCGCCGCGCGTGAGGAAACGCATCTTGCTCGAAAGCAGCGAGATGCACATCCCCGGGCTCGTGGCCGACGCGCCCTTGGGCAGCGACACCGAAGTCTTGTCCGCGCTGCTATGGACGAAGTAGGTCTCATTCCCGGAGACGGCACGGGCACCCCCGCTCAGGCTCCAACCGCTGCCGCCCGACTCGAAGCCACCGTCGGGAGCAAACGCGTAGTTGGCGTAGTCCTTCCAGGCTGAAAAAGGCGTCGAAGTCGCAGAGGGGCAGGCGAGGCCGAGACCCGCGGCCGCCGGAGCGGCTCCCGCAGCCATCGCGATTGCACCGCCGACCAGACCGAGAGCAAGAGCGGCTCGCGCCCGACGGACAAAAGAATTCAATGCCACAGAAAATCCTCCTCAGATAGCCGCAGTCGATTACCCAGATTCCCTGTACTCACTTTGGTCAGGCGCGGCGTCGCAACGTCCCCCATTGAGGTGATTCGTCTGCGAGTCAAGGAGTTCCCATGGCACGCCGATACCGGGGAACATGGCGGCGTCGGTCGCGACTGGATCTACCGTGCCCGAAAGCGGCGTGCTTCAGGGCGGCGCGGATGCCAGCGTCGATGCGCTGATCGAGCAGTCGCGGCAGTTGGCGGCCACGCCCCTCGGCGATCGAGACCGTCTGGCCTCGCTCCTGCTCGCCGTCCCGTTCTTGCTTGTTTCCGGCGCCCTGGCTGCATTCGCCCACTCGTCTCGGGAGGCGGGGCTCGGGACGTTTGCCGTCTTCATTGCGGCCTATGCGCTCGCATCGCGAATCGACTTCGAGATCGGCACCGGGTCGGCCGTGCCCACCCAGCTCGTGCTCGTGCCGATGCTCGTGCTCCTTCCGGTCCAGGATGTACCGCTG
>Ga0209153_1000623_pt1 | contig 15220 bp, 9 predicted proteins | sample GraSoiAngelo_120_FD_185877 | JGI IMG/M metagenome (GOLD analysis project Ga0209153, IMG submission 185877) | Grasslands soil microbial communities from the Angelo Coastal Reserve, California, USA - 14_0919_09_20cm (SPAdes) (version 2) | ecosystem: Environmental > Terrestrial > Soil > Grasslands ...
CATCGAGCTCGAAGCGCGCATGCTTTATCCCGGCGATCGCAAAGACGGGCCTCAGACGACCGCCGTCGTAACGCTTCCTTCCGGCGAGCAAATCAAAGGTCAAGTGGTGCACGCCGACGACTTCGTCGTTGGCCTGCGCGATGCCTCCGGTTGGTACCGCTCTTTCGCGCGCGATCGAGTGAAGGTGGAACTCCACGATCCGCTCGCAGCCCATGGCGAGCTGCTCGGCAAGCTTACAGAAGCAGATGTGCACAATCTCTTTGCCTATCTCGAGAGTCTGAAATAAGGGATCGTAGCCGTAATCCAAAGGGGAGTCGCAATGCTTTCTCACGTTTTCCCAACGATCAAGCGCCCGTCATCCCGAGCGAACCGGGGGCCCCGGCGAGCCCGGTTTTGCCTCGCTGGGGTGGGGGAGCGAGGGAGCTGCGGTTGTCGTTTGCTTTACCGCGCTTTGGCACTCCCGATGAGCACCATGCAAGGCCGAGTTATGCTCCTACTGCTTGTTTTCTTTCTCGTTCTGTGCGCGCCGTTCGTGGTCGCGCAAGGCCTCGATCCTGCCGCGCTGCTCAAGCCCGCCACCGACACCTGGCCGACTTACAATGGCGATTATTCCGGCCGCCGCTTCAGCCCGCTCGACCAGATCAATGCCGGCAACATCGGCTCGTTGACGCTTGCCTGGGCCTTCCCGGTGCGCGTCGCCGCGATCAAATCCACTCCGCTGGAAGTGAATGGAATTCTCTACTTCAGCACGCCCGACAACGTTTGGGCCGTCGATGCCCGCTTCGGCCGCGAAATCTGGCATTACGAGCGTAGGTCGGAAGGCGACCACATCGGCCACAGGGGCCTGGCCATGTACAAGAATTGGCTTTACTTCACCACTCCCGACGCGCACATGATCTGTCTGGACGCCAAGGATGGAACAGTGCGTTGGAATGTAGAGCTCGCCGATCCGAAGCTCGGATACTTCGCGACGATGGCTCCGCTCGTGATTCGCGATCACGTTATCGCCGGTGTCTCGGGCGACGTCACTGACGTTCGCGGCTTCCTCGATTCTCTCGATCCGGAAACCGGAGCGCTCCAGTGGCGCTGGTACACGGAGCCGGACCCGGGTCAGCCAGGATCGGAAACTTGGCCTAAAGAGAGCGATGCCATCCTTCATGGCGGTGGCATGACTTGGATGACCGGAACCTACGATCCCGGGCTGAATCTTCTTTACTGGGGCACCGGCAATCCCAATCCCGTGCTCGCGGGCGAGGGCAGACCGGGCGACAATCTTTACACCTGCTCCATTGTGGCCCTCAATCCGGACACCGGTAAGCTCGTGTGGTTTTTTCAAACCTCGCCCCACGATGTGCACGACTGGGACTCCGTTGAGACTCCCGTTCTGTTTGACGCCACGTTCCAAGGCAAGCCGCGCAAGCTCCTGGCGCAAGCCAGCCGCAACGGGTTTTTCTTTGTGCTCGACCGCGTCAATGGCCAGCATCTGGTCACCGCTCCGTTTATCGACGAGACTTGGGCTTCGCGCGTGGACTCTCGCGGCCGCCCGGTCGCCAAGCCCGAAGCGGCACCGAGCCCGGACGGCGCGCTCGTCGAACCGGGCTCGGACGGCAGCACCAACTGGATGGCGCCCAGCTTTGATCCGCAGACGGGTCTGTTTTACGTCAATGCGCGCCGACTCTTCAGCATTTTTTATCTCACGGCCACGGGAAAGGCGGAAGGCTGGGGCGGTCGCGACCATAATTTGTGGGCCAATTCCACGTTGCGCGCGCTGGACTACCGCACTGGCAAAGTCGTGTGGAATCACGAACTCGGCAATAGGGAAAGCATCGCGGGGATCTTGACCACCGCCGGGCATCTGCTGTTTACCGCGGACAATTCCGGCAACCTGCTCGCTCTCGATCCTGCTACGGGCAAAACTCTCTGGCACCTTAACATGGGCGGAAGGCTGGTGGCCTCGCCCATGACCTACCTGCTCGACGACCGCCAGTACCTCATCATCCCCGTCGAAGACATTCTTTACGCGTTCGTCTTGCCGGAGCACCTCGTCGCTGGCCCGCAATCGCAGACTACCGAGACTACCAACACCAGGCCGTTCCACAGTTCCTCGACCCCACCCGGCGCCCCGTGGAATAAGGGACTGACAAAGTAAGGAAGGGCTGCTTTGGCAAGCACCTGTTTTTGAAACGCGGCGGCGTTTCCTCCGCGCAGGCCTCCACGCCTGTTTCTTTGCTCGTTGGGAACCTTCAGGAACAGCCTTCCGTGGTTGAAGGGGCGCTTGCGTGGGCCCCGCGGTAAGGTATTGGCCCATTTGTGATTACAGCTTTTTCCGGATTTAACTACGAGACGCGTTATGGATAATCGTAGGAGTTCGCAATCTGGAAAGGTCGTTGCCCGTTCGATGGGTGCAGAATTTACGCCGACGCAGCCCAAAGTCCTGATGATCGGAGTCTACCGGCTAGTGCTAGACAATGTGCGCGTTCTGCTGGGGACAATGAGATGCCAGTGCGTCATTGGTTCAAGCATCAAAGAGGCGCTTGGATTGCTCGAGGAGGAAAAGCCAGAGGCCGCCATCATTGACATGCAAGTGCTCGCCTCTGCCCCGGCCCAAACGCTATTGGACCTCCACAAATTCGTCCTCGGATTACGAGGGCGCGCGGTGGTTCTTACAAGCGCGGAGTGGGATCTCCAATTGCCGGTGCTAGATGCGTATTGCCTTCCTAAGGTTTCCGTTGATCTCCTCTTCCAGGAGCTTGTGCCCTGCCTGGAGTTGTTGCTCCGCGGAAATATCGCCCCTCGTCAGAAGATACACAGCGCGCGGCTTGTTTTTGATAGTTCTCTCCAACCCTTGCCCGCAGGAGTTCGCTCAGCACCGCCCACAGATCATCGGCTCCTATACGAGTCGGGAGATGTAATGGTCGACCTTTGGCTCGAGCCGTACAGAGATTCAGGCCGCATCAACCTCGTGGGTCAGATTTTGCATGAGATTAAATCAGGGTCTCTGCTTTATTGTGCTCCCGTCGTGCTGCAAAGCAAAGTAGAGCCCATTGAGGCTACAACAACAAATGAGCTTGGTGAGTTTCACTTGGATTTTGATCCTCATCCCCACCTGAGGCTGGAAATAGGGGTTAGGGAAAATCAGTGGGTATCGGTCGAGCTACCTGATTCCAGTAACGCCGCCCGGGAAAGCCAGTAAGGGTCTCGTTCTTCGGGGATCACTCAGGACATCGAGACTCCAGAAAGACCGGGTTTCCAAGAGAAGAGAAGGCCATAATCCATGAGGCTGAAAGCACTTTTATTTTTCCTTTTCCTGTCTGGCTTGTGGCCCCTCAGTGCCTCGGCCCGTAACCGATTCATTGTACGCGACACGTCAGGCATCCATGCCCTTAAGGAAGCCTGTGAGAAGCTGGATTGCACCGTGGTCAGCACGGTAGACGGCAACCAGAACCAACTTTTCTTTATCACAGCCCCCAGCAAGATTGATCCGACGGATCTTTTAGAGGCGTTGAAAAAATTACATGGAGTAACCAACGCCGAATTAGATCAAGGGGTGGCGTTGGACACGGGATTGAATCGCGCGGCCACGCTACCTGAAGGGCTCTCGGACAGCGCTCCCGTAGATTACTTCGGCGCTTCGGTCTGGCATGGCTATGTGAATCAGCCCGCGGCCGAAATTGTTAGATTATCTGAAGCGCGAAGCACGTTTCACGTAGCCGGAACCAGCATTGTGGCGGATATTGGCACAGGAGTGGATCCCAATCATCCGGCACTTCAAGGTGTCTTGCTGCCAGGCTGGGACTTTACTCGGGATCTTCCGGGCGGTTGGGAAATGAGGGATCTTCAGCCTGGAATTTCGCAGCGACCGCCGTGTACAGATTGCCCAGTGGCGGTGGTGAATCAATCCACAGCCGCAGTGCTGGACCAATCAACGGCGGCCCTTCTAAGTGGGAATCTACAATATGCGGCATTTGGTCATGGAACGATGGTGATGGGCATCATCCATCTTGTCGCCCCTGAAGCCAAACTCCTCCCGCTAAAAGCCTTCCATGCGGATGGGACGGGGTTCCTTTCCGATATCTTGAAGGCCATTTATTTTGCAGTGCGGAACCAAGCCAAAGTGATCAACATGAGCTTCGACCTGACGACTAACTCGCCCGAGCTGTCCAAGGCTCTCAATTTCGCCAGGGAGCACGATGTCATTTGCACCGCCTCGGCGGGCAATGACGGACAAATGGAGATTGTCTATCCGGCGGCGCTGCAAAGCGATGTGATGGGAGTAGCATCAACGGACGACCTGGATCAGCGGTCCACTTTCTCGAACTTTGGCGATGGCATTGTGTGGGTGGCGGCCCCCGGTGAGGCCATCATTACCACTTATCCTTTCAGCACCTATGGGGCTGCTTGGGGAACCTCCTTCAGCGCGCCTTTCGTAGCTGGGGCGACTGCCTTGTTGTTAGATCAACGGCCCAGTACGAACGAGACCCAGGCCGCTGCTGCCGTGGCTCACGCGGTGCCTATAGGCCCCAACATGGGCAACGGCCGGTTGGACTTGGTGAAGGCGCTGGCCGCCAACGACCCGCCCGGAGGCAACTTCTATCTCGCTCCATCTGAACATCAAAATGCCACAATCGAGCGCGGTCGGGAGGGGACCTTCACTTTTAACGTCGTGGCATTGCGGGACTTCGCGGGGACCGTGGATGTCAGCGTGGCTGGTCTGCCCTCCGAAATGTCCGCGGATATCGATCCGCCGAACATCGCTGGTTCGGGCACGTTTGGGCTCACCTTGCGGGTAGACGAGGACACGAGGCCTGGACCGTATCTATTGACCATCACCGGGGAGAGTGGAAGTCTGCGGCACTCCGTTGCCATCGAGTTGCGGGTTCAATAGAGGCTGTGGGATCCAAAAGGTCTCCAGTCCTAGGACATGGACCTTCCATGGGACTGGTATCATTGTCAACTTTTGAAATTGTCCGCTGCCCGCCAAAGACCGGAATACCGGCCGGGCCCCCCCTGCGCTCGGGTGTCGGCGGCTCCTGAACAGTGGGACGTAAAAAATCAGCTTCGGTATGTCCTTAGCCTGAGCTCCGGGTAAATCGTACTTCAAAGCAGACACACCTAGCTCGATACTTGGTCCCTCCAGAACTGTTCGACCTGTTCGCCCTACTTTGCTACCCTTTTGCGGGATGCTAATTGATGCGGAAAGATTATCTGCAAGCGGCGGTGGAGATTGCTCAGGAAGCGGGAAAGATCCTTATCGAGGAGTTCTCCCGGCCGCTGGACATTCGCTACAAGGGCGACGAAGTCGACCTCGTCACGCAGGCGGACAAGCGCTCCGAGCAATATATTGTTTCCCGCATCAACGAATTTTTCCCCGGCCACGCCATCACCGCGGAAGAGGGCACCGGCCAGGACACCGCTTCCGAATTTCGCTGGCACGTCGACCCGCTCGACGGCACCACGAATTTCGCCCATCACTATCCCTGCTTCTGCGTTTCCATCGCGCTGGCGCAGCGCGGCACGCCGCTTGCCGCGGCCATTTTCAATCCCTACTACAATGAGCTGTACACCGCGGCGCGCGGCGAGGGCGCCACTTTCTCAACCAGCCTGCTTTGCACCGGCTTCCCCGTGCGCAACCGCAGACTCAGCCCGAATCTGCAGTATTACGGCGAGTTCACGCAGCAAACGCACGGCGTGCGCCGCGACGGCTCTGCCGCGCTCGATCTCGCCTGCGTGGCCTCCGGCCGCTTCGATGGTTTCTGGGAATTCGGCCTCAATAAGTGGGACGTGGCTGCGGGCGTGCTGCTGATTGAAGAGGCCGGTGGGAAGGTCAGCGACTTCGAGGGGAAACCCTACCAGCTTGGCGGCCCGGTCATTCTTGCAACGAACGGACTTATTCATGAGGAGATGCGCAAAGTAGCGCTGCAAATTTACCGCCGCACACGCACGCCTGGCTAAGATTGGATTGGAAATACGAGATTTGAATTTACGCCGAGCAGAGGATTTCTGAACAAGGGAGTTCAGGTGTCGAGATACCAGGGAACGTTGATGACGACAATACGCTGGTTGCCGCGAAGCAACAGGAGCGCCTTCAAGACGGAAGCACGTTTGTTGTGGAACAGATAGTGATACCAATGACGTTCCACCAGTTCCGGGATGATCACGGCAATCTGCTGGCCGGGATTAGCGCGCTCGGCTTCGAGAACGTAATCGATGATCGGCGACAGGATTAATCGGTAAGGCGAAGGCAGGACGACTAACTCCGGGGCGGGCACGTCGGCTTCCATGGCGGGCTGCTCGACAAAGCGACACCATTCGCCGCGAAAAATTTCCGAGCCTTGGCCGCAGTCGACATGGACGGCGCGAATGTTCGGCGAAATTTTGAGTGCGAAGCGCAGCGCTTTCTGGACGATGCGATTCCAGCCTTGCACCGGCAAAATGACCAGCGGCGGCGTCGTATCGGTCAGATCGAGCGGCGTCGGGCTGCGCACTTCCACGAAAACCGCGTGATAGTGGCGGCGCACCAGTCCCATGGCCAGCAGGAGTCCTGGAATCAACAGCACGGTAATCCAGGCGCCTTCCACAAATTTCGCCACGAGTACGACAATTACCGTGATCCCCGTAGCCAATGCACCCAAACCGTTGATCAGCATGCTGCGCGTTGCACCTTTGCCACCGACCCGCCGCCAGTGGCCCACCATGCCGGCTTGCGATAGCGTGAAGGCGAGAAAGGCGCCCACGGCATACAGGGGAATCAGGCGATCGGTGACCCCGCCAAAAATGATGAGCAACAGGCCAGCGAAAACTGCGAGAACCAGGATGCCTTGCGTATAGACGAGCCTGCGGCCACGTATCGCAAAAGAATGCGGAAGATAGTTGTTCTGCGCGATGGCGCGGCAAAGGCGAGGAAAATCCGCGAAAGCGGTGTTGGCTGAGAGCGCCAGCACGACCAAAATGGAAGCCATCGAAAGGTAATAAAACACGCCCCTGCCCGAAACGGCGGCGAGCAGCAGCGAAAGAACGCTTTGATAGCCGGGTTGGCCGGGAACCGTGGCTTGGATGCCGTACACGCGCACGAGATAGGCGATTCCGGCGAGAAGAATCATCAGCAGAACGATGATCACCGTGAGAGTGCGCCGCGCGGTAGCAACAACTGGTTCGCGGAAGGCTTTCACGCCGTTGCTGACGGCTTCAACGCCGGTCATCGCGGTGCAGCCGCTGGCAAATGCCTGCAGAATGATCCAGGCGCCGGGAACGGCCGCGGCCTGCGCGACCTGGGGAAGAGGTTCGACGGGGACCGGATGCCCGCCGGAAACGAGCGTCCTGAACAAACCGATGAGGATGGCCGCGAGCAGCGTCCCTACAAATAAATAAGTGGGCGCCATGAAGACCAGGCCCGTGTCGCGCATGCCGCGAAGATTGATCATGGTAATGAAGACCAAAATCCCCAGGCAGATCGCTAACGTGTGAGACTGAAGGCTTGGGATGGCGGAAACTAGCGCGCCGACACCGGCCGAGATACCCACCGCGACGGTCAGAACGTAATCAATCATGAGCGCCGCCGCGGCTAATAGTCCTAGAGAGACGCCCAGGTTCTGGCGCGCGACGGTATAGGAGCCTCCGCCGCCGGGATACGCGTGGATCGTTTGCCGGTACGAAAAATAAACAATGGCGAGCAGGACGATGATGCTCGCGCTGATGGGAATTATGTACGCGATTCCCACCGCGCCGAGAGGAGCCAGTAACGTGAGAGCGGCTTCAGGACCGTACGCCGCCGAACTCAATGCGTCCAGGCCGAATATCGGAATACCCGTCGCAACGCCGATGTGCTCGGCGCGCGCCTGATCCGAGGCGAGCGGCTTGCCCAAAAGCACATCGAACAACGACATGAGGGCATTGTCCTATAAGTCGGCGTGATTGCGGAAAACGAATTACGCGGAAACGTGGAATCAAAGCTCGGGGAGTTCGGTTGCTTCGTCAAACATGAAAAATATTGCTTCGATTTAGCCAAATTATGACGAAAAGCTTAACAATTTCCTTACGCGGATTCTTCTATTCTGGCGGTCGGAAAACAAAGTGAAGAGCAAGACCAGTGGTTTACAGATTAAGGAGAGCATTTCGCTCTGTCGGGCTAACGTTGCTATCGGTGACAAGCTCGCTGACAGCTGCACACGCGCAAACAACATCGAGCAGTGTTCCGTCTTCTGACCAGAGCATTCCTTTGGGCTTGTCATCCGAGATGGGCTCATCCGACTCATCCTCCCAGCAAAAGGAAGCCTACGGCCGTTTCTTTCACCGTCTTTCGAAAGCTTATAGGGATGATTGGAAAGGGACGGCACCCGGCGCTGACCCCGTGCGGCGCGGTTATCCTGCGCCGGTGGACGGGCCGCCGTTTCCTATTTCCGACTGGCCGTACGGAGGTTCTCCGGTTATCGGCGCACCCTGGACGCAATCGTCGCCCTTTATGGAAGCAATTTGGAGAGGGCCGCATGGCGAAGCGTGGAAGAAAAGCGGAGTGCAGATTTACGGCTGGTTCAATGCGGGCTGCAACGTCAGCACCTCGCACAAGTCCAGGTACGCCAATTTCCCGGAAGCCTACACGGAGGTCGCTGACGCGTGCATTCCCGATCAGCAAGTTTTGCATATTGAGCGCCAACCAGACACGGTGCAAACGGAACACTTCGACTGGGGCTTCCGCGTCACCAATCTTTATGGCCTCGATTACCGCTTCACGACGGCGAAGGGGTATTTTAGCGACCAATTGCTGAAGAAAAATCGAGAATACGGATACGCCCCGGTGATGGCCTACGTGGACTTGTATTTTCCGCAGTTTGCGGACGGAATGAACGTGCGCATCGGGCGGTACAGCTCGCTGCCCGACATTGAAGCGCAGCTAGCGCCGAACAACTACACCTACAGCCATTCGATTCTTTACACCTTCGACGCCTCCACGCAAACGGGAATCAACGTAACCACGCGGCTCAACGACCATTGGATGATTCAGTTAGGGCTCTCGGCGGGGAATGACGTGGCACCCTGGGTAGGTGAACCAGATGCCCAGCCGACCTTCAACGGTTGCGTGCGTTTCACTGGGCAGGAAGGGAGAGACAACCACTATGCTTGCTTGAATTCGCTGAACTCGGGCAAGTACGCGTACAACAATCTGCAGAGTGTTTATTACACGTGGTACCGCAAGTTCGGCGATTCGCGATGGCACACGGCGACAGAGTGGTGGTACATGTGGGAAAAGAATGTGCCGAATATCGCACCTTCCGCGCCACCGGGAGCTGCCGCACTTCTCATCACCGGTGCCAACGGAGCGTTTTGTGACCATCCCGCGGCGCTAACCTGCACGGCGACGGAAACAGCGGTGGTCAACTACGTCGAGCGGCAATTTTCGAAGCACAACTACATGACCATTCGCAACGAATACGTCGATGATATGGCTGGGCAACGGACCGGAACGAAAACAAAATATTCCGAGCACCTCCTTGGCTGGGGTCATTGGATCGGAACAACGATTCTCTTGCGGCCAGAAATTCGTTTCGAGCATTCTTACAATCGGCCCGCTTATGATTCTCCGTGCTTGCCCTGCGGTCTCCCGGGCACGAAGAAAAGCCAGTTGACCGTAGCGTCCGACGCAATGTTCTTTTTCTAGGCTAGCAAGAAATTGTTTTGCGAAAATTGAGCGCCACCGTCGCGTTTCGGAAATGGCGTCCCTATTCGTAGCGCAGGGCGACCAGGGGATCGACGTGGGACGCGCGGCGCGCCGGATGGTAACAGGCGGCAAAAGCCACAATCCCAAGAAGCACTGCAACTGCGGCGAACGTGAGCGGATCAAACGGGCGGACTCCATAAAGAAGGCTGGCAAGATAGCGCGTCACGCCGAGCGCTCCCAAGATACCGAGGATTGCGCCAACGGCTGACAATCCGACGCCTTGGCGCACAATAAAGCGCAAAACGTCCGAGGGACGTGCGCCGAGTGCCATGCGCACGCCGATTTCCCGCGTGCGCCGCGCCACTTCGTAGGAGAGCAATCCATACAAGCCAATGCAAGCCAGCAAAAGCGAAAGCCCGCCAAAGAAGCTCGCTAACCTTGCCATGAGCCGCTCTTGAAAAAGTGATCCTTGAATCTGCGCAGATTGAGTCTTAACGTCGAAAAGGGGCAGATTGTCGTCCAGTTGGCTCACAATGCTGCGCACCGCAGGAATAATTGCTTCGGGGTCCGCGATTGTCCGAACCTCAAATGTCCCGCTGCCTTCTTTTTGCGGCACGTAAACCGTTGGTGAAATGTTACCCCGCAGCGTTTCATATTTCGCGTCACCAACGATACCGACAATCTCGCAGCTTCGGTACTTATCACCGAGACCGCTGATACTTCGGCCAAGCGGATTCTGCTCTTTAAGAAACTGACGGACGAATGCTTCGTTGACTACCATGGGGCACCAGCTGGAGTCAGTCGCAAAAGTGAAATCCTTTGGGCTCAAGGTCCGTCCAGCGAGGACGGGAATATGTAGAGTCTCGAAAAACTTCGGTCCGACTTGCAAAGCATCTGTCATATGCTCTCTGTTCTGCGCGTCACCTGCGATCCTGAAAGTTGACGACCAAAGGTCGCCACTCAACAGAGGATCGAAAGAGTAGCTGGCGGAAAGCACGCCAGGAAGGGCTTCGAGGCGTTGCTGCAGTTGAAAAAAAAGCCCGTGAGTTTGCGCATCCGTATAGCCGTTGAGGGTCGGATCCATTGCAAAGAGCAGAATATTCCGCGTATCGAAACCGGGATTGATGCTTTTCAAATTTTCTAGTGTGCGCACGAGCAGGCCAGCGCCCGAAAGCACGATAACGGATAGTGCCACCTGCACCAGCACCAAGCTGCCGCCGAAACTCACCCATCGGTGGGAAGCGCCGCTCGCAAGCGTTGTAGGGCTTTCTTTGAGCGCCGGCGTCAAGTCCAGACGCATGCCACGGAACGCGGGGGCGAGGCCGAATAAAATTCCGGTGAGAATGGACACCGCTCCGGTAAAGGCCAGAACGCGAAGGTCCAGATGCACCGACAAACGGGAGGGCCACAATCCTCCGTGAGACATAAACGCCACAAGCGACTGAACGCTCCAGTAGGCGAGGAGGACTCCCGAAGTTCCGCCCGCCAGCGAGAGAAGCATGCTTTCGGTAAGCAATTGGCGAGCGATTCTTGCACGCCCCGCGCCGAGAGCCAGCCGCACGGCTAGCTCCCGTTGCCGGCTGGCAGAACGTGCCAGCATGAGCCCGGCTACATTGGCACACGCAACTAACAAGACCAACCCCACCGCGGTCATCAGAATTGTCAGGGGCGTCGAAAACCGATCGCGCAGTCCCCTGATGACTTGTGGCGCAGGCATAAGGACCAGCCGCGGCGCGTCTTCGGCCGTGAATAATTTCTTTGTCGTGTCCAGGACATCGTTCCGGAAAATAGCGCCAGCGGCCGCTTGAGCCTTCTCCAGGGGAATCTCTTGCTTGAGGCGTGCAACAAGGTAGACCCACCAGTTGTCGTCGCCCGCCTGAAGCGACGGCTTGTCGCCGTCCATACTACCATTCAAGTTTTTTCCGAGTTGCGGCTGGAGCGATATGGGTAGCCACATCGGACGTGCCGTGGCTGGGTCCAAGCTAGGGAATTCTTTCGCTGCCACGCCTACAATCGTCACGGGGACATTGTTCAGCCAAATTGTTCTTCCCACTACGGCCGGATCGCCGCCGAAAGCACTTTGCCAGTAGCCGTATCCAAGCACCGCGACCCCTGGCGCACCTGGCTTATCATCCGAACGGGCAAAGGTCCGGCCTAGCGCTGCTCTGACGCCGAGCGTGTCAAAAAATTCTCCCGAGACTAGTTCCCCATGCACAAACTTGGCCGGACCATTGCCTCTCAGATTGAGCCCCACGTCGCCGCCCAAAGCAGTGACACTGGAGAAAGCGTCCTGGAGGTCCCGAAATTTGCGAAATATGGGATAGGAAAACGAGCAGCCGTGTTCTCCGGTGGAATTCGGCGAGGGACAGGACATGTATCTGTATTGTCCCTTTGTGTTTGGCGAACGGAGGGCGGCCCATTGGAACACGACTACCTGCTGGGGGTCGCGGACCGGTAAGGAGCGAAGAAGCGCGGCATCGATGAGGCTGAAGATGGCGGTGTTGGCGCCGATGCCGAGAGCAAGAGTGAGGATCGCGACGGCGGTGAAGCCGGGAGATTTGCGCAACATGCGAAAGGCGAAGCGCAGATCCTGAAGGAGCGTGTCCAGAAAGGGCAGGCCGCGGCGTTCGCGATAGATTTGGCGGGTTTGCTCGACACCGCCGAAGTCGAGAAGCGCTTGGCGCCGGGCTTGCTCCGTGTCCATGCCTTCGGCGAGATTGCGCTCGACCGCCATCTCCAAATGCGAACGCAGCTCGGCATCGAGGTCGCGATCGAGACTCGGGCGGCGAAACAGCTCGAGAAGGCGGGCGGCCAGCATTTGAACGAATTCGATCATGAGGTAGCCTTCAGCACGCGATTGATTACCGCGGCCATTTCGTTCCAGCCTGTGGCTTCTTCCCGAAGCTGCCTGCGGCGCCTTCGCGTAAGCGACTAAAACTTGGCGTTGCGATTGTTTTCCGAGACGCCCCACTTGGAAGAAATCCAGCCGCGCTGCTCGAGGCGCAAGAGAGCGGGGTGCAGAGTGCCTTGGTTCAGGCACACCAGGTCCTCGGGAACCTGCTGAATGCGCTGGGCAATTCGGAAGCCGTGCACCAGCGTTTTCAGGACCAGCAGGTCCAACGTGCCTTGCAAAACCTCGGCTTTCGGGGCCATATCGCTCCTTTAGACGATCAACAGGAAGCGGGGTCGCTAGAAATATCACGACTCCTGTTGGTGGTCAACAGGAAAGTGCGTACCTTTTTGACGCGCTACGGGAGAGAGCTCTTACAATGCGGATTCCGCCTACTCCTACGAAAATACCTTCAGGCGGTCTGAGCCAGCGGTTCCAAGGTCACTTTGTGGCCCAGACGTTCGAGCCGCCTGACCAAGGATCGGCGGATGCGGTTCACGTCGATCCGGTCAAAGTGGTCCGCACCGAGTTCCCGGTAGTCTTCCTTACGCTTCAGCATGTGATAGGCAATCTCCAGCAGCGCATGAGCTACGGCCATGACCGCGCGCTTGGCTCCCCGCCGAGCAGCAATGCGCCGATACAGCGCCGAGAGGTAGTTGTTCTTCATCATCGAGATGGCCCAGGCCGCCTGCGCCAGACAACGGCGGAGCGAGACATTGCCCTTGCGCATCTTGCCGCTCAGTCGCTTCCCGGCGCTCTCAAAACTCCCAGGACACAAACAAGCCCAAGAAGCCAGGTGCCCAGAAGACGGAAACTGGTTCATGTTCATTCCCATTTCCGCCAGCATTCCCCAAGCGGTCACCCGATCGACTCCGGGAATGGTGCATAGCCGTGTGACCTTATCCTCAAAAGGGCGCATGCGCTTATCGATCTCCTGCTCGATCTCGTTCAGTTTCGATTCCGTGAAGCGCAGGTGCTCAAAAAGCTGTCGGAGCAAAAATCGATGATGCTCGGTCATACGACCTTCCAGCGCCAACTTTAGTTCTGGGATCTTGTTCCGCAGCAGCCCTTTGGACATCTCGGCCAGCCGGGCAGAGTCTTGCTCCCCGGCCAGCATCGCCTCCAAGATCGCTCTCCCCGAAGCACCCAAAGCATCGGTCGCTACCGATGCCAACTTAATGTTGGCATCCTCCAGCACCTTCTGGATTCGATTCGCAACCCGATTGATCTCCTGTACCAAACTCACGCGATACCGCGTGAGGTCTCGAAGTTCACGTATTGGCTGCGGGGCCACGAAACTCCCGCGAAGCAATCCGTGCTGCAGCAAATCCGCGATCCACTCGCTGTCTTTCTGGTCCGTCTTCCGGCCCGGCACGGCTTTGATGTGCTGGGCATTCACCAGCAACACCTCGACCTGCTCCGCAAGAATGTTCCACACCGGCTTCCAGTACACTCCGGTCGACTCCATAGCCACATGGGTTACGCCGCACTGCCCGAGCCAATCAGCCAACTGAAGCAGATCGTGAGTGAATGTCCCGAAGCGCTTCTTCTCTTTACGGCTCTTCCCCTTGCCCTGAGCCCACAACACACATGCGGTAATACTCTTCTTATGTACGTCCAAACCACAACAGCAGGGATAGACAACTTCCATCGCGCGACTCCTTTCCACCGCGCGGCGTTGGACGCTTCGAAAAAGCGAAAATCTCCTACGCGTGCTCTCCGCAACTTCTGGAGGCTACAATTCGTTGTGCTTCTCAGCGTCCCAGCCATACTCGTATGCGGGCTCTACAGCACCAGAGTAGGTCGGCCTCTGTCGCCAACGCGGCTCCACAAACGCTACGCCATCTCGAGCCCATTTTCATCCTTCGTTGTGGTCCCCGGAGGGGACCATGATTTACTCGTAGCGCAAAGCGACCATGGGGTCGACGCGCACGGCGCGCCGCGCGGGAATGTAGGATGCCAAGAGCGCGACGGCAGAGAGCAAGGCGGCGACGGCAATGAACGTCAGCGGATCGGTTGCGGTGACGCCAAAAAGAAGGCTGGACATCAGGCGCGTGATGGCCAGCGATGCGGCAATGCCAATGACTGCGCCAAAGGCGACCATGCGCGCGCCTTCGCCGAGCACCATACGCAAAATGTTGCCGCGCGAGGCCCCCAGAGACATGCGAATGCCGATCTCCTGCGTGCGGCGTGTGACCGAGAAGGCCACGACTCCGTAGAGGCCGACGGCGGCAAGAGCGAGAGCCGCGGTGGCGAACAGTCCCGCAAGAAGAAGGTAGAAGCGGCGGTCGGCGAGCCAGCCACCCATTTGCTGGGAGAATGTGGAGAACTTCACGGGGCAATCGGGAGTGAGATCGTGAAAGATGCCGCGCGCTGCAGAAATGATTTCTCCGGCCGGCGCGACGGCGCGCATGAGGATCGTGGGCGAAGAATTGGTGTTTATTCCGCGCTGGCGGTAATCGACATAAATGACCGGACTCGGCGGACGATCGAGGCCTTGCGCGCGAACGTCGCCAACGATACCGACGACGGTGAGCGGCTTCAAGTTGCCATCCATATTGCCGAAATTGATCCATTGCCCGATGGGATCCTGATTGGGCCATTGTTTGCGAGCGAGGGACTGGCTGATGAGCGCAACATGGGGAGAATCGAGGTGGTCCTGATCGTTGAACATGCGC
>Ga0209153_1000624_pt1 | contig 15219 bp, 11 predicted proteins | sample GraSoiAngelo_120_FD_185877 | JGI IMG/M metagenome (GOLD analysis project Ga0209153, IMG submission 185877) | Grasslands soil microbial communities from the Angelo Coastal Reserve, California, USA - 14_0919_09_20cm (SPAdes) (version 2) | ecosystem: Environmental > Terrestrial > Soil > Grasslands ...
TCTTCGGGTTATGCTTGGCTAAGACCTTCGTGATCGCCGCCGTCAACGTCGTCTTGCCGTGATCCACATGCCCAATCGTCCCGATGTTCACGTGCGGCTTCGACCGGTCAAACTTCTCCTTCGCCATTGCGCTGATAGCCTCTTTAGTTAAAGTATGTGATTCAGTCCCTTAAAGCTCACGATGAGATTTGAACTCATGCGGCTTAAAAGCCGATGCTGGGATTTGAACCCAGGACCTTTTCCTTACCAAGGAAACGCTCTACCCCTGAGCTACATCGGCTTAAAGTGTCCAAATGCTCTTTAGCGTGACAGTTCGCGCATAAAATCTCGCACTTACGAATCTCAGCCAATAACCTCTTTCGACTAACCTTTAAGGTGTTGGCATCGCCGATGGCGAAACTTTTCTGCGCTGGCTTTTTGTGATGAAAAGTAAGCGTTGCGGGATGCGATTCCCCACATCGCGCGCAACTCAATCCACTTTTATATTCAGCCAGCCACTGTCGTCGTTTACCTGCGAGCCTCTTATTCTTTTCAGCTTGCTGCTGAATTAGCCGCTCCCGATTACGCTGATAGTAGTCTCTGTTATAAGCCCGTACGCCTTCCGGGGTTTTGTGGGACATTGGTCATCCTCCAAAGGATTACTATAGTCCAGAGACTATTACCAACCTAAGGAGGCGCTCTACCCCTGAGCTACGCGGGCGCAAGCATGTTTGCGCCCTGCCCCGTGCGGCTGTGTCTGGAGCGGGAGACGAGGTTCGAACTCGCGACCCTCAGCTTGGAAGGCTGATGCTCTACCAACTGAGCTACTCCCGCCCGCAGAAGCGCGGAGGGATGAAGGATGAATAAAGCAGTTATGTTATCCCTCATCCTTCATCACTTCGTCCCTTACCCTCGTGGTGCAGGGGGTAGGATTCGAACCTACGTAGGGTGTGAACCCGCCGGGTTTACAGCCCGGTGCCATTAACCACTCGACCACCCCTGCGCGTCTTATCAAACTCGCCTCAAGCCGGCGAAGGGACTTGAACCCCCGACCCTCTGATTACAAATCAGATGCTCTACCAACTGAGCTACGCCGGCAGAACCCGCCGCTCAAACGTCGTACCTGATTCGCAGCCACCCGACACGGACGACGACGCGCGTCATCCGACAAAACGTGAATACTAACAACGGCTTTACGAAAACGCAAGTCGCTGATCCCATTGACGCAAAAACCGCTTGGTTTACTGCCTGCCGGAAGAAATTTATTGACGCTTGTGAAGGCCAATCGGTAGGATTGAAGTTGCCCCGGTGCGGCGGGTCGCCCGTTGCGTGTCGCGCCTGTCCCACATCCCCTGACCTTTTTGGCTGAAACCCATGCCGGCCCCTTTGGCCCGCATGCCCCTGAGTCGTCTGTCCGGCTCATGCAAACAGAAGGAGATTCTCTGTGCGTATCCGTAACATTCTTCCTTTGCCGATTTTCGTCTTGCTGTTCATCAGCATGACTGCTTTGGCTCAGACGACGACCAACCGCAGCGATCAGTCGAACGTGACTGCGACCGCTCAAGCCGGCCCCGTCGTCGCCCCTGTCGCGCGCGACTCAGAACTTTACTGCGCGGGCTTCATCGAGTACGCGCCTGCGCCCAACTATCTGCAAGTCGTCGGCGGCGAGCAGGAACAGGAGCAGCGTACCTATTCAGAAGGCGACTACGTCTTTATCAACGCCGGCGCGAATCAGAGCGTACGCGCCGGCACAGAGTATTCGGTCGTGCGCCCGCGCGGTCAGTTCTCATCGCCGTGGTCGCAGAAGGGCAAGCTCGGCGTCTATACGCAGGAGATTGCGCGGCTGCGCGTGACGAATGTGAAGGCTGAGACTTCGGTCGCACTGGTGACCCAATCGTGCGATCAGATACTGCTGGGCGATCTCTTGCGCACAGCGCCGCAGCGCGTCGCACCGATTGCGCCGACGAGCGCCGTCTTCGACCGCTTCGCCGAGCCGAGCGGCAAACAGCGCGGGCGCATTGTGCTTGCGCGCGACGGGCGCGAAGCGCCTTCGGTCAGCGAGGTCGTCTATATAGACCTCGGGCGCGAAGATAACGTCAGAGAGGGCGACCGCCTGACCATCTATCGGCCGGCCGGCACGGGCAACATCACGCGCTTCCGCGACGAAGAGGTCACGCCCGCAGCCAGCTACGGCTTCGAGAGCGAACGCTTTCGCGGCGGTCGTTTCTCCAATAAAGCGCCGCGCGTGCAAGACCCGACGCGCAACGGCAGCCACGGCCCTATCGAGACGACGCCGAAGGTCTTAAGGAAACGGCCGCCCGTGCCGCGCAAGGTGGTCGGCGAAATGGTGCTCCTGAACGTGCAACAGCGCACCGCCACGGCCGTCATCACGCGCGTCGCGCAGGAAGTTCACACAGGCGACTTCGTCGAAGTGCAGTAGAAGCCAGCATGGTCAGCAAACAGCGATCAGCTTTCAGCTTTGAAAGGTTGTCAAAGCTGAAAGCTGATCGCTGTTTGCTGACTAACGAACCATCTGCCCGGCCCGTGCGTCCGTCGCCACAGTCGCTTTTGCTTTGTCACGTTCCGCCGCGCTGCGTTCGGTCACGGCGCGATAGAAACCACGAAAGTATTCGTACATCGACAGACAGGCCGAGAGTACGACGACCCAGAGCATCGCGCGCCCCGTCGTGTAGAGCAGCACCTGCCAGTCGGTCATCGTCGTCACGCCTGCGCCGAATACGTGCTGCAAGGCGGCGCGCAACTCCGGCACAGTCCAGAACTGGATTGCCGGAAACGCTTGCCCGAAGTTCGCCACGGGCGGCGCGCCGCCGACGCTCGACAGAATCAAGAGCGCAATCGCCAACACCTGCGCCCACATCTTGAACTTGCCCATGCGCGACGCCGCGATCACGAACCCTTCCGTCGCCGCAATCGAACGCAAACCCGAAACAGCGAACTCGCGCCCGACGATGATCACGACCGCCCACGCGGGCGCGAGCCGATTTTCGACGAGCGAGATGAGCGCGGCCGAGATGAGCAGTTTGTCGGCAATTGGATCGAGCAGCTTGCCCAAAGAAGTGACCTGCGAGCGCCGCCGCGCGATGTGCCCGTCCAAATAATCTGTGAAGGCTGCGCCGAGAAAGAGCGCGACGCCGAGGATGTGGCGCGGCACGCCGAACCAATGCTCTGAGAACGGCGTCAACAGCACCACCACGAGCAGCGGCACAATGAAGATGCGCGACAGCGTCAGCGCGTTCGGCAGATTCAGACTCTTCACGATCTCTCCAGAGCTAATGCGCGGGCCTTTATCTTCGCAAGCGGAGTGTAGGATTCGTTTGCGAACAGTGTCAAGAAAACAGTTCAGCACGATATTCCGGCGCGTGCGGCCGTTTTGTCTTTGCTCGCGTCTCGTTTAGAATAGCTGTTTCCGCTACTCCCGAAATTCACGACTGTGGCGGCTCGGATCGGTTTCAGCAATGGCCATTGACCGCATCACGGTGCGCGGCGCGCGCCAGCACAATCTCAAGAACATCAGCGTCGAGATTCCGCGCGACCGGCTGACGGTCATCACGGGGCTATCCGGCTCAGGCAAATCTTCGCTCGCCTTCGACACGATCTACGCCGAAGGGCAACGCCGCTACGTCGAATCCTTGTCGGCTTACGCGCGCCAGTTCCTTGATCAACTCGAACGCCCCGATGTTGATTCGGTTGACGGCCTCTCGCCCGCGATCTCGATTGAACAGAAGACCGTCTCGCGCAGCCCGCGCTCAACGGTCGGCACGGTCACAGAAGTTTACGATTACCTGCGCCTGCTCTTTTCATCCGTCGGGCAGCCGCACTGCCAACAATGCGGCGCGCAGATCACGCGGCAGTCGGTTGAGCAGATCGTGTTGAGCGTTTTGAGTCTACCTGAAGGCGAGCGCGTGATGGTACTTGCGCCGATTGTGCGTGGACGCAAGGGCGAGTTTAAGAAAGAGCTTGAGAAGCTGGCGAAGGATGGGTTCTTGCGCGCGCGCGTGGACGGCGAACTCCTCTCGCTCGATGAAGAGATCAAACTCGACAAGCGGCGCAACCACACGATTGAAGCGGTCGTGGATCGGCTGCTCATCAAGCCGGGGATCAACGAGCGTTTGAGCGAGTCTGTCCGCACGGCTTTGAAGTTGACGGGCGGCGCGGTGCTCGTCTCCGTGGTGGACGGCGAAGAGAAGCTCTATTCGGAGAAGATGGCCTGCGTCAACTGCGGCATCAACATCCCGCCGCTCGAACCGCGCTCGTTCTCGTTCAACTCAGCCTACGGCGCTTGCAAACGCTGTCACGGTCTCGGCACTGTGCTCGAAGTTGATCCGGCGAAATTGATCCACGAACCACACGAGCGCGTGGACAAGCAAGTATTCTTGGGCGCAGCCGACAAACAAGGCTCTGCCTATTTGAAGAGCGCGCTGCTCGCTGTCGTCGAACACTTCGGCGCGACACCTGCGGTTCCATTTTCAGCCTTGCCTAAGCAAGTGCGCGACGCATTCTTTCATGGCCTCAACGGGCAGCTCACTTTCCGGCACGGGCAGTACAGTTATCAGAGCGATTGGAAGGGCGCGATCCGCCATCTGCGCGAGCGCATAAACGATGCGCCGTCGGAGAAGGTGCGCGTGGCGCTTGAAGAGTTGGTCTCGCCCGTCGAATGTATTGAGTGTCACGGCAGACGTCTGCAACCCGAATCGCTCGCCGTGCGCGTCGGCGGCTTAGGCATCGCGGATTATACGGCGTTGCCGGTTGATGAGACCGTCGGAGTCTTTGATCGCTTGACCTTGAACGAGCGCGAAGAACAGATCGCCGGTCGTGTCCTGCGCGAGATACGCAATCGCCTGCGCTTCCTGCAAACGGTCGGGCTTGGTTATCTCACACTTGATCGTCCATCGGCCACGCTCTCCGGCGGCGAAGGGCAACGCATACGCCTCGCCACACAGATCGGCTCGCAACTGCGCGGCGTGCTCTACGTGCTCGATGAACCGTCCATCGGCCTGCACCCGCGCGACAATCAACGCTTGCTCGAAACGCTCTGCCAGTTGCGCGACCTCGGCAACACAGTCCTTGTCGTCGAACACGACGAGGAGACGATCCGCCGCGCCGATTTCGTCGTTGATTTAGGCCCTGCGGCCGGCGCGCACGGCGGCGAAGTAGTGGCCGCTGGCACGCCTGAAGAAGTTGCTTGCAATCCCAAGTCGGTCACGGGTCTCTACATCTGCCGAGCGCGCAAGATCGAAGTGCCGACAGAGAGACGCGCACCCAACGGTCATTACGTCACCGTGCGCGGCGCACGTGAACACAATCTGAAAGACATCGAAGTTCGCTTCCCTTTGGGCCTGCTCACTGTCGTCACCGGCGTCTCCGGTTCTGGCAAGTCCACTTTGATTGACGACATACTCTATCGCGCGCTCGCGCGCCATCTCTATGGCTCTTTGACCGAGCCGGGCGCGCACGATGCAATTGAAGGACTTGAAAATGTTGATAAGGTGATCGAGATCGATCAATCGCCCATCGGGCGCACGCCGCGCTCGAACCCTGCGACTTACACGGGCCTGTTCACGCCGATCCGCGAACTCTACGCGATGCTGCCCGAATCGCGCGAGCGCGGTTACAAACCCGGCCGCTTCTCGTTCAACGTCAAAGGCGGGCGTTGTGAAGCATGCGAAGGCGACGGCATGAAGCGCATCGAGATGAACTTCCTGCCCGATGTCTATGTGCTCTGCGACGTCTGTCGCGGCGCGCGCTATAACCGCGAGACGCTCTCGGTCAAATACAAAGGCAAGTCCATCGCCGAACTGCTCGACACGACGGTCGAAGAGGCGCTGCCCATCTTGGAGAACATCCCGCAGATCAAACAAAAGTTGCAGACACTTTTGGACGTTGGTCTCGGTTACATCAAGCTCGGTCAATCCGCGACGACGCTTTCCGGCGGCGAAGCGCAACGCATCAAACTCGCGCGCGAACTCTCCAAGCGCGCCACAGGCCGCACCATCTACATCCTCGACGAGCCGACCACCGGCCTCCATTTCGCCGACGTGCACAAACTGCTCGACGTGCTGCAACGCTTGGTCTCACTCGGCAATACCGTCATCGTCATCGAACACAATCTCGACGTGATCAAATCGGCCGACTACGTGATCGATCTAGGCCCCGAAGGCGGCACAGGCGGCGGGCGCGTCGTCGCTGCGGGCACACCGGAAGAGGTCGCCCGCGTCCGCCGCTCGCATACAGGCCAAGCCCTCAAGCCGCTGCTCAATGGTCGTCTCAATGGCAACGGACATGGCGCAACGACTAACGAACAGAGTGGCGCGCAACGAGGGCGCAAGAAAATCGCTTGAAATGTGCGGGCGCTGGCGGTTAGCATGGCGTGGCAATCCCCCGAATCGAGGTGAACAGCGCAAGCGTTTACGAGAAGCGCTTGCCGTAGCATTCTCCCAGCAAAGGTTTGGCATAATGTTTAAGTCTCTGGGTAGATCAACGCTCGTCGCATTGCTCGTCATGTCCATCTGTGCATGCGGTCGCATGATAGCTTTCGCGCAAGGCACGACCACCGCACCAATAACACGCGCCAACGACACACAGAGTGCGACTGTTGCGTCGGCGCAGACGCCCACGACGAAACCGGCTGCACCAACGAACACTACTGGTCAAACAAACTTTGCGCCGTTGACCGCTGACGAGAAGATGAAGCGCGCGCTCAAGTCTGCGTTCTTAAGTCCCGCAGGCTATGCCTTCACAGCCTTGAGCGCGACCATCACAGAGGCGCGCGAGCGCCGTCAACCGCAGAAGACAACCGAAGACCGCGTGGCCGACGGCCTCTCGCGCTTCGCCATTGACTTCGGCACATACAGCACCAGCGTCATGTTCGGCACAGGCATCTACCCGGTCATCTTCAAGCAAGACCCGCGCTACAGACCTACGAGCAAGAAAGGTTTTGGCGCGCGCACGTTGTATGCGGCGAGTCGCGTCTTCGTCGCTTACACTGATGATGGGCGGCGTGAGCCGAACTATTCCAATCTCGGCGGCGACCTGACGGCCAGCGCGCTCGCCAACATCTGGGAACGCAACACGCCGGGGCGCAGACGCATCGGCGTCCGCCCAACTTTCACACGCTTCGGCTCGTCCCTCGGCTTCGACATGTTAAATAACATCGTCTTCAAAGAGTTCTGGCCCGACATCAAAAAGAAGTTCGGCCACAAATGATCAACGCGCTTCGGGCGCACGCATAAGATTTTGCACGAACGCATCTCATCAATCGTCGCCGCGAGCCTTGAAGTCAAACGGCGCTACTTCGCCGAACAGACGGACGAAGTACGCCGCGCGGCTGAGTTGATCGCAGACTGTTTCCGCGCCGACGGCCGTCTGTTGCTGTGCGGCAACGGCGGTTCGGCGACCGACGCGCAACACATCGCGGGCGAGTTCGTCAATCAGTTCGCGCGCAAGGGCCGGCGCGCGTTGCCTGCGCTGGCGCTTGCGACCGACGGCGGCGTGCTGACTTCGATTGCAAACGATACCGGATTTGAGAACGTGTTCGCGCGGCAAGTCGAAGCGTTCGGTCGCGCGGGCGATCTGCTCTTGGCGATTACGACATCAGGCACGTCGCCGAATGTTGTCGTCGCATGCGGGCAAGCGCGCAAGGTCGGGATGCAGATCATCGGTCTCTTGGGCCGCGACGGCGGGCAGGTTTGCCCGCTCTGCGACCTCGCGCTCGTCGTGCCGAGCCAAGACACGCAGCGCATACAAGAGACGCACAACTTGATCGGGCACATCCTCTGCGAGCTAGTCGAACAGATGCTCTTCCCTGCTGATGAAGCGCAAGCAAACTGATCAAAACTCAAGGAGCGCCGGCCGTGTCAATCTACGACGATGATGTGCGCCCGCTCGCACTCGAAGAGGTCAACACCTACCCGCTCGCCTCGCGCCCGAGCAAAGTCACGGCCGCAGATTTCGCTGAGGCCGTGCGCGCCGACGCGCCGCTCAAAGATTTCTTGCGCGGATTGCCGAACATCTTGGCGGTGCGTTCCTTGCGCGCGGTCGCCGCGCAGATGCGGCGCGCGCGTGCTTTGCATAAACCGATCATCTGGGGCATCGGTGGGCACGTCGTCAAGACGGGCCTCGCGCCGGTCATCATTGATCTCATGCGGCAAGGCTTCGTCAACGCGATTGCCGGCAACGGCTCTGTGCTCGTGCATGATGCGGAGATGGCGCTCGTCGGTTCGACTTCGGAAGACGTTGATGCGAGCTTGGGCGCGGGCGCGTTCGGCGCGGCGGAAGAGACGGGCCGGATTTTGAACGAAGCAGCCCGCGCAGGCGCACGCGCTGCCGTCGGCTTGGGCGAAGCGTTGGGGCGCAAGCTGACGGAGCTGAATCCGCCGCACGCGCAAGCGTCGCTTCTGTGCGCGGCTTATGCGGCGCGCGTGCCCTTCACGGCGCATCTTTCAATCGGCGCAGACATCGCGCACTTTCATCCGACTGTGGACGGCGCGAGTCTCGGCGCGACGACGCACACTGACTTTCGTCTGCTGGCCGAGTTGGTGCGCCGACTCGATGGCGGTGGGGTTTATTTGAACATCGGTTCAGCCGTCGTGCTGCCGGAAGTCTTCTTGAAAGCCGTCACGCTCGTGCGCAATCTAGGCCACACGCTCGCGGACTTCACCACTGCCAATTTCGATTTCATCCAATCCTATCGCCCGCTCACCAACGTCGTGCGCCGGCCCACAAGCGACGGTGCAGGACGCGGCTACTCGATCACAGGTCATCACGAGTTGATGATTCCGCTCTTGGCGGCGGAAGTGCTCTGTGGAGAGGGTCTTGTTTGACTCAGACCACGCGCACCTGAAGTGCAGGTAGAGCCAACCACGAAACCACACGAAGCAATACGAACAAGCGACAGAAATTTTATATCCCTTGTTCGTATTGCTTCGTGTGGTTTCGTGGTTAATGTCTTTCGGCCGTCTCGCGCTCGAATTTGTCGGGGAACTGCGCGCGCAGCTTGGGCGTGATGCGGAAGCCTGCATCCTCGAACGCTTCGCCGAAGTCGTTGCGCTCGCCGCCGCCGCGCCCGATGTGACAGACCGTGCATTTGTTGTGTAGTTCGGTCTTCGCCATCGGGTCGCGGTTATAGCGATCCATGAACGCGGGCTTCGAGCGCGCGGCCACGGCTGCCAGCACGATGAAGCAGACTAGAAAAAAGAGTTGCACCCGTTGCTTCATGTTGACACCACTTCAGAAGATGTAAGCGATTGAGCCAGTGAAACCGTTGCGCCCGTAATCGAGATGCGGCAGCGGGCTGACGCCAAAGAGCGGCTCGCCCACGCTCGACGGCACGCGCGGCACAGGGCCAAACGTGTGGTTGAAGAGATAACCGAGTTTGAAGATCACCGAAGGCGACGGCGCGAGATTGAGGCCGACGGTCGTGCGCGCACGGTTCAAATAAAAGTTAGGGAGCGTGCGATCCAGACGGACGATCTCGTAGCGCACGACCGGCGCGATGTATGCGCCGTCGTCGAGTTTGCGCGCGAGGAAGTTGGTCGCAAAATTGTAAGCGCCTTCGACGTAGAAGCCGTCCTGACCGGGCGTGCGTTCGGCGACGAACTCTGCGAGCGCGGCGATGCTCGCCGGATCATTCGGCTCAAACGTGGGCGGCGCGGAACTGCGGCGCGGGATGCCGCCGACGATATTCGAGCGGCCGTACTCGCCGTTCAAAGTCAGATTGCCGCGCCGGTACGAGGCGTCGAAGAAGAAGATCGTGGCCGACTGCTGCGGCTCGCCGAGTTTGTTGAAGTGGCCGTTGTAGAGCGACGCGCCGAACTCAAGCCCCGGCATCGGCGAGAGACCGACGCGCCCGACGAATGCCTTGCGCCGGTTCTCCGCTTGAAACGCGATTGCGCCCGGCTCTGCGGCTGATGATTGACCGAGCAGGCGCGAGAAAGGCGTCGGCTCGTCGTCGTTGTTCGTGCCGCGCATGCCGTTGACCACGTCGAACTCGTAACTGAATTTCATCTTGTGGGGCAGACGAAAGCGACCACGCACACCCAGCCCTGTATCGCGATAAGCGGTCGGCACGATGAACTGATTGATGAGCGGCCGGATCGTGGTCAGGTTCAGATTCGAGTCGTGATAGGTATTGAAGCGGCCGAGGGCGGGCACGATGATGCCGCCGCGAAACGCGAACTCAGGACGCAGCTTCCATTCGACGAACGCCTGCTCGACGTCAATCTCGCGCGAGCCGAACTCGTATTCAAGCTCAGAGTTGAAGACGATGTTCTGCTTCTCTGCCAGCACCGCCGCGATGCCGAGCACGAGGCGCGTATTCTGAAACGTGGGCGTGCCACCGCCGTCGGCGCGTTCGCTAACTGAAGATGAGCGAAATTGAAAATCGCCGTAGCCGCCGATGGTGAGCCGCTCCGTGCGTAGGAGATTGCCCGCGCCTGAGAGGTCGCCGCCCTGCGCCTTCGTGGCAATGGCGATGCGTCTGTCGTCGGGCGCGGCTGTGGTCTGCGCGGCCGAGTTGGTCAACGTCGCGGCGCTCGACTGTGCGCCGGTTGCGGCCGGTTGATTAGGCGCTGCGGGCTGCGTCGTGCCTGCCGCACTTGTGCCGTTATTTCGTTCGACGAGCGTGCGCAGACGCTCCAACTCGCCGCGCAACTGTTCGACTTCGCCGCGCAGTCGCTCGACCTCTGTCTGCCCATTGCCTTGCGCGTCGTCTATCTTCGACGCAGTTTGCACAGTGCTGGCTGACTGCTCGGTCGTAGCCGTCTGCTTAACCTGTGCTTCTTGTGCGTAACTGAGTTGCATCTGCTGCGCTTGGCTCGTGCTAGACAGACTCAAGCACAAAGCAACCAACAGGCTGAATGATAATTTTCTGCACATGAAACTCGTTCCAATTGACTTTGCTGGATTTAAGAAGAGCTTAGAAGCAAAAACTGAATCGGCTCGCTTCCGCCATAATTTCAAGAGCGGAAGCTCAGTTGGCGGTGAAATTGAAAGCGATTTTCAATTTCACTGCCAACTATAATCTGTGCTGTCACCAAGTGTCAACCTCTATTGCTTGGGCTGGCCGAGGCGAGTGCTTTATTTTGTTTAGCTCGATGGTTGTGCGTTTCTGCGTGCGGCGCAGGGCGCGGGCGTGGCTATGTTATACTGCAACCCGTTCAGCCAAACTTAACAATTTAGAAGCACGACGGTCGGGTCGTGCCGCAGCAGGGGGCAGCATTAATGGACGCAGAGAAATTGGAGCACTTCCGCCGTATCCTGACCGAGCAGTTGCGCCAGCACACCGCACAGGTGCGCGACAGTCAAGCCGCAACGCTTGCGATGAACGCGACCGACGACGGCGTCAAAGACACTGTGGATATGTCGCTCGCGGACGTGAACCAAGAGATCGAATTGCGCAATGGCGAGCGCGAATCACAACTCGTCGCCGACATAGATCAAGCGCTAATGCGCATAGACGAAGGCTCCTACGGTCTCTGCGCGCGCTGCGGCCAACCCATTGACGAACGCCGGCTCGAAGCCATGCCCACCGCCCGCTACGACGCCGCCTGCCAAACCGCCATCGAAGCCAGCCGCGGCGAGGGCGACAGACCAACGTTGTAAAGCAGAGGTTAGAGATCAGAGGTCAGAGGTTAGTGAAAGAATTTGTCTTTACTAACCTCTGACCTCTGATCTCTAACCTCTGCTTTTATGCCTTCGGATGCGTCTTGTCGTACACCTCGATCAATTTTTCCATTGAGACGTGCGTGTAGATTTGCGTGGTGGAGATGCGCGCGTGGCCGAGTAGTTCTTGGATGTGACGTAGGTCTGCGCCGCTGTCGAGCAGGTGCGTGGCGAAGGAGTGGCGCAGAGAGTGTGGGCTGATGTTGTGTATGCCAGCGCAAATCGTGATGTACTTATCAACCATGCGTCCGACCGAGCGCGTGGTGATGCGCGTGCCTTGATAGTTGAGAAAGACGGCTTGCGTGTCGCGCTCTGCGAGCGGCGCATTATGCAGAAACGAGTTGCGCACGGCGAGGTATTGCAGGAGCGCGTGCTTCGCCGGGTCGCCGAAGGGCACGACGCGCTGCTTGCGCCGTTTGCCCGTGACGCGCGCCATCTTCTGCGCAAAATCTATGTCGCGCAGATCGAGTTTGACCAACTCGGAGACGCGCACGCCCGTGCCGTAGAGCATCTCTAGGATCGCGCGGTCGCGTTTGCCCAGATCGGTCTCGATATCGGGCGTCTCGATGAAGCGCACCACGTCTTCGACCGAGAGATGATTCGGCAGCTTCTTCTCAAGGCGCGGCGTGGCGACCAGCTTCGCCGGATTCATCTCGACCACACCTTCGCGCAAGAGGAACTGAAAGAAGGTGCGCAAAGCGGCGAGCTTACGCGCAATCGAGGTCTTCTGTTTGTGCTCGGCGTGCAGTTGCGAGAGCCACTCGCGGATCGTGATGTGATCGATCTGCTTGATGTCGAACTCGCGGCGCGTACCAGTTTCAGGATCGGCCGGCGCGAGATGATCGTAGAACTGACCGAGATCGATCCGGTAATTGCGCAGCGTATGCTCGCTCACGTTGCGCTCGTAGCGCAGATGCTCGAAGAACTGTTCGAGTAGTTGCTCCATAAAAAAACATCCGTGAGTAGTTGTCCGTTGTTTCGCGGTGTTAGCGCATGACTGAAGTTGAATCGATCAACTGACAGAACAGAGAACAACTGACAACCGACGACGGACAGCTTTACTGACTGAAGTTGTAAACGATCACGCCTGTGACCTGCACGGACTTGCCGCTCAGGATAGTCGGCGTGAAGACGGCTTGCTTGGCGGCGACGACGGCTGCGGCGCGCAAAAGATTGTGGCCGCTGACGGCGCGTGCCTCAACCACTTTACCATTCTCGTCAATAGTCACCTCGACGTTGACCGCGCCAGCGACGTGCATGCGTTGCGCCGTCTCTGGATAGATCGGCTTCGGCAGTCTGATCGCGCGGCCGTTGAGCACGCCGCCGGAGACTGGTGCTTTCGTGTCGCCGTGCGCTTGCGCTGTGTTCGTCGGCGGCGCTTGATTCGCGGGCGTAGCGTTTGGCGTCGGCTTCGTTTCGGGCGCGCTGGCTTTGGGCGTGGGCGTCGGTTCGGGCGTCGTTGTCGGCGTGGCGGCGGGTTGATTGGTTGGTGACGGCGACGGTTCAGGCGTGGCGACAGGTGCGACGGGCGGCGCGGCGGCGGATGCGACTTCGATGCGCGGCTCCGGTGGTCGTTCAACTGCGGGCGCGACCTTCGGCGGCGAAGCCTCTTCGCGCTTCGTCTCAGTGTTGATATTCGCGGCCGAAGCGGTGTTGTCGTTCGACGATGCCGCAGTGTTGACGCTTGATGATGGCGCGGCGCGGCGGCTCATCACATCGTCGTCCGGGTTCAAATTCTTGCTGCCGTATGAAGGCCCGACCGCAGGCGCGCTCGTTCTGATCGGCGGCGGCGGATTTTGCATCGGCGGGTTGCTCGTTGGCTCTGCGCTCGTCGCCGTCGTCGTCACGCTTGTGTCAGAGGCAGTCTGCGCACTCGGATTGTAGATATAACTCGGCGCGCTCGTGAGTTGTTCTTTGCGCGGGTAGTAGCCGCGTCGTGCGCGCACGCGCATGTTCGGGCGCGTCTTGACGCGTAAGCTAATGATGCGGAAGCGTGTGTCGCGCCGGTCGTCGTCCGGGTAATAACTGAGGATGTACTGCTGCGCGAGGTCGGCGGAGATTTGCGCGAACGCGGCGGGCAGATCGTTGATCGTCTTGGGCACGAAGACCGCGCCGCCCGTCTGCGCGGTGATCTCTTGCATGCGCCGCTCGGCCGTCAAGTCGCGCAGGTTCGCGTTCTCACTGATGCTGTTCTGCACAGCATAGACCTGCACGTCGGCCGCCTGCACGCGCCTAACCGTCTCATTGAATTCCGTGTTGCTGACTGTGTCCACGCCGTCCGAGACGATGACGATCACTTTGCGGCCCGTCTGCGGCTTGAGGTAGTCGGCCGCTTCGACGATGGTGTCGAGCAAAGCAGTCGCGCCTTCAGGCTCGCCGTAGCGTTCGATGATGTGGACGAGTCTGTTGACGTCGTTGGTCAGAGGCTGTTCGAGGATCGGCTCGGTCGTGACTGAATAGATCGCGGCTTGATCGGCCGGACGCATGACCGTGCGGAAGAAGCGCATCGCCGACTGCTTCTCAAGCTCGCGCGCGGTGCGCAGGCTGTAGCTATTGTCGAACAGCAAGGCGAGACGCACGGGCGTCTCGGCGCGCGAGAGATCGCCAATCGGTTTCGGTTGCCCATCAACGCGCAACTCAAAATCTTTGACTTCCAAGTCGGTGATGGCGCGGCCCAAGTCGTCTATGACCGACGCAGGGATCGGCACAAGGTTCGAGTTGACGCGGATCACTTCGTCTGGATCGATCTCGACCGGCTGACCTGTGTCCGGGTCGTTCGTCAACACGGGCATCGGTGTCGGGGAAGGTGTGCCGCGCGGTTCATCGGGCGTGGCGGGTTGACCGGGTTGATCTGCGGGCGGTCTGTGCGGCGCTTCAGTTGCGGTGCGACGCGGGCGCTGCGTGTTCGGCGTCTGCGGCGTGGGCGTCGGCTCAGGCCGCTTGCGCCCTGATTGCGCTGCGAGCGAGACAGGCGCGAGCAGCAACAGGATGAAGAGAAAATAGATCGCGAAGCCACACGCGCAAGCGCGAAGTGCAAGCGCACGCGAGGTGTTGCCTGCCGGTTCGGGTCGCTTCGTGTGAGTTCGTGATTTCATCTCTGCTTCGCTTGATCCTTTAACCGTTGGCGACGAGCGGCGCTGTGTCGTGTTGGATGGTATGCAGCCAGTCGTCCCACTCTTGCAGGGCCAGCGCCACCTGTCGCTCGTGTCGTTCGCGTTTGCGGCGAAACCGCTTGCGCTCTTGTTCGGCAAGCGGCTCAAGCAGCGCGAAGGTTATGTTGACCGGCTGATAGTTGTCTGTCTCGGCTTGTGAGACGTAACGCGCGAGCGCTCCCGTGGCCGTGCGCGATGGCGCTGTGACCAACTCGCGCCCTGCGAGCAGCCGCGCCGCGTTTACACCTGCGAGCCAACCCGTCGCAACCGATTCGACGTAGCCTTCGACACCGCTGATCTGTCCGGCGAAGAATACTGCTGGGCGGGCGCGCATTTGCATGGTCGGGGCGAGCACGCGCGGCGCTCTAATGTAAGTATTACGATGAATCTGGCCGTATTGCAAGAATTC
>Ga0209153_1000625_pt1 | contig 15202 bp, 12 predicted proteins | sample GraSoiAngelo_120_FD_185877 | JGI IMG/M metagenome (GOLD analysis project Ga0209153, IMG submission 185877) | Grasslands soil microbial communities from the Angelo Coastal Reserve, California, USA - 14_0919_09_20cm (SPAdes) (version 2) | ecosystem: Environmental > Terrestrial > Soil > Grasslands ...
GCGCGCGTTCGAGACGCACGGCTGGTTCTATCATTGGATCGATCAGAAGACGGGCGAGCGGCGTTGGCGTAGCGAGGTCTCTTCGATTGACACGGCGCTGTTGCTCACGGGTGTGCTGACCGCGCGCCAGTGTTTTCGTGACGACCGGGAGATCGTGCGTCTCGCCACAAAGATTTACGAGCGCGTTGATTTCGCGTGGATGCTTGCGGGTCATCCCACTTTGCTCTCGCACGGTTGGCGGCCCGAGACAGGCTTTCTCAAATCGCGTTGGGACAACTACAGCGAGCATCTCGTCCTGCAACTGCTCGCCATCGGTTCACCCACACACGCGATCACACCGCGTGCTTGGCTCGCGTGGCAGCGCACGCGCATCACCTACGCGGGCTACACATATCTTTCAGGCGCGCCCCCGCTCTTCATACATCAATACTCACACGCTTACGTTGACTTCCGAAACTTACGTGAAAACTGGTATCCCTTCACAGACTACTTCGCCAACTCCATCGCCGCCACGCGCGCGCATCGTCAGTTCTGCATTGACCTCGCGCGCGAGTTTCCCGGTTACAACGAAAATGTCTGGGGCATCTCGGCATCCGACAGTGCCAAAGGCTATGTCGCTTGGGGCGGGCCGCCGCGCGACCCTGCGATCGACGGCACGGTTGTGCCTTACGCCTCGGCCGGCTCTCTGATGTTCACGCCCGACATCTCTCTGCCCGCGCTGCACGCGTTGCACGATCAGTTCGGCGCGACGATCTATGGTCATTACGGTTTCGCCGACGCCTTCAACCCAACAACCGGCTGGGTGGACAAGGACGTGATCGGGATCGATCTGGGCATCACGCTCCTCAGCGCCGAGAACCTGCGCACCGGCAACGTCTGGCGCTGGTTCATGGCAAATCGTGAGCTACCGCGTGCGCTGCATCTGGTTGGACTGCGACCGTACCGAAGTCAGTACCGCCTGCGGTAGCGGGCGGGTCTGTGTCGCAGCAACCCGCCCGCTACCGCAGGCGGTACTGACTTGATCTAACGTCCACGAGCGGCCGGCATTGAGCGCACGACAAAGACCGACGTGGTGCGCGCCGGAATGGTGAACGTGCCCGTGTTTGTGTTGAAGCTTGAAGTGCGGACGACCTCGTCGCTCGAATGAACTTGGATCGGATGGAGCGTCAGGAACTTGTGCACGAACGCGGGCGCGGTAAAGGTCTGCTTCGACGGTGCGGCGTTGAAGAGCACGACGATCAGATCGTAGTCCTCATCGAGCCTACGCCCGGCGGTGTTGCTGATCGTCATGACGATCAAACCGGGCGTCTGCTGTGGGCCTGTGTTGTAGAACTGGACGCGCGCGCGTATGTCTGCGGCGGTCGTGAGGCGAAAGAGCGGCGAGCTTTTGCGTATGCGTAAGACCTCGCGGAAGTGTGCGACCGTCTTCGTAATGTCGGCGCGCGTCGGTTTGAGATCAGCGCGGGCGAGGAACGGGCGCAGCGTGGGCCAGTTGTTGCCGTTGTCGGTTTTGGGCGGCAGCCCGACGCCGAAGTTGTTCGACGTGTAAGTGAAGTCGAGCCGGTTGAACCAGTCGCCGGAGTTGTAGCTGTTATGATCGAGCGACTTTGAACGCAGCATATCTTCGCCCGCATGAAAGAACGGAATGCCCTGCGCGAGCGCGACGAGATCGAGCGCCAAGTTCTGCATCCGCACACGCGCCGCTATCGTCGTTGCCGACGGCGCTTTGACCGTGTTCTGATCAAACAGCGTCGCATCGTCGTGCGCCTCCGCGTAGTTGATGTCTTCTTGCGGGTCGGCCGCGTAACCTGCGGGCTGGCCGCCATAATCAACTTGCGCGCCGGTGACTGTCTGCCCCTTGTGATCGACAAACCTGTAATCGCGCAAGTTGCCGGCCAGCCCGACGCGCAGCCAGTCCATGTAACGTAGCAACTTCTCTTTCTGCGCGTCGGTTGACGTTTGCTCCGCTTCGTTTGGTTCAAGGTAAAGACCGTTGATGAAGCCTTGCGCTTGCAGGCCGTCGAACTGCCCGCCGCGCACGCCGTCGCGCAAGCGGTCATTGAACGTGCCTAGCCCCGTGCCGGCCATGTTCACTTGCGTCGCGTTGCGCCCGCGCGCATTATTGGCGACTTCGCCGAAGTTCCAACCCTCGCCGTAGAGATAGATTTTCGCGCCGTCAACGCCGTCGCGTGCGATGGTCAGTGCGCGCAGAGCGTCGCGGATGGCGAGCATGTTCGCGACCAGATGATGGCCCATGAGATCGAAGCGGAAGCCGTCCACCTTATAAGCGCGCGCCCAAGTGACGACCGAGTCAACCATCAACTTCTCCATCATCGCGTGCTCTGAGGCCGTGTTACGGCAACAGGTGCTCGTCTCGATCTGGCCGTCTAGGTTGAGCCGGTAATAGTAACCGGGCACAACCCGGTCGAGCACCGAGCGCGCGTCTTGCCCGCTCGCGGTCGTGTGGTTATAGACCACGTCCATGACGACGCGCAGACCCGCATCGCTCAAACCTTTGACCAGCGCGCGAAACTCGCGTATGCGTGTTGCGCCGTCCGGGTTGGTTGCATAACTGCCTTCGGGCACGGTGTAGTGATAAGGCTCATAGCCCCAGTTGAAACCGTCCTCATCACGCAAGGCGTAAACGATCTCTTGCTGCCGCTCGGAGTCGGGCGGATACTTGCTCAACTCGGCCCCGTCAGGCTCTTTGCGCTCCGTCTTGTTCTCATTGATCGTAGCGATGTCGAAGACCGGCAAGAGGTGTATGTGCGTGAGACCGCTTTGCGCGAGTGCGCGCAGATGCTTCATGCCGTTCGACGTTTGATCTGTGAAGGCTAAATATGTGCCGCGATGCGCGGGCGGCACGCTCATGTCGTTGCTGCTGAAATCGCGCAGGTGCAGTTCATAGATCACAATGTCTTCGGGCGCATTGAGCGCAGGCTTGCGCAAAGCGTCCCAACCCGGCGGCTTGAGGTTCGGATCGTCTAGGTTGACGATCTGGCTGCGCTGACTGTTCATCGAAAGACTGAGTGAATACGGATCGGTGACGAGATTGCGCTCGACGCGGCCGGTCGCAGGCACAAAGACGTTCACTTCGTAGAGATAGAACCTGTTCACCCAACTCGCGTCGCCCGTCACGCTCCAAACACCCACCGTTGCATCAACGGTCATTGGCACAACGCGGCTCGCAGTCTCCGTCTTTGAATCCGCGAACAGATGCAGGCTTACGGACTGCGCCGTCGGGGCCCACAGCTTCAAAGTCGGCACGCTGCCTTGAAAGCTTAGCCCAAGCGCGCCCTTGTACGTGTAGAGATCATCGAGCACGCCGGGAATCTGTAAAGAAGTTGCGTCAATCAACCGGCCGTTCGTGTCCGTCGCCACGACCGCGATCTGTCCTTTCAAGATCGCTGGCACTCTATTCAAGTCTGCCGGTTTGAGCCTCAACGCGGCGAACGCAGCTAAGTGTGGAAACTTCGCGCGCAGCGCGGGTGTGAGACCATTGGGATCGAATGACAGTGGGATCGAATTGCCGCCGCCGATGCCGCTCTCGTTTAGCCGCAACGCGCCCGCCGGATCAAAATACAAGCGATAAGTGTTCGCTGCTCTGCCTGCGAACTGCCAAGCGATTGTGTCGCGCGTCAACCAATGCGCCCGTGCTTTGTTGAGATCGCCGCGCGCTGTCGTGAGCGCAGGCTGTTGCGCCGTCACCAACAACAAACAGAGCGGCAGCGCCAAACACGCTGCCGCTAAGAGACGAATCTTGCTCCTTGTCATTCGTCGCACTTGCGCGTCGTCTCTAACGCTCATCCATTAGCCCGGTGCTCGGCACGGGCTGCGCTGATTGCTGCGGGATGAATGACTCGTGCTCGTCGCCCGCGAGCACGGCCCTCTGTGGCACATCGCCCACATCGCGCACGACGGTTACGAGCGCCGCCGCGACGAGCAGACATGCGCCGCCGAGCATGACCACGTAGAGCGGGTTGTTGTTGAAGACGTGCCGCACGAGCGGTTGGAAAGTGAGCGAGGCAATGATCTCAGGGATGACGATGAAGAAGTTGAAGATGCCCATATAGACGCCCATGCGCGCGGGCGGCAGCGCGCCCGACAGGATCGCGTAGGGCATCGCAAGGATTGAAGCCCAAGCGATGCCGACGCCGACCATCGTCAGCAAGAGCATCCACTTGTCGTGAATCACGTAGGTCGAAAGCAAGCCCACACCGCCGCAGATGAGCGCGATGGTGTGCACGGTCTTGCGGCTCGTGGCCGCCGCCAACTTCGGTAGCAGGAAAGCGACGGCGAAGCAGACGATTGAATAGACCGCGAACGCGATGCCGCCCCATTCCGTGCCGCGATCAAAGAGCGGCGACTTGTCGTTCGGTGCGCCGAAGACGTGATAGGCGGTCGTCAAACCGAAGAACATCCACATGCAGAACAGGCCGAGCCAAGTAAAAATCTGCACGATGGCCAGTTGCTTCATCGTCGTCGGCATCTCCCAGATCGCCGACGTGATCTCGCGTATGATCTCTCTGATGATGGCGACGAGGCCGCGCGAACGCGCACGCAGACGCTCGAACTCGGCCATGTTCTCCGGCGGATACTCGCGCGATGTGGCGACCGTCCACAGAACCGCGCCGATAAAAGCGAGCGCACCGATCTTGAAAGCGTAGAGCACCGTGTAAGGGATGCCGCTCGCGGTGTGGCCTGTGACGCCCGCGCGTTGGAAGATGTAGGGCAAGGCGTTGGCGAGCGATGCGCCGATGCCGATGAAGAACGATTGCATAACGAAGCCGGCGGTGCGCTGTTCGATGTTAAGCTTGTCGGCGACGAAGGCGCGGAACGGTTCCATCGAGACGTTAATGCTCGCGTCCAGAATCCAGAGCAGGCCAGCCGCCATCCAGAGCGCGGACGAGTCGGGCATGAAGAACAAGGCGATGCTTGAGAGGATCGCGCCGACGAGAAAGTAAGGCCGCCGCCGACCAAGCCGATTCCACGTCCGGTCGCTCATCGTGCCGATGACTGGTTGCACGAGCAGACCCGTGACTGGCCCCGCGAGCCAGAGGATCGGTATCTGGTCAGGGTTCGCGCCGAGCTTCGTATAGATCGCGCTCATGTTGGCGAGTTGCAAGCCCCAGCCGAACTGGATGCCGAGAAAGCCGAAGCTCATATTCCAGATTTGCCAGAAGCTCAGATGTGGTTTCTGCATGACGACTCCTTCGGAAGCGATCAGCTATCTTGCGTAGATGTTGATGTCTTCGATGATCACGTTGCGATCCAATGAAAGCACATAGAGAAGCGTGCGCGCCATGTTGCGGACGTGGATGAAGCCGGGACGCGGCTCGTCGGTTGCGCCTGTGTGCTCCACGTCAACGAGACCGGGGCAGAGGTTGAAGACGCGAATGTTCGCGCCGGTCTTGCGGGCGTGGTCGCGCAGTGATTCGGCGTAGCCCAAGAGACCGAACTTCGAGGCGCAGTACGAGGGCACATCCGCATAGCCATGCTTGCCCGCTTGCGACGAGATGTTGACGACATCGCCGAAGTCTTCGCGCAGCATGTAGGGGAGCGCCGCGCGCACAAGCCACATCGCGCCGCGCAGGTTCGTCTCCAAAACTTTGTCCCAACCCTCTTCCGTGATCGCTTCGACAGTTTCGGGCACAGCCAAGCCCGAATTATTGACGAGCAGATCAATCGTGCCGAACCGCTCGGCCGTTGTGCGCACGAGCGCCTCGGTCTGCGCGAGGTCGCGGATGTCGAACTCAAACGGAAAGACGCGCTCCGTGTCCGCTTGTTTATTCAACTCATCCGCCGTCTGCCGTAACACATCCCCGCGCCGCGAAGCGATAACGACCTCACGCGCGCCCGCCGCAACCAACGCTTCAGCGAACGCGCGCCCGATGCCTGTGCCGCCACCCGTGATGATGGCAACTTGTTCGGTTAGTGGTTTGGTGCGCAGCGCCATGACCTTCGCCTCAGTTTAGCCACGCTCATATTTCAACGCGCAAGCACGGTGAAGATGGCAGCCTCGCGTGCGGGCAGCGTGACTTTTAGCTTGCCGCCGTTGATTTGCAAATCCTGCACGACATTGAGGCGATCAATGAGGCGCGTACCGTCGGCGAGACCCGTCGGGCGCGCGTCAAACTCAAACGTCGCGCGTTTCGTGTCGTTATTAAAAGCGACTATGACCACGTCGCGCTCGGTCTTGCGCGCGTAAGCCCATTGCTGATCTGCGACGTAGAGATTGACGAGCGTGCCGCGCCGGAGCGGTTCGAGTTCACGGCGCAGTTGGCCCAAGAGGCGCATGTGTCCGAGAGCATCGGCCTCTTCGTTGGTGCGCCCGCTCGCGTCGAAGGCGTTGTGCTTGTCGCCGGGGAAGCCGCCGGGAAAATCGCGGCGGTTGTCGGGGTCGCCTGCGCCGCGCATGGCGATCTCGTCGCCGTAGTAGAGTTGCGGCGTGCCGCGCATGGTCATGAGCAAAGTCTCGGCCAGTTTTAACCCTTCGACGTTTGCGCCCGGCTCGGACATGAAGCGACTCATGTCGTGATTGCCGATGAAGGACAGGAGCACGGATGGGTTCGGATAGAGATGATCGTAGCTGACGATCTGCACGGCCTCGCGCAAAGGTTTGTCTTCGGCGAAGGCGCGGCGCAGAGGGTAAAGCAACGGAAAATCAAACAGTGTGTCGAGACCTGTGTCAACGCCGTCGAAGCGCGCGCGTCCGCCTTGATAAAAGGAGGTGTGTGCGACATCGCCGTCAAAGACTTCGCCGACGACCGTCATGTGCGGATACTCGCGTTTGAGTGCGCGCGTCCAATCGTGCCAGAAACTATTGGGCACGTACTGCCAAGTGTCTTGGCGTATGCCGTCAATGCCGGTCATGCCGATCCACCAGAGCGTGTTCTGAATTTCGTAGCGCGCCGTTTCCGGATCGTTCTGATTCATGTCGGGCAGGATGTCTATGAACCAACCTTCGAGGACGGTGCGCTTGAGCGAGGGGATCGCATGCGGATCATGGAGCACCCATGTTTGAAAATTATTGGCGAGGTGTTGCGCCTGCGTGCCGTTATACCAAGTCGGCGTCGGCGGGCCCTCAACGTTCCAAGGATGATAGGGGCCTGTGTGATTGGCAACTTGATCTTGAATGACCTTGATGCCGAGGCGATGTGCTTCGTCAACAAGCCGGCGCAGATCGTCCATCGAGCCGAAGTGTTCTTCGATGCCGTAATAATCAATCGCGCCGTAGCCGTGATAATCGGTGATGGGTGTGCGCGCGCCGCCGGGTCTGTCCGCGTACTGCTCGCGCTGGTTCAAGTGATTGACGTTGTCGTACCAAGGCGTGAGCCAGATGGCTGTAACGCCGAGGTCTTTCAGATAGGGCAGATGATTGATGATGCCTTGAAAGTCGCCGCCGTGGTAGTAGCGCGGCTTCGCGCGGTCGTACATGCCGCGCGAGCCTGCTGGGTCGTTGTTCGATGGATCGCCGTCGCTGAAGCGGTCGGTCATGATCAGATAGACAACATCATCGGTCGTCCAACCTTGAAAGCGGCCCGCGCGCGGGAGCGGCGCAGAGACCTCAAAGGGTGCTTCGACCAAGCCCTTTGGCGTCGTCAAATGAAGCGTGCGAAAACCCGGCGCAGCGTTGGGTGCGATCCATACGTCCGCAAACAGATATGTGCCCGCCGGATTCGTGCGCAGATTGCTCACACGCAGCCCCGTACCTCTGACAGTAATCTGCGCGCCCATCAGATTGCGCCCGCGCATGAGCACGCGCACGGGATTGATCGAGCTACCCGCCCACCAGTTCGGCGGCTCGACCTTAACCAATTCGGGCGGGCCTTGCGCGCGAGCCAGCGCAGTGATTGACAGCGAAAGCAGGATGAGCAATAGAGAGCGGCAGATATTCAGGTGACTTCGCATGTTTATGTATGCGGACGTGTGTTGCAGTAAACGCCGGTTAATTATCGGCCGCCGATGTGTTGCTGCTTTCGGCCGGCAAGTTGCGCCCGTAAAGCTCCGCGAGTTCTTTGAGCCGGTCGCGTGTTTTGTTGGTCAGCGCCCGCTTGCGAAAGCGCCAAGCCCAGTTGCCCGACGTGCTGTTGGGCAGATTCATGCGCGCTTCGTGGCCGCAGCCGAGCACGTCCTGCAAGGGCACGAGTGCCGTGTTAGTGACCGACGCGAAGACTGTGCGAATGAAGTCCCAATGAATTTCTCTGCCGTTGGTGTGCAGATACTTGAGACAGAAGTTGCGCTCGCGTTCGATCTGCGCGGCGTTGCGCGTCGAGCCTGCGCCCGCTTCGGAGTTGAACCAACCGACGGTCGTGTCGTTGTCGTGCGTGCCCGTGTAAGCGACGAGATTCGGGTGATAGTTGTGCGGCAGATCGATATTCTTCGTGTCGCCGCCGAAGGCGAATTGCAGGATGCGCATGCCGGGAAAACCGAAGTCGTCGCGCAGGGCTTCAACATCGGGCGTGATGACGCCCAAGTCTTCAGCGATGATCGGCAACTCGCCCAGTGCTTCGCGGATCGCTGTGAACAGTTCGCGCCCCGGCGCTGCGACCCACTTGCCGCGCTCCGCAGTCTTGTCGCCGCCCGGTATCTCCCAACTCGCAGCAAACCCGCGAAAGTGATCTATGCGCAGGATGTCGAACTCATGCAGCATCGCGTTGATGCGTTCGATCCACCAACGAAAACCTTCGGCGCGCATGCGCTCCCAGTTGTACAAGGGATTGCCCCAGAGTTGGCCCGTCTTACTGAAATAGTCGGGCGGCACGCCTGCGACGACGCGCGGGCTGCCATCCTCGTTTAACTTGAAGAGATGTTTGTTGACCCAGACATCTGCGGAATCGTGCGCGACAAAGATCGGGATGTCGCCGATGATTTTGATTCGACGTTCGTTGGCGTAAGCCTTGAGTGTGCTCCACTGTTTGAAGAAGAGGAACTGCCAGAACTTGCGTGCCTCGATCTTTTCATGCAGATGCTCACGCGCAGCTTTGAGCGCGCCCGCGTCGCGCGCGACGATGGGGCGCTCCCACTTGTGCCAAGCTGCGCCGTCGCGCACATCCTTCATCGCGCGAAAGAGCGCATAGTCGTCGAGCCAAGCAGCCGCCTGTTGGCTGAACGTGAAGAAGTCGCTACGCAGCGTCGTGTCGGTTGTTCGCTTGAAACTCTCGAAGGCATGCCAGAGCAGTTTGTGTTTGTACTCGATGACGGGGCCGTAATCCACCCGCTCAGATGGAAACTGTGGCGCGTCGGTCACGTCTTGCTTACGGAGCAGACCTTGTTCGATCAGTCTGTCGGGACTGATGAGCAGGGTGTTCCCGGCGAAGGCGGAGAAGCATTGATAAGGCGAATCGCCGTAGCCGGTCGGCCCCAAGGGCAGCACTTGCCAGAGCGTCTGCCCGGCGGCGGCGAGAAAATCTACGAAGGCGTAGGCTTCCGGGCCTAGGTCGCCGACGCCGTAACGACCGGGCAAAGATGTCGGGTGCAGCAGGATACCGCTCGCGCGTGGGAAGCTCACCGTCGAACCCCTTAGTTGTTAGAATGGACAAAGCTTATAAGGCAGACGGCGGGCGATGTCAAAACAATTCGGCCGCGTCTCGGACAATGTTCGAGCCACGCAGATGATGTTTGGGAACTTCCGTCAGAGACGTAGATTGAGCAGCTTCGACCATTGGTTAAGCGCCTTCCGAATGACGGCTGAGATGCTTCCGCACTTCCGCAGATAAGGGTATTATGCGGAAGTCTTCCGCATAATACGCTAAATTGGAGTGTTATGCGGAACTCTTCCGCATATACAGTAGTTATCTGTACTGCGCCGCTAACGCGAGACTATAGAGATAATCAAGTTGCGCATCGCCGCTCGCTTTATTGAATCAATTGGAGAGTTGAATTGTTTGGCTCTGCGTGTGGAAATGCTGCTTGAATGAAGATGCAAGGCTCGTCGGCAATAGCCGTGCGCTCGCGTCGAATAAAGTTGGCGCGACAGATAACAAATCAATCAACCGGACGCTCGACTTGCTATCCTCTCAAGATTATCCTTTGCTTCGGAGGTTGGATGCTTGCTCTCGCGCCGGTTATCTCAAGCGTTAGGCGTCTGCCTTGAATCTCACGGCTAAAAAGTGCATCATCTGCTCGTGATTATTTTCGAGCTAATCGGCAAAATTGAAAACATAGAAGCGATTGCCATTGGAAGCAAAATCCAGGACCTCGCACGGTTGCGTAAAATGTATGGTAAAGGCAGATGGCGGAAGTTGAAGGGTGTCGGTCGCGTTCGTTTAGCTGATGGCTCAGAATTGGATGCGGAACTTCATTGGTATGAAGCGCATGGTCTAGGCAAAAAAGAAATGAAGGTCAAGTACCTTCTTGATTGAAGATTATGAGTACCAAACAGCAATTTGCAATTTGTATCCAGAATGAAGGCTATCCTGCCTCTTTAGAGTTATGGAAGGTTTATCGAAGTCTGCCGGATGAAAAGGCTGCGAAGCATCAGCTTATCAGAATCATAGATGAATCCGGGGAAGATTATCTATATTCTGAGAGTTGGTTTGTTCCAATCAAGTTGCCGCAGGCTGTAGAAAAGGCGATGCTGACAGCGTCTTGAAACCCCACGCGCCGCCTAACAACTCATTCAACCGGAGCGGAAATAGCGCGGCTTTCATCCGCAAGAGTTGAAGGCTTGTTTAGTTGATTGTCGCCCGGTTAATTCGGGCGTTATGCGGCTACACATTCACATCGCTGTTCAGTAGAAATATTAAAGGAGGCATTTTAGTGACCACTGAAACAGTTGTACGATTCATTATTGAAGTAATTGCAGCCAGTGGGATTGTGATGTTCATAGGGAAGAATTGGATAGAGAATCAGTTTGCCCGAAGGTTGAAAGTATATGAGAGAAAACAAAACGCTCTCTTTAATAGAATTACAAAAATCCATGAAAAAGAAATCGAAGTTTTGCCTGCTGCTTGGCAGAAGCTACTGGAAGCTCATGGACATCTAGCAAGGCTTATTCAACCTTCAAGAATAGAGCGTGAATTCAGTCAAATGAATGAAGAGCAATTTAAGGAATGGCAGCGTGAGTATGATGAGATTGGCAAGTATTTCATGGAATTCCATAACTATTTTCTCTATAACAGCATTTTTCTAAGCTCAGATTTATACGCTGAATTTAAGGCGATAGATGAGCTTTTCAATACTTCTTTGATTAAGAGTAGAATTGCAAAGCAAGGCTTGAATGCTAGCGAATTCACTCTTGAGGTTTACGAGAACATATATAAAAAGACTGAACCCATAAAAGAAAGGATACGAGACCTTGTTCAGAAACGGCTGCATTATCAGGACGCTGATTAATTATCGGAAGTTTCTCTTTATAGTCAGACCGCAGCATAACAACTCATTCAACCCGACGCCTCAATAGAATGCCTTTCATCGTTCTTTCTCGCTTCGGTGCTAGAATGCTGCTCGTCGGCGCGGGTTAATTCGAGCGTTAGCCGTGCTACACCATCTCAAAACTTTTAAGTCTTGCGCAATCAGCGTAGAATTGTGTCATGCCGGTGGCCCTGAGAGTAAAAGGATATAGATTCTTCTTCTTCAGCTTGGAAGGACATGAGCCACCGCATATTCACGTTGAGCAAGCTGAAAGGTTTGCTAAATTCTGGCTGAATCCAATATCTTTAGTGAAGTCGCGTGGTTTCCGTAGCGGTGAGCTATCGGAAATCCAGAAGATTGTTGAAGAGAACCGAGATACGTTATTGGAGAAATGGAATGAGCACTTTAGCCGTTGAAGTTGAACCTCTTGCCGTGGAAGTTAGTTGCACGGATGATAGCCTGCGCGTTGTACTAGCCGATGGTCGGGAAATATCTGTGCCGTTAGTATGGTCCCCGCGCTTGCAAAAGGCTACTCCTGAACAAAGGAAAGAATGGCGCTTGATTGGAGGCGGCATCGGTATTCATTGGGAGGCCGTGGACGAAGATATATCGGTTGAAAGCTTGCTCAGGCTGAAATAATCCTCACCCGCACGGCTAACAAGTCATTCGAGCGGACTGCCCGATAGAAGGCTTCTCATCTTTCTTCCTCCGATGTAAATTGGATGCTATTCGCGGGCAGCCGCTCAATTCCAGCGTTAGGCGTCCAATTATCGTAGAGTGAGATAATCTAATGGAATTAGTAGCGGGGATAACCGCAGTTGCTGCGTTGGCAATATCTATTTTCGCCTTGATGTTCACTTACAAGCAGACTTCATTACTGCGTAGAACTATAGAGGCGCAAACATATACGGTAGTGCTCAAAAGGTAATGCTCGGTCTTTGAAAAGAGCGGAGCGACTCGCTGTAATAGGAAGTGACCAAACTTTCGTTACAAGGAGTCGCCCCGATGCACAGCTTGCGCTGCCCACGGTGCGGATTATCGCACACGAAAAGAACGACCACACCCATTACCGGAAGCAGAACTACCGGTGCAAAAGTTGCGGCCGGCAGTTCGTCCGGGACTCGCAGCGAGTTGACGGCGACACCCGCGCGCTCGTCAAAAAGCAGCTGCTCGAACGCCTCTCGTTGCGCGGCATCTGCCGCGTGACGGGGCTGAGCCTGACTTGGCTGTTGCAGTTCGTCGCCGCCCTCTACGAGCGGCTGCCCGACGGCCTGTGCCTCGCGGCGGCCTCGCCTCAGCGCCCGGTTCACCTGCTCCGGCTGGAGGCGGAAGTCGATGAGCTGTGGAGCTGTGTCCGCCGGAGAGCCGACAAGCAGTGGCTCTGGCTGGCCTTCGATAAAGAGAGCCGTCGGGTGCTGGCTTTCTTTGTCGGCGACCGCAGCCGCGAGTCAGCCCGCGAATTATGGCGCCGCCTCCCGGCGGCTTACCGGGAGCGGGCCACCTTCTACAGCGACGACTGGGAAGCGTATAAGGGCGTCATCCCGGCCGCGCGGCATGTCGTCTGCGGCAAGGAGTCGGGGCGAACCTCCGGCGTCGAGCGGTTCAACTGTACGCTGCGGCAGCGGGTCTCGCGGCTGGTGCGCAAGCCGCTCTCGTTCTCAAAGAAGCTGGCGAATCACATCGGGGCGATCAAGTACTTCATCTGTCACTACAATCGGGAGGTGATTCGCCTTGTTTGACCAGCATTACCTTTTGAGCACTACCGATTAAATATGTCGAAATTCCGTGCGAGCGGGTGCTAATAGTAATCGTTAATCAACCTAACTGTCCACTGAAGATCGAAGGTGCAAGCTTCCTGCTAAGGACTGACAAAGCCAAAGCTGTACAGAGGTACAGAATCCGAAATGTTTCTGCTAAACCGATAGCAACCTTCACAGTGACATCTTGGAGCATGCATGGCGCTGGTGGAACTCTTCCTATCGTGCAGGACAGTCCGGATCGCTTAATGAAACCGGGAGCAGTGATGGATTCAATGAGCACTCACACCAACTATGAGATCGTGCCGTTTACTGAAGAGCTTCACGAGCAACTGACGAGAAGTCTGAAAATCAGCCCGGAAAATAAGATGCAACAGGTATATTTCCTGATGGTTGAGACAGCCCTCTTCGCTGACGGCTCAGTCTATAAGGATGAGGTAACCGCGAATTCGCTAGGGACGTTCTTAAGAGAGCATGGTTGTGATAACTAAGCGGAATAGAGAACGGAAGCAGCAAGAACGTAAAGCGGCCATTGAACATAGCAAGCCGCCAGCTATTAGCGTCCTTAAGTAAACGCCGTCGCAACTATAGCCGTTTGCAATTGCATGTAATCCCAATGTTGTCGAGCGGATTTCCTGCTGCTCAAAGCAGCGGTGGGGCACGGTCACTCCTGAGGTTACGCTCAATCGCAAACCGCTATAGTTCAGTCAAATTGTCGGAGTCGGGTTATTGTCTACGTAATAACCGTTCTGACCAATAAGTCTGCGTGAAAGCCTGGAATTCTTAACAAACTTTATAGTCTTGCCTGGAAAAATCTCACTGTATTGTCCAATCTTAGATAATACCTCATTCCTAATGCTGCTAGCGGAAGCAACTCCCCTGCTATCAGAATGGAACATTACTTATAGTCGCTCAGGAGATGGGCCAGCCTGTGTCCTTGAGTTTCGGAGCATCTTTCGGGCGGTGTCACCAAGCACGGTATATTGACCCACTAGCAAGCCTATGAAGTTAACCCACGATCCTTTTGCTTAACTCCGCACTCTCTCTTTCACATTGAAAGAGGGGGAAGCCGAGATGCTGAAGCTGGGGGCATGGATGGACATCAAAGACTTATATCGGCAGGGCCACTCGATTAGAGCCATCATCGAACTTACCGGGCACGCCCGCAACACCGTGCGGCGCGTGTTGCGCGAGCAGACGCCACGCCCGCCGAAGAAGCGCGAGCGAGCTTCACGACTCGATCCATACAAGCCCTACCTCGAACGCCGCTACGCCGAGTGCGCGCTCTCAGCCGTGCGCTTGCTCGAAGAGATCAAAGCGATGGGTTACGCGGGCGGCATTGATGTCGTGCGGCGCTTCATCCGCTCACTCACTCCGCAGGCCCGCGCGCAAGCAAAGATGACCGTGCGCTTCGAGACGCCGCCCGGCGAGCAGGCGCAGGCCGACTGGGCGTCATGCGGGCATGAGACGGACGAGGCCGGGAGACGCCGCGCCGTCTACGCCTTCGTCATGGTCTTGTCTTACTCGCGGATGCTCTACGTCGAGTTCACACATTCGATGGCCTTGACGGAACTCATACGCTGCCACCAGCGTGCGTTCGAGTTCTTCGGCGGCTGGCCGCGCGGCTGCGTTGCAAAAATCGAGTAGAGGCAAGGAAGGTTGCGAGCATCTCTTCCGCTATGCGGCTATCTCGAACAGGCTCTCGACAAACTTCGCCTGACCTGCTGCGTTACTTCTATCTAATCTCTTGACCTGTCCCTTCCGCATCATGTTCACAGCTTCAACTCCCTGGATCGTCCGCTCTGCTGTGTCGAACGAGCGATAACCCAACGCCGCGCGTATTCTCTTCTTCACGAATCTGTGATCCTGCTCAATTATATTGTTGAGGTATTTCACTCTTCGGAGCTTGCAGTCCTTCGGCAGCAATTTCTCGTTCTGCATGGCTTCAAAAGCAGGAGGATAAGCAGCATTCTTATCCACCGATATAGAGAACGGTAGCCGACGATGGTCGGCTCTCATCATCTTCCCGAAGAAGCGTTTTGCCGCGGAACCATCGCGTTTTGCGCTAAGCATGAATTCAATGGTTTGCC
>Ga0209153_1000626_pt1 | contig 15186 bp, 12 predicted proteins | sample GraSoiAngelo_120_FD_185877 | JGI IMG/M metagenome (GOLD analysis project Ga0209153, IMG submission 185877) | Grasslands soil microbial communities from the Angelo Coastal Reserve, California, USA - 14_0919_09_20cm (SPAdes) (version 2) | ecosystem: Environmental > Terrestrial > Soil > Grasslands ...
GTTCTGCACGGTCGAACCGGCGGCAAGCGCTTTGGCTTGCGCGGCGGCGACGCCGGCCCGCGACTGCCCGGTACTAGCACGTGCCTGTTGCACGGCCGCTTGCGCCTGTTCGAGATTGGCGCGCGCCTGTGCGACTTGCGCCTGCGCTGTGGCCGGATCGAGTTGGGCGATGACTTGGCCCTTCTTCACCTTTGAGTTGAAGTCTGCGTAGAGCGCCGAGATCGTGCCCGACGCTTGGCTGCCGACCTGCACGGTGGTGACGGCTTGCAGCGCGCCCGTCGCCGTGACGGTGTTGCGCAGGTTGCCGCGCTCAACTTTGGCCGTCATGTAGTCTGCGGCGCTCGCACGATTGCCCCAATAGAAAAAGCCCAACGCCGCGACCGCGACAACCGCGACGAGCGCCAACAATAATCTCCGCTTACCTTTTAGGATTAATTTCAATCGTTCCATCTTTCTCTACTCACGCCGTTTCAACTCCACCGCGTGCCTCTCAAAATTGCCAATTTTCCCCGAAAATCTCTCCATTTTGATAGACACCGACGGCTGCACTTCGGTTACACCTGCGCGGGTAAAAAAGCGGCGAGCCGAACACAATCAGTTGTCGAATTTTTTACGTGTAACCGGCCGGCGCGACGCGGTGTCTGTCCTAGTGGGAAGTTCTCAAAGGGCTAACCAATGGAGCCGATGGCTCTCTCCGAATAAAGACTCTCCCCATTGACAATTTTGAGCTAGAAGCTCAAGGGGGTTTTGAAATTATGAAACGGATTCTTGGTGCCATCATGTGTCTCGTGCTGCTCGCGAGCGCGGCGCTACCTACATTCGCGCAGACGCGCCACGCGTGGCGCGACAACCGCGCCGCGCAGAGTTGGCGCTACGACAACTCACGGCGCACTTACTACGACAACTCGCGGCGGGTTTACTACGACGGGCGCTACGATAATCGCTCCTTCTGGGATCAGCATCGCGACAAAGTGACGGTCGCGGCCGGCACAGGCATCGGCGCGGTGCTCGGCGCAGTCGTCGGTGGGCAGAAGGGCGCATTGATCGGCGCGCTCGCAGGCGGGGGCGGTTCGGCGCTCTACACCTACAAGCTGCGCGACCGCAATCAGTATTGGCACTATCGTCGCTAAGGCTAAAGTTTACCGCCTCGCGTTCAGATAGATTGAGCCGAACTTTAATCTGAACGCGGGGTTGTAACCTAAGCTTGCGGCGCGGTGTCTGATCTGTCGGGAGAGTCAAGGTCGAGTCTCCCGACAAATAGAACCTCTCCTACACAGAAACAAGGTAAACTTAGGGAGCACAAAGAAAGATGAAAAGACTCGGAAAGATTAAGACGCTCGCCATCTCCGCTTTGGCGGCTCTGGCTTTAGCCACCCCGCTCGCGTTCGCGCAGAGCAAAGGCGGCGATCATGGCGACAAGCAGGGCGCGCACGGCGGTTGGCGTGAGCGTGGCGAACAAGGCGGCGGCGAGCATTTCGGCGGCGGCATGTTCAGAGACCTCAACCTGACGGACGATCAGAAGGCGAAGCTGCAACAGATTCGCCAGAGCTTCGCGGAGCAGACCAAGCCTCTGCGCGAGCAACTCAGGACTAAACACCAAGAGTTGCGCCAAGCGAGCGAAGGCGGCACGTTCAACGAAGCCCTAGCGACGCAGAAGCTGACCGAAGCGGCCACCATTGAGGCGAAGCTGATGGGCGCAGAGTTCAACCTGCACCAGCAGATGCTCTCGGTCTTGACGCCGGAACAGAAGACGCAACTCGAACAGCGGCGCGCGCAGTTCAAGGCCCAACACGGCGAACATCGCGGCGACCGTCAACAGCAGCAGCAGTAAACCTCTAACCGGGCATGGCGGACTCGAAAATGTTTAAGGCATGATCGAGTCCGCCGCCCGCAAAATTTCGGGAGCGCATCTGTCGGGCCAACACGAACAGGCATCGGACTTGGAGTTGGCACGGCGGGCGCGTGGTGGCGACGAGTCGGCGTTCGCCGAGATCGTGCGCCGTTATAGCCCGCGCGTGTTTCGGGTCGCGAGTCGCTTCTTTCGGCGGCGCGAACAGGTGGAAGAGGCCGCGCAGGAGGTTTTTTTGAAAGCGTTCACCGAGCTTGACAGCTACGAAGGACGCGGCTCTTTGGAAGGCTGGTTGACGCGCATCACTACAAGGACGTGCCTCAACCTGCTCCGCAGCATGAAGCGCCGACCCGAGTTGGTCATCTCCGAACTGGCGGAGAACGAGAGCACTTGGCTGGACGCACATCTGGCGGGCGCGGCGACCGAGCGACACGAGGCGGCCGAGCGCAGTCTCGTCGCAGCCGACTTGGCCGACCGTGTGTTGGCTACGATGTCGCCCGATGATCGTCTGGTCTTGACGTTGATTGACGGCGTAGAGGCTTCGGTGAAAGAGGCGGCCGAAGTGACCGGTTGGTCAGAGGCGAAAGTTAAGGTGCAAGCGTTTCGCGCGCGGCGCAGGATGCGCGAGGCTTTGGAGAAACTGTTAGCGGGCACGCGCAAACGTCGGCCGCAAGAGACTTGAAAGCGCGAGGGCGAGTTATGAAAGACGAACACATCATCAACATGCTTGAGAGCGCGCCGTTCGCGAGTTTGACTGAACGCGAGTTGGTGGTTGTCACCGCTCATTGTGCGGCTTGCGCCACTTGCCAGCGCGCCTACGAAGCGGCGCGCATCTCGGCGCTGTTGCTCAAAGAGCGCGCGAGCGAGCGCGTCGAGCCGTCGCCGTTTTTTCAGACACGCATCTTGGCGGCGTTGCGCGAACGGCAAGCGGCGAACGAAGCATGGTCGTTCGTGCGGCTGTGGAAATCGGCCGGCGCGCTCGTCTCTTCGATGGCAGCGCTGGTTGCGCTGCTCGCCGGTCTAACTTTTCTCGCGCCCACGACACAGCCAGCAATGCCGCAGACGGTGGCTTCAGTCTCAACTCCCTACTCTGCGGAAGATGTGGTTCTCTCGCAGGATGATCTTTCAACTGAGCAGATGACCGACGGGCAAGTGCTCACGACGATCTACGGCACGGACGATGACCAGACGAGGTAATGATGAACAACCTCAGCAAAAATAGGTGGCAGATCAGACTCGCTGCCGTGATCATTTTCTTGCTTGGCGTCATGGCCGGCGCGCTTGTGCCGCGCGTCTATCACGGCTGGCACAGAGCCGGCAGCGCGCCGCACGAGCCGGAAGGTTTTGATCAGATGCTTGACCGCTTGCAACTCAGCGATGCGCAGAGGACGCAGGTGAAACAGATTCTCGGCGATACGCGCGGGCAGTTGGAGGCGCTGCGTAAAGAGTCCGAGCCACAGATCGCGCAGATTCGGCGGCAGACCGACGAGCGTTTGCAGCAGGTGCTGACGCCCGCGCAGTGGCAACAGTTTCAGCAACTGCGCACTGAGATGCGCTCAAGACGGCACAGGCACGACGGCCGGGACAGCGAGCAGCGACAGACAGACAACGCCACGCCGTAAAACTCGTGCGCGCCAGCGAGCAGATTCATCTTCCGCAGTAGTTGGTCTTGAACTCTCTCACTTCGTCCCGTTGGCGCGACCCACCGTCTTCTCATCCAACTCATAAACTTCAATCGCGGGCTGCGCGCCGACGGAGATGCGGAAGGCGGGCGCGGTCGTCTGACTTAAGGCCGAGAGAATGGCATCGTTGCTGAAGTAGCGCCGGCCGCGTTCGACAAGCACGAAATCGCCGACGCTCAATGCGGCGCGCTCGGCCGGATCGGTGAGCGAGAGCGAGCTGAGATCAGGGCGTTGCGCTTGGCGGGCGTAGAAGGCTGTGAGCGCGGGCGTTTCGTTGGCCACGCGCGCGCCGGAGCGGGCGCGGCGGGCGATCTCTGCGACGGCGGCGCGCAGGCCCGCGTCGTAAAACTCATCCTGCGGGAAGTAGTAACCTGCGCGCGCTTGTCCGCCGCCGATGAGATTTGTGTAGAGCCGGTAATGCGGAGCGGCGTGCGCCGCAGACCACAGGGACGCGAGCACGACGAGCGCGGGCAGAACAGCCGAGGCGTAAGTGTGCAGCAACGCGCGGGGCGCAGATGCAGCGAGGGCGCGCGCGAGTTGTTGGCCGATGAACTGCACGCCGATGGCGGCCGTGATCAAGACGACCGGCAGGACGGGCGTGAAGTAGCGCATGAATTTGCCGCCGACGAAGACGAAGGGCAGGAAGCCGATGGCAACCCAGAAGAACAGGAAGTAGCGCCCGTCACCAAAGCGGCGACGAAACAGGAGCGGCAGCCCCATGATGAATGCGAGTAACGTGAGCGGCGGCAATTTGACGGCGATGAGCACGAAGTAGAAGTAAGTGGGGACACCGTGCAGCCAGTCGCCCAGTTTGTGACGGTAGAGCCGACCCATGAACTCGTAGCTGTCGTGCCCGATCCGTTTGTAGCTGGCGAAGCTCAGAGCCATGCGCCACGTGCCGGGCAAGAGGATCGGCAGATTCAACAGCACGAAGGTCGTGCCCAAGATAAAAAAGAAAAGTAGGAAGCGCGGCTTGCCCAGACGCCAGCGGGTCGCCGGGATGGCTTGAAAGATGTGGTAGTAGGCGATGCTGGCGGCGAAATAACCGGGCAGATACTTCGAGGCGAACATCGCGCCGAAGGAGATGGCCGTGGCCCAGTAGTAAGGCACAGGACTCTCCTTGCCCGTTTCCGCGATGCGCTGCGAGCGCAGCCAGAAGACATTTGCCAGCAGGAAGAAGAAGACGAGGAACGTGTCCTCTTTGGCGATGCGATTGAACCCTATCGCGTTTGGATCAAGCGCCCAAAGGGCCGCCGCGAGCAGTGCCACTTCGCTGCCGAACAACTCCGCCGTGAGCAAGTAGAGCAAGATGATGGTGAGCGCGCCGAAGAGCACGGACGGCAGCCGGAGCGCCGTCTCGACGGGCACGTAGAGCGTCGCTTGATGCGCGGCGACGAGCGACGTGTGGTTCCAATGTTCGGCTGCGACGACGCTCGCGGTCTGCAAGGCTTTCATCAGAAACGGGTGCTCGCCGTTGGCCGGCGTCAACCCGTGCGCGCGATAGTCTTCAACGGCGGCGAGTTTGTTGAACTCGTCTTCGCTCAAGCCCTCGGCGCTCAAGCCCGTCGCGCGCAAACCAAAGCCCACGAGCACGAGCACTGCGAGCGCGACGATGAAGCCCGTGCGGCTGAGCGCAAGGGGGCTGCGCGTAGTGAATAGTTCGGGTCGCAATCCTGCGGTGACGGCCGGTGTTGCCGTGACGGACAAAACTTTAAGCCCTCCCGTTTTCGGGTCGGATTAAATTGGCGCTGCCCGCAAATTCGGACTGCCGGGCAGAGTGGACGGGCCGCCGTCGCGCCTGCGTTATGGCTTGATCTCAAGCGTGCCGACGAGGCGCAAGCTTAGCTTGAGTGCCGCCCGTGAGCAACCTGTGATGAGCCGCACGTCTGGCAGTCGACCTGTCTAGGGACTTGCAATTCCACGCACAATCAGCCATTATTTGCGATGTTTTTGCCTCTGACATGCTCCTGCCTTTTAGGGGTTGAGTCATACATTTAGCGCAAGCCTTTATTACCGGCACACAGTTAGATAGTTTGAAAGGAGACCAGATGGCCACAGAAATTCGGCAGCCAGATCAAGCAGCACCCCCAACTTCGTCCGCTCCGGCTTATCGTATTGACCCGAAGCTTCACCAGATTCTCTACACGCGCCCGTCGCGCCCGACGCTTGAGCCGAAGCCTGAGTCGGAAGATCTGCCAGAGCCGCCGTATCCGATCCACCCCGACCCGCAGCCGATGTCGAAGAAGGAGTATCAAAAACTCAACGCCATCCGCACGTGGAAGACTTGGGGTTCGCCCTACTTCAAATCGCTCTATCATCGCGGCGAGTTGCGGCCGATCATTCCTTATCTCTTCACCGAGTGGAAGTGCAACTATGATTGTCACTACTGCTGGTCGTACAACAACAAGGTCAAGGGCATGACCGAGGACGTGGCGCGCCGCTCAATTGACTGGCTGCACTCCATTGGCTCGCGCGTCCTTGCCTTGATGGGCGGCGAACCACTCCTGCGCCCCAAGTTCATCCACAAGATCGTGTACTACAGCGCGAAGAAGGGCATCTTCGTCTACTTGCCGACGAACGGGCGGCTGATGAAGCCCGATGTGGTTGATCGTTTGGGCGACGCGGGCATTGCGACCGTCAACCTCGCGGTTGACTCCGTCAAGGATCGCAAGGCGCTGCCGAAAGCGTTAGAGACGATCCGCCCTTACGTTGAATATCTCGTCCAGCGCCAGCACCACTACGGCTACACGGTGATGTTCAATATCAACATCACGCGCATCAACATCGAAGACGTGAAAGAGTTGACGCTGATTGCGCACGACATGGGCATCGCCACCGACTATCACATCAACGAGACGCCGATGACCGAGCAGACGCACTTCAAGCACCTCGACGAGAACAGCACGTATCTGACGCCGGAAGATTTTCCGAAGGTGGACGAACTGCTCGACTGGCTCGACGCCAAGCGGCATCAAGAAGGCTACAAGATGGTCAACCAGTCGAAGCACATGCAGGACATGAAGCAGTTGATGCGCGGCGAAGTGCCGCCGTGGAACTGCCGCGCCGGTCAGAACTCTTTGATCATCCGCACCGACGGCACGCTCGCGCCCTGCTTCCCGATGTACTCGGCGACGCACGACTGGGGCACGATTGAGAATCCGAAGTTCGAGGTCAAGCAGTTGGATGAGATGAAGCAGGAGTGCTCGAAGCATTGTCTCTCGACGTGCAACTACATTCTCGCCTACTGCTACGACACGAAGCGCGTCTTGAAGTGGATCATGAAGCAGGCGATGCACGGCTTCAAAGGCTCGACCGACACGATCCAGTAAACGCTAAAGACGGCGCGCAGCTTGCGCTTGAAACAAAAAAGGCCGGCGGTCTTGTCCCCGCCGGCCTTTTTGTTGCGAGCCAAGCCAAGCGCTGCCCGGCCTCGCAAGCTCAAGCTACATCCCTGTGCCGCACTTGAAGCTGATGTCCGTTACGCTGCCTGAGCCGTCGGGTCTCAGGTTCGCGTCGGCGGAAATTGGCTTCACCCGTCTGGCTCTCAGTTGTGCTGCCGCTTTGAGCAGCACTATTGATTAAGTCGGCTTTACCCGCCCCGCCTTTAATCGCCTTGGCCTCTGGGGCGTCAGTTCCTTCTCTCTGCGGGTAAGTTCTCCACCTTGATCTTGTCTGACATGATGTCTGTTCCTTTCCTGCGGCACGCTTGCTTGTTGCCTTGAGCGACAGACTGACCTCATCAGCCACTCTTGACGTTCGCGGCGTTTATCGCCTTCAACCCTACATGCGGGAAAGCGGCCGAAAAAGGCTCACGACGGAAGAAAATTTTTGGAGAAATCTTTTGCGACGGCTTGCGACCGGCGGTGACGGGTGCGGTAAAGCTGTTTTCGAGTACGCAACAAGAGCTTCCGGGTACCCTAAAGTCAGTTTTGGGTACTCCAAAGTCTTTAGCGAGTACCCGATAGTCACTTCCGGGAACCCTAAACTCACTTTAGGGTACTCAGAAGTTACTATCGAGTATCCATTAGTGACTATCGGGTACCTGAAACTCACTAATGGGTATTCAGAAGTAACTTTGGGGTACCCAAAACTAACTTTGGGGTACGCAAAAATTCAAGTCACGTACCCGAAAATGGCTTCCGGGTACATGGAAGCTCATCGCCTGAACCGGTTTTTGCCTTTGTTTTTGCGATATTGTGCGGCCCGTTCGGGTTTGCCCCAAGCTTGATAGAGATTGACGAGGCGTGTGGTGGCGAGGCGCGTGTAGGTATCCTGTATGGCGCGGCGGTTCTTGAGGATGGTGTAACTGTCGGTCAGGAGCGGTTCGGCTTCGTCGAAACGCCGGAGCGCGACGAGGCAACCGCCGAGTGCGCTTTCGGCTTCAGCGACGAGCCAGTTCGACATTTGAGGTTGCGCCGCATCTCCAAAGCCTCGCGCAGAACAGATCGACAAGGAAGGCCGAGACGCGCTGAGCCTTGTCGCGTCGGCAACAACTCATCGAGCGCCATCCGATTGCCGTCGCTCCAAGCTTGCAGCAGACGGGTCACTTCGCCGGACGTGAGCGTATTCAATCGCGGGCCTCCCATCAGCTTCAGGAGTCAACGCTTCATGCGGCGCGCCCTAGCATATGCCCGCGCTCGCAAAGCGGTCAACGAAACTTTACGATGGGATCGAAGTGAATGGCTTAGAGGAGCGTGCGTTCAGATAGTCCGCCAGAGTTCGAGTACAGGCCGCTAGTCCTGCCCCTGTTCCGCTTGATCGATCACTTGCTGCACGAGCAGATGCACGCCTTCGAGGGCGATGCCGTGCTGTTGTTTCAGGCGCGCGAGGACGGCCGCCGAGTCGCTGTCAAGGAAATTCAGATCGGAGAGGTCGAGCGTGATGTGCACGTCGCGCTGCGCTTGCAACTCTGTGCAGATGCACGCGAGCAGTTCTGCGTCAGCGAGCGTGAGCGAGCCAGCGATGCGCAAGATCGTGTGCGCGCCGCTCGCGTCGTCAATCTGTGTGATCTGCGTGGGCATCTTCGTCTCTGTTTGCGCTCGACGCCGGGTAACTCTTCCGACCAGCGCGCGCCGCCTTGAAGATTGTTGATACGCGGCGGCGCGAATTTTGTTGCGTCCGACTAGGCCTCGGCATTATAACGAGCCGGCACGTCGCAAGACGAATACACGCGGGCGTGAATACTATCTTCCAAGCTAAACTTCTGAGGAGCAAAAAACGCGATGACGAAGAGTAAAGAGTCGGCGCCGACGCAAGGTAAACGTGCGCGTTTGACGCGCCGAAAATTTTTGGGCAGCGGTGCAATTGTCGGCGCGGCGTTGGTCGTCAGTCCGGCACTGGCGCGCACAAGCAACAACGCCGCGCCGGCCGTGAAATCATTCGAGTTGGAAGAGACGACTATCGCGGAGTTGCAAGCAGGGATGCAGTCGGGCAAATGGTCGGCGCGCGAGTTGGTCAGAAAATATCTGGCGCGCATCGCAGAGATAGACAAGCGCGGCCCGACTGTGAACGCCATCATCGAACTCAATCCCGACGCAGAAGGGATCGCCGACGCACTCGACCGCGAACGCAAAGGCGGACACACGCGCGGGCCGCTTCACGGCATCCCCGTGCTCATCAAAGACAACATTGACACGGCGGACCGGATGAAGACGACGGCCGGATCGCTCGCGCTCGCCGCTTCGACGCCGCCGCGCGATTCATTCGCCGCCGAACGTTTGCGTGCCGCCGGCGCTGTCATCATCGGCAAGACGAATCTGAGCGAGTGGGCCAACTTTCGTTCGTCGCATGCGACGAGTGGTTGGAGCGGACGCGGCCGGCAGACGCGCAACCCTTATGTGCTGGATCGCAATCCGTGCGGCTCAAGCTCCGGTTCGGGCGTCGCAGTCGCGGCGAATCTCTGCACCGTCGCCGTCGGCACGGAGACGGACGGCTCGGTCGTCTGTCCTTCGTCTGCGAACTCGCTCGTCGGCATCAAGCCCACGCTCGGTCTCATCAGCCGCGCGGGCATCATTCCGATTGCGCACAGCCAAGACACCGCAGGCCCGATGGCGCGCACCGTTGCCGACGCCGCCGCGCTGCTCACAGCGCTCGCGGGCATTGACCCGCGCGACGCCGCGACGCAAGCAAGTCGCGGTAAGGCACAGGCGGATTACACGCGCTTTCTCGATGCCAATGGTTTACGTGGCGCGCGCATCGGTGTGGCGCGAAAATTTTTCGGCTTCAACGATGCGGTTGACGTGTTGCTGAACGAGGCCATCGCGGAGTTGAAGCGACAGGGCGCGACCATCATTGATCCGGCCGACATCGCCACGACGGGGAAGTTCGACGACACGGAGTTGACCGTGCTGCTCTACGAGTTCAAAGCTGATCTTAATTCATATCTCGCCGCTTTGGGTGCGGGCGCACCCGTCCGCTCGCTCAAAGAGATCATTGATTTTAACGACAAGCATCGCGCCGAAGAACTGCCCTACTTCGGTCAAGACTTGATGATCAAGGCGCAGGCGAAAGGGCCTCTGACGAGCAAAGAATACTTGCTCGCGCTCGCCAAGAATCATCGTCTGTCGCGCACCGAAGGCATTGATGCGACGCTCGCCAAGTTTCGCCTCGACGCGCTCATTGCGCCGACGGGCGGGCCGGTCTGGCCGACCGATCTGATCAACGGCGATCACTTCACCGGCGGCTATTCGACGCCCTCGGCCGTCGCCGGTTATCCGCACATCACTGTGCCCGCCGGTTACGTCGCGGGTCTGCCCGTCGGTCTCTCCTTCTTCGCGGGCGCATGGAGCGAGCCGACATTGATCAAGTTCGCTTACGCTTTCGAGCAAGCGACCAAGCTGCGCCAGCCGCCAAAGTTTTTGCCGACTGTCGAGTTGAGCGCGACATAAACGCGCCGCACGCAAAACCGCCACACCATCGGGCGGCGCAGTTGTTTTGCACCCGCGCTTTTGCGCCGTTAAAATCGCGGCTTTCGTTGCAACCGGCTGGCACGAACGTTGCTCTAAAGAGATGCAAGCGGGCGCGGCTCATCGCGCCCGTCCCATTGTCTCGCTAAATTTTTTGGAGCGTGTTTTTTTGGCTACACCTGATGCCCCAGTTTTTTACGACCCGCACGGGCGACGTTGGCGGCGTGTGCGCCGTACATGGCTGTCGCTCGCGGTTCTGTTCACGATCCTCGCAGCCACGTTTGTCGTCAGCGTGCTCAGCAACCCTTTGCTGCCGCGTCTGAATCTGCAACCGATCAGCAACAGTCTGCCCAAAGCCGAAGACACGAAGCTGACCGCGCCGACGCCTCTGCCCGTTAACAAGCAAGCGCAACAAGCGAAGCGCGCGCAGACGGAACTCAAGCGCGCGCTCGCCACCATGCCCGTCGTGCCCGCCAAGCGGCCGGACGTGATGCACGTCACGCCGCCGCCCGCAGTCATGCCGACGCCGACACCGCCGCCCATCACGAAACCGCTCGCCGTCGGCTTCTACGTCAACTGGGACGATACGAGTCGCGCCTCTCTGAAGCGCAATCTTGATCGGCTCGATTGGGTCGTGCCCGAATGGGTGCGTTTGCAGGACGGCCCCTCGCCGCTCGCACCTGACATTGATCCGCGCGCGCTCGATCTCATTCGCCGCGAACGGCCACAACTGCCCATCCTGCCGCTCGTGCAGAACTTTCAGAACGAAGAGTGGAACAGCGAAATTCTGGCGCACGCCGTTGCCGATGAACCGGCGCGGCAGCGACTCGTCAATGCACTCGTGCAGTTGGTTGACGAGAATAAATTCGCGGGCGTCTGCATTGATGTCGAAGAAGTGCCCGCCGCTTCGCAGGCGAATCTGTATCGCTTCATCGAAGAGTTGCACGCGGCCTTTCAGCCGCACGGCTGGCTCGTCGTGCAGGCCGTTCCGTTCGATAACCCCGACTGGAACTACAAAGCCTACGCCGCGACGACCGACTACCTGTTCTTGATGGCCTACGATCAGCACTGGTCTTCGAGCGAGACGGGGCCGATTGCCGCGCAGAACTGGTTTACGGAAGTGCTCGCGCGGCGCATGCGCGAACTCGATCCGGCGCATACGGTCATCTGTCTCGGCAACTACGGTTACGATTGGACGGCGGGCGAAAGTGACGCGCCCGAAGTTTCGTTCCAAGAGGCTGTGCTCGCGGCGCGCGATTCCGAAGCCGAGATCAAATTCGACCCGCTGACGCACACGCCCTACTTCAAGTATGAAGAGGAAGACGGCTCGCAGCACACCGTCTGGTTTCTCGATGCGGTGACGGCCTTCAATCAGATGCGCTTGGCGAGCGCGTATCATCCGGCGGGCTTTGCCATCTGGCGGCTCGGCTCGGAAGACCCTTCGCTCTGGTCTGCCTTCGGCACAGGCATGCAACCGGCGAATATGTCTGCGGACAACTTGCGCGACATACGCTACGGCTACGATGTGGACTTCGACGGCACAGGCGAGATTCTCAAGATTGAAGCTGCGCCGCACGACGGCGCGCGTGATGTGCAACAAGACGGGATGAGCGGACTCATCACCAACGAGCACTACACCGCGACGCCTTCGACTTACGTAATCCAACGCACGGGTGACCACCCCGGTCTCGTCGCGCTCACGTTCGACGACGGCCCCGATCCGGTCTGGACGCCGCGCATCCTCGACATACTCAAAGCCGAGCACGTGCCCGCCTGCTTTTTCATCATCGGCGAGTATGGGCAAGCGAATCCAGACCTCGTGCGCCGCATCGTCAACGAAGGGCACGACCTCGGCAATCACACTTACACGCACCCGAACCTCGGCGAAATACCGGGTCGCATCACCGATCTGGAGTTGACCGCCACACAACGCCTGATCGAATCGCTCACAGGTCGTTCGACCAAACTCCTGCGCCCGCCCTACTACGGCGACGCCGAGCCGGAGACGCCCAACGAGCTTGAGCCACTCGCCCGCGCCGAAGCTCTGGGCTACATCACCGTCGGCTTGCACATAGACCCGGACGACTGGCGCATGCCCGGCACAGATGAGATCGTCCGGCGCACCGTCGCCGGCATCACGAACCCGAACGCTACAGACGAGACGCGCGGCGAGATCGTCTTACTGCACGATGGCGGCGGCGACCGCTCGCAGACCGTCGCGGCGCTGCCGGAGATCATTCACACCCTGCGCGCCAAAGGCTATCGCTTCGTCACCGTCTCGGAATTGGCCGGCGCGACGCAGGCGCAGACGATGCCGCCCTTGCCGCAGCAGCGCGGACTTGTCGCGCGCACAGACGCGCTCGCTTTCTACACGCTCTCGACCGGCAGTTGGCTCTTGCATTGGCTCTTCATCATCGGCATCGTGCTCGGCATCGGCCGGCTCGGCATCATCGGCGCGCTCGCCTTGGCGCAACGCCTGCGTTCGCGCCGCCGCGAGTTGACGCACGCGGGCGCAAGCTTCCAACCGTTCGTCTCCGTCATCGTCCCCGCGTACAACGAGGAGCTTGTGATCGCAAAGACGATCAGGAGTCTGCTGCGTTCGGACTATCCCACGTTTGAGATCGTCGTCGTGGACGACGGCTCGCCCGATAGGACGAGCGAAGTCGTGCGCAAAAATTTTGCGCACGAGGAGCGCGTGCGTCTGTTTACGAAAGAGAATGGCGGCAAGGCTGAGGCGCTGAACTACGGCTTGCGGCGCGCGCGCGGCGAAGTGATCATCGGGCTTGACGCCGACACGATCTTTGCGCCGCAAACCATCGGCGCGCTCGCACATCGTTTCTACGATCCGCAGATCGGCGCGGTCGCTGGGAACGCCAAAGTCGGCAATCGCATCAACGTCGTCACGCGCTGGCAGGCGCTCGAATACATCACGTCGCAGAACCTTGACCGGCGTGCGTTCGCATCACTCAACTGCATCACGGTCGTGCCCGGCGCGGTTGGTGCTTGGCGGCGCGAGTTGCTTGAACAAGCCGGCGGCTTCAGCGCCGACACTCTCGCTGAAGATCAGGATTTGACGTTGCGTGTGCGGCGGCTCGGTTACAAGATCGGTTATGAAGAGACGGCGGTCGCGTGGACGGAAGCGCCGGACACGGTGCGCGGGCTTGCGAAGCAACGCTTCCGTTGGTCGTTCGGGACGCTCCAGTGCATGTGGAAGCATAAGGACGCGCTGTTGCGGCCGCGCTTCGGCATGCTCGGTTTCATCGCCATGCCGAACGTCTGGATTTTTCAGATCATCTTTCCGCTCATCACACCGATCATGGATTTGATGATCGTCTGGACGATCATCCACAACGTGCTTGAGCGTTTGGAGCATCCGGCCGAGCAAGCGATGTCGAACCCCAGACAAGTCTTGTTCTACTACGCGCTGTTCCTCGCCGTTGACTGGCTCTCGGCCGCTTTCGCGTTCCTGTTAGAGAAGCGCGAGCAGTGGAAACTGCTCTGGTGGCTCTTCCTGCAACGCTTCGGCTATCGCCAGATCATGTACACGGTTATGCTCAAGTCGGTCGCCAGCGCCACGCGCGGCGCGCTCGTCGGCTGGGGCAAGCTCGAACGCAAAGACACAGTTGTCGTGCATCATTAGCGACGCTCTATACGAGAGGAGGCGGTCATGAGTCAACATCTGCAAGAGACAGCCAAGCGTTTTTTGCGCAAAGAGTGGGACAAGCTGACCGAGCGCGAGCGGCGCGTCGTCAAGCGTTTGGTTGAGCGCGCGCACATCAGCCGCAACACCAACCGCGAGTTTGAGGACGAGCGCACATTCGGGCAACGGCTCGCCGACAAGATCGCCACGTTCGGCGGCTCTTGGACATTCATCATCATCTTCGGCGCAACCCTCGCCGTCTGGGTTGCGCTCAACTCCTACATCCTCGCGCATCGCGGCGGCCCGTTCGATCCGTACCCGTACATCCTCCTGAATCTCTTCCTCTCGATGCTCGCCGCCCTGCAAGCGCCCGTCATCATGATGTCGCAGAACCGGCAAGCCGCGAAAGATCGACTTGACGCCGCGCACGACTACGAGGTCAACCTCAAAGCCGAGCTTGAGATCGTCAGCCTGCACGAAAAGCTCGACGAACTGCGCGAGCAGCGTTGGGCCGAAATGGTCTTGATGCAGCAAGAGCAGATTCGCATGCTCGAACAACTCTTAAGCACGCACCTCGACACACACGCACAAGCTCAGCCGACGACCGACAATCTAACCCGCCTGAGTTGATTATTTTTTGCGTCGCTCAACGTCTGCCGCCGACGATCATGCGCAAGGCGCGCAGGCGTGCGTCTAATTCTTCGGGTGTGATTGAAGCGTACTTGGCGGGGAGCAGGCGTCGGCTCGAAGCTTCAAAGACGGCGAGCAGTTCCATGTATTCGAGTAGCTCGACGTCGCGGCTGGGGAAATAATCGGAGGCGGCACGCGTGAGATGCTCGGCCGTGACGGGCGCGGCCGTGCCCGCTTCGCGCGCGGCGTCGTCGTTCGCCATGAGGATGACGGCCTCGATGTCCGCGTTGCTGTAGCCGACGAGTTTCGAGGCGAAGCTATCGCGGATCGCAGGCAGCTCAACCTGCGTGTCAATCTTGTTTTTGCGCATCAGCGCGGCGGCGATCATCTCGACCTCTTCGGGCGTCTGCGCGTAGAGAAACGGAATCTTGCGGTCGAGGCGGCCGGCGCGCTTTAAGTCAACGTCGAGCTTGTCGGGCC
>Ga0209153_1000628_pt1 | contig 15164 bp, 14 predicted proteins | sample GraSoiAngelo_120_FD_185877 | JGI IMG/M metagenome (GOLD analysis project Ga0209153, IMG submission 185877) | Grasslands soil microbial communities from the Angelo Coastal Reserve, California, USA - 14_0919_09_20cm (SPAdes) (version 2) | ecosystem: Environmental > Terrestrial > Soil > Grasslands ...
TGCTAGTCATGCGGGGCGACGATCTTTCCAAAAACATGTCGAGCTATCTTTCACGGCGGGTGGAAGCGCGAGAGAACATCGAGATTCTCTTTCACACCCAAATCCGGAAGATGGTTGGGAACAAGATGCTCGAAGAAGCCGAACTGGAAAATACTCAGACGAGCGAGCGGCGTGTTGTTCGAACGCCGGCGATTTTTTCCATGATCGGCGCCAACCCTTGCACCGAATGGCTGCCAATCGAAATCGAGCGCGACGAAAAAGGATTCATCAAAACGGGATCGGTCGTGGCGAACGCGCCGGCTTGGAAAGAAAACAAACGCCAACCGAGTCCGCTCGAGACCAGCCTGCCTAACATTTTTGCTGCAGGCGATGTCCGCTCCGGCTCGGTCAAACGTTGTGCCGCTGCCGTCGGCGAAGGCGGTATGGCGGTCGCCGGCGTGCAAATTGCCCTCGCCGATTCGGCTGAGCGTTGAGCCTCTCGAGGGGCGCGCGCGTTCTTTTGACTGCGCCATCTCTCAACTTTCAACCATCCTTTCTCAACTTTCTCCAGTCCGATCGACACCCACGCGCGTCCGCGTTTCATCCAGACGAATCTCACGTGAAAATGTCCGAACCGCGCCGCCGCATTTCCCGCCATGGCGACGTCAGACGTTTGAGATGGCCGATTCCATCTTAGACCGATGCAACGATGCAACGCTTTTAACAGATCACCTCAGCGAGGCTAATCCTGCTTACCGAGAGTTTGGGCGTAGGTTTTGCCGTAGGGATAGAAGAGTTCCTTGTGGCCTTCCTGCCACGCCGCTTTGAGTTCGGGCGTTGTGATGTCCCAGTCCGGCCGGCACTTCTTGATAACGACGCGCAAGTCCTGGCGGAGATCTTCCACGGTGGGCCGGCCAAAGAACCAGTAGCCCATGTAGATCTTGTAAACGACAAGACCGGACTCGAGCACAATCGTGTGCGGGATCATCGGATTGTGGAGAGGATCAGTGTACTCGGCGATGTCGAGATCCTTTTGGACCTTACGCGCTGGGTCGGAGAGGAACGGCCAGTGCGCGCCCACTCCGGTGCGATATTCGTTCGTCTCAGTGATATTGTCCGTGCTGATCGTCACTAGCCAGCAGTAGCCAACCTCGAGTTCACGATGGAGTTGAACAAGTCCTTCATGTTGCCGGCGGTCTTTAGGGCAGAAACTTCCGCGACTGAGGACCAGAACCATTGGATCTTGTCCTTGCAATTCGGAGAGCTTTCGGCGTTTCGCGGTGTGGTCGGAAAGCTCGTAATCAGGGAAGACAGCTCCGGGAACTATGTCAGATCTCATACAAAACGTGCCTCTGCTTCATAACTATGGTCACTCGTCACCGGTCATTCAACGCCAGTCCCGCTCGGATCATTAGTGCTTCGCCGCGTACAAAAGCCACACTAAACCGAATGGAAGGCTCCGTCTTTACGCGGCTTCGTCATTTTCCCTTCTCACCACTTTCGCTGTTCAGCCTTTTCTCCGAAAGATTATACCTTCTAGTTTTCTAGGAGGTTAGCTCTTATTGCAGCGGAAGAGTGCTTGCTGAAACTTGCCGCGACCGCGGGCAGGTTCTTCAATAGACGTAGAGCCAAAGTGCGAACGGCCGAAATCGTCATGTCCAGAGCCCAGAAAATAGTGACCAATCTTCTCGCGGTCGCGGACATTCAGATCAACGGCACTCGGCCATGGGACATACAGGTACATGATGCCCGCTTTTTTAGTCGCGTCCTCGCTTCAGGCGCGCTCGGTTTTGGAGAGTCTTATATGGAAGATTGGTGGGACTGCATCGCGCTCGATGAAATGTGTTACCGCGCCATTCGCGCGCGACTCGATCAGCGTTTCGCGTTTCGCCTCCCGAATCTCTGGGCGCTCCTTACTGCCCTTGTCATCAACCAGCAAACTCGGCATCGCTCCAGAATAGTCGGTCGCGTCCATTACGATCTAAGCAACGATTTCTTCGAAGCGATGCTCGATCCAAATATGCAATATTCCTGTGCGCTTTTCGCTGAGGGCGACGACCTGGCGGCTGCACAATTGCGGAAACTAGAGTGGATTTGCGAGAGGCTGCGTCTGCGCCATGGCCTGCGCTTGCTCGACATCGGCTGTGGCTGGGGTGGGCTAGCCCGCTATGCCGCACGTCATTACGGCTGTCAGGTGGTCGGGATCACAATTTCACGCGAACAATTCGAGTACGCGCAACGCTGGTGCCGCGGATTGGATGTTGAAATTCAATTGCGCGATTACCGCGATGTCACCGGCCGATTCGATCGGGTGGTGAGCGTCGGCATGGTTGAACACGTCGGCTCAAAAAACTATCGCACGTATTTTCGTGCAACGGCTCGTTTGTTAGGCGATGACGGATTGTTTCTCTGCCAGGGAATCTGCGGCAACTCTTCTCGACTCGCCCCCGATCCCTGGATCACGCGCTACATTTTTCCAAACTCTATTGTTCCATCGGCGGCTCAGCTGATGCGCGCCGCGGAAAGTGTTTTCATCCTGGACGATGTCAAGAACATCGGGCCGAACTATGACCAAACGCTGCTCGCGTGGGAAGAAAACTTCCGCCGCGCCTGGCCGCGTTTTGTTGAACGTTACGGCGAACGTTTCCGGCGGATGTGGCGATTTTATCTGCTCAGTTGTGCCGGCGCATTCCGAGCACGCAGCCTGCACGCCTTCTCGATGCTCTTTTCGAAAGACTTCATCGGAAACAATGTCCGCGACGAGAGAGAGGCGGTCTCCTCATTGCACGCTGACATTGGGAATCGCTCCATCGCGACGGCGGGCTAGACCCGCGCAAGTTTCGATACTCAATTCTACTTTAGCCTTTGTCTTCGCTCGCGGCCAACTCACTCACCGCTACGTCGCGTCCGCGTTTCTGTTTCCGCTACTTCACAAAGTCCCCGACCAACGCGGCGATCTCATCTGCCGCCGTATCGAGCGCGAAATGGCCAGCATCGAGCACGTGGACTTCGGCTTTTGGCACGTCCTTATGGTAGCGTTCCGGTTCGCCGAGGTCGAACGAGAGGTCATACTTACCCCAGATTACAAGTAGCCGCGGCTGCTTTTCCCGCATCCACGCCTGCCATTTGGGGTAGGCGTCCACATTTGTTCGATAGTCGTAGAACAAATCGCTTTGAATCTGCGCCTGATCGGCCTGATTCAGAAAAGCAAATTCATCCGTCCACAAGTCCGGGTCGTAATGTTCGACGTTTGGATCGTTCCCGACATGACGCGTTCGCGTCGTTTGTAACGACAGGAGATTTGTCCGAAGCGCATTTTCGTTGGTCGCACGATCTTTCCAAAACTCACGTCGCGTTTTCCAATTCGCCCCCAGGCCCTCGTTGTGCGCCACCGCGTCCTGGACAATGAGAGCCTCGATTCGATCCGGATGAGCCAGGGCCATGCGAAAACCAACGGGGCCGCCGTAGTTCTGCATGTAGAGCGTGTAGCGCGAGAGTCCGAGCGCTTCGGTGAAGTGATTCATGATCTCGGCAATATGATCGAACGTATACGCGAATCTTTTCGGGTCCGGCCAATCGCTGTGTCCAAAGCCCGGATAATCGGGCGCGACAAGACGATAGCGATCGGAGAGCCGGGCGAAGAGAGGCTCGAACATTCGCGACGAAGACGGGAGTCCGTGCAACAGGAGAAGCGTCGGCGCGTCTTTTGGACCGGCCTCTCTATAAAAGATGGAGAGCCCATCTATCTTTATCGTCCGATAAAAAATCGGGTGTTCCATGGGACGTTCCTTGTCTTGGGCAAGCAATTGAAATGATGCCAGCATCACAGAAACCACCAACACTGTGCAGGAAATCTGTAAGCATTGGGTCAAATGTGGCGAACTGACGAGACGCATCATTCAGCTGCCGTTAGGCGAACTCGCTACTTCGAAAATTACTTCCAGCTCAACTGGGGTTCCTAGCGGAAGGCTTGCGACGCCATACACCAAGCGGCAAGGGTTCTTGTCTTTTCCGAAAACGTCTTGCAGCAGCTCCGAAGCGGCGTCAGCGACTTTCGGCTGATCGCGGACATCTCCCGAAGTGGCCACCGACACGCCGAGCCGAACGATCCGCGTTACTTTGTCGAGCGATCCCAAATGTTTTCTTGCGACAGCAAGAACGTTGAGCGCCGCGAGGTAAGCCGCTTTGCGCCCAGCTTCCACATCGAGCTCGGCGCCGACGCGCCCAATGAATTTCGCGCCGCGGCCTTCCGTTGGAAGCATTCCAGTCAAAAAAAGCAGATTGCCCGTCCGCACCGCTTCCACATAGGTGCCGAATGGTTCAGGCGGCGGCGGCAGCTTGATGCCAAGTTCTTTTAGTCGCTGCTCGGCGCTGGCCGGTCGAGAGTCTTCGCCAGTTACCATTTGCCAACGTGCGCACCGCCGTCCACGTGCAGCACCTCCCCGCTGATTTGGCGAGCTTCTGTCAGATAAACGACGGCGCTGGCAATGTCCTCAACGGTGGAGATTGAGCCCATCGGCGAAAGCGTTTTTAGAGAATCCTCCGAATCCTTGGCGTGAAGCGGTGAGTCGACGACCCCGGGAGCTACGGCGTTAAATCGAATATGCTCCTTCGCGTATTCCATCGCCAAGCTCCGTGTGACGGCATTCAGACCACCTTTCGTGATCATGGAAAGGGAAGCAGTTACGCCGGCGATTGGATTGTCGACCAGTGCGGCGCTGATGCTCACGATGCTGCCGCCGGTCTTGTGTGCCTGCATTTGTTTAACTGCAAGCTGCGTGATGTAAATGAAACCCGCGAGGTTGGTCGAGACGAGCGCATCAAAGTCATCTGCTGTGTAATCGGTGAACGGCTTCACCAAGAAAATCCCAGCGTTCGCGACGACAGCATCGATCGAGCCGAACTTCTCGATCGCGAGCTCTGCAACTTTCTGCGCCGTCTCAAATTGACCTATGTCGCCGTCAATCAAGGCGAGGTGGTCGGAAGCTGAAAGCTCGTTCGATTTCGTCGCACTCCGCGCGGTTCCTACCACATCGTAGCCGCGTGCGAGAAACGCTTGGACGATGCCCGCGCCGATCCCTTGCGACGCTCCCGTAACGATCACTGTCTTCTGAGTGCTTGCCATACGATCAGCGCAATTATTTCAAGGCCGCTCGCATCTCGATAACGGAAACCGCTATTTTCACGACGGCCTTTCTTGTTGAGGTGAAAGAGGTTCGTCCGGAAACCCGCTCACCCTTTCAGGGCGAACCGCGAAGCTTCGGCTTCGCATCTATATATAGTACAGGCGAAATTAAGACCCGGTGTTGGCGAGTCAAGGCGGCACCTGCAGGCCAGGAGAACCTCTGACTTTCTCCTTTAGCCTTTCTTTGACACGCCGTAGCCTCTCGTCGCGCCGTAGCTGGCGAAGGAGGATGACGAAGGCGGCTACTTCCTACTTTCTTCAATGGCGGCAGTCCGCGATTTATTCAGACGAACCTCTGGTGAACCCAGGAAAAGATCTGTTACCGAAAGGCGTCCTGAATAGCATTCCTTCGGATGCGCTGGGTCGTCTTTCTTCGTGCGGTGAACGTGGGCGGGGCGAATCGATGCCAACCGGCGTTAATTGCTAAGCAGCTGGCCAAGTTCGGTGTCGTTAATATTGGCGCGGTCGGTACATTTGTGGTGTGCGAAAACGTTAGCGAATCCGCGCTTCGTACTGCCATTGCCAAAAAGCTGTCATTTAAATGCGAGATCATGATTTGTCCCGCGCGCGACATCATCAAACTCGCGTCAAAGGATCCGTTTTCACGACAACCATCTGGCACCGACATCACGCGGTTCGTCAGCGTGTTACACAAGCGACTTCGCACGTTGCCTTCTCTTCCTCTCAGTCTGCCTTCGAACGACGACTGGCTGCTCAAGATCATCGCGATCCAGGGCAGATTCGTTCTGGGTTTGTATCGTCGGCAGATGAAAGCGATCACCTACCTCGGCAAGGTCGAAAAAATATTCGGCGTCGCTGCGACGACGCGTAACTGGAATACAATTCAGAAGATCGTACAGATTCTCAGCAAAACGTAGCGCTGCCTTGCTGGCTTAGCGTTCCCGGCTTCCAAGCCGCCTGCTCGCGAAACCTTTCGGAGCCCGTACTCTTTAGGAAAACGCGCGCGTTTTACCTTGATCCTTGTCGAAGAAGTTTTTCGCCGCACTCGTCGAGTGCATCGCAACGACAGTCTTCTACGCGCCTGAGTAACGTCTCCATTAGCTTGAGCCGCTTCATCCGGTCCCGGAGTTCCGCGATTTTTCGTTGGGAGAGTTGGTGCCAGCGTTTCGGTGGAGGCGTCCCGGGCGGGAACCCGAAGAACAGCTCGCGTATTTCTTCCAGGGTGAACCCCGTCTCTCGGGCGCGCTGCACCACAGCGAGACGAAAAAGCACATTGTTGTCGTAGCGGCGTTGGCCATTCTTGCGCATTGCCGGCAGGAGAATCCCGATCTGTTCGTAGTAGCGAATGGCGGAAGTGCGCAAACCAAACACGCGCGCGACATCGGAAATCGCCAGGTCCCCTGCCACTCTAAAATCTAGCGAGCAGCCACGCAGAACGCCACGAAAATCGCTCCGGTATTTCTTGAAAAATTCCCTTTGACTTAAAGTCGACTTGAACTCGTAGCGTCGAAAACTATGAAAAAAATATTCCAACTCATAACTGCAATTGCCGTCGTTGCACCGGTCGCAATTTGGGCAACGTCAGAAGCTTCATCGCAAACCGAGCACGTGACGCCTTTCGCCTGCAACGCACTGGCGTTGTCACCGGAGGTAAGAAACGCCATTTCGAGGAGCTTGGACCAGCGTTGCTACAACTGAAAAAGAGCACCCGCGAACTGCCAGATGGCTACGAGTTCGAGTTGCCCGCGGATAACAGAACGTATCAGTTGCTAACGGAATGGGCGTTCCAGGAGCGGTTATGCTGTCCCTTCCTCGATATCGGACTGCGGTTCGACAGGGAAAGCGGACCGCTATGGTTACGTCTCACTGGCCGGCCAGGGACTAAACAGTTCATTAAGGAGGAGTTTGAAGTCGCTAATTCTCGTTAGAAACGCTATGCCACAGGTCTCAATTCAAGAGTTCGAACGACTGCCCTTGCGAGTTCATACGTTTCTGGCCGGGGTGTCGCTGCACGACGTATGGTCCGTCGATCTGCCGCATTGGCGCGCCGGAGTGACGCTCGATGAATTTTTACGGACGGCAAGCAACGGTAAGCTTGATACCTGTGGTTGTTCGAAATCCTCGTCGCTATTCACACCCTCCCCACTCGTGCGAATGCTGCTCGATATTCGGTTCTTCGTTGGACGGTTCTTCGGTTGGGATCACGAGCCAGCGGCAACCGCGTGGCAAACCTTCGCAACGCGTTTAACTGACACCGATCATTCGAGATCACTGGCCGCAGCCGGCACGCGAGATGGGTTTTTCCGGGTCGTCTACCGCTTCGAAAACGAGCAGCTCGTCGAGTTGATCAATCGGACAGCCCACGCTGCGGCGCTAAGCGCGCTGGTCGAAACAGCGACTGTCTACCGGTTCTATTTTGGGGTCTATGTCCGCAGCGTAAGCCGCTTCACGCCGTTCTACATGGCACTAATCGACCCTTTTCGGAAACTGATTGTCTATCCGTCCCTCTTGCATAGTGTCCGTACTCGCTGGAACCAAGCGTTTGGCACAGGCTGACGCCGAGATATTGCAAGCGAAGAGAAAACAGGGAAGCACTGCGTTTCAAACAGCTGCCGCTAGTCCTCAAAATAGCCGTGGAAGTCGTCCTTTACAACGCATGGTGGTCAATCGAGGAATTTGCTATTGCCTGGCTGTTGAAGATCATTGCGATCGAAAGCAGATTCGTTCTGGGTCTGTATCGTCGGCAGATGAAGGCCATCAGCTACCTCGGAAGGATCGAGAAGCGCCTCGGTGTGGCGATCGAGAAAGTCGTCAGTATTCTTAGACAGGATGCAAAAGGATTTTAACAGAAGACAACGAAGTAAACGGAGTTCAGAGCCTACCTTCATTTTCTTTGTTTCCTTCTGTTCGATGATTCGCCTCACCGGTGCCGTTCGGCTTGAATGCGTTTGAGCAATTCGGTGTGCGTTCGATCCAGGTCGTGAGCGAATTTCACCGTTGCTTGCAGAGCTTCGGGAAACATCTCGAAACGTTTTCGCAATTTCCCGGTAGTCGGATCGTAAAAGAAGGAAATGTCCTGATCCAGATTCGGCACGATTAGTTCGTCGCTTAATTTTTGATAATGAGCCATGCGGCTCAGTCCCCACCGGATGACCGATTCGTCATTGCGCAACGCGGTGAGCGTCTCCACATCAAGCAGCTCAATACCGCCGGATTGAAGCAGCGTCGCAAAATCGCCCGGATTGTAATCGGTCGTGAACACGAACGCACGGAGCGACGGCATCTTGCCGGCGTCCAGCGCATGCTGAAATTCCGCGGCTTGCTGTTCTTCCTGGGCGGCGTTGATTTTTCCGCTTTCAATTCCCTGGCGCAATATCCGCTCGAGCGATGCCAGGATTTGATCGCGCCGGTTCGCCTCCTGGTGATGCTGCTGATAATTGTTGAGCCAGAATGCGGCGTAAACTCCGATAAAAACGAGAACCAATTCTGCCGTCCAGCGGACGAGACGTCCGCCGAAGGTCTTTCGCTTATCTTCCATCGCCCTATCCTTTTCGCTGCACTCCAGCGATCGCGCAATCGCCTCTACTCTTTGCTGCAACAGAACCGTTGCCAATCTTCCGCCGTGTCGATGTCGACCTTCCCTTCGGGGAATGGGAATTCTGCAACTTGATCACGATTTGAAAGGATGGTCGATTTCGCCCCCGCGGAGTCATCCAATCGGAGTAGCTCCGGCAAAAGACTTCGATCAAAGAGAGCTGGAACACCCAGCGTGCCCGCATAGCTCGCGGCTACAATCGGTTTTAGGGTTTCGTGATAAAGCGTCATTAAGCCATCGAGCACCGCGCGATCGACGAACGGCTGATCGCAAGCCAGCAAAACTGTCGCCTCAACCCCAGGCGCGGTGTCGAGCAAATGCTGGACACCTGTGCGAATCGAAGTTCCGATTCCACATTGCCAATTCGAATTGGCAACGATCGTCGCGCCGGTTTTCTTCAATTCGGAAGTGATAAGTTCGATTTCATGGTGTCTCCCCTTCACTCTCGGTAAGCCGTCAGAATAAAGGTGAGAGGTTCGCTCAGTGCCGAGGACTACCAAAATGGGCCGGCAACCTGCTTCGCTCGCCGCATCAACCACGCGTCGCACCAAAGTTTTGCCGCGGAATTGAATCAATTGTTTGGGCTTCCCGAGCCGCGACGATTCGCCCGCTGCCAAAATTACCGCCGCAATGTGGGACTGCGGTGACATCTCACCGCTTTAACAACGCCGGCGTGTTGGCGCACTGCAAAGCTTCATGAATCGATATTTTTCTTTCCCGCAGCGATTCACCTGATCCTTTTGCAAACACGCGCTGAATCTCGGCGATGATTGAGAGGGCAATCTCCTCCGTCGTTTCGGCTCCGAAATCGAGACCTGCAGGCGCAAAGAAGCCCGCGTTAACCGTGATCCCGAGATCGAGAAGGTGATTCATCAATTGATCGCGTCGCTGGCGTGGCCCGATCAACCCGATGTAGCGCAAATTCATCGGCAGCAATTTACCCAGCGCAGCGAAATCGCGTCCGTAATTGTGGGACTTCACAATTGCGGCCGTCCAGGCGTCAGCTTTGATCGACAACAAATTTGGATCGACCAGTTCACTCACCTCCCAACCCAACAAGTTGCCGAACAAGCGCAGCGGCGCATTATCCGGACCGTCGCCAACAATCAACAGCCGAAGCGGCGGATGAACTTTCTGGATCAACGCATGCTCGTAATCGTGATCGGTCTCCGTTCGAACAACTCGACTGCCGGCGTCTTTCTCGCCAAACGCCGTTATGACAAAACAACTACGCCGCTCGGCGAGATCGTGAGCGAGATCGCGAAGGGACTTATCGGAGATACGCTCGATGAAGATGTCGATCCTACCCGCGCAACCAAAACGTCGGCGCGTGTCGAAACTCACGATTGTTGGCTGACCAGTTTGAAGAACTTCGCGCGCGCGCAGCGCCACTTCGTCCTCGAGACAACCGGCGCTGAGAGAACCGACGCTCGTTCCGTTTTCGCAAATCAACATGCGTGCGCCCGGCCGGCGATAGCTTGATCCTTCCACGCGAACAAGCGTCGCGAGCGCAAACTCCGAGCCGGAGTGGCGATCCGAGCCGCAGCGTTTTTTCCATTCCCGCAAAATATCGTAAATATCTTTCATATCAGTTTGTCGGGCGTGATCGGCAGATCGCGAACGCGTTTGCCGGTGGCGTGATAAACGGCGTTCGCCACCGCTGCCGCCGCACCGGTGATTCCGATTTCGCCCATGCCGCGCGCGCCCATCGGATTAAACGCGTAATCCGGTTCGCCGACAAAGTGCACCTCGATGTTGTTGATGTCGGCGTGCACGGGCACATGATAGTCCGCGAGATTTCGAGTCGCCGGCAAGCCGGTTGCCGGATCGTAAGCAGTTTCTTCCTCGAGCGCCATGCCAATTCCCATAACGATTCCGCCGAGAATCTGGCTTCGGCCGGTTTTCAAATTAATCACTCGACCACAATCCATCACGCTGACCCAGCGCGTCACCCGCACCAACGGAAGTTCGGGATCGATCTTCACTTCGCAAAACTGCGCGCCGAAACTTTGGAAACCCATCTTTTCGTTTTCCTTGAACTTGAACTTACCGTCAGCCGCAATCGATTTTGTGCCGGCGCGGTTAAGCGCCTGGCCTAACGAGTCCGGTTTGCTCGCGTCGCCGCCGAGTTCAGCCAGTTTCTTTTTCAAATTTTCCGCAGCATCGACGATCGCAGAGCCGGCCGTCGCCGTTGTTTGGGACCCGCCCGCCACTGGACCGAAAGGCAAATTCGAATCGCCCAATTCCATTTTTACTTTTTCAACTGGAATCCCGATCGCGTCGGCCGCAATTTGGGTGAGCGAAGTATATTGACCGGTGCCGAGATCGTGTGCCGCGCAACGAACGAGCGCAGTTCCCTCTGCGTTCAGTTCAATATGCGCGTCGGCCCGACCTGCGTGCGCTGGATACGTCGCCGTTGCCACGCCCCAGCCGACGAGTAGATGTCGATCCTTCATCGAACCAGGTTCGGGATTTCGTTTCGACCAGCCGAATTTTTCGGCGCCGACCGCATAACATTCGGCCAGATGCTTCATCGACCAGGGAATGCCTTTGACCGGATGATTTGGCGAATTGTTGGCCTGCCTCAATTTCAGCGGATCCATTTTTAGCGCGTAAGCCAACTCATCCATCGCGCACTCCACCGCATAAGTGCCGGGACATTCGCCCGGCGCGCGCATGAACGACGGCTGCGACACGTTCACCGTGTGCACGACGTGATCGAATTCGATTGCCGGAGCGGCGTAGAGAACGTTGGTCGACCCAATTCCGCACCCTTCGACCCAATCGCCGACCGGCGAAGTGAGCATTTCACTATGGTGCCGGATCGCCTGTAATTTTCCATCACGACCGGCGGCCATCGCGATCGTTTGAAACGTCGGCGTCCGATGTCCGGTGCCGCTGAACATTTGCTGCCGCGTCAATTCCACTTTCACCGGACGCTCGACAACTTTCGCCGCCATCGCCGCGAGAATTGTGTGGGGCCAGACCGGACCTTTGCAGCCGAACGCGCCGCCAACAAACGGACAAACCACGTGCACGTTTTCCTTCTTCAAGCCGAACGCGTGCGCTACCGTGCCTTGCGCGCCCTTCACATATTGAGTCGCATCGTATATGGTTAATCGGTCCGGCGCGTCCCACATCGCGATTGTCGCCGAACATTCCATCGGATTGTGGGTCTCGGTCGGCGTCGAGTAAGTCTGTTCGATTTTGACAACATCGCCTCGCGCCAGCGCTGCGGCGACATCGCCCTTTTTTTGCTGAAGCTCTTCGTCCAAATGCTCCTTCGGCTTGCTGACTTTGAGCGCGTCTTCCCTGGTCAGCGCCGGCGTTTCCGCGGCATAGGAAATTTTCAGCAATGAAGCGGCATGTCGCGCGTGCTCGGACGTATTTGCCACCACTGCCGCAACGCATTGGCCGCCGTAGGAAATTTTGTCGTCCGCCAGCGGCTCGCGCTCTTCAATCCGAATGCCTTCGTGCTTCTGATCGTTCGGCGGCTCGGCCAGTTTCGGCGCGTTCAAATGACTGATGACGGCGAGCACGCCGGGCGATTTTTCGGCCGCTGCCGAATCAACTGCGGTGATCGTTCCTTTGGAAACCGGACTCGTCACCACAAAGGCGTAAGCGAGGTTCGGCAGACTGAATTCCGCCGGATATTTAGCCGCGCCCGTAACTTTGAGGTGACCGTCGACGCGGCTCACCGCCGTACTCATCGATTTCGCAGGAATTGGCGTGCTCATATTAATTTGTCCGGCGTGATCGGCAGATCGCGGACGCGTTTGCCGGTGGCGTGAAAAATCGCGTTCGCGACCGCGGCGGGCGCACCCGTTACCCCAATCTCGCCAATGCCGCGAGCGCCAAGGTCGGGCATATGTGGATCCGGTTTGCCGATAAAATCGATATCGAACTCCGGCGGCGCATCAGCATGCACCGCGACGTGATATTCGGCAAGATTGGCATTCACGGCTCGGCCGGTTGCCTGATCCGGAACGGTGCCTTCAAAAAGCGCGGTACTGATGGCGAAAATCAGACCGCCCATGATCTGGCTGCGGGCCAGTTTCGGATTAATCATTTGCCCCACATCGTAAACGGCGGTCGCGCGTTTCACTCGGACTTGTCCGAAAAGATCGACGTGCACTTCCACGAACACGGCGCCGTAAGAAAAGAAGGAAAACTTTTCGCGTTCGTCTTTGTTCGGTTCGGACGTGAACTCAGTTTGGATCGGGGCGGACAGACTCGCGAGCTCCTGTTCGTTAGGCCAATGGCCAAATCGATCCAGCACTTTCTTTTTTAACTCCCCACACGCGCCGAGGACTGCGGGTCCGACGCTGGCGGTGAGCCAGGAACCACCGTTATTCGGCGCTGTGGGAAACGCAGAATCCCCCAGCTCGAAGCGGATTTTCTCCACCGGCACGCCGAGCGTGTCAGCGGCGAATTGCGACATCGCCGTATAGGTGCCGGTGCCAATCTCGTGCGTTGCGCTGCGCACGATCACGGTGCCGTCTTTGTTAAGGCTCGCGGTCGCACCGGCCTTTTGCTGAGCGGCTGGATAAACCGCCGTCGCCATCCCGAAGCCGATTTGCGATCCCTCCGGCCCGCGCATCGAAGCCGACTTTGGGTTTCGTTTCGCCCATCCAAATTCCTTCGCGCCGCGTTCGTAGCATTCGCGCAGGTTCTTCATCGACCACGGCTTGTTTTGGTGTTCATCGTGGTCGGCATAGTTCCGCAATCGAAATTCCACTGGGTCGATCCCACTTTCGTGCGCGATCTCGTCCATTGCGCACTCGAGCGCGAACACGCCCGGACATTCCCCGGGTGCGCGCATTGGGCAGGGTGAAGTGAGGTTTAGCTTAACGAGTCGATGAGTGACGTCGACGTTTGGACAGGAATACAACATTCGCGACATGTTCCCGCACGGCTCGGTGTATTCCGAAAGCGGTGAGGAATGCGTTGTGGTTGCATGACGCAAGGCCACGAGCTTTCCGTTGTTGTCCGCGCCGACAGTGAAGTGTTGTTCCGTCCGCGCCCGTTGACCGGCTGAATCGAACATTTGCGGCCGCGTGAATGTTAACTTTACCGGCCGCTGGACAAGCCGGGCCGCTGCAGCCGCCAGAAGCGTTTGACTCCACTGAAAACCTTTCGATCCGAAAGCGCCGCCGATGAACGGGCAGATGATCCGAATATTTTCGGCCGGTAAACGGAAGCACGCCGCAAGGAGGCGTTGAAGTTGTTTGATCCCGCGGGTGCACTCGTGAACAAGCAATCGATCGGGCGCTTCCCATTCCGCAGTCGTCGAATAGGTCTCGATCGGGTTGTGATTTTCGATCGGCGTCGAATAGGTCGCATCGATCTTATGTGCCGCGCCAGCGAGCGCGCCATCGACATCGCCGCGTTTAACCTGCAAATCTTCGCGGCCAATGAATTTTTCCGGAGTCGTTGCGGTGTTGGCGGCGCGTTCATCCGGAAGATCGACGATTGGCGGTTGCGCTTGATACGTGACTCGAACAAGTGAAGCCGCGTAAGCGGCTTGCTCGAAAGTTTCGGCGACCACAACTCCGAGATGTTGGCCGGCATAATGAACTTCGTCGTCCTGCAAGGGCATCCGGTTCTCGCCCGGCGCGCCTTTTTTCGTCAGGTCGTCCGGATACGGTTTGAAACCCGGCGTATTTTCCCGGGTTAGAATTCCGACGACGCCCGGCGCTGACTTTGCCGCCGAGATGTCGATCTTCGTTACGCGCCCATTCGCGATCGCGCTTTGGATCAACGCACCATAAGCCAGCTTCGGTCTTTGAAACTCCGCGGCGTAGGTCGCAGCGCCCGTTACTTTGAGTCTACCATCAACACGCGTGAGCGGTTTTCCTATCGTCGGCGCGGAATCAATGGCGGCCATAAACTATCCCATGGCTGCGACCGTGTTGAGCGCGCGGACAATCGCGCGCTTGGCCAGCTCAATCTTGAACGAATTGTGTTTGTAACCTTTGGCGGCGGCGAGTTCCGCTTCGGCAGCGGCACGAAACGTTTTCTCGTCGGCAGCTTGACCGATCAGTTTCTTCTCGGCCGCATTTGCCCGCCACGGTTTGTGGGCGACACCGCCAAGTGCGATCCGCGCGCCTTTGATTTTCTTGCTCGAATCGAGATCGAGCGCAGCGGCGACACTGACGAGCGCGAAGGCGTAGCTCGCGCGGTCGCGCACTTTCAGATAATGCGAACGGGTTGCGAACGGAATTGAGGGGAGATCGACATATTCGATCAATTCATCGTGCTCGAGATTGGTGTCGCGCTCCGGCGTGTTACCCGGTAATCGATGAAAATCCGCGAACGGAATTTCGCGCTCACCTTTCGGACCACGCACGCGGACGGTCGCATCGAGGGCGGCCAATGCCACGCACATATCGCTCGGATGAGTGGCAATGCACTGCTCGCTTTGGCCAAGGATCGCGTGAATCC
>Ga0209153_1000630_pt1 | contig 15150 bp, 10 predicted proteins | sample GraSoiAngelo_120_FD_185877 | JGI IMG/M metagenome (GOLD analysis project Ga0209153, IMG submission 185877) | Grasslands soil microbial communities from the Angelo Coastal Reserve, California, USA - 14_0919_09_20cm (SPAdes) (version 2) | ecosystem: Environmental > Terrestrial > Soil > Grasslands ...
AGCGTCACCAATACCAACCGCGGGATTGGCAATGCCGCGGTCACTGTCAATGTCGCCTACACGGAAGACACCGACCGCGTCGGCACGGTGCTGAAGGAGATCGCCGCGGAAATCCGGAAGGACCCTGCATTCAAGCCGATGATACGCGGCGACTTCGACCTCTGGGGCGTCGACAAATTGGACGCCTCGATGGTGACCATCGTCGGCCAGATCGAATGCACGGATGCCGGGCGCTGGCCGGTGCAGCGCGAATTTTATCGGCGCATGAAAAGGCGCTTTCAGGAACTCGGCATCGAGATTGCAAGGCCCTCGCAAACGACAATCGTGTTGCAGAACTTGCCGGTTCAGAGGCAGGGTGCGCTGGCCGCAGAAGCCGCCGATGAACCGCGACGGCGTTCTCCCAGTGCCCATCGCAGTTGACGGTTAGGGCGCGCGAATCCCGCTTGGTTACAAATTGATCGTCTCGTAGCGGCGGCGTTCGGAGGCTTTCGCCACGGCTTCGGTCCGGGTGCGCGCGCCCAATTTGCGGAATAGGGATTCGATATGGAATTTCACGGTGTGCAGCGAGATGTTCAATCGGCGCGCAATCGCCTTGTTGGTCAAGCCTTCGGCAAGGGCTCCCAGCACCTCGAGCTCGCGCGGCGTCAGTAAAGCGTGGCCGTCAGTCTCGCCGATCGCGGCGAAGCCACCCTCGGTCGCCTCTGGCAAGCGGACGATCAGGCCGGCTGCAACCGCGCGTATCGCCGCGTCGATCTGGTTAGCGCCGGCATCGCGCGACAGCACACCGCTTAAATCGCGATCAGCGCCTCCGAGGGTGACCGCCGGGCGGGTCTCGCCCGGCGGCAAGCCGCCGTCCGCCAGCACCACGTCGGCAGCGTCTTCGACACCGACGACAACATGCCCGGCCTCGGCAACCACGCGGCTCAAGGCGCTGCGGCGCGTCACATCCGCGGCATGGACGGCGACACGAAGCCGCTCTGCTGGCGCCAGTTGGCTTGCCGCTTGCCTCATGCGGCGCGCCGTTCTGCAATTGTCGTCTGCACGCTCATGACCGAGCCGCTCCTGATCAGGCGAATATCGGCCTTCCGTCCGATGCTGTCGGAACCGAACAGCTTCGCGATCCTGCGGAATCGATGCGTCGAGGTCCCGTCAACGCTCAGGATGATGTCGCCCGCCAAGACTCCCGCTTGCGCCGCCGGGCCTCCCTCAACGACCGACATCACCATCAGGCCCGAGGATTGCTCCGCGGACTCGCGCAGCGCGTCCGGCACGGCGACGGCCTGCAGGGCGACGCCGAGCCAGCCTCGCGCGATGCGGCCGTCCTTGGCGAGCTGCGGCGCGATGCGCCCAATGGTCGCGGTCGGAATGACAATGACCTGGCCGCGCGGACCGAAGGTCGACATGCCCAGACAGCCGCCGGTGGCGTCGAAAACAGGTCCGCCCTCCTCGCGGCGGGCAAGGCCGACGTCGAGCACGATGCGCCGGTCGATCAGGCCGCCGCGGCTGGAATGCCATTCGGGCCCAGCGAGATTGACGAGCCCGAGCCGCGCGCTGGCGCCGCCACTGCCGTCGGCGCCGATCACAAGCGCAATCGCGCCGGCCTGCGCCTCGCTCGCGACGATCGATGGCGAGGCAAGCGGCGCTGCCAGCCGCAGCATGACGATATTGGTAGAGGGATCGCGGCCGGCGATTTTGGCGGTCAGCGCCGAGCCGCCAGGCGCGACCAGCTCAAACTCATCTTTTCGAGGCAGCGACTGCTCGGAGGCAACGACAACATCGGACTGCCACACCATGCCTGTGATGTGCCGCCCGTGTGGGAGGTGGATTGCGACGATGGCGTTCTTTGCGGCTTCCGTCCGCGCGGCGAGCGCGCTCGAGAACTGGGCCAAGAGATCGGCTTGGTCGGTCATGGGGGTAGCTCCTATCCATGTAGATAGGCACAAACTGGGCAATTGCTTGGGAAGAGACTATCGGCCGGACGGCTGGGACGGGCCCGGCCATTTGACCGGGCGAGCAAAGCCGGGCGGCCGCCGCTGGTCACGAAGCGGATACTCGCCGAGGGCCTTACTACCGCGCCGGCGACAGACGGCGCCGCTCGCCGGATGCGTGATCGGGATCTTCCCGGTCACGGCCGACGATGTCGGCGTAGACCTCGACCGAACGGGGACGCCCGATCAAATAGCCCTGCATTTCGTCGCATCCTTCGCGGATCAGCGTCCTGAGCTGATCGTTGGTCTCGACGCCTTCGGCAAGCACGGGCAGCCCCAGTCCATGCGCTAGGCCGATCACGGCGCGGACAACCGCGAGCGACCGGTCGGTGCGGCCGAGGCTGGCGATGAATGATTGGTCGATCTTGATCCGGTCGAGCGGAAGCGATTGCAGATAGGAGAGCGACGAGTAACCTGTTCCGAAATCGTCGAGCGCGATGCGGACACCCAGGATCTTCAGGGCGTTCAACATCGACGCCGCGCGGGCGACATTCTCGATCAACACCCCGTCGGTTATTTCGAGCTCAAGCCGCGCCGGCGGGAGTCCGCTTTCATGCAGGACCGTTCGGACCACCCCTTGCAAATCGCCCCTGCGAAATTGAATCGCCGAAACATTGACTGCGACCTGCAGCTCGTCATTCCACGACGCGGCCTCGCGGCACGCCTCCCGCAAAACCCATTCTCCGATCTCGCCGATCAAATCGCTCTCTTCGGCAATCGGGATAAATTCGGCCGGTGTCACGGTGCCGCGCCGCGGATGCTGCCAGCGCACCAGCGCTTCAAATCCAATGATCTCGCCGTTGCTGTGTCGTTGTGGCTGATATTCCAAGAACAGTTCGCCGTTGCCGACCGCGGACCGCAGCTCGCGCTCCAATGCGTTCCGGTCCCGCAGCTGCTGATCCATCGCCGGCGTGAAAAAGCGAATCGCGCCGCGGCCTTCGTGTTTGGCGCGATAGAGCGCGGCATCGGCGCTTGCAAACAGTGACCTCGCATCCTCTCCATCCCGGGGATAGACGGAGATTCCGACACTGAGGTCGAGGTCGAAACAGTGGCCGTCGATTTCGATACCCCGTTCGAGCGCACCTCGCAGCCGGTTCGCAAGCAGCTCGGCGCTCGACGGCAGCGGATCCTTCTCGGTGATCGCGATGAATTCGTCGCCGCCGATGCGCGCGAGGAACACGCCTTGCGCCGCGACATCGAGGCGCCGCGATGCCTCGCGCAACGCCTTGTCGCCCATCGAATGGCCGAACAGATCGTTGATCTGCTTGAAACGATCGAAATCGATGCAAAGGACGGCGAAACCGCCACCGCGCCGGCGGGCATCGTCGAGGACCCGCGAAAATTGGTCATCCACTGCGGCGCGATTGGGCAGATCAGTCAGCGCATCGTGGCACGCCAGATGCAGGATGCGTTGCTCTGCGCGTTTGCGATCGGTCATGTCGAACGCCACGGCAACGCATGCATCTCGGTCGTTGTAGCGCAGCGGTCGCGCTTCGATCGCGACGTCGATTACTCTTCCATCAGCCGTGATATGGCGGCGAGTATCCTGCGCGGTCTGCAGGCCCTTGTTCTGTCGGAACTCGCTATGCAGTCTTTCCGTCTCTTCCGGAACGCGCAGATCTTCCACCGTCATCGAAAGCATCTGCTCGCGACTATAGCCATAGTGGCGGCACGTCGCTGCATTCACCGCCAGAAGTTCGAGCGTGTTGACATCGACCACCCACATCGGGAGCGGATTTTCTTCGAATAAAAGACGGAACGAGGCTTCCCGGCGCTTTAGGTCGGTGATGTCGACGCGGATGCCGATGCTGCCGCCTTCCGCCGTGCGGCGCTCCTCGATGCGGATCCAGCGATCTCCCGGCAATTGCTGCTCATGCGTGCTCTGCGGTTGTGCATGCCGGGCGAGGCGCTCGCGCAACCATTGTTCTTCGCAACCCACGGCCTCCGGATATTGTCCGCGCGCCAGCCCGGCCCGCAAGGACTCCTCGAAACTGACACCCGGGGCAATGACGTCGCTGCTCTCCGCGTAAGCTTCGGCATAGCGCCGGTTCCACAGCACGAAGCGATCGTCCGAATCCAGGATCACGAGGCCTTCCGGGACCACGTCCAACGCATCGACCAGGGTCGCGTGCGCCGCGCGGGCTGCCATCTCGGCCCGCTCTGCATTGGATTTCGCTTCGCTGAGCGCCTTCTCGGCGCGATATCGCCCAGTGATATCTTCGTGGGTCGCGACCCAGCCACGATCCGGCATCGGGCGGTGGCAGATCTGAAAAACGCGACCGTTGGCCAGCTCGACAACGGAGTCGTGCGCCGCCTTGCTGATCGCAAGGCTGTTGCGCCAATCGAGGTATTCGTCTTTGGTCATGGCGGGGAAGCTTCCCGCCTCGAACCGCAGATCGACGATCTCAGCCAGCAACATGCCTGGCCTCACGCTCTCCGGCGGGAGATCGTACATGTCGAGGTAGCGGCGATTGCAGACGATGAGCCGCTGCTCGCCATCGAAGAAGCACAGGCCCTGCGACATATTGTTGAGCGCGGTGTCGAAGCGGCCGGCGATCTCGCGCGCCTTCGCCTGCTCGTTAAGAGCCGTCATCTCGGCAGTTCGTGCGCGTTTGCCTTGGGCGAGCAGCTTCACCCGCGATGCGACCAAATTTACCAAATCCCTGTAGTTGGTGTTCATCATCCGCACGAGCAGCACCAGCATCAGGCAGAGATTGAGTCCGATGCAAACCAGCAGTGCTTCGCCCGAGAATATGAGCCGCAGCGAGATCGGGAGCGCGGAGAACAACAGCGTGAGGCGGGCGGCGCTCGGAAAGCTTGCAAGGCAATAGGCGCTTCCAACCGAGCCCATGAAGACCAGGAGCGCGACCGGAGCGCGTTCACTCGGATCGACCCTCTCGAACAGCGCCAGTGCCCAGATCGAGAAGGCCGCGTTGAGCGCGGAAGCCAGGATGCGAGTCTTGTAAAGATGTTTGAGCGCCTGCTCGGCGGTCGGCGCAGCCACCCTCAGCTTCAGCCAATAGATCATCCGGACCATGCTGATGAGCAGAAGGGCTCCCGGGACGCCAAAGCGGAACCACCGCGGCAACGACGGCGGGAGCACGTACGCAAGGCTGATGCTGTCAACAATCAGAACGCCGTAAAGAACCGGGATTTGACTGGTCAGGATACGGAACTGCTCGATAAGCAGCGCGCGGCCCGCCGGCGTTTTGGCGTTGCCAAGCCGGAACCAGCGCTGAACAGTCTTCAGCGCCTTCATCGGGCGAGCGCTTCGATCATGCCGCAAAGCTATCGAAAAGGCGACAATCGCCCGTAAACAACCTTGGTAAGGGTGAACTTAAAATCCGAGCTATTTCGCGCTGAACGAAATCTCGCCGCCCCGTGCGACTACGGGCTGCCCGCGCGACACGCCGCGGGCAGCGGGCCCGGCGAGGCCGGTCTTAGGAACCACCCCCACGGCTCCACGTTTTGCTTCCAACCATCAGGCTGGACGGGTGCTGCACGATGTCTGCCCCCAACGTACCGCTCAGCAATCTGCGGGCGGTGGTCATTCTGATCGTGGTCGCCTTTCACTCGGCGCTGGCCTACCTTGCGTCGCAGCCGGCCGATCCGTTTGCCTTTGATGCGGCGCCCTATCGGTGGATCGCCTTTCCAATCCTCGACCAGCAGCGCTGGTTCGGCTTCGACCTTTTCTGCGCCTGGCAGGATATCAGCCTGATGTCGCTGATGTTCTTTCTGGCGGGGCTGTTCACTCCGGCCAGCCTTAGGCGCAAGGGAAGCCTTGCGTATTTATCGGAACGCTGGTGGCGGATCGGACTACCGTTCCTTTTCGCGGCCGGTGTCCTCAGCCCGCTAGCCTATTTTGCATCGTATCGCGCGACGGCAGCCGATCCGTCCGCGGCGGCGTTCTGGCAACATTGGATCGCACTGCCGATGTGGCCGGCCGGGCCGGCGTGGTTTCTATGGCAACTCCTTGTGCTGAGCACACTTGCCGTTGGTCTCCATGCGCTGGCACCGCAATGGGTCCAGGCGCTGGGTCGACTGGCCGGGACTTTCAGCGATCGCCCGCTTGCTCTCTTCATCAGCTTGAGCGCGCTCTCGATCCTGGCCTATGTGCCGCTGGCGATGATCTTCACGCCGTGGGACTGGACCTCGCTCGGCCCGTTTGCGCTTCAGCTCAGCCGTCCCTTGCACTATGTCGTCTATTTCTTCGTCGCGTTCGCCATCGGCAGCTACGGCATCGAGCGCGGCGTGCTGCGCCCTGACGGTCCGCTCGCGCGCTATTGGCCGGCATGGCTAGCGGCCGCCGTCGCGAGCATCTTGGCCTGGGGCGGATTGACGTCGCTGACCTTGGCCGGTTGGGCCTCGAGCCCCCCAGCCTATCGGCTGGCTGCGGCGCTTGCCTTTCCGCCCGCTTGCGCCGCGGGCGTCTTCTGCCTGCTCGCGATCTGCCTGCGGCTGATGCGAACGCGCCACCGTCTGCTCGATAGCCTGTCGGCCAACGCTTATCGCATCTATCTGCTGCACTACGCAGTTGTGGTGTGGTTGCAATATGCGTTGCTTGGCGTCCGTCTCGGCGCCGCCGAGAAAGCCGTCATCGTCTTCGTTGTCGCCCTCGCGATGAGCTGGGCAGCGAGCGTCGGATGGATGAGGCTTGCTCCGTTGTTTTCCGATTTGGCTGGCAAGAGGGCGATCGCGGATCAGCTGCGGTAGAGGACACCACGATGTCGCTGGCATTGACGCTCGCCTCGCGCAACCTGTTCTACGATCGCCTGCGGTTCATTGCGACGCTGGTCGGCATCGTTTTCTCGGTCATCCTGGTCATGATCCAAATGGGCCTGTTCCTCGGGTTCGGGCACATGGTCTCTACCATGATCGACCACGCGTCGACGGATCTGTGGGTGGTGCCGAGGGGCGCAAAATGCTTCGAGGACCCCTCGCTGCTTGATCTGAAAATGCGCGATCGCATCGCCGCGGTTAGTGGACACCGGTATTTATTGTCGGGACTGATCTGCGCGACGGCGCCCTGCAACCATGGAACGTCGTCGGCGGCAACGTGCAGGCGCTATCCGAGCGGGGAGCGGTCGCCGTCGATCGTTCTTATTTCGACCGGCTCGGGGTCACCGGCGTCGGATCAACGGCGGAAATCCGCGGCCACCACGTCCGCGTTGTCGCCATCACCGACGGCATCCGCTCGTTCGCCACCACCCCTTACGTGTTCGTGGATCTCAAGAGCGCGCGCAGCTACACCGGGACACTAAACGACCGGGCCAGCAACCTCTTGGTGCGGCTCAATCCGGCGGCCGATCGCGAAAAGGTCCTCCAGGCCGTCCGCGCGCAGGCCGGTGACGCCGAGGTTCTCACCCCTGACGAATTCCGCAGCCGCAGCCGTTCGTTCTGGCTGTTCGGGACCGGGGCCGGCGCGGCGCTGTTTGCCGGCGCGCTGCTGGGCGTGATCGTTGGCACCGTGATCGTCGCGCAAACGCTCTACTCCAGCACCAAGGATCATTTGAGTGAATTTGCCACCCTGCGCGCCATGGGGTCTTCCAACCGCTACATCTACAACGTCATCATCTACCAGGCGCTGCTCAACGCGGTGATCGGGTTCGCCATCGCAGCCGGCCTCGGCGCCGTCGTCGTCCAGATCACCGCCAAGAGCGCGCTGCCGATCGTCATCACGCCTTGGTTGATGGCCGCCCTGGCGGTTCTGACAGTCGTGATGTGCGTGGCCTCGGCGATCGGAGCCATCGTCCGCGTGGTGCGCATCGATCCAGCCACGGTGTTCATGCGATGAAGGACCCCGTCATCGAAGCCAAAGCGATTACGAAAACGCTGGGCCGCGGTGCCGGGGAGGTGCAGGCGCTGCGCGGCATCGACCTGTCGCTGCGGCGCGGCGAGCTGACGCTGCTGATGGGACCCTCCGGCAGTGGCAAGACGACGCTGCTGTTGATCCTCGGATGCATGCTGGCGCCGAGTTCAGGCGAGGTCATGGTGTGCGGCGCGCCGACCTCGCAGGCGGACAAGGAAGGGCTCGCGAAGATACGGCGCGACCATATTGGATTTGTGTTCCAGTCCTATCACCTGTTCCCAACGCTGACGGCTGTGCAGAACGTGCAGTTGGCGCTGGATATCCGCAGTGAACGGCGCCGCAAGGCCAGGGAAAGGTCGCGCCAGGCGCTGAAGATGGTCGGCCTCGAGCAAAAGACCAACGCGCTGCCGCTCGAGCTCAGCGGCGGCGAGCAGCAGCGCGTCGCGATCGCGCGCGCCATCGTCGCCAATCCCTCTGTCGTTCTCGCCGACGAACCGACCGCTGCGCTCGACGGCAGCAACGGAAAGACGATCATGCGTATCCTCGCCACCATCGCGCACGAGCAGCAAAGCGCCGTGCTGGTCGTGACCCATGATCCGCGAGTGCTGCCATTCGCCGATCGCATCATCCAGATCGAGGACGGCCGCCTGGTCGACGAACGATCGGGTGAGCGCGAGCGCGTGCGCATGCCGCGGTCGGCCGCGTTCGGGGCCGACTGAACGAGGGTCCGCCATGAGCCTGCGCGCCGAATTGCTGCGCCTCGGCATTCGCTTCTTTCTCAAACGCGGCACCCATCATCTCGACATCGAGACCTGGCGGAAGGACATGCGTGCGACGGAGAAATTTGTGCCGCGGCCGCCCGCGCGCAGCCAGACGACCAAAGTCAATGCCGGCCGGCTCACGTTCCACCGGGTCACCACGGAGGCGTCGCGGGCGGAACGCCACGTGCTCTATCTGCACGGCGGCGCCTATGTCTCCGGCGCGCCGGCCTACTACCGACATTTTACCTGGCGGATTGCCGATGCAGTCAAGGCCAGCGTTTGGGCGCTCGAATATCGCCTGGCACCGGAGCACCCATTCCCGGCGGCGCTTGAGGACGCGGTTGCCGGCTATCACTGGCTGCTCGACAACACACCTGATACGCGCCGGCTGTTCGTGATGGGAGATTCGGCGGGAGCCGGATTAGCGCTTTGCCTGCTGTTGAAGCTGCGTGACGACGGCAGACCCCTGCCCGCCGCTGCGGTGGCCATGTCGCCGTGGACCGATCTGGCGCTGACGGGCCTGTCGTTGACATCGAACGCGGCGGCCGATCCGATGTTGAATGCCGACGACCTGCCGGAGCTCGCGCGCTATTATCTCGCAGGTGCCGATCCGCGCACGCCCTACGCGTCGCCACTCTACGGCGATCCGGCCGGCCTGCCGCCGGTGATGATCCAGGTCGGCAGCGACGAAATCTTGGCGGACGATGCCATCCGCATGGCGGAGAAACTACGCCAGCACAATCCTCGCACCCGCCTCGAGATTTGGCCGCGCATGCCGCACGTCTGGCAATTGTTCGTCCCCGTCCTGCCCGAGGCGCACCGCGCGATCGCGCAAATCGGGGAGTTCATTGCAAGCGTCGGTGGCTGAGCTGCCACGCTCGACGAGCGCAAAATTTCTGATTCAGATTTCAAACAGCCAATTTCTCGCCATCGCCCGGCACAGCCGTCCGAAGGACGGCGTCGCTTCCGCTCGCCTATGCCGGGCGATCCAGTATTTCCAGAGACGCCGGTGATTGAATCGAGAAGCCCAGGCGTACTGGATGCCCCGCTTTCGCGGAGCATGACAGTGGGCGAGACGCACTCCCGCGTTCTCGCGGCGCGGATGGCGTCCGAGTTGTCGCGCAGACAACCCTCGAAAAATGAGAGGGCACAGGGAAAGCCGGGTGCTCGATGCACCCGCAGCCTCGCACCCAAAAAAAGCGCACGAGCGTAGTCACCACAGGTTCACCGAGACAGTCCGGCCTTCCCTGCGCAATGGTTTTAACGGCTTATAGCGCGCTCTCCTCGGCGACGAATTCGTCTTGTCACCGTCATCTACGGATTAAAGGTTTGTCTAAGCCCGGTTGGGCCTCTGGAGGTGCTCGCGATAAAGGTCACCGAGCCAGGCACGGGCGGCAGTCGTCCCTGCGCGGCTGTTGCTGCGCGCTGGTCTCGCGCCCTGAATGCGAGCTTACTTGATCGGGTATTCACCGCGGGCCAGGTCGCAAGTCTAGTCTAGGCCGCGGCGCAGGTAACGACAGCACGCCGATGCTTGCGCTGTAGCATCCAGACTGTGACCGCCATGTTCACGATGTTCCAGGCGATGCCATTGAGCATTGCCGCTGCATAGGAACCGGTCCGGTCGAAGATCGCGCCAGCCATCCAGCCCCCTAGCGCCATGCCGGCGAGAGTGACCGAGATGGCGAGGCTGACGCGAAGACCGGCCTCCTGCGCCGGGAACAGCTCACGCACGATCACCGCATAGCTCGGCACAATGCCACCCTGCGCCAGGCCGAAAATGGCGGAAACGACGTAGAGCGAAACCAGCCCGTCGAACGGCAGATAAAGCGCGAGTGCAATGGCCTGCATGGCCGAGCCCAGCAGCAAGGTCGGCAGGCCACCGATGAGGTTCAACACCCAGCCGAAGATCAAACGGCTCGCCACACCAAAGCCGAGCATGACTGCCAGCATCTCGGCGCCGCGCGCAGGGCCGTATCCCAGATCGCCGCAGTAGGCGACCAGGTGGACCTGCGGCATCGACATGGCGACGCAGCAGCACACACCAGCAAAGGCCAGCAGACCCTGGGTGGCATTCGGAGCCAGGCCCAAGCCCAAGCCCAAACCCACGCCTGTGGCTCGATTGACATTGCCGGTGCTTGCCGCTTCCAGCGTAGCCGTGTGGAATACCGGCCGCCGCAGCAGAACCAGGGCGAGCGGCAGCATCGTTGCCAGACAGAATATGCCGATGCCGATATGGGTCTGCCGCCAACCGACCATGGCGATGAAATGTTGGACGATTGGTGGCCAGACCACGCCGGCAAGGGAGCTGCCGGCAGTCGCTAAGGAAATGGCGAGGCCGCGGCGCCTGTCGAACCACAGCGAGGCGTCGGCCACCAGGGGCGCGAACGTCGCTGCGGCGCCGAGGCCGATCGTGACGCCGGAAACAACGGCGAAGGCGGGCAGGCTCGGAGCGAAGGCCGTGAGGACGTAGCCGAGGCTCATCAGGGTCGTGCCCCCGGCGAGCGGTGGGAAGATGCCGAATCGATCGGCCAATCGGCCGACAATGATGCCGCCGATCATGAAGCCGATGGTGGTCAGTGTGTAGGGCAACGTCGCGTCGGCGCGAGGCACGTTGAAATCGGCCTGCACTGCCGGCAGCGCCACGACCAGCGACCACATGCCGACGCAACCGAGTGTGCTGAGGGTGATGGAGGCGATGAGGCGAATCCAGGAATACGACGTCTCGATCGACGGAATTTCATGCGGCACTGTGGTAAGTTTCCTTGAGCTTTGCGTGTAAGCCGGCCATAGGTACGGCCCGCCTTCGTCAGCGACAAAGCAGGATTTCTCTTTTGTAGAACGAGCGAAACTGATGCACCTTGCGGCCCACCGCATAGCCTGGAGCCGGCCATGACCTATCTACTGCCGCCCCTCAATGCCCTGCGCGCCTTTGAGGCCGGCGCCCGCCATCTCAGCTTCAAGCACGCCGCTCACGAGCTGCATGTCACGGCCGGTGCCGTCAGCCAGCAAGTCCGCCTGCTGGAGGAGCGGCTAGGGGTGCAGCTGTTCGAGCGGCGGACGCGGCAGCTCATCCTGACGTCGGCCGGGGAGACCTATCTGGCGCGGATACGTCAGGCGTTTCGTTGCCTCGCCGATGCCACCGCCGAACTCAGGCCTGAGGGCGTCACAAGTCTGCTGCATGTCGGGGTCCATGCGCGTTTTGTCCCTGATGGGTTGCGCACGCGCCTGGCGCAATTCCGCCAGGCCCAGCCACAGGTCGCCATTCGCCTGAGCCAGCCGGCGGGCCTGCACGAGCTGCTCGAGGGCAAGGTCGATCTCGTGATCGCGGAAAGGCTGCAGCGCTATCCAGGTTACAGGTGCGAGCCTCTGGAGAGCGGCTTCCTGATCGGCCCGCTCGGCACCACGGATTGTCCGGAGATCGAAACCCTGCGTTGCTGCCTGCTCGGCCATGTCGTGCTTGAAGGCGCCAGCGCAACCAAGGCGCCACCGGTCGTCGACACGGCAAGCCCGGCAGCCAGACCATCCAAGCCTTCCTTTGCCGTCTGAACGCGGCGCCTCGCATCCCCTTGGTATGCATTTCGGCCTCATTGCGGAAGCCGCTAGTCTAGCTAGCGAAGCTTTTCGACACCCATGACGACACCGCGCAAAGGCGTAGTACAAAATCGCTGGCGCTCGGAGCACCACCGATTGGATCGCGGCAGGCGCCACGACCGCGTCTGATCGCTCCGCTATCGGCGCCTGATTATTGCACGCGGACGTAGTGGACTTTGTTCTTGTTCTGTTCTAGCGTCCGTTTTGTCCTGCGCGCCGCCATCCAGAGCGATTTCCCGAAGTAACAGTTCATCAAGGAATACGATCCCATGTCCGATGCACTTGCCGAGCCCAGTCATCTCCAAATCATTTTTCACAACGACAATGAAACGCCGCTGCAATTCGTCGTTGAACTTCTGCATTCCGTTTTCAACAAGCAGTTCATCGACGCGGTCAGGTTGACCGAGGCAGTCGACAAGGACGGACAAGCAAGTTGCGGGAGCTATCCGCGCGAGGTCGCCGCCGACCTGCTCGAGGCCGCGCGACAACGCGTCCGTCTCGCAGGTCATCCGCTCCGGATCACCAGCGCGGCGGTGGCCAGCGACGCTGAAATATTCGATGGCCGCTGCAAACTCTGCGGCGGGCTTGACTGCGAGAACGTGATTTCGTTCGGAGGCACGGCGACGCCCCTTTGCGATGACTGCATGCTCGAGATCACGCGAGGCCTGCCCGACGTGGTCCGCGCGAAGCGGTTCGATTATGCCCACGAAGCGCTGGCCTGGCATTTCGCCGGTATTCCCCGGGATCAGCTGGTCGCAACCTCGCGGCGATTCCCGGGCCATATGCGCGCCGACGTTCAGGTTGCGATCGACCGGCTGTTCTCGACGTCGCCGCTGCGGTTTTTTGGCATCCACGATCAGCACCGCTACGAGACCCTGACGATCGCGGCGCTGGGCAGACAAGACCGCAATGCGCCCGGCATCGCGCCGGCCCAGTACCACGAAGTGGATGTCGGTGAGAGCGCGGCGGTAAAATGCCTCGATAACGGTTTGTGGCTCTGTGCCACCGGTGGCCTGCGCTACGCGGTGCTGCTCTCCCCGGATAGAGAGTATAATCGCGAGGCCGGAACCCGCATCGAGATACTCGTGCCTGCAGGATCAGAAGGCGCGGAGCTGGTGCAACGCTGCTTCTCGGAACTGGAGAACGCGGTGAACGCCGCGCGTTCCTATCGCGGCAAGGTGCTCTCGCTCGACGCCGCTGCCGAATATGGCGGCCGCTCACGCGGCATCACGGTCCACAAATTGCGGACCGTGCGACGCGAGGAGGTGATCCTGCCCGAAGCCACCCTGAAATTGCTTGACCGCAACGTGCTGAACTTTGTCGGTACCCGGGAGCACCTGCGGCGGCTCGGACAATCGACCCGCAAGGGCATCCTGCTTTATGGGCCGCCCGGCACCGGCAAGACCCACACCATCCGCTATCTTGCGAGCAACCTGCCCGGTCATACCACCTTGATCATCACGGCGGCGCAGGTCGAGTTGCTTTCCCACTACATGAATCTGGCGCGCCTGCTGCAGCCGGCCATGGTGGTGATCGAGGACGTCGACCTCATCGCGCGCAATCGCGACGACATGGGGCCGTGCGAAGAATCGCTGCTCAATGCGCTTCTCAACGAGATGGACGGACTAAAGCAGGATGCGGATATCCTGTTCATCCTCACCACCAACCGGCCGGAGGAGCTTGAGAGCGCGCTGGCGAGCCGCCCCGGCCGTATCGATCAGGCGATCGAGGTGCCGGTCCCTGACGAGATCGGCCGCGAGAAGCTTGTCCAACTCTATGGCCGGGGCCTGCCGCTCGGCGAGCCGATCGTGGTCGAGGCCGCGCAGCGGACCAAGGGCGTCAGCGCCGCCTTCATCAAGGAACTGATGCGGCGCGTCGCGCAGGCGAGCATCGCCCGCGATGGCGCCGCAACAGTGGAGAGCGGCGACGTCAGCGAGGCGCTTGACGACATGCTGTTCACCGGCGGCAAGCTCAACATCAAGCTGTTGGGCGGCGCGGTCGACGGATGACGACCGCAGCGACGCGAAGCATCGTCCGGAGACGGCGCATACGTGCCTTCTCACCATCAGGGTCCAATGACGCAAAGACTAGCGCACCGGCATTGGCGGCCGCGGCACCGACGACAGCTCTGGATCGAGCGGGACTTGCGCCGCCGGCGGCGGTAGCGGATCAGCCTGTCGCTGCACGTAAGGTGCGGGAGCCGGCGGCGGCATCATCGGAGCTACCGCGGCTTGCGAGGGCCGATATGTCGCCATCGGGCGGCGCGCCGAAGCGGCCGGCCTGGGTGGAGGCGCCGATATTCTGGGCCGCGGGTTTGGCTCCGAAGCTTTGGTCTCGGCGGCTTTGGCATCGGAAACCTTGGCCGCGTCGCGAGACATTTGCTCCTGATTAGCCTTGAGCTGCGCGATGCTGGCCTTGAGCTGCTCGATCTCTTGCTCCGCGGCGGCGAGATCGCTCGCCATCGACTGCAGCGATTGCGCCTCTCCGGAAGACGGAGCTGCGGCGCTCGGCGCGACGCCATCCGCAGCCCGAGCCGGAGGCGCCGGCGGCGGAGACGCGGCAGTTGCCACGGATGTCTGAACGGCAGCTGGGCTCGGTTGCGATGAAGTCGCGACGAATTGCGGCGCCCACCTCGCGATCATCCGTTGGGCCGTATCGCCGTAAGCCTGCCACGCGGCGGCACCGACACCTATGCACACGGCCAGCAGGAAGCCCGTGAGGCCGCGTATCACCCGCCCGCCGGTCGAGGGCCGGTTGCCCGGGACCTTTACATTGCCGACGGCCGCAGGACGAAATGTCGTATCAACGGGCGGGATCGGTGGGCCAGCGGCGAACTCCGATCCCGTGCCCTTTTGCGGATCGGAATGCTGGCGCGCGGCCGCGCGCAGCAGATTGGAAAGCTCTTCCTCCGCGGGATCCGCGGGCGCGACCAGAACGACACCGGGCGCGACCTCAAGGACGTCGTGTGGATCGTCGGGTTGCTTCGGCTTCAGCGTGGACT
>Ga0209153_1000632_pt1 | contig 15099 bp, 19 predicted proteins | sample GraSoiAngelo_120_FD_185877 | JGI IMG/M metagenome (GOLD analysis project Ga0209153, IMG submission 185877) | Grasslands soil microbial communities from the Angelo Coastal Reserve, California, USA - 14_0919_09_20cm (SPAdes) (version 2) | ecosystem: Environmental > Terrestrial > Soil > Grasslands ...
CGTCGCCTCGCGCGGCTCGATGGACCTCGGTGAGTCGGACGGCGGTCTGCCGCCCGATGGGCTCGTCGAGGAGCTCGACGCCGTGCTCGCGGACACGGAGCGGCTCGCCGCGCTGCACGAGTCCGGACCGGGCGCGCGCGTGCAGCTCGCCGTCGCCCCGTGCTCGCCCTTCTCGGTCACCGGCCGGCTGATGAAGGAATCGGCGGAGCTGGCGCGCAGGCTCGAGCTTCCGCTGCACACGCACTTGGCCGAGACGGCCGAGGAAGAGGACTACTCACTCGAGCGCTACGGCTGCCGCCCGGTCGAGTACGTCGAGCAGTTCGGCTGGCTCGCGGGTGACGTCTGGTGCGCGCACTGCGTCCACCTCAGCGACGGCGACGTCGGCAAGCTCGCCGCCACAGGCACCGGTGTCGCGCACTGCCCGACCTCGAACCTGCGCCTCGGCGCCGGCGTTGCGCCGGTGCGGTCCCTACTCGACGCAGGCGCCCGCGTCGGCCTCGGCGTCGATGGCTCGGCCTCGAACGAGCGTGGCGACCTGCTCTTCGAGGTCAAGCAGGCGCTGCTCGTGGCGCGCGGCCGCGGCGGCCCCGGCGCGCTCACCGCTCGCGACGCGCTTCGGCTTGCCACGCGCGGCAGCGCCGAGCTCCTCGGCCGCGGCGACCTGGGCGCGATCGCGCCCGGCCGCTGCGCCGACCTCGCCGTCTGGCGAACGGACCTGCTCGAGCTGGCCGGGACCCGGGACCCGGTCGCGGGGCTCGTCCTTTCGGCTCCCCACCGCGTCGACCGGCTGCTCGTCGGCGGCGAGGACGTGGTCCGCGAGGGGCAGCTGGTGCACGCATCCGAGCAGGCGATCGCGCAGGAGCACCGCCGCCAGGCGGAGAAGTTCAACCCGTGATCTCGACTCACGTCCTCGACACCAAGCGGGGAAGGCCGGGAGCGGGCCTCAAGGTCAGCCTCTACCGCGGCGACAAGCTCGTCTCCGAGCAGGAGACCGACGGGGATGGTCGCATCGCCGAGCTCTCGCCGCCCGCGCTCGATCCCGGCGTTTATCGCATCGTCTTCCACCCCGACAGCGGCTTCTTCGAGAAAATCGAGGTCAGCATCGTGATCGCCGACCCGAACGAGCACTTCCACGTGCCGCTGCTGCTTGCCCCCTACTCGTGCGTGATCTACCGCGGCAGCTGACGGCCGACGAGCTCGCGGACCTCTTCGAGGGCCACACGAGGCTCGTCGAGCTACTCGCCGAACGTGAAGACCCGCTCGGCTCGGCCGAGAAAGTGCTCGGGGAGCTGACCGAGCAGGAGCAGCGGCAGGCTCTGAACGCACATCCCGCGATCGGGGCCCGCAACCTCTCCGAGCGCTCGGCGGCCGAGCAGGGAAGCGGCTCCAATCCGGCCGTCCTGACCGAGCTCGCCTACCTGAACCAGGTCTATGAGGAGAAGTTCGGCTTCCGCTTCGTGGTCTTCGTGAACGGCCGCCGCAAGTCCGAGATTCTGGAGATTCTGCAACAGCGCCTCGAGCGGTCGCATGAGGAGGAGCTCCAGACGGGCCTGCGCGAGCTCGTCGCAATCGCGCGCGACCGCTGGCTGAAAGGCTGATGGACCCCTACGCGAACGAGTGGCTCGACCTGCTCGTTCGCTGGCTCCACGTGATCGCCGCGATCGCCTGGATCGGCTCCTCGTTCTACTTCATCGCGCTCGACAATCATCTGCGGCCGCCCGAGGACGAGGCCGACACCGAGCGGGGAATCGGCGGCGAAGCCTGGGAGATCCACGGCGGCGGCTTCTACCAGGTGCAGAAGTACCGGGTCGCGCCGAGAACGGTGCCGGAGCCGCTGTACTGGTTCAAGTGGGAGGCCTACACGACCTGGCTCTCCGGCTTTGCGCTGCTGATCGTCCTCTACTACGTCAACGCCAACACGTATCTGATCGACAGGTCGGTCGCCGACCTGCGCCCGTGGCAGGCGATCGCGATCAGCGTCGCCTTGCTCGCCGCAGCCTGGTTCGTCTACGACGGCCTCTGCCGGCTGCTCCGGAACGACGTCGCGCTCGGCGCGGTGCTGCTCGTGCTGGTGACGCTCGCGGCCTGGGGCGTCAGCCACCTGTTCGCAGGCCGGGCCGAGTACATCCAGATCGGGGCGATGCTCGGGACGATGATGGCCGGCAACGTCTTCTTCACGATCATCCCGGCGCACTGGGAGCTGATCCGCGCCAAGCAGGCGGGCCGTGAGCCGAGCGCCGCGGCCGGGCTCCGCGCCAAGCAGCGCTCGGTGCACAACAACTACCTGACCCTGCCGGTCGTGTTCACGATGATCAGCAACCACTTCCCGATCACGTACGGCCATTCGCACTCCTGGCTGATCCTCGTCGCGTTGCTCGTGATCGGCGCGTGGGTGCGGCATTTCTTCAACCTGCGCCACACCGGCCGCACCGCCTGGTGGATCCCACTCAGCGCAGCGCTGGCGATCGCAGCCGTCGCCATCGCGATCCGTCCGCACGGGTCCTCGGGCGGGACGCCGGTGCCCTTCACGCGCGCGCAGGCGATCGTCGAGGAAAGGTGCGTGCCCTGTCATTCGGCCCACCCGACGAAGGTCTCCGTCGCGCCGCTGGGGCTCGTCTTCGACACGGCCAAGCAGATTCACGCGCAGGCGAGCCTGATCGAGCAGGTCGCCGTCCGAACGAAGGTGATGCCGCTCGGGAACCAGACCGGGATGACCCAGGCCGAGCGGGACGCCCTCGGCGCCTGGATCGAGCAAGGCGCAAAAACGAGGTAGGTTCCGCGGATGCTCGAGATCGAGGTCGGGGGCGCACGCTTCGAGGCGCGGTTCGAGGAGAGTGCAGCGCCGCAGACGGTCGCGGCCTTTCGGCGCCTGTTGCCGCTCGAGAGCAAGCTGATCCATGCGCGCTGGAGCGGCGAGGCCTGCTGGATCCCGTTTGGGGAGCTCGATGTCGGAATCGGGCCGGAAAACGCAACCGCGCACCCGGCGCCGGGCGAGCTGCTGCTCTACCCCGGCGGCGTCAGCGAGATGGAGCTTCTCTTCCCCTACGGGCCGACACAGTTCGCGAGCAAGGCCGGCGTGCTGGCGGGTAACCACTTCGCGACGATCGTCAAAGGCGCCGAGCAGCTGCGCGAGCTAGGGCCGCTCGTGCTCTGGCAGGGCGCCCAGTCGATTCGCTTCGACGAGCGCTAGGGCCGGTCCGAAACGGCCTGTCGGGGGTCAGACCCCGGCCGCGGCCGAAGCGGAGAGCCGCGCCAGCGTCTCAGTCAGCGCATCCACGGCGAACGCGATGTCCTCCGCAGCCGAGAGTTCCTCCGGGCAGTGGCTGGCGCCGCCGTTCAACGAGCGGACGAACAGCATCGTCGTGGGGACGCCTACGGCGGCGAGGATCATCGCGTCGTGGCCGCCGCCGGAGACGAGCTCGGGCGCACTAGGAAGCACGGCGCGGAGGGCCTCCAGCGGCGGGCCGCCCATCGCGACGGGGTCCGAGCTCCAGGTCGGCTCGAAGCCGATCGCCTCGATCAATGCCGCGAGCCCCTCGGCGGTCGGTGCCCGCGCATCGACAGCTACCGTGACGCGTTCGGGAACGACGTTGGTCGCCCCGGGCTCGACCTCAATTGCCCCGACAGTCGCAAGTGCGCCGTCCCGCGCGCATTCGCGCACGTGGAGGATGAACTTCGCCGCCTCGACGAGCGCATCCGTCCGCTCTTCCATCGGCGTCGTCCCGGCATGCGCCGCGCGACCCTCGAAGGTGACCGCACCCCGCGCCTGACCGCTCACCGCGGTGACGATGCCGAGCGGCTCTCCGAGGAGCTCCAGCACCGGTCCCTGCTCGATGTGCACTTCGATGAAGGCCGCCGGCAGCAGCTTCAGGCGGCGGCTGCCCATCGGCCCGGTCTCCTCGGCGCGGAAAGCGACCACGGCGAGCTCGGCGTCCGGCAGCCGCGCCGCTGCCTCGATGCCGGCGACGACACCGAGAGCGCCGTCGAACTTGCCGCCGTTCGGGACCGTGTCGAGATGGGAGCCGGTCCAGACACGCGCGGCGCCGCGCCGGCCGATCAGGTTGCCGGCCTCGTCCGCGGCGGGCTCGAGCCCCGCTTCACGCATCCAGACAGCCGCGAGCTCGTGCGCGACATCTTCTTCCGGCGAATACCCGGCTCGCGTGCCGCCGCCGATCGCGTACAGCTCTTCGAGGCGCTCCATGATCCGCACCGGGACATGATTGCCGCTCATTCAGTCAGAGCAGGTTGAAGTCGCGATTCCGGCGGAGCGGAGCTCCGCGGGCCGAGGCGGCTACAGCCCGAAGGGGTTGAACGGCTTCGGGCTCGTCGAGACGAGGACGCTCTTTGTCTCCAGGTAGAGCTCGAGTGTCTCGAGGCCGAGCTCGCGGCCGAAGCCCGACTGCTTGTAGCCGCCGAAGGGGATCCCCGGGAAGGCGGTGTACGGCGTGTTGATGCCGACGGTGCCGGCCTTGATCCGCCGGGCGAGCCGGTGCCCGCGTGCGGGATCACCGGTCCAGACCGTGGCCATCAGGCCGTACCTGACGTCGTTGGCAAGCCGCGCCGCGTCCTTCTCGTCCTCGAACGGCGTGATCGTGACGACCGGCCCGAAGATCTCCTCTTGGGCGACGGTCATCCGGTTGTCGACGTTCGCGAGCACCGTCGGCGGGTAGAAGGCGCCCCTGCCCTCGAGCGGCTCGCCGCCGGCGACGACCTCGGCGCCTTCCTCGCGGCCCCGCTCGACGAAGCCGTGCACCTTGTCTCGGTGCTCGGCAGAGATCAGCGAGCCCACCTGCGTCTCGGCCTCGAGCGGGTCGCCGACCTTCAGCCGCTTCGCCGCGTCACTGAAGCTGTCGACGAACTCGTCGTAGAGCGGCGCCTCGACGAGCACGCGGGAGCGCGCCTCGCAGCTCTGGCCCGCCGAGTAGTAGATGGACCAGACCGAGCTCGGGATCGCATCCGCCAGGTTCGCGTCTGCGAAGACCACGTTGGGACTCTTGCCGCCCAGCTCCAGCGTCAGCCGCTTGATCTTGTCTGCCGCGAGCCGCATGATCTCGCCGCCTGTCGCCGTCGAGCCGGTAAAGGCGATCTTGTCGACACCAGGGTGGCGGACGAGGTGCGCGCCGACGGTGATTCCAGGCCCCGGGACGACATTGATCGTTCCCGGCGGGAAGCCGACCTCGCCCGCGAGCTGGGCTATCCGCAGCGCGGTCAGAGGGGTTGCCGAGTCCGGTTTGAGGACGACGGTGCAGCCGGCGGCGAGCGCCGGCGCCAGCTTCCACGTCGTCATCATCAGCGGGTAGTTCCAGGGGACAATCTGGCCCGCGACTCCGACCGGCTCCTTCAGCGAATAGAACAGCAGCGAGCCGCCGATCGGGTTCGAACGGCCCGCGATCGACGCGATCGCCGAGGCGTAGAAGCGGAAGTTCTCAACGCCCTGCGCGAGCTCAGCCTTGACAGAGGAGATGGCTTTACCGACATTGCGGGCCTCGAGCTCGGCCAGCTCTTTGCGATTTGCCTGGATCGCGTCCGCCAGCGCGTGCAGCAGGCGGGAGCGCTCGGTCGGCGGGGTCTTGCCCCAGTCACCGGCAAGCGCAGCCTGCGCGGCCGCTACGGCGCGACCGACGTCTTGCTCTCCAGCCGAGGCGACGCGGGCGAGAGGCTCGCCGGTCGCAGGCTCGCTCAGCTCACGCGTCTCGCCAGAGGCAGGCTCGGCACTCTCGCCGTTGATGAAGAGCCCGTACTCGCGCTCGGTCGCGACGGCCATCGCGTCGGACGATATCGACTCCACATGGATGAGCGAGGCGCCTCCAGCCGCGGTCGGGGGCCGGAGGCGCCTCGGTTACTTATCGGGCTAGCCCGCCGTGATCGAGCCGAACAATCCGTCGTTCTCGTCGTTTGGTCCAGCCGTGAAGAAGAGTGTGTTGGGTGAGCCGTTCGCGCCGGCGTTCCCGAACTCGAGCGCCCAGAGACCGTCGATCACGATCGGGTTGCCGTCGACGTCGCGAATCTCTCCGCGACCCTCGAACGTGCCGTTCGGTTGCTCCTCGTACGCATTGATCCGGCCGCTGCCGAAGTTGCCGACGAGCAGGTCACCCGCGAACGGGCCGAAGCTCGCAGGGGCGAGCGCCAGGCCCCACGGTGCGTTCAGATGGTGGTGCATCGCCACGCGCCCGAGCAAGGTGCCCGCCGTGTCGTAGACGTCGACGATCCCGAGGCCCTCGGCATGGAGCTCGTCTTCGGCTCCCCTGCCCTGCTTCGCATATGTGACGAAGATGCGCGTCCCAATCGTCTGGATTCCGAAGGGCGCGTAGCGAGCCGGAAGCTTCGGGTCGACAAAGGCGCCGGGAGTGTTGATCGGGGCCCAGTTTCCGCCGAACACATCGACCTTCCCGTTGTGAAAGTCCGTGGCGTAGAGCTCCGGTCCGGCGGGCCCCGTCGCGATCGCGAGGCCCTTGTAGATCGCGTGCGCCGCGGAGTTGTCGACGGCAACTAGGGCAGTCGTCGCCGACGACGCCGGGTTCCAGCCACGGATGGTCCCGTCCTCAGCTGCCCAGAGGAAGAGAGCGGGACGGGCGGTGGCACCGCTCCCGACGACGAACGACGTCGTCAGGTTCGCAACCATGCCGGTAGGGCCCCCGTCGACCGAGACAACGAGCGCTTGCTTGGCGCCCGTACTGTCGTAGAGCGTCGAAAGGTTGGTGGCGTTGTCGGCGACCCACCAGGGTGAGGTCGGTCGGGCTGTCAGGCCCCATCCGTTCTTCAGCTGCGTGTCGGTATGTGCTGCCGGAACGGCACCGTCCGAAACGAGCGGGTGGACGACATAGGGCTGACTCTCCGCGGCGCCCGCCGACATCGGTAGGGCGATTAGGGCGACCGCGAGCAGTGCGAATGCCCAGGCAAGCCGCCTAGGGGTGTACTTGCGCATGCCTGTTCCTCCTTTCCCTCCGAGGGGACTACGGTGGGAACGGCGGCGTGGTTTTTCCTTCCCTAGTACCGGAAAGGCAAGGGGGATGGCCGATAACGTCCAGGTCGAAGCAGCGCGAATTCCCGACCGCGACCGCCTCCTAGAGGAACTACGCGACGCGGGGCTTGACGCGCACCCGGTGGACGAGGTCTGCATCGACGTGCCTTGCGGCGACACCGATGAGGCTTGCGACAAGCTGCTCGCACTCGCCGAAGACACGATCATGAGCATCGGCGCCCCGTTCGTGCCGATCAAGCACAACGGCATGATCTACATCAGGCCGCCGCTCTCGTAGAGCTCGGCGGCCGCGTGAGGTTGCCCCCTAGCGGCGCTTCGCTCGCGCCCCCTTCGCTCGCGGCCCGGTAAATGTTCACGCGCGCGCCCATGGGGGTGCACGAGCACCCCTACCGAAACGCTAGCGAGGCAAAGCGCGCGTGTCTGTACCGCGGACGCGCCGATTGCGTCACGAAGCTGGGCGCTCGAACAGCGCAGCCTGGCCCTGGCCGACGCCCACACACAAGGTCGCCAGGCCATATCGCCCACCGCGGCGCCGCAGTTCGTGCAGAAGCGTCACGACGAGCCGCGCGCCGCTCATCCCTAGCGGGTGGCCGAGTGCGATCGCGCCTCCGTTGACATTCACCTTCTTCGGATCCAGGCCCAGCTCACGGATGACCACGAGGCTCTGCGAGGCGAAAGCCTCGTTCAGCTCGACGAGGTCGAGTTCAGAGACCTCCACGCCCCCGCGCGCCAGGGCTTTGCGCACGGCCGGGATCGGCCCGATCCCCATCACGCGCGGGTCGACACCGGCAACGGCCGAGCTCACGAACGACCCGAGCGGCTGCACGCCGAGCGTCCGCGCCCTTTCCTCCGATGCGACGACCACGGCCGCGGCACCGTCGTTGATGCCCGCCGAGTTGCCCGCCGTGACCGTGCCGTCCTTGCGAAAGGCAGGCTTCAGCGCGGCCAGCTTCGACTCGTCCGTGTCCGGCCGCGGATGCTCGTCGCGCACGGCCTCGCCGACCGGAACGAGCTCGTCCGCGAAACGCCCAGCCTCCTCCGCCGCGGCCCACCGTCGCTGCGACTGCAGGCCAAAAGCATCCTGCTCCCCGCGCGAGACCCCGTAGCGTTCAGCCACGTTCTCTCCGGTCTCGCCCATCGACTCGAGCGGAAACAGCTTCTCCAAGCGCGGGTTGGGGAAGCGCCAGCCGAGCGTCGTGTCGTAGACGGTTCGGTCGCCACGCGGAAATCCGTGCTCGGGCTTGGCGAAGACGAACGGCGCGCGGCTCATCGACTCGACTCCGCCCGCGACGTAGATGTCGCCTTCGCCTGCGGCAACCGCATGACAAGCGGAGACGATCGCCGAGAGCCCCGAGGCGCAGAGCCGGTTGACGGTCACGCCCGGAACCGACTCCGGCAGTCCCGCCAGCAGCGAAGCCATCCGAGCGACGTTCCGGTTGTCCTCGCCGGCTTGGTTGGCGCAGCCGAAGTACACGTCTTCGATTTCGGCGGCGTCGACACCGGCCCGATCGACCGCCTCGCGGATCACCAGCGAAGCGAGATCGTCCGGCCGCTCGCCGGACAGGACGCCGCCGTAGCGCCCCACCGGCGTGCGAACGCCGCTCAGGATCACAGCTTTGCTCACGAGCCCGAGGCTAGCTCACGGGCCCGGAGCGCCTGTCCACGCAGCCGACAACGGGCGTCACCAGCGGGGAGCGAGTGGGAGGTTCCCCAAGGAGCTATGCGACGAAGTCAAGGTGGACCGGAGATCGGAAAGCGCCCAGCTCCTCGCCGCGCCGCAGCAGCTCCGCCACGGCCTGCCGGCCCTCCTCGCCGTAGTCGCACGTGTACTCGTTCACGTACATGCCGACGAAGCGATCGGCGAGATCGGTGTCGAGCCCGCGCCCGAAGCCGAGCGCGTACTCCATCGCCTCCGACCGGTGCTCGAGGCCGGCCTGAATCGACTCATGTAGCACCTCGGAAAGCTCGTGCAGGACATCTGGGCCGAGATCGCGCCTCGCGACATTGATCCCGAGCGGTAACGGCAACCCGGTCTCGAGCAACCACCACTCGCCGAGATCGACGGCCTTTCGCAAGCCCTCCGCTTCAAAGGTGAGCTGACCTTCGTGGATCAGGAGTCCGGCGTTCGCGCGCCCCGACTTGACTTCGTCGAGAATCTGGTCGAACGGCACTTCGCGGAAACGGAAGTCGCCGAGGTAGAGCCGCAGGACGAGAAATGCGGTGGTCATCCGGCCGGGCACGGCGATCTCGAGCGACTGCAGCTGCTCCCGCGTGAGCTCGTCACGAGCGACCACGACGGGGCCGTAGCCCGAACCCATGCTCGCCCCGTGCGGCAACACCGTGTATCGGTCCTGGACATACGGGTACGCGTGCAGCGAGATCGCGGTCGTCTCGAGCCTGCCGTCGACCGCCCATTCGTTCAGCGTCTGGATGTCGCGCAAGACATGCTCGAACTCGAACCCGCGTGTGTCGATCTGATTCGCGGCGAGCGCCCAGAACATGAACGCGTCGTCGGGATCGGGACTGTGTCCGAGCCGGATCAGCACGTGCGCGAGGTTACAGCGTCGACCCATCCGAAGAGCTAGCTCGGTCTCGCAGTCTTCTGCCGGACCGGATCGAGCGGCCTCGCCCGCAGGTCGGCGCTGCGTTTTTATGCAGGCATCGCACGCGACGGCCTAGACTTGCTCGCGGTGGCCGGCCCGGCGCTCACCGACTCGATCCAGGATTACCTGAAGGCGATCTACAAGCTCCAGGAGGGCGAAACGCGTGTCTCGGTCACGGCGCTCGCCCGCGAGCAGGGCATCGCCGCGGGGTCGGCGAGCGAGATGGTGAAGAAGCTGGCGGCGCTCGAGCTCGTCGACCACGCGCCCTACAAAGGCGTCCGCCTCACGCCCGCGGGCGAGCGCGTCGCGGTCGAGGTGATTCGCCATCACCGCCTGCTCGAGCTCTACCTCGCCGAGACTCTCGGTCTGCACGTCGACGATGTGCACGACGAGGCCGACCGGCTCGAGCACGTCCTCTCCGAGGAGCTGGAGGCGAGAATCGACCGCGCGCTTGGCTTCCCGACACACGATCCGCACGGGGACCCGATCCCGAACGCGGCGCTCGAGTGGCCGAAGTCGCGGGCGGGGTAGCGTCTACTCGCGGCCGAAGAACCAGCGCTCGAGCGGCTTGAGCAGCTCCTCGCGCTCGAAAGGCTCCGCGTCGGCCGAGCGCCCGTCCTGCGCCGAAACACGAGCGTCGTCGTCGAGCGCCGCGTTCGCGCATTCGAGCGCGTCCTCGAGCTCGTAGCCCTCGAAGACGTAGTCGTCCGGGTGCGCCTGCTCGCTGCGCCGGTGCTGCGGATTGATCGCGCGGCCTACTGCCCACACCGCGCCCGGCTTTCGCTCGATCCAGATCACGACGCGCTCCGCCACGCCGGCATCGTCGACCCCTTCGAGCACCCGCTGGGCGAAAACCGCGCTCGATTGCCTTCCGTGCCGTTTCAAGATCTCGCGGGGCTTCTCAATTCGGGTTTCTCGGCGGCGCGGGCAAAACCCGCACCCCTCTTAGACGGCACCGCAAGCGGTGCCTCGCACGGCGCTTCACGCCGCGGACCCTAGCGCGAGAGACCCATAGAATCGAACCGTGCTCAGGTTCCGCAGCTTCGTCCGGAATCCGTTCTCGTTCCTGTTCGCCGGCTCGTCGAAGGAGGAGCGGATCGCCGCTTACCTGATCCGCGAGCACGACCGCGGGCGGAGCCTCACCGAGATCCTCGACGATCCTTACATCCGTAACCGCGTCACCGAGAGGGAGGTTGCCCGGTTGCTCGAACGGCCCGAGGTGATCGAGGCGCTCGGCCGGGCGACGGTAAGCGAGGCACAGAACGAGCTGGGCTAGAGCTTCTTCCCGACCTTCTTCTTCCGAGCTTTCACCAGCGCGACCGCGCCGATGGCGACGTCCCAGGCGGCGAGCCCGTTCGACTTGAAAAGGACGATGTCGTCGGCGGACTGACGGCCCTCGAGCTCGCCCGCGACCACCTCCTGCAGCTCGTGCACCTCGAGCCAGTCGAGGACGCCTACCTCGACCGGCTCGATCAGGTCACCCGACTCGATCCGCGCCTGCTCGCGCGAGTCACAGCAGACGAACGCCGCACGCTCGAGGACGACGTTGTCGAGCTCGCGCGCCCTCGGATCGTTGGCGCCTACTGCGCAGACGAGCGCGCCCTGCTGCAGCCATTCGCCCCTCAGCACGGGGTCCCTCGATGTCGTGACCGTGACAACCACGTCGCACCTGGCCGGGTCACGGTGCGACTCGCCGGGCTCGGCGCCTGTCTCCCTGCAGAACTTGGCGAGGCTCGCTGGCGTCCGGCAGTAGGCGACGACGCGCTCGATCCCAGGCAAGGCCTCACGAATGCAGGCGACCTGGCTACGCGCCTGCCAGCCGCAGCCCAACACGCCGAGGGTGGCAACGTCCTCGCGGGCGAGGTACTTCGCCGCTACGCCGCTGGCGGCGCCCGTGCGGAGCTGGCCTAGCTTGTCCGCCTCGATCACGCCGGCAAGCTCAGCCCGCCCGGTGTCGAAGAGGACGACGACGAACGGCGTGCCGCCGGGTAGCCATGCGTAGGTCTTGACGCCGGCCAGCCGCAGCTCGCGGTCGACCGCCGCCATCACGGCGAAGGCGCCGTCCTCGAGGCGCAACCGTTCGCGCGGCCGGTTCTCGACCTCGCCCGCGGCGAGCCGCCGGAGGCAGCCTTCGACGGCCTCGAGCGCGTCGGCGGGCGTCAGCAGCGAACCGACGTTTGCTTCCGTCAGATAGAGCGGCAAGACGGAGAGTCTAAGAGTCGCTTTTCGTGAGGAAGCTGATCGCGCCGCTCGTCTCGAGCACGGCCCACTGAACCTCTTCGAGCGAGGCGATCTGCTGCTGGCGCATCTCCTCGGTCAGCTCCTCGACGGAGATGCGCTCTCGATGCAGATTCTTCCGGATCGGTTTGCCGTCCTCGACGACGACGATCGGCAGGCCGTCCAGTACCGGACGCAAGCGCGGAACACGGAAGCTCAGATACGACGTCGCAACCTGGAGGATGGCGATCATCCCGACGACGATCAGCGCACCGGTGACGGAATAGTCGTCCTGGGTCAGCCCCTGCTGGATCGAGTCCCCCAGCACGATCAGCAGGATCAAATCGAACGGCTGTAGCGACGAGAGCTCGCGCCGCCCGACGACGCGCGTGAGGACGAAGACGAACGCGTAGAGGACGATTGCCCGGATCGCGAGGTCCACTAGGGCCCCCTCCAGCGATGCCGCCGAGCTTCTCGGTCGCGAGCGTTGAGCACTATGGGAAGATCGTCACCTTCTGGTGGACCGCCGCCAGCTTCGTGCTCCCGTCGAAGAGCGTCGTCGAGCGTGAGCGATGGCCGACGTTCGTCGGGTTGACCTGGAACTGCATGTAGAGGACGAAGGACTTGTGCGCCGGGATGTGGCCGAGCGTGAACTCGAGCCTGCCGTTGTCGCTCGCCTCGCCCGTCGGGCTCGGCTCGATCGTGTTGATCGACATGCCCTCCGCCCAGCTCGAGCTGAGGACGAGGATCGCATTCTTGATCTCCTGGTGGGCGGTGATGTGAATCCGCCCCTCCCAGAGTAGGCCGCCACGGAGCTTTGTCGGCGCGTAGACGCTCAGGGTGGCCGCCGGAACGGCCGCCTGCGAGGTGGTCGGATGCTGGCCGAAGAGGTTGAAGAGCGCGAGAATCGGCACCAACGCGACGAGCGTCATCAGGGACCGGCGAACCCAGGCGTCCTTTCGCCTGCCCTGAAGGTCGCGATCGCGTGCGAGGTCGATCTCGTCGGGAACGGCCATGGCGCCGCTTTCGGCGCAGCCGTGGTCGCTCCTCTCCAGGATTAGGAGGGTCTGGCGAAATACAGTCTGTGCCGCCGGTGCGCTGCTCGCCCCCTGGCAGCGTCCTCAGTCGCGCCCATATCTATGGATATGGACGCTCCCTGCGTCCTCCCCAGGAAACGAGCATCGCACCCCGGCGACGAGCAGCATTCCGCCAAACCCTCCTAGCCGCGGGACGATCCCGGTAGTACTTTCGGCGGATGCAAGCGAGCGTGGCGGCATCCGGTGAGACTGGCCCGACTTTCCAGGCACGCCTTGCCGCCCGCACTCGCGCCGCCGCGCTGATTCCAATCGTGATGGATCTGCCCGGCCTCGCCGGCGCGGCGCGCGCCGTGACCGCCGACCCGAGAGTCGAGCAGTTGGAGCTTGAGGGCGTCCCGGTCACGGTGACGCGGCCGGCGGCCGAAGGGCCCTTCCCGGCGTGGGTGTTCGTGACGGGTGCCCACCCCCTGCGGCGGCGAGAACCCGTCGTTCAGCGGCTTGCCGAAGGCCTCGCACGCTCGGGCTATGTCACGCTCGTCCCCGACCTACCCGGGCTCGGCGACGGCCAGCTCATGCGGCGAACGCTCGATGCCGCCGCGACGGTGATCGAAGCAGCTGTCGCGAGGCCCGACGTCCGTGGCCGGACGGCTCTGATCGGGGCGTCCGCCGGCGCGAGCATCGCGCTCCTCGCAGGGGCGCGGCCGGAGCTCGCCGACCGCATCTCGGTCGTGGTGGCCATTGCACCGTTCGCCGATCTGCGCAAGATCCTCTGCCTCGCCACGACCAGCCGTTATGAGCACGAAGGCGAGTTCGCAGAGTACGAGGTGCCGACCCTGCTTCGCCGCGCGGTCGGCCGCTCGGTCGCGGCGGCGCTATCCGAGTCGCCCGAGCGTGAAGCGCTCCTGAGCCGGTTGGGCGCGATCGAAGACGATGACCAAGACCCGTTTGAGACCCTCGGGCTCGAGGACAGCTCTGCCGAAGTAACCGCGCCCTTGGTCAAGCTGTTCGCCAATCGGGAGCCGGCGCGGTTCGACGAGCTCTACGGCGCCCTTCCGGCAGAGGTTCGCTCCGCGATCGAAGAGCTCTCGCCACTCGCTGCGGCAGGCCAGGTCAGAGCGCCGGTCGAGCTCGCGGTTCCGCCGGAGGACCCGTACTTCCCGTCCGGCGAGGCCCGCGCGCTCGCTGACTCGCTGCCGAACGTCCGGCTGACCGTCACGGCGACCCTCGACCACACCCGCCCGATGGCCTCGCTCCGGCGCCTTGGCGGGCTGCGGAAGTTCGAAGCGTTCGTCGTCAGAGGCCTGGCCGCGGCGCGCGGCTAGCGATGGCCGGGGCGCAGGAAGTCGGCGCAACACCTCCGCTCACGAAAGCGCTGCTGATCACAGCTGCTGCCGCGACCGTCGCCGGGATCGTCGGCTTCACACAGGCCCGCTCGAGCTCAGCGATCGATCCGCAGCTGGCCGCGGGCTACCTGTGGTTCTACTCGGCCCTCTTTCTCGTTCGCGTTGCTGGGCAACTCGTGGTCAGAACGCGGCGGCCTGGGTGGCTCCCGCCAGACGACGAGTGGAACCTGACGCCCTACCGTTACCTGCTTCCGGTTCAGCTGACGATCCTCGGCCTGATGGTGTGGATCGACGTCGATCTCTCGCGCAACGCCGGCTTCTGGGCGGCCCCGAAGCCGAACTTCGGCCAAGCCCTGCGCTGGTTCGCGTCCGCCTACGCGGTCTCGATGCTGGTTCGTTATCTCGTCCGCACGTGGCGTTACCGGGATGAACGCTGGTTCGGCGGAACGATCCCGATCGTCTTCCACTGGGTGTTGGCCTCGTACCTGTGGGTGCTCGGCAGCTTCCACGCTTCCTACTGAGAACACGTGCGAGTTGCCGAACCTGCCAAGTTCGTGCTCGTCGGAACCGGCGGCTATCTCGTCAACCTCGGCATCTTCTCCGCCCTCTACGGCGCGGGCATGACCTATCTGCCGGCGTCGATCGTCGCGTACTTCATCGCGAACACGCTCATGTATGGCGGCAATCGCTACTTCACGTTCCGGCTCGGCCACGCGGGCTTCTGGGCGACCTACCTGCGCTATCTCCTGACCGGTGCCGTCGTCGGCGGACTGAACGTGGGCATTCTCGCGGCGCTCGTCGAGGGAACAGGGATCGATCCGCGGCTAGGCCAGGCGATCTCGTTGCTGCTCATCACGCCGGTTGCGTTCGTGCTCTTCAAGCGCTGGACGTTCCGGATCAGGCCGGCGTAGCCGTCT
>Ga0209153_1000633_pt1 | contig 15091 bp, 10 predicted proteins | sample GraSoiAngelo_120_FD_185877 | JGI IMG/M metagenome (GOLD analysis project Ga0209153, IMG submission 185877) | Grasslands soil microbial communities from the Angelo Coastal Reserve, California, USA - 14_0919_09_20cm (SPAdes) (version 2) | ecosystem: Environmental > Terrestrial > Soil > Grasslands ...
TCGTGCCGCTCCTTGCCCTTTTCGCGGCCGGTGAGGATCGCCACGCGAAGGCCGGCGCGTTCAGCGAGCGGCGCGATGGTCTTGATATGCTGGCGCGCCAGAATTTCGGTCGGCGCCATCAACGCGGCCTGCTTGCCGACTTCGGTCACCGCGGCTGCTGCCAGCAGCGCCACTACCGTCTTGCCCGATCCGACATCGCCCTGCAGCAGCCGCAGCATGCGCACCGGTTGGCGCAGGTCTTCCGCGATGGCTGCGGCCGCCCGCCGCTGCGAAGATGTCAGAGCGTAGGGCAATGCGTCGATGACCTTGTTGCGCAGGCGGCCGTCGCCGGCATGGCGCTCGCCGGCGGGACGGCGCAACTGCGCACGCACCAGCGCCAGCGCCAGTTGTCCGGCCAACAGTTCATCGAACGCCAGCCGCGACCAGAACGGACCGTCAGGCAGGATGTCCGTCAGCTCGAGTGGCATATGCACGCGGTTCAACGCTTCCTTGATTGGCGGAAATTGGCAGCGGCGGATGATCTCGGGGCTGATCCATTCCGGCAAGCTGGGAAGTTTTGGCAACGCTAACGCGATGGCGCGCCGCAACGAGCCGAGCGCGAGGCCTTCGGTCAAGGGGTACACCGGATCGATGCCGGAGAGCTTCGCGAATGCCGCTTCGTCCACCACGCGATCCGGATGGACGATCTGCGGCACGCCGTCGTACATCTGCAAGGTGCCGGAGACATATCGCTTGGCACCGACCGGCAACAGCTTCTCGACGTAGCCCGGCAGGGCTCGAAAATAGGTCAACACCACGTCGCCGGTGTCGTCGCTGGCAAAGACCAGATACGGCGCGCGCGAACTGCGCGGCGGCGGCGGCCGATGCCGGTCGACCGTCACTTCCAACGTCACCACGGTTCCTGGCACCGCATCACGGATTTTTGGCCGCGCCCGGCGATCGATCACGCTGGAGGGCAGATGCAACAAGAGATCGAGCAGCCGCGGCGTCGCTTCGCGGCCGAGCAGGTAGCGCAGGAGCTTTTCCTGTTTCGGTCCGACGCCGGCAAGGCTCGTGACCGGCGCAAACAACGGATTGAGCAGGGGAGGGCGCATCAGAAAAACCTAAAACTGTTTCTGATCGTCTTGCCCGGCTTTATGTCGAGCATCCACGTCTTTTTTCTGGAGCGGAAAGTGCTGACATTCGGCCTCCCCGTCGCTATATCAACCCGGCCCGGCACGTCCGGGCTTTTGGCGTTGGGATGGATCTGGGAAAATGACGGGATCGACACGGTCGAGCGGCGGCCTCGACGACCGCCGCAAGCGGCTATTGTTTCGCTGCTGGCATCGCGGCACCCGCGAGATGGACCTTGTCCTCGGCCGTTTCGCGGACGCTGCGATCACCGGGCTTTCGCAGGACGAATTGGTGCAGCTTGAGCGCCTGATCGAGCTGCCCGACCCAGATCTCTATGCGGCCCTGACCGGCGACAAGCCGCTTGCCGCCGAATATCAGGGCGCGCTGTTTGACCGCATCAAGGCGTTTCGCGCGGTGGATCACGACGCATGAAGCCGCCGGTCAAATCGCCCGCCGAATTATTGGCGCCCGGCCGCACGCTGACGCTCGCCAATGTGGCGGAAGGCGCGGAAGGCCTCGTCATTTCCGACCTCGCACGCGCGATCGCGGCGCGACTGAGCCGGCCGGCGATCGGCCTTCCTGCAATCAGCCTTCCTGCGATCAGTCTTGCGGTCGTCTGCCGCGACGGCGCGCGCATGCAGCAGCTCGCACGCGCGCTGGAGTTCTTCGCACCGGATTTGCCGGTGATGCAGTTTCCGGCCTGGGACTGCCAGCCCTATGACCGGGTATCGCCGCATGGCGCGATCCTGGCGCAGCGGCTGACCACCCTGGCGCGGCTCGCGCGGCTGCAAGGCGCCGACAAGCCGCTGATCGTGCTGACGACCGTGAACGCCGTCGTGCAGCGTGTTCCCGCGCGCGAAACCGTAGCCGCGCAAGCGCTGTCGGTTGCGCCCGGCCACGTCGTGCCGATGAATTCCATCGTCGCCTGGCTGGAGCACAATGGCTATGTCAGGTCCTCCACGGTGCGCGAGCCCGGCGAATACGCCGTGCGCGGCGGTATCCTCGACCTGTTTCCGGCCGGGCTCGATCAACCCGTGAGGTTTGATTTCTTCGGCGACAGCCTGGAATCGATCCGCTCGTTCGACGCCGAAACCCAGCGCACGCACCTCGACATGCGCTCGCTCGACCTGGTGCCGATCTCCGAGTTCCAACTCGTTACCGACACCATCCGCCGTTTCCGCATGGGCTATGTCGCCGAATTCGGCGCGGTGGGGCGCGACGATCCGCTCTACGAGGCGGTGAGCGAGGGCCGCCGCCATCCCGGCATGGAGCATTGGCTGCCGTTATTCCAGGAGCGGATGGATACGCTGTTCGATTATCTCGGCGATGCGCCGATCGCGATCGAGCCGCAGGGCGAGGACGCCGCGCGCGAGCGCTTCAAACAGATATCCGATTATTACGAGGCGAGGCGCGAGGCGCTGGAGCATCCTACAGGCGGCGCAGTCTATAAGCCGTTGCCGCCCGACCGGCTCTATCTGACCGAACAGGAATGGAGCGAACGGCTCGGCGAGGCTGCGCTGGCGCGCTTGACGCCATTCGCCGTGCCCGACGAGAGTGCCGGCGTGGTCGATGCCGGCGCGCGACAGGGGCGCAGCTTCACCCCTGAGCGCGCCGACGGCAATGTCAACGTGTTCGAAGCTGTGGTGGCGCACGTGCGGGCCTTGCAAGCCCAACGCAAGAAAGTCGTGGTCGCGCTGTGGAGCGAAGGCTCGCGCGACCGCATGGCGAGCATGCTGCGAGATCACAAGCTCTCGAACGTCACCAGCGTCAACACCTGGCGCACCGTGCAGGCGACGCCGCGCAACGAAACCATGCTGGCGGTGCTCGGCATGGAATCCGGTTTCGAGACCGGCGATGTCGCCGTCATCAGCGAACAGGACATTCTGGGCGATCGCCTGGTGCGCCCGCGCAAGGCGGGCCGCAAGCTCGACAATTTCATCTCCGAGGTCACGAGTCTCGCGTCGGGCGATCTCGTGGTCCATGTCGAGCACGGCATCGGCAGGTTCATCGGGCTGCAAACGCTGGAAGTATCCGGCGCGCCGCATGATTGCCTCGAGCTGCATTATGCCGCCGAGACCAAGCTGTTCCTGCCGGTCGAAAATATCGAACTGCTGTCGCGCTACGGCTCAGACCAGACCAATGTGGAATTGGACCGGTTGGGCGGCACGGGTTGGCAGGCGCGCAAAGCGAAACTGAAAAAACGCATCCGCGAGATCGCGGGCGAGCTGATCAAGATCGCTGCCGAACGGCATCTGCATGAAGCGCCGAAAATGCCGGTGCAGCCGCACGTCTACGACGAGTTCTGCGCGCGTTTCCCCTATGAGGAAACCGAGGATCAGCTTGGCGCCATCAATGCGACCTTAAAGGACCTCGAGACCGGCCGGCCGATGGACCGGCTGATCTGCGGCGATGTCGGCTTCGGCAAGACGGAGGTCGCGTTGCGCGCGGCGTTCGCGGTCGCGCTCGACGGCAAGCAGGTCGCGGTCGTGGTGCCGACAACGTTGCTCGCGCGGCAGCACGCGAAAACCTTCACCGAGCGATTCCGCGGCTTTCCCGTGCGTGTCGCCCAAGCCTCGCGCCTGATCGCGCCGAAGGAATTGGCGCAAGTAAAGAAAGGTCTTGCCGACGGTTCGATCGACATCGTGGTAGGCACCCATGCGCTGCTCGGCAAGTCGATCAAGTTCAGGGATTTAGGTCTTCTGATCGTCGACGAGGAGCAACATTTTGGCGTCAGCCACAAGGAGCGGCTGAAGCAGCTGCGCGCCGAGGTGCATGTGCTGACGCTTTCCGCCACGCCGATCCCGCGCACGCTGCAACTGGCGCTCACAGGTGTGCGCGATCTCTCGATCATCGCCTCGCCCCCAGTCGACCGGTTGGCGGTACGAACCTTCGTGGCGCCCCACGATCCCCTGATGATCCGCGAGGCGCTGCTGCGCGAGCGCTATCGCGGCGGGCAAGCCTTCTATGTTGCGCCGCGGATCGAAGACCTGGCCGGCGTCAAGGATTTCCTCGACAAGAACGTGCCGGAGATGAAGGCCGCGGTGGCGCATGGCCAGATGGCGCCGACCGTGATCGAGGACATCATGTCGGCGTTCTATGATGGCAAGTACGACGTCCTGCTTTCGACCACGATCATCGAATCCGGTCTCGATATTCCGACCGCCAACACGCTGATCGTGTACCGCGCCGACATGTTCGGCTTGGCGCAGCTCTATCAGCTTCGCGGCCGGGTAGGGCGCTCAAAATTGCGCGCCTACGCGCTGTTCACGCTGCCGGCGCAGCAGAAGATCACGGCGCAGGCCGAACGCCGGCTGACGGTATTGCAATCGCTGGAAACGCTGGGCGCTGGATTCCAGCTCGCCTCGCACGATCTCGATATCCGCGGCGCCGGCAATCTGCTCGGTGAAGAGCAATCCGGGCATATCAAGGAAGTTGGCTTCGAGCTTTACCAGTCGATGCTGGAAGAGGCGATCGTCAACCTCAAGGCCGGCGTGGCTGAACCCGCCGCCGACCGCTGGTCGCCGCAGATCACGATCGGCATGCCCGTGCTGATCCCCGAGGATTACGTCTCCGACCTCTCGGTGCGGCTGTCACTGTACCGCCGGCTCGCCGATCTCGACACCGACGAGGAGCTCGACAATTTCGCCGCCGAATTGCGCGACCGCTTTGGCGTGTTGCCGGACGAGGTGCGCTATCTCTTCAAGGTGGCCGCGATCAAGGGCTATTGCCGCAGAGCCAATGTCGAGAAGGTCGATGCCGGACCCAAGGGCGCCGTCATCGCCTTCCGCGACAACAAATTCGCGCAGCCCGACCGGCTGGTCTATTTCATCCGCCAACACGGGAAAGCGGCGCGGGTACGTCCCGATATGAAGGTGGTATTCTTCCAGGATTGGGAAACGCCGGAGGAACGGCTCGCAGGCACTACCGAAATCCTGCGCCAGCTTGCCAATCTCGCCGAGGACAGGAAAGCGGCATGATGGTTCACACCGCCGCACGTCGCGCGTCGTCGTAGAGCCGGGCCAACAGCGACTTTGCCGAATCGTTCGGCATCATGGCGGCGACTGTAACCGACGGCTCCGCGCGAACGTCACGCTTCTCGTGCGAGGTATGGCGCATCACGGCGGACAAGCGTCGCGCGATCATGTGCGCGTTGCGCAAATCAGTCTCGGCGAAGACGACGATGACCGAACCATCTTCCTGAATGGCGCCGAAATCCATTTGCCGCATCAGCCGGCTGATGATGCGCGCGCCGTCGAGTTGAGCGCGTTCGTGGCCGGGATCGAAAGCAAAACGCGCCAATGATAGTCCGCCGCCGCGCGACGAGGTCTGATACACGGCGGTGGCGAAGTCGCGGCTGAAAGCTTCGGGCGTCAACAGGCCGCTGCGCGGGTCGAGCAAGCCGCCGGCGTCGATCGATCGCAGCGTGCGGCTCAAATGCGCTTCCAAGGCGTGCTGACGGATCAACGGCAACGCATTGGCGGCCACGAGCGCGGGATCGCCGGATATGATTTCGAGATTGGGCAGGTCGTAATCGGGAGCGAGTTGCTGCGACGTCAGCACGATCGGCAGGTTGCGGAAACGCGAGTCCTCGGAGAGCACGGTGAGGAAGGCATCCATCACCCGCGCCGTAAATCCTTCGCCGAGCACGATGCCGTCGACGTCGCGGGTGTTGAGGTGCTTTGCTGCGGCCTCGATGCTCAGCGCTCCGACGATGCCCATTCGTTCGCCAAGCGACACCGAGAGCGCGGGGTAGGCGGCTCCGCGGCCGATCAGCAGCACGGTGGCGTCGCGTACGGGATCGGAGTCGGCGCACGCCATTCGATCAGCACGATCCTCGTCAAGCCGGCGCATGACGGTCGCGTGCAAAGTCCTGACCCGAAGCGCTGCGTTGAGCCGCGCGATCAGGCGGCCGAAATTGCCGCCGGTTTGCGAGAACGGAACGGCGTTTTCCGGTAGCCGATCTTGGGGATCGACGGCCACCAGCGGCAAATAGGGTTGGCGGGCGGCGACCCGCTTTGCCAGTGCGGTGAAGTGCTGCTCGACTGCGCCTCGCACCGCGGCGACGATTGCCGTCGGCTGCACCTGTTCGATCGCGCGCGAGGCATCGGCCCAGCCGGCGTCGACGACGGGAAACATCCCGGCTTCGTCGAGCACGGTCGCAAATGCCGGCCGCCCGGCATTCGATACGACGACGATCGGGCCTTGCTGGGACATCCTGAAAACTCGAATTGAACAAGCAACTAAAGCGCTCGCGATCCTAGTTTGCGGGGCTTAATGCAGTGTCAACGCAGCTCTCGGGCGCTCCTTTAGGCGGTATTGGCGCGATCCCGAAATGCTTCCACCATCAGCGGGTTAAGCCCGAGTTCGGCGAGTGCCTCGCGGGCGCGGGCATTGTCCAGCGCGCGTCCGGCAAGGCGGTGACCGCTCAGGCGGTCCGGCAATGCCGTTAGCAGCGCGCCCTGTCCGAGCCGCCGGCCCCATTCGGCCAAATCCTGCGACAGGAAGCGGTAGCCGCCAACGGCGACGACGCCCGAGGGCGGCGCGGTGATGCAGATCGCGCCGGTCGTGCGGTCGAGCCGGGCCGCGTAATCGGTATCGACGTAATCGCGCGGCGGCTGTGCCAAGGATTGCTCGCCGGGCGGCGGCGCGGGCGCATAAGCCGCCACTGTGACCATCGGTCCGCGCAATCCCAGCGTCCCCTTTGGCGTCAGCAGGATATCGCCCGCAACCGATGCACCCGGAAGCTCGCGACGCGCACCATGCGGGCCCGGCATGATCGGCGCCGGCGCGCCATCGGCGGAACGCCGCGCACCGAACAATCCGGCTTCTCCGAACAGATAGACATCCGTCAGCGAGGCAGACTGAGCGGGCCAGGCGGGGCTTGAGGCGACCTGTTCGGGCGCGCGCCAAAGGCCGATGACGTTGCGAAGGCTCGGCAGACGTGCCGCAAGGTCGAGTTCACCAAGTCGCATCGCCAGTTGCGCCGGCGCCATCAACGTGTCGCACTGGTGCTGGTCGATCTGCTGCTCAAGCACATCGCTGTCAAACGGATGATGCAGCGCCAGCGTTCCGCCCGCGAGTAGCCACACCACCAGCGACGATGTAAGTCCTGCAAAGGAGGTCGGCGCGAATGCCGACATCACGGTTGCGCCTTGCGGCACATCGCTCTCGAGCGACAGCGCAAGGCCGCCGGCAATCAGGCTGAAATGCGCGCGCGGCACGGGACGAAAACCCTCGCCGGTGACATCGAAGGAGATCATCGCCGCCTTGCGGCCGTCCTGGATCACCGTGCGCGTGATCAAGGATGGGTTGGCGAGCGCCCGGTCGAGTGACGCCATCCCGTCCGGCAAATCGTCGCCGAAGCCGCAGACATGGCGGATCGAGAAGGCTTCCGCGGCGGCGTTCATGGCGAGGTCGGCGTAGCCAACCCCGTCGATCCTGCTTGAGGTCACGATCGCGCGGGCAGCGGTGCGGTTGAGCGCCGCCACGAGCTCGGCCTGGCGCCACAATAGCGGCAGCACCGCAACCACCAGACCGGCGCGGTGGGCTGCGAGTACCGTGAGCGCGAATTCGACCGTATTGGGCAGCTGTACCGCGACGATGGAATTGGCCGGCAGGCCGGATTCGACAAAATGCGCTGCCAATGCCGAGATGGCGTGGTCGGCCTCCCGGTAGCTCAGACGCTTGGGCGGTTGGCCGGTGATGCGCTGCTTGTTTATGGGATCAAGCAGCGCCGGCGCATCCGGCTTTCGCGACAGGATGCGTTGAAACAGTGCGTCGAGCGTTGGAGAGGCGTTGGGCGGGGTCATTGCTTCGATTGCGCATCCGGCTTCCGCCACCAGGTTTCCGGAAGATACCCGGTCAATGCAGTGGCTGCCGGCCGTTCTACCCGATTCCAGCGCGCGATCCATTGCTCGGCGGCGTTAAACAATGGGATAGCGTAGAAGCCGGACATCAGGGCGCGGTCGAGCGAGCGAACCGCCGAGACGAAAGCGGTGTGCTGGCGTGCTTCCAGCATGGCAGCGATCAGGGCGTCGATGGCAGGGTCCTTGGCACCCATATAGTTGCGCGTCCCCTGCACGCCGGCGGCCTCGCTGCCCCAGTAAAACGACTGCTCGTTGCCTGGCGAGAGCGACTGATCCCAGCGGCTGGGAATCATGTCGAAATCAAAGGCGAGCCGGCGCTGATCGAATTGCACGGGATCGACCACTCGCACCGAGGCCTCGATGCCGGCGCGCTTCAGGTCGCGTTGAAAGGCCAGCGCGATCCGCTCGTCATCACGCGTCGTCACCAGGATTTCGAAGCTGAGCGGCGCCTTTGTCGCACGCTGCCGCAGCACCGTCCCGTCGAGATCGTAGCCGGCTCCGGACAGCAAGCTCAGCGCGCGGCGAAGCGTCGTGCGGTCGCGCCCCGAGCCGTCGCTTACGGGAAGTCGATAGCTGCCGTCGAGAATATCGGGCTCTATATGGGACGCGAATGGCTTGAGCAGCTCGCGTTCGCGATCGTCCGCGGGCCGGCCGTGGGCCGACAATTCCGATCCTGCGAAATAGCTCGGGCTTCGAGTATAGAGTCCAAAGAAGTAGTTGCGGTTGATCCATTCGAAATCGAACAGCAACGTCAGTGCCTGACGTACTCTAATGTCGGAAAAGGCGGCCCGCCTGGTGTTGAAAACCAGGAATTCGGAAGGCTGCGGCATGCCGGTCTTGATGGTGTCGCGGATCACCTCGCCATTGCGGGCGGCGGGAAAGTCATATCCTTCGTGCCAGCGCAGCGGCTCGGTTTCGACGCGGAAGTCATAAAGTCCGCGCTTGAAAGCTTCGAACTGGCTATTAGCCTCGCGATAGAAATCGAGCCTGACCTCGTCAAAGTTCCACAAGCCGCGATTGACCGGCAGATCGCGGCCCCAATAGTCGGGATTGCGCGTCAGCGTGACGCTGGCGCCCGGCTTGACCGCGGTGACGCGGTAGGGACCGGAACCGATAGGTCCGGTCATCGTGGTTTCTTCAAACGTAGCGACGTCTGTCGCATGCCGCGGCAATATCGGCATCAGACCAAGGATCAGCGGCAATTCGCGGTCGTTGGCGGCGGAAAGATCGAACCGCACCGTGAGCGGATCCAGCGCGTCGGCTTTTGTCACCTTGGCATAGTACTGGCGATGGTTGGGACGGCCGTGATCGCGCAGCAACACCCATGAAAAAAGCACGTCCTCGGCCTTTACCGGCTGGCCGTCCGAGAAACGCGCCTTGGGGTCGAGACGGAAGGTGACGTAACTCCTGGCGTCGTCGGTCTCGACGCTCTTAGCCAAAAGCCCATAGAGCGTGAAAGGCTCGTCGTAGCCTCGCGCCATCAGGCTTTCGACGACAAAGCCCCTGATTTGCTGGAGCGCGAGCCCCTTGACGATCAGGGGATTGAGGCTGTCGAAGGTACCGGAGAGGCCCCACACCAGCCGGCCACCTTTCGGCGCGTCAGGATTGGCATAGGGCATATGGGTAAAATCGGCGGGCAGAGCGGGGTTACCATGCATCGCAATGGCGTAGCTCTCTGCAGCCGAGACCCGACTTGCGCCAGCGGCGAGGAAAATGCTGCAGGCGAGCGCAAAGCCACTCCCCGCGGCAACGCGTATGCGCCTAAAAGCTGACATTGGAACGCGCGGATTTGATTCGGAACAGCTCACTAGGGCGTTCTAGCATAGGCCCGGCATCGGGCAGATCGCCTGTCTCAAAGATGCTTGTCGGCATTGATCTTTTCGTTCGCCGCTGTATGAAAGCGGGCGATCGCGCTAGATCGCAGGGCCTGTCACGTATCCGCCTCAATTGACTAGGAGACAGCCGCGCGACGCGGCCAGTTGTTGGCGCCTGCAAGGTTTCGGGTGCGCCCGTTCAGAAAGGGTTTTCCGCAATGAATTTCCGTATCTTGGCCGCGTCGGTTCGGCCGCGTGGGCGGCTTGTTGCCTTGCTGGCGGCAACCGCGCTGGCTTCTTCTTTTGCACTCGAAGCCCAAGCCCAGGCTCCAACACCTGCGCCGGCGGCGCCAAAGGCCAAGGCTGCGCCAAAGGCTGCTCCAAAGGCAGCTCCCGCGCCATCTGCGCAGCAGGCGCCACCGGCGGCTGCGCAGGCCCAGCAGCAGGCGCCCACCGCGGGCGGCCAGCCCCAGCAGGACCAGATGCCCCAGCTCATTTATGCGCCTTGGACCAAATTCTGCCTGAAGGGCCAGGACGCCAACGCCAAGCAGATCTGCTTCACCGGCAAGGATGGGCGCATCGAGTCAGGCCAGCCGGTCATCGCGGCTGTCATCATCGAGCCGGAAGGCGAACCGAAGAAGATCCTGCGTGTCACGCTGCCGCTCGGCATGCAGCTCGTTCACGGAACCCGCGTGATCGTCGACAGCAATGCGCCGGCGCAGAGCCCCTACGTGATCTGTTTCGCCAACGGCTGCATGTCGGATTACGAAGTGACCCCGGAGATGCTGGCCAACATGAAGAAGGGGCAGAATCTGGTAGTGCAGGCGATCAATGCAAACGGCGCGCCGCTGACGTTGCCGCTGCCATTGCAGGAGAGCGGCGGCAGCGGCTTCGCCAAGGCTTACGACGGACCGCCGACCGATCCGAAGGTGTTCGAGGAAAACCAGAAGAAGCTGCAGGAAGAGCTGCAGAAGCGCGCCGAGGAGGCACGCAAGAAGCTCGAGGCTACCCAAGGCGGGGCAGGTGCTGCTCCAACGGCGAAGCAATAGCCGCCATTTGATATGGCCGACGAAAAAGGCGCCCGGGCGGGCGCTTTTTTTATTTGGTTCGTCACTGCGAGCCAACGGGTCGCGCGAATGCGCGCCCGATGACAGGCTCCGCGAAGCAATCCACGGTGCGGCATAGCGACTCTGGATTGCTTCGTCGCGGAGCCTGTCATCGGGCTCGCCGAAGGCGAGACCCGGTGGCTCCTCGCAATGACGGAAGACGCCGTTTTGGCTGCTGAACTAATTCAGCGATGGATTGCGCGGGCGATAGCCGCCCGACTTGTCCTTCACGAAGATTTCGGCGACCTGCGAATGGCGGATCGGCTCGCCAGAATCGTCGGGCAAAAGATTCTGCTCGGAAACGTAGGCGACGTATTCCGAATCCGAATTTTCCGCGAGCAAGTGGTAGAACGGCTGATCCTTGTGCGGCCGCACCTCTTCGGGGATCGACAGCCACCATTCCTCGGTATTGTTGAATTCCGGATCGATATCGAAGATCACGCCACGGAACGAGAACACCCGGTGACGCACGATCTGCCCGATCTGAAATTTCGCGGTTCTCGCTTTGATCATGCCTTGTCGATAGACCATGATTGTGGCCGTTGCTAGGGGGTTGCCCGCTGATTTAACTTGTAATCCTTAAGCGACGACCGCGACGACAGCGCCAGTCCCTCGCGCATTGCAAGCCGCCTGATCGGGCCGACCGCACCGATCAAATGCAGGCTTGCGGCGCGCAGCGATTGCAACGGCAGGAAATCGTTCAAAAGGGAACGGTTCGCCCAATCGATCGCCAAGGTGCGCGACATGATATCGCCGCGGCGCGCCCAGCCGTAGCGGCTGAGAATTTCCGGCGCGCCGGGGTCCTCGCCCGACGCCAACGCCTCCCGCACGATGACCGCAATGTCGCCGGCATCGCGCAAGCCCATGTTCAGGCCTTGCGCCCCGATCGGGGGAACCACATGCGCGGCCTCGCCGACCAGCGCGACACGGTGGCGCGCGAATTGAGCGGGCCGTTCGATCGCGAGCGGGAAGAGATGACGGCCGCCCTCGACGCGGACACGGCCAAGGATCGAATGCGATTGCTTTTCAGCCGCCTCGGACAATTCGTCGTCGCTCAGTAAAGACAGCCGCTCCGTTTCCTTGGGAAGTCCAACCCACACCACGCTGCAGCGCTCGCCGCGCAGCGGCACGAAAACGCAGGGGCCGTGTTGTGTGTGAAACTCGGTCGAGATACCGCGGTGCGACCGCGAATGGCTGATGTTGAAGGTGAGCGCCGCCTGATTGAGTTCGCGGCGGTGAACCGTGATGCCGGCAGCCTCGCGACAGAGCGATTGCCGTCCGTCGGCGCCAATCACAAGACGCGCCGACAGCGTTTTCCCACTGCCGGTACGGACGGCGACGATCGTATCACCTGGGCTGACTGTCTCGGCCTCGTCATCGAAACGGGTCAGGCGGGACAATTCCGCTGCGCGTTGTTCCAGCGCCGCGATCAAGGCGCTGTTCTCGATATTGTAGCCGAAAGCGTCGAGACCGATCTCCTGGCAGGAGAATCGAACTTCCGGCGCACGGATCAGACGGCCGGTATCGTCGACCAGCCGCATCGTCTGCAACGGCGCCGACTTATCCTCGCAGTCCGACCAGATCCCCAATTCTTGCAGGAAATCGATGGAGCCGCCGAGCAGCGCCGTGGTGCGATTGTCCGCGTAAGGCGCGCGGCGGGCAATTAGCGCCGTATTCGCGCCGGCCTGCGCCAGCGCGATGGCGGCGGCGAGACCGGCCGGGCCGCCACCGACCACGGCGACATCGAAGGCTACGACATCGAAGGCTGCGGACGCATCGTTCATCCCCTCACATTTGACCTTGTCGGCGGCATTTTCAAGCCGGCATTTTCAAGCCATGGAAGGGTTCAAATGTTTCGACCGATTTGCGCGGCGGAACGCCGCAAGTGGTCCGATGGCCCGGATATGCAAATCGTGGCGATTCCTGATAGCACTGCGCAGCCATGAATCAGGATATGGATCAGGATTCTTCGCAAGCGACGCCGGCGATCCGCGCTGCCGCATTCTCCGTGCATATCTTCACGGCGCTCGGAGCGGGCTTGGCCTTAATCGCCATGCTCGAGGCCGTGCGCGAGCATTGGGCCGCGATGTTTGCCTGGCTCGGGGTGGCGCTCGTCGTCGATGCGATCGATGGTCCGATCGCGCGGCGGCTCGACGTCGTGCGCGTGCAGCCGAACTGGTCGGGCGAGGTGCTCGATCTGGTTGTCGATTTCGTCACCTACGTCTTTGTGCCGGCCTATGCGATCACTGCCAGTGGCCTATTGCTGCCGGTGGCGGCGCCGCTGCTCGGCATAGGCATCGCCGTGTCGGGCGCGCTCTATTTCGCCGACCGCCGCATGAAGACCGCGGACAACCATTTTCGCGGCTTTCCGGGCCTGTGGAATGTCGCCGCGTTCTACCTGTTTCTGCTTCATCCGGTGCCGGTACTTGGCAGCCTCGGGACCGCCACCCTTATCGTGCTGACGTTTGTGCCCCTACGTTTCGTTCATCCGGTCCGCGTGAGGCGCCTGCGCTGGCTCACCCTGACGCTGGTCTCGCTCTGGGGAGCACTTGCGATCTACGCGCTGTGGAAGGATTTCGACGTCGGCGTGCCCGTCACGATTCTGTTGTGCGCGATCGCCCTTTATGTCGTGGGTGGCGATGCCGCGAGCCGGCTCGTGAGGTCGCTCAAGGGATGATCGCGCTTCTAACCAGCGCGGAGGCATGGGCGGCGCTGTTGACCCTGACGGCACTGGAAATCGTGCTCGGCATCGACAACGTCATCTTCTTGTCCGTCATCGTCTCGCGCATTCCGCAGCCGCAGGCCAGACGCGCCCGGCAGATCGGGCTCGCGCTCGCGCTACTGTTCCGCATCCTGCTGCTCAGCCTCCTGGTATGGCTGATCGGCCTGACACAAGCCGTGCTGACGGTTAAGGGCATGGCTTTCTCGTGGCGCGACATCATCCTGATCGGCGGCGGGCTGTTCCTGATCGCAAAAGCGACCCACGAAATTCATGCCGAGGTAGAGGCGCGCGATGAAGAGGGCGGCGAGCCCACATCGGGGGCAGGCGCCTTCCTCTGGGTCATCGCGCAGATCATCGTCATCGACATGGTGTTCTCGCTCGACTCCATCATCACCGCGATCGGCATGGCGCAGGATTTGATGATCATGATCGCGGCCGTCGTGATCGCATGCCTCATCATGTACGTGTCGTCAGGCCCGATTGCGAAATTCGTAAGCGAACATCCGACCACCAAGATGCTGGCGCTGGCGTTTCTGGTGCTGATCGGCGTGGCCCTGGTCGCCGACGGATTCCAGTTTCACATTCCGCGCGGCTACATCTATTTTGCTATCACGTTCTCGGCGGCGGTCGAGTTCTTCAACGTGCTCGCCAAACGCAACCGCAAAAAGGCGCCGAATTAGGCATGCCTTGCACGCCGAGTTGACAAGGGCGCCTCAAATCGCTTTCGCTTCACCTTAAGGCGAATGCCAAGGGAGAAGGCAGATGATCAAGGCCGTGCGCGTGCACCAGGTGGGAGGTCCGGAAGCCCTGGTCTACGAAGCTGTCGATCTGCCGGCGCCGGGACCGGGCGAAATTCGTATCCGCCAGCACGCCGTCGGCCTGAATTTCATCGACGTCTATTACCGCACCGGTCTGTACAAGGCGCCGGGGCTGCCGTTCATCGCCGGCAATGAAGCGGCCGGCGAAGTCGTCGCGGTCGGGCCGGGCGTCACCAATTTCCACCCAGGCGACCGCGTCGCCTACTACCACAATCTTGGCGCCTACGCCGGTGAGCGCAACATCCCTTGGGAGAAGCTCGTCAAACTGCCCGACCACATCACCTACGAGCAGGGCGCCGTGCTGATGCTGAAGGGGTTGACGGTCTGGTATCTCCTGCACAAGACCTTCAAGGTCGAGCCGCATCACCGGGTGCTGGTCCATGCCGCGGCCGGCGGCGTCGGGCTGTTAGCCTGCCAATGGGCGAGGGCGCTCGGCGCACATGTCATCGGCACCGTCGGTTCCAAAGCCAAGGCCGAGCTTGCGCTCGCCAATGGCTGCGATCACGTCATCCTCTACAACGAGGAGGATTTTGTCGCGCGCGTCAAGCAGATCAGCCGCAACGAACTCTGCGACGTCGTCTATGATGGCGTCGGCAAGTCGACATTTCCGGGCTCGCTGTCCTGCCTCAAGCCGCGCGGCATGTTCGTTAGC
>Ga0209153_1000634_pt1 | contig 15083 bp, 9 predicted proteins | sample GraSoiAngelo_120_FD_185877 | JGI IMG/M metagenome (GOLD analysis project Ga0209153, IMG submission 185877) | Grasslands soil microbial communities from the Angelo Coastal Reserve, California, USA - 14_0919_09_20cm (SPAdes) (version 2) | ecosystem: Environmental > Terrestrial > Soil > Grasslands ...
CACGCCGTTGGACCGAAGTTGGAACTAGCGGCTGAAGTGGCGTGATTTCGATGGCTGTATTAGAATCAAAACAAAGCTGTTGTGCGGTTTCCCGGTAGCTCAACGGTAGAGCATTCGGCTGTTAACAAACCTCAAAACCGTTGAATGGGCACCGCTTATGCCGAAAAACCGCCGGTTTAGTGGCCCTCCGTTGGAACCAAGTTGGAACCAGATCACAGCCAACGAGCTTCCTGCATTGCCGACGCAGCGGTGTGTCAACCTCTGGCAGTGCATTGGCGTCTCGTCACGGTGGCATTTCTTGAGGACGTTGTCTTATCAGCTCAACGTAAATCTGGCTCAGTCAAATTTAGCGGAGAGCTTGTCTTGCCATTCTTCTCTTCGCTCTCTGTGCCCTCTGGCGTAAACCTGTTTTTTCCGCCCGCTACTCGCAGCGCAGGGCTTCCATGGGATCCATCGAAGCCGCCCGCCGCGCTGGCACCAGGCACGCCAGCGCCGCGGCAACAACCAGCAGCAGCGTCACCCCGCCAAGAACCATTGGATCGCGCGAGCTTTCCGTCACCCATTTCGTCGCGAGCTTATTGAACGCAACGCTCAGCGCAATCCCCGCCGCAACCCCGCTGCTAACCTGAATCGCCGTAGACGACAGCACAATGCGGATCACGTCCCCGGCCTCCGCGCCCAGCGCCATGCGAATCCCAAATTCATTCGTCCGCGTCGCCACTCCATAGGACACCGCGCTGTACAGCCCCACCGCCGCAAGCGCCAGCGCCAGCACCGAGAAAATCCCAAACAGCGTCGCCACCAGCCGCTGCTGCGCGTACTCCTGCATCTTCTTGATCCATGTCTCCAAATCCCGGACGCGCATCACTTGCTGCTCCGGATCGATTTTCACGATCTCCGCGCGGATGTCCCGCAAAATCGAAAGCGGCGCCACCCGCGTGCGCACGAGAATCTGTGTGAACATCCACATCTGCGCCGTGTATGGCACATACACCTGCGGCTTGATGGGATTGCGCAGCCCGTCGTCGCGCACATCCGCCGCGACACCGATAATCTGGAACCACCCGTCCGCTCCAGGGGCCGCGCGCTGATACGGCGGCTGATCCTTCAGCGACGGAATCTTGACCTGATGCCCAATCGCGTCGCCATTCGGCCACAACTGCCGCGCCATTGTCTGGTTGATTACCATCAGCGCGGCGCCGCGCATATTTTCCGTGTGGTCCCAGATGCGTCCCTGCGTCAGCGGAATCTTCAGCAGCGGAAAATACTCAGGGCTGACAAAGTTCACGCGCACTTCAGGCTTTTCCGCCGAGGTGCTGCCCAAAATCTCGACGTTCTGGCGCCACCCATTCGACGGCGGCGTCGCATTCGTCGAAATGCCAGTCGTAACCACCTGCGGCATCGCCGCAATCCGCGCGCGAATCTGCTCAAAATATGCCGCGCGATCTTTCCACTCGACGTGTGCGTTTTCGTGGATCGGAATCGGCACAGACATGGCATTGTGCGGGTCGTAGCCTAAATCCGTATTCACCAGCTTGAGGAAGCCCTTCCCCGCCGCGCCTGCTGCGGTCAGCATCAGCAGCGTCAACGCCACTTGCGCCGCCACCAGCGCGCCATGACTCCGCCGCGCGCCCACGCTGCCCGCCAGCCGCCGCGAAGTGCTCTGCATCAGCCGCGCAATTTCCGGCCGAGAAAGCTGCAGCGCCGGCCACAACCCAAACAAAATCGAAGTCACAAACGCCAGCGCCACGCTAAAGAGCAGCACCGGCACATTCATCCTGGTCACCGACTCCGCCGGAAACGAATTTTCCGGCAGCGTCGCCACCAGCAACGAAAGCCCGCGCCACGCCAGTAGTACGCCCAGCAGCGCGCCCGTTGTGGCGATCCCCAGCGACTCCGTCAGCAGTTGCCGGATCATCCGCATCCGGCCCGCTCCGATGGCCGCGCGTACTGCCAATTCGTGCTGACGCTCCGTGCCGCGCGCCAGCAGCAAAATCGACACATTCCCGCAGCCAATCAGCAGCAGCGAAGCTACCGCGCCTAGCAGCAAATACAGCGTCGGCCCCAGCGGACGCGCATACACCTCCACGATGCTGCGCAGCTTCACCTTGAACTTGTCCGGATAATTCGCCGGCGCTGCCTTCGCGAACTCCTCGATAATCGGCTGCAGCTCTGCGCTGGCCTGCTCGGGGTTTACGCCGGCTCGGAGCTTGATGGACGCCGCGTAGCGAATGTTCGCGTCCTGCGTGACCTTCAGCGGCACGTAAATATCCGGATTGCCCCACTTGAACCGCGGCGGCATCACTCCAACCACCTGGTACGGCTTGTGCACAAGCCGGATGGTCCGCCCAATCACGTTGGGGTCGCCCATGTAGTAGCGGTGCCAAAACGCGTTGGTCAGCACCACCACCGCCTGCGGCGTTTGCCCCGGCGGCGCGTCGGAAGGAATCAGCCAGCGGCCCATCTGCGCACGGATGCCCCAGTGATTCGGCGCGTTCGGGTCGATATACATGGCTTGGACGTCTTCAGGGAGGCCGCCGTCCGTGGTAGTCAGGTTCCACCAATCCATCAGGACGACGTCTTCGATGGACCGGGCCTGGCGCAGCACGTCCGCTTGCGGACCCGTCGGCCCGGCGAAGCGGTCGTGGCCTTCCCTGTCCACCAGCCGAATCTCCATGATGCGGTCCGAGCCGGGGTAGGGGAAGGGGTCGATGAGCACAGCGTAAATCACGCTGAACACAGCGCTTGTCGCGCCAATGCCCAGCGCCAGAGAGAGCACTGCCGTCAGCGCGAACCCCGGCCGCTTCCGCAACTCCCGCACCGCAAACCGCAAATCCGTCCAAAGCGAAGCCATCTCATGCCTGCTTACCGGGCAACCCGGGACTCTCCACTCGCTTTGTCCGGCGGCCTGGAGTGCCCCATGCTCCCGCGCTTGTAGTACTCGCTTTTCTGCTCGGCCACCGTGCGCGGGAACCGGATTACTCCAGTCTCCAGCTTCCAGTGCTATGTATACGTACCTAGACGAAAGTCGTTCCCCAGAAGTTAGGTCGCGAAGGACAGACTCGGCGCTTTTTGTAGCGGCCGCCCACTCATGTGTTTCCTCCGGGCTCGCCAATCTGCGCGAACCCCACGGGCTGAATGCAGGGCCAGAACGTCCGTCGGCAAGCTTGCGAAGCGCTAAAACGCCCGGAGCTGACGCGAATGGATTGGGTGTGGAATGGCGTGAAGCCCTGAAGTGTGGCAGGTGCTAGTACGCTCACAAAATCGGACCCGACGATTAGGTGCGAGTGGCCGACATAACCGGCCAATATGCTGGATCATTTTTCTAAAAGAGGTTTAGGGAGGAAGTGTTATTCTTTTCCGAGCTGTCTCCACGAACATTCTGCATTTTTTCGCGCGAGTTGTCGTTTTCACCGTCTCCGGGGTCAGAGGCTGCCCATGGAACAGCCCCTGGCCGTAAACACCGAGAACTCGCGCGCGAAAGTGCAGAATGTCGGTGGAGACAGCTCGGGTGATAATCGCATCCTATAATTAATCAGCATCGAAGGCTCCTTCCTACCGATAGCTTCGGTCCTCCAAACAGAAGCATACCGCTTACGCGAACGGAGCCTTCGCTCTTATCCAATCAGCCCACGAAGGCTTGCCCGCCGTTCGATGGTGGAGGTCTTAGTGTGCGGCGATTCCTCCCCAGAGCTGAGCCCCAGCCTGATAGGGAGACCCGCCTAAAGGAGTGAGCGCCCCGGAAGAGCTGATGCTGTAGCCGAGGATTTCATTCACGAATGGCGGAAATACGTTATTCACGCTCGTCACGTAAAGATATTGTCCGTTCAGCGTAGCCACCCCTGCTCCATACGGTGCGCTGAATGGCGAACCTGAGATTTCACTGAGCGCGCCGGTGTTCTTATCCCATGCGAGCGCGGAAACCGTGCCATTCGTGTTATCGAGGACGTAGAGGGTGGTTCCCGTAACCGTCAGAGCAGCAGGCCCCGTGCCCACCAGAAATGGTGAGCCGCTGACCGCGGTCAAGGCGCCTGACACGGCATCAAAGGAAAATGCATCCACATGATTCGTGCCATTGACGCCGATGTAGAGAAAATTACCGGTTGGAGTGGTGGCCGCCATTTCAATCCCGGCAAGGCTCGAGCCGGAAAGCGCGACCGGCGGCCCGGCGGCGAGTAGAGCTCCGCTGGCGGAATCAATCGTAAATGCCGTCACGCTGGAGCTATTCACGACAAACAGGAACTTGGTGGAGGCTTCAGTAACTGCGGCAAGCGACTCGCTTGCAACAGGGAAGGGGGAACTAGGAATCGGCGTGAGCGAACCGTCGCCGGCGATGGAAAATCCGCTTATTTCTCCGGCCAGCCCGATGACATAAACGAATTTGCCGTCTGAGGTAGTGGCTACACCTTCCAAAAAGCCGGTGCTTGATCCCAGCGCGTAAGGCGATCCGGGAGCTGCAGAATACTGGCCAGTTCCAGCAGTCGTGAACGCATAGAGAGTTCCCTGGGCATGATCGGCAACGAAGAGTTCGCGGCTGGGCGTGGAAACCGAAATACCCCCTGGGAGGAACGGCCCGGGGAGCGAGCCGGGCAGGCCAAGTCCACCATTTTGCTCAACAGGAAAGAGCAGGACCTGTCTGGCATTTGTAGTAGCGAAAACGTAGCTCTGCGCCTGACATGCAACAGGGGTACCACACGTGCAGCTGCTAGACAGGGGACAGGGAGCTGGCGTGGAGCTTCCACACCCGGAAAGCGCGAAAACCACAGACAGCCCGATCAGCGAGAAAGAGAGAACCCATTTGCGCATGTCGAACCTCCTAACGTAGGGGAGGCAGGTGCTGCTAAGCACTCTGGGCAGCTTTAATACCACTACACAGAAGCCTTTAGAAACGACGGAGTACGACCGTCAAAGCGAGTCTTTGCGTTCAACTCTCTGACAAATTTGCCCGTCGCCTGTCAGCGTGGCAAGGCACCTATCTTACATCCACAAGTCCTGTTTCAAAGGCACAACTCCTAATCTAAAGGTTGCGGAGAAATGACAGTAGCTGATCGTCTGGCTTAAACCGTCCGATCGTTGCATTCACAGGCGACGTCTTCCTTAGGGCATCTTCCTTCAGCGCGAGATTTGCGTCGAGGTAGACCAAATCTACTGCAGTAGATTTTTATATGTGCAGTGGGTGGCCTAAGTCGCCAGTTGTCAACGCGCGCGCATAGCTGGACTCAGCATAATATCCTCAGTTGGTAGGCGAATCTCGACTCAGACCTGACATGCGCAGATGTCCGGGGAAGAGTTACAAAGTCGTTTCCATGATCCACTTGCTGCAGCCCATCAGCTCGATTTCGCCCAGTGCTTCAGCGACAAGTCGCTTCAGCAGTGGCAAGTTTCGCAAAACCAAAAAATGAATTGCTCCATGACGGACCTCCTCTGAAAAGCGGCAGCCTTTGTGGCCGCCAAGAGGTGCATCATGAAATCTTATGTGCTGTGATCCAAGAAAATTCGGCCTCACGTACTCCTACGGCGCGGCGGGAAGCAACAACGGCCAAATCGCCAGCATCACAGATTACGTGGACAACGGCCGCAGCGCCACCTACACCTATGACGCACTGCATAGGCTAACCAGGGCCATAACGGCGGGCTCTGGCAACTATGCTGCCTGGGGCCTCTCCGAAACTTATGACCGATACGGCAACCGCTCCGCGCAAAGTATCTATTCGGGCTGCACTGGGATCACTTGTCCGACGAATTCGGTGAACATCTCCGCCACGACGAACCAGATTACCGGCTCGCCCTATGCGTACGACCTCGGCGGCAATATGACCAACGATGGCTCGAATACGCTCGTCTATGACGCGGAAAACCGCGCCGTCAGCGCCAACAACGGCGGCGCCTCCGGCACATATACCTACGACGGCAACGGTTTGCGCGTGAAAAAGATCTCCGGCAGCACGACCACCGTTTACGTTTTCTCCGGCTCCAAAGTCATCGCCGAGTACGACAACGGCGCACCCGTCGGCTCGCCGTCCCGCGAGTATATCTACGGCGGCGCGCCCCTGCTCGCCAAGATCGATTCCTCCGGCACCAAGTATTACCACCAGGACCATCTCTCGAATCGCTTGGTCACCGACTCCAGCGGCAACACTTACGCGCAAATGGGCCATTTCCCCTTTGGCGAAAAGTGGTACAACGCCACCAACGACAAGCTCTTCTTCACCACCTACGAGCGCGACTCCGAATCCGGCAACGACTACGCCATGGCCCGCTACTACGCCAGCCGCCTCGGCCGGTTCCTCCCGCCGGACGCCCTGTCAGGCTCCATCGATGACCCGCAATCTCTCAATCACTACGCCTATGTCCAGAACGACGCTGTGAATTTCCTCGACCCCACTGGCATGTATGTCGCTGGCCCCGGCCAGTGCGACAACTCGGTCGTGCAGAATTGCCTCGGCGGGGACGGCGGCGGCTGGTCGGAAGCTGCTATCTTTGCCTTCGCCTTCACACCAACAGGCTGGGGAGAGGATGGACCGATCATGGGCAACTTGGGCGCGCTCGACCTCCTCGGTCCTGACCCCGGCCAGTTCTATGGCGGCCCGATGGACGTCGGTGGACTCCGTGGAAATGCGCTGGTTGCACTCCTGAACCCGGATTGCGCAAACCTGTTTGGCGGATTCAAGAATGCCGTGACTTCCTTGTTCAACAGCAGCTACAACATGTATGTCCCCGGGGAGGCGAACCCCTATCCGAATAGAATTTCGAGCCAAGACTGGACCAGCATGGTCAACTATTTTGGGCAGAACCGTGATGCGTACGGCCGCACGTTTTGGTCCTCTGCCAGACGTGGGGGAGTTATATTCTTTACCGCACAATTCAATACTTTCGCTCCGGGCTTTCCCTCTTCCCCGAGTGGCTTTTCTCAAATGACCGCGTTCTTCCACGAGCAGGAGCACGCCGCAAACCACAACAGCGATCTCGACACGGCGATAGACGCGAACACTGCGGCGTATACCGCAGACTACAAAAAGATCAATACCAACTGTACGCCAAAGCAGATTGAAACGCAGAGTGTTCCCATAACAGGGGAGTTAACGCCACCATGACCAACTTGATTGTGAACAATCTCAACCGCCTAAGTTGGAGCGTTGCCGGATTGATTTCTCTTTGTTCGGTCATGTATGGGGCCAAGCGAGATAGTGGCAAGGAGAACGGCGTCGATTTTCAAATCATAGCCGATAGGATGGTCTATAGCCCAGGATCGACGATGAAGATCAAGTTCATTGTTACAAATATAGGCGAAAAACCCTTGTACATCCCGCGGAGTTTGAGTGAGTGCAGCAATATAGAAGGTTCGTTCTTTTTTTGGCTTCTGGACCAAAAGGACCGCAATCTTACGGGGAAAGGATGTTCCTCCGATGTCGGACCGACTTGGGAAACGCACATAATGGAGGAAGTCGTCGATGCCAAACGCTGGATTGCTCTAAAACCAGGAGAGATTTTTGGAAAGACCTCCACATTCGAACTCCCAAGGAAGAAAGGCACCTATCGGCTCAGAGCGGAACTTACTCCGCCTGGCTTTAGCGACAAACAGAGGGAGCTTCTCGCGCAGCAGGAAATAAGGGTCTTGCGCACCTCATGTTGGGCGTCGACCGTGAGCATAACCGTCAAATGAGCGCCCTCAACCGGGACGATTTTGTTCACAAAAGTGATCGCGGAACGCGACAACGGCGCACCCGTCGGCTCGCCCCCTGTGTTTACGGCGGCGCAGCGCGGCGAGGCAAGCAGAACGGGTGGGGCGGTTTTTTAAACTGCCCACACCCACAAAATCCAAAGGAGACCATAAAGAGCGAATTACGGGGCTTTTTAGCCCACAACGCCATGGAGCCACGTGGTTACGAGTGGCAGCGTGAAGCAGATCGCCTACCTTGTTTAATTGGCGTCCCTGCGATTCCTCGACGCCAATATGCCAGAACAAATCGAATCCAATCATGCTGCGCTTGCACGAGCCGAAGTGGAACCGCCAGCCGTGAGCGGAAATCACGGCACCAAAATTCAGACGCGGAAGTTCCTTCCTGACGCTGTATCCAAAGACCCACAGGCACTAGCTAAGCGCTAAGCTAAGCTAGAGACTCGAGGACCAAGCTCCTGTCCGTCTTGCATGCCAACCCAGTGAATTACTGAATCGTGATCCAGATGGTCGAAGACTGAGACACAGGGCCATTTGTAGCCTGCACACCCATGTACGTTGTGCCCGTGGCCACAACGTTGAGTGTCGAGGATTGCGAGCCCTGATTTTGACTGTCTCCGCTGTATTGTGCATAAATCTGATGCGTTCCCACAAACGGCAGGGCCACTTGACTGGACGCCGAATTGGCTACGACGGTTAGCGGTGGCGTGAGCGCTCCGTCGTTGCCTTTCTCCCAGAAAGTAATCGTGCCTGCGACGGTTTTCGTGGACGTTACGTTTGCACTCAGGGTTACAGAGGGGGAAGTCCCTGCAGGAACCTTTGTCGCGGAGACTGTGATTGCAACCGAAGTGGGCACTGGCCCGCCACCTCCGCCCCCGCCACCCCCACCCGCTGATCCGCCTCCACAACCAAATACGTATAGTAGGCTAGAGGCGCCCACCAGAGCGAAAGCGAGACGCTTCGTGCGACTTTGCCTTGGCAGAATAGACAGAAGCAACGCGACCAGGCACACCAGATCAAGCCTTACTTGCCAACCTCGTCCCCCAGGCCAACGAGGCCACTTCACCCCGGGGGAAGCTGGAAACGCCGCTGTCGAGGTTGCTGACGGTGGAAGAGTTCCCAGCGTTACTGTCGCTGTCGTAGGCGTGCTGTTCGTGAGGTTTACGGAAGTCGGGCTGAACGAACATGTGATCCCAATTGTTGCGTCCGGGCTGCAAGAGAAGTTAACTGTGCTGGCCAAGTTGTTTGCAGGCGTAATCGTCAGCTGCTGCGAGCCCGTCTGGCCAGCGGTTATTGTCAGATAGGCAGGGTTCGGCGCAATCGAAAAGTCTGGCAGAACGACCGTCACGAAGTTGCTGGACGCCGAGACAGAGGCGTAATTGGAGTCGCCGGCGTAAGTGATAGAGAAGCTTTCACTATTCGAAGGCGTGACGGTGGCGGCCACCTGAATTTCCCAATTTCCGCTTCCGTCAGGAACCGTAGTGATCGTCAGCCCACTTGTGATTGGCCCATCAGCATTGCCGTAAAGAGTAACCGTGCCGGTCGGTTTCAAGGCGACGTTCGATGCCGGCACCGTAGTATTGATCACGCCTGTTATCGTCACTGTGCTTCCGTAGTTCAAAGTCGTTGGGCTGGCGCTGATGTTCGCGGTCGTGCGGTGAAGCACGTTCAACGTAAACGGACTGCTCACGGAAGAGGCGTAATTCGAATCACCACTGTATTGCGCGGTCAACGTGTGCGTGCCCGCGGTTGGTATTGTTACGTTCGTGAAATTGGGATTGAGGCTGAACCCTGGCGCTGAACCGTTCTGCCCAGGGAACCCGGTCACGGAAAAGGGGCTGCCCAACTGGGTTGTCCCATCGAGGAAAGTAATCGTACCTGTGGGAGCCGCACCCGACTGCGTCTGCGCGCTTCCACCCACGAGAACCTGAAATGGCACGCCTTCTACAGGATTGCTGACCAATGGTTGTTCTGTGGTCGTAGTCGGCGCAGGCGTGATCGTGATCGCATAAGTGCTCGCACTTGCGCTGTAGCTGTTGTCACCGCTGTAGCTTGCGGTGAGGACGTGGGAGCCGCCGGAAAGCTGGATGCGCTGATCCTCAGTGTAGCCCTCACTGTTGAGTGAAAACATGCCTCCGTCGAGGGGCGCGGCAGCAGCACCGTTCAGGGAGTCCGTCCAAGTGATAGTTCCGGTAGGGCAGCTTGGGGGAGTGCAAACCGGCTTGGGTGGAAAGGAAAGAGTTGCTTGCGCGTTGCCTACGTCCATGCGAGCAATGTAGGGAGAGCCGTATACCAAAGAGGTGGGAGTATTGCCTGCTTCCATGCCTGTCTTAACGTCGAATGTAGGAATGCTGATCAAAGTCTTGCTGTTCTCGGCGGTGATGGTTACCGGGATTCCGGGGCTAGAATCACTCGAGCCAAAAGTTGCATCGCCTTGATAGTGGGCGGTGAGGTTGTAGGAACCGCCCGGTAGGATGACGTTCGTGCCGCTTGCCGAGCCGCTCGAAAGGGTAAGAGCTTCGACCCCGAGGGAGCCGCTCGGATTCCCAGGCGTGGGATTGGGTGCAGCGACCAAAGCGACCTGTCCCGTGGGAGTACCGGTGGCGCCGGTGCCTGCCGTAACGTTGCTACTGACGCTGACCGGTGCGCCATGGGCAAGTGTGATCGAAGAAACGACAGTCCCATTCACGCTGGCGGCTAGCGTGGTGGCCGAAGGGAGGAAGTTGACGGAAGACCAGTTATTCACCAGATTCTGCACATTCACGGAACCAAGACCAGTGGCAAGGTCATATCCGGCGCCGGCGTTGTAGCCGGAGAGGACACCGTATTGGTCAATGGAACTAGAGGTCGTGCAACTCAAACTGTTCTTGGCACAAGGCATCGCGATGGTTCCCGACGTCACGTCGTTGAAAATGCATGTGCTAGCGGGCCCTGTGCTTGAGTTGCAGCTTGACGCTGATTGTTTTGTGGCGAGCTTATAGAGAACCACGTTGGCGTTACCCTGGCGAGACTGAGTTTTTTGGTTGACCAGAGCCATAATTGCAGCGAAGGCGGGAGCCGATGCCGATGTACCACCGATAGGAAACAGATTGGAGCTGCTACAAAAACCAAGGACATCTGTTTCGCAAATGGCGTAAGAATTTCCAACGAACCCATTGCTAGCAAAGAGAGAGACATCCGGAACGTCACGCTTGCCATCGAGGGGAACGCCCGTGCCAAATTGCCACGAGGGTTTGGTGTAGCCGCCCGCACATGCAGCAGGGGTTTGGCCCGACGGTGTCGTACAACTGCTCTTGCCGCCGCTGCCGCCGGCGGTGAAGACGAATCCTGTCAATCTTGAGTTATTGCAATTCGTTTCGGCGTTTGTGCTGAAGCCTATGCGGGGATCACCAAAAATGGCGTTGGTACAGGAATCGTTCCATGTAGTCTCCGGGATATACCCGTTGGCGGACTGCTGCGTTGTTGAGTTGTTCGTCGTGCTCCAATAGGTTGTGAAATTGAAGAAGTCATTAAAATCCGTTCCACCCACGGCAATGTTATAGGGCGTGGAGGCAAATCCGCTAACCTGCAAGCCGTTTTGAGCGGGTTGCGGCGTCTGTCCGGCGAAGAAATCACAGCCGGCTGCGCCGTTGTCTCCCGATGAAACGAAAACAGAAATCCCTTGCGCAGCTGCCTGCTGCCAAAGCTGATTATAAAACTGGTTGCCAGCTGCGCCGAGGTTGAGTTCACAGTCTCCGAAACTCACGCTGAGGATGGGGGCCAGATTGTTATCGACGACGTATTCCGCGGACAGATCGACGCCAGCGGTCGTTTCGGTGGCCTGAGAAACGACCAGCTTAATGGTGGCCCCTTTGGCTACTCCGCCTGACATTTCCACGTCGAGGTCGGCTTCCGTTTCGATATTGGGAACAAGCCCCGGGTCAGGGCCGTTAAGAACGACGACAGGGTCGTTCGCGGGTAGTCCAAAGATAGTGCGAAAATCCCGGACATCTTGAACTTTAATGTTCGATTCGTTAGCGATCGCGATCGTTTCTCCTGTGCCGTCGATGGCTGGCGTTGCGTTCCAAAGGGGCAGCACGTTGTAAATGGCGGCAAAATCATAGGGGCCGAGCTCGGAACAGTATATTGGTTGGCCCGTATTCGAGTCAGAGCCGCACTGATAGGTGAAGTCGGGATTTGCAAGCTGAAGCAGGCTCGCCCGGCTGGTGTCCTTCGACCAGTTAAGTACGGCGGCACGGCGGTACTGCGTTTTTCGAGGAAAGTTGTGCAGGCTGACAATTCCAGCCACAACACGGCTAAGTGCCGCGGGGATTTGGGGATCGGACGTGTTGGCGAGGTGCTCTTGACCGTTTACGAAGTAGTGGTGGATTTCGGTGTGGAACGCGTTTCGGACTTGGCCGACGTCGCCGGAAAATTCGATCAAATTTCGGCCGGGGCCAACTTCGACGCCTGTGAACCCATTGGTCGCGAGCCACTGGGTGATGGTTTGGATGTCGGCGTCGGCGGGGCCGAACTGTTTGCCGAATTGATCCGGAGTCAGCCAGGCGTGATATTTTGGAGAAGATTTGCTCTGTTGATCGTCGAGAAGTTGGCGCAGTGCAGACTCTTGGGCTGCGCTTCGTTGCAACAGTAACAGAATTCTGTTCAGCGGCTGCGCGTCAGCAACATGTCCTTGATCGAACTCCGGCCGGGCGAGCGGATGGACGTTTCCCTTCAGAACAACGAGGTTATTCTCATCCACTGCCTGAGTAATGCGAGCGGGGATGCTCGTTGTTTGCGCAGCGGCATGTCCGCAAGAGAGCGCCAAAATGGAAATGAAGGGTAGGGCACCACGGCACAAGCTCACTTTTGGGAGTCTCATGTTCTACCCCACGCAACGAATGGAAGTAGAAATTCTGCAACTCCGGGGACGGAGGGAATGTAGTTACCATTAGATAGTAGCGATAGCAAGTGAATACCGTATTCGATATTAAGGTAAAGACCCTACCGCGATTTCATCGGGAGGCGCAAGGGGCGTCGGCGCTGAATCATCCGAAGATCTGCACGATTTATGACGTGGGCGAGGCGGATGGGAAGGCGTTCATCGCCATGGAGTTTCTGGACGGAGCGTCGTCGAGCCTCTTAACTATCGTTCTCAACTCATTAACCGAGCGTACTCCGAACGCCAGATGATTCAGTCCAATCTGCTCCTTGTCATATCGGCTGTCGTCGGCAGACGCCTTCGTAAAAAACAGCCGGGTGTCCCCCACTTGCCACATAACGCTCTCAGGATTGCGTCGAGGCGGCGATCCCAACAAGTGAGTGTAGAAACGCTCGGATGCCTCCAAATTTCGGACACGGAAAACGAGATGATCGACGAATTGCGGGAGCGCGTTGTTCATAAGTTAGGTCCAGCACGATTCGGCATTACAAATCTTCTTCTCGCAGATTTTCCAGAGAATATCACGAAAACGAGAGCCATCAGCGCCGGGACGCGGCGGCAAGCTTGCCGCCGCGTCCCGGTGTCCCTTGCACTACCCACAGGGCGGATTCCATTCCCTTGTCCCATTCCCCCTTACCCATTCCCCTTCCGGCCATTCCCATTTCGATTCCCATTCTCTGTATTCCCTAAAAAAGGACTCTTCAATCGGAGTCCCCGCATGGGGTCCCAAATCCCAATCTCCTACAAAAATCCAATACCAAGCCACGCTTGAAGACTTATCGACGATTTAGCTATGCTTGCCTCATGCTCAAACGCGACGCCAGAACCAAGAGCCAAGAAACGAGGAAAGAGCATGGCCCGTCGTTCTGGACAATCACCGCAACCTGTTATTCACCGCGGATGGTGGACGGTCAGGTACCGGATAGATGTTTCGGGGCAAGAGAAGCGTATGCATAGGCGTGAGCGCATCTGTCCCATATCTGGTCCCGGCTTGCTTACCAGACCGGAGATTGAAAGGAGGGCAAGAGAAATCATCGCTGCAAGCGGAGCTGATACAGTAGAGCATTTCGAGAAGTGCGAAGCTCTTACTCAAGGCACGACCTTCCGTGAGCAAGCGCGATGGTGGATTGAACATATTCAATCAAGAAAGCGCAGTCCCATCGCACCCGCAACCACAGCCGGATACCGAAGTTACCTGAAGAATTGGCTCAATCCACTTTTGGGAGATGTAACGCTAGCCTCCGTTGACAACAAGACCGCGAAGGACCTCATTGTCACACTCGGCGAAGCGGCACTCGCTCCCAAGACCATCGTTGAGATCGTCGGCGTGTTGAAGGCTGTTTTGGCATCGGCAATCAATAACGATGGCAAGCAGATGTTCCCCCGAGAGTGGAATCACGAGTACATCGACTTGCCAGTTGTTGATCCGAAGAAGCAGCGCAGACCAACGCTGATTTCCAAGCAAGTTACCGATGTAATTGCACGAGCAAAGGGTAGGTATCAGGTATTGTATGCTTTGCTTGGAGGTTCAGGCCTTCGCATCGGGGAGGCGCTTGCCATCAAGCTAGATGATTATTCAGAGGATCACACAACGATTTCATCCGACTGCAAAACAATCCACGTTCGCAAGAGCATCTGGAATGGAAAGGAGCAAAAACCTAAGACGGACAATGCCATTCGCTCCGTCGATATTCCTGCGACTCTGGCGACATTCCTGAAATCTTTCGCTGCAGACCGCTCCTCCGGTTTTCTGTTTCAGACCGAGACCGGTCTGCCTCTCGGGCAAAGCAACATCCTTAGAGATTCGCTCCATAATTTAGGAGTCGAAGGCTTTCACTGTTTCCGACGATTCCGCACGTCTCACCTTCGCAAAAACCGGGTCCCCTGGGACTTGGAGAAGTTTTGGATAGGCCATGCGAACAAGGACATTACGGACAAGTATTCGGAACAACTAAAGGATGATGTGGAGTACCGACGCGAATGGGCTGAGAAGGCAGGACTTGGTTTTGTTGTGCCCCGTGTGCCCCAGTTGAACGTAGAGTCCATCGAACAGCACGCGGCGTAATTTGCTACAATTAGAGGAGATAGTCATTCAGATCCCCGGTAGCTCAACGGTAGAGCATTCGGCTGTTAACCGAAGGGTTGCTAGTTCGAATCTAGCCCGGGGAGCCAACCTAATTTTCAATCCCTCAATCAGTTAAGCGACTTTCTCCAGTTTCGATTTTTGCTGTTTTGGTAGCCCAAGTAGCCCAACTGAGCTTTCCAGAGTCGGCAATTTGAATCCGAGGCCAATCTTTTCAGCCCATTCCTTGCGCCATTGGGTGTTCTCAATTAGTTGCTTCGCGTATCGCGTGCCGCCCTACCAATAATTCCGTCTGAGTCGTCAAAAGCTGCTGCGAGAGGGAAGCGAAGAATTCAGATCGACCTGTATGTGGTGATGTTGTTTGATACATGCGCCAGGACCTTGGTCACGGCACCACAAAG